>Ga0209180_10001572_pt1 | contig 11366 bp, 13 predicted proteins | sample CZO8metaG_3_FD_188355 | JGI IMG/M metagenome (GOLD analysis project Ga0209180, IMG submission 188355) | Vadose zone soil microbial communities from the Eel River Critical Zone Observatory, Northern California, USA - CZOApr15con2H2.8 metaG... | ecosystem: Environmental > Terrestrial > Soil >...
AGGGCTGCGCTGCCGAAGAAGCTCAGAGAGTCGAGGCGCGCAGCCTCGACATCTCCGACGGCGACGAAGGCACGGTCTACATCAACGGCTACCTCGACAAGGTCGACGGCGCCGCGGTGCGGTCTGCACTGGAACCGTTGGCCAAGCGGGCGGGCAAGGACGATCACCGTCCTCGCGAGCAACGCATGGGTGACGCTCTGGTCGACGTATGCATGCGCGCTCTCGACAACGGCCTCGTACCTCAGCGGGCGCACCTCCAGGTGACCGCTTCGCTCGAGACCCTGCTCGGACTTCCCGGCGCGCCGGGGGCGAACATGGAGCACTCACTGCCGATCTCGGCCAAGGCGGTTGAGAGACTGGCGTGTGATTGCGCGGTGACGCGCATCATCCTGGGCTCCGAATCGATGGTCATCGACGTCGGACGCGCTAAGCGAACGATCTCAGGACCGCAACGCAAGGCACTCAAGGTTCGGGACTGTGGATGTACGTGGCCGGGATGCGACCGGCCCGTGAGCATGACCGAGGGCCATCATTTAATGCACTGGATCCACAACGGGCCTGGCAATCTTCCGAACCTGACCCTTCTTTGCTACCGGCATCACTGGATGGTGCACGAAGGCGGCTGGCAGATCGTTCGCACCGATGATGGTCGCATGTTCACCATTCCGCCCCTGACTGGATTCGAACGCCTGCCTCGCGGGCCGGATTAGCTAGCTGGTTATTCGCCCGGCTGCCAGAGCTCGATCACGTTGTCCTTGCGCACGATCGCCATCTCTATCCATCGCTCTTCGTCGTATGTCGCGCGCGCGTACGCGACCGCGAGGTCATCGTCCGGTGCCACAACACTGCCGACTTGATGCAGGGGCTCGCCGCGGGTCTTGCGTGCGAACACCTCGTACTCGACAGCGTCACCGCTTACGCGTTTGTAGTTCGTCAAACAGCGAGGCCCCAGGCTTCGAGCGCATCGCGCCCCGCCTGCGTCATGCGAGCGCTCGTCCAGGGCGGGTCCCACACAACCTTCACGAGCACCTCACGGACGCCGTCCTCGCGAAGCAACCGCTCGCGGACGTCATCGAGGATGAAGTCGGATGCCGGGCAGCCCATCGCGGTGAACGTCAGGTCGACCTCGACCACACCATCCCGCTCATCGATGCCATAGATGACGCCGAGGTCGACGAGGTTGATCGGCATCTCGGGGTCCTGCACCTCGCTCAGCGCAGCCCAGAGGCGCTCGTTCACGACTCGCCGTTGCGGTGCGTCTTGCGGAACTTGTGGAACTCTTCCTGGAACATGGCGACCATTTCGGCATTGCGCGGGCCCCGATTGCGCCAGCGCACGAGCACGTCATCCCAGCTGATGGGCTGCTTGAAATCCCACCGCTTCTCTTCGGCGTCGAACTCGCACGGGAAGGGATAGTCCAGCTCCCACACGTCCTTGCCGTCCCGAATCTCCTTGTGCGCCGGCACCTTGATCCCGATCTGCTCGCAGTACGGCACAACGGTCGACAGCCACCACTGGCGCAGCTGGTCGTTGGTCAGGCCTTTCAAGCGGTACTCGAGCTGCGTCGAATGCATCTTCAAGTCGTCCGGCAGCCCGAACCATTCAACGCTGAGCGGAAACATCCAGTCCACCGCGCGCTGCAGCTCATCCTTGGCCGAGCCGCCGGCGGCGCTGATGCGCTTCATCCACGTGCGGCCGTTGCGGAGGTGGAAGTTCTCTTCCGCCATCACTTTGTTCAAGCCGCGCTTCCATGGACCGTAGGAGCACTTTTCGTGGATGTCGCCTAACAGGCAGAAGCCGGCCTGGTCGTACATGCCATTGGCGACGACGAGCTCCGTCCAGCTGTCCAGCGGGACGTCGAACGCGTAGGGGTAGCGGAAGCTCTTCGGATCGCGGCTGAAGATGAGCTTCTCCTGGTCCTCGCCGAGCTCTTCGAGGATGTGGTACGCGATGTGGGCGTGCGCGAGCTCGTCCTGGATGATCGCGATGCCGGTCATGAAAGCGTTGATCGACGGCGCACGCTTGGCGGCCAGGTAGTAGGCCGGCGCGGAGATGAGCTCGGTGTCGCCAGACACGATCAGGGTGTGCTTGAGCTCCCGTAGGTATTCGGGCGTCATCTCGCGGCGGGACTCGATCAGCTCACCCGACTTGATCATCTGGTCGAACTCGGCTGCAGTTGCCATCGCTCTTAATTGTCCACCACGAGTGCGGGTAAAATCGTGGTTCCTTACCGGGCCGGCGGCTCCTGGCCCGCACGGTGGTGGCTATAGCTCAGCACGGTAGAGCACCAGATTGTGGATCTGGCTGTCGCGGGTTCAAATCCCGCTAGCCACCCGTCCTTTTCGCCGATCATCCGGACCGACTTTGAAGGCCACCGCTTGAGCGATGGGCTCCGAGCCTGATGCCGCAAGCGGCTGCTCGGTTCCTGCTTCATCGAGATCCGCCTGGCGGCGGCCAGGTGTTACGTCCCCTCCACAGGCGTTTTGAGTCTCCGGCGCACTGCCGGCGACCTCCGGCCAGCGGGCCAGATTGAGAGCGGCGTTGAGGTCCCTGTCCAGAACGTTTCCGCATCCCTCACAAGAGAAAGTCCTCTCCGCCAACGCGAGCGTCTTTTTGCGATAACCACATGACGAACATGTCTTAGAGCTGGCGAAGAACTGGTCTGCACGAATCAGTCTTGCGCCGTACCAACGGCACTTGTATTCGAGCATGCTGGCGAGTTCCCCCCAACTGGCGTCGGCAATGGACCGCGCCAGTCGATGGTTTCGAACCATTGCCCTCACGTTCAGGTCTTCTATAACGATCTGACCGTGGCTCTTGGCCAGACGCGTACTCAGTTTGTGCAACGAGTCCCTACGAAGGTGAGCGATTCGAGCATGGCAACGGGCCAGCCTTTGCGCCGAGCGCCGTCGATTGGCTGACTGTTTCTTCTTGCGGCTGTGTGCTTTCGACAAGCGGCGCAGACGTACGAGAGTGGATCGCAACGCCGGGGGAGGAGCAAACACAACCCCAGTCGATAGCGTCACTAAAGCATTGACTCCAACGTCAAGCCCAACGACATCTGTGGTTCGAGGAACTGCTGCCGGCCGTTTGCATTCGACTCGGAAGCTGACAAACCAGCGCTGGGCCTCTCGTGTAACCGACGCGGATGTAATGCGGGCTGTTCCATCATCTAGGCGCCGCAACAATTTCACCGGACTCTCATTTAGCCGCAACACTCCGAGCTTGGGCAACTGAACCCAGGTTGGACCTAAACGGATCAGACCCGTGAGGCGAAAGTGATCGCGTGACTTTCCCTTGTGCTTGAAGCGCGGGAATCCGAAACGTTGGCCGCGGAGCTTACCCCTTCGACTCGCGAAAAAGGCTTTCACCGCGCGCTCGAGATCGATGAAAGCTTCTTGATATACACACTTGGAATTGTCCGACCACCAGCGGACGCCATTCGCTGGATCCTTCTTCCACCGGTTCCATCGTCGGTGCATTTCAAACGCACCTTCTAGCGCCGCGTTCGCGCCCTTGGGATTATCGCCGAGTGATTTCTTGAGCCACTCCAGGCCGAGGTTGTAGGCATAACGAGCACCGCCTGCATGACTCGCGAGCCGGCCGCGCTGACGGTCATTGGGGTTTAGTGCAAAGCGATAAGCCTGGCGGACCAACATCAGCGCGCCCGAGCGACGTTGATGATGACCTCGCAGTCGCAATACCCGCCATGGTCCTTGAAGTAAGCGATGCAGACGTCAATGGGTGCCGGCCGCATTCCCATCTGGGCCAGGATCTGCCGTGTGAATCTCAGGTCACCGAAGCATGTCCAGCCTTGCTCACGGAAATTGCAGCCATTTGGGCCGGCGAGGCGCTCTACGAACTGCTTCCACCGAGGATGGCGGGGCAGGATCAGGTCGGCGACTAACGGATTCATGGCTCTTCTCCAAAACGTACAAATGTTCGACAGACATCAACCTACGTGGCGGAGTCGGGCCCGTCAAGGTTGGGTGTTAAAGACCCGATTGGCAGTACTTTTGACCTCTGGACAGGGCTGACGCTGAAGAGTGGATCGGCAAGTACGTCAAGCCGGTCGGCGCCATTGACGCAGTACACGAGCGCCCCTGGGCGACAGTCTTGCGCGTGCCGGTCACCGACGGTGCGGCCTGGTTCAAGGAGTGTGCGACGGTGCAAGCGTTCGAGCCTCGGCTCACCGCTCAGCTCTACAAGCGATGGCCTGACCGCGTCACCGAAGTGCTGGCCGTCGACGAAGCGCGGCGCTGGCTGCTGCTCGGCGACGCCGGTATCCCGGTGAGGGAGCGTGGAAATCCGCCCGAGGCATGGGTCGAGGCATTGCCGTCGTACGCCGAGCTGCAGGAATCAGAGTCGGCATACGCCCTCGATCACATCGCCCACGGCGTGCCGGATCTGCGCATGGGAGCGCTGCCGGCGGGTTATGAGCGTTTGCTGGCGAGCGAGCTTCCCCTCGCGAGACATGACGTCAACCGCCTGGGCGACTACGCGCCGCGCTTCACCGCACTCTGCGCTGAGCTGGCTGAGTTCGGCTTCCAGGAGTCGGTCCAGCACGACGACCTCCACATGGCAAACCTCTACGCACGCGACGGCCGGTTCCGCGTCGTGGATTGGGGAGACTCATCGATCGCGCATCCCTTTTTCTCTTTGCTGGAGACGTTCCGGTTCCTCGAAGAGTTCAACGGACTTGGTCCCGATGACCCCTGGTTCCGCCGGCTGCGCGACGCCTACCTCGAGCCGTGGGGGAGCGGCTTGGAAGAGACGTTCGAACTCGCGATCCGCGTCGGCTGGTTTGCACATGCGATCGCATGGACCCGGCAGCGGGATGCGCTCCCGCCCGAGGCACGGCCAGATTTCGACAGAGCGTTCCGGATTGTCTTGCGACGGGCGATCGCACAGACGCCCGACTAGGATCAGGCAAGGCTAGAGAGCGCTGAATCTAGCCGCTTCGAAGCGGTAACCTCGGACGGTGGAGTCCCGCGGGCTGCGGCAACTCTTGCTGGACACCATTGGCTCCGCGCGCGAACGTGAGCACGAATTCCTAGCTCTCTGCGACGACTCGCCGGCGCCTGAGCCCGGGCTGTGGACGGTTAGGGACCACCTGGCACATCTGACGGCCTGGCGTACCAATGTGGCGCAACTGCTGGATTCAGTTCGCACGGGGACCGAAGCCCCAAGGATGGATGAAGATGTGCAAGCGTCGAATGCGCGCATCTATTCGGCCACCAAGGATTTGACCGCTGAAGGGGTCAAATTGAATGCACTGGCGACGTTTGACAGGCTGGAAGCTGCGATCGCAGCTTGCTCTGATGAGGACCTTCTCAAACCACACCCGCGCCCACGATCCGCGGGAGTGGCGCTGTGGCAGACAATCCCTGGCCACGTCCACCACTTGGTCGAGCACCTCATGTTCTGGTACTTACAGCAGGGCAACGAAGAGGCTGCCGAAGCAGCGCAGCTCTGGATGCACCGCGTGGACCTGGCCCAGTTTCCCGAGCCCAAAGCGGTGGCCGCGTCAACGTACAACCTCGCGTGCTTCTACGTGCATATCGGACGCGAGGAGGAAGCGCTTCTTCGCTTCAGGGTCGCGTTTGACCTGGATCCCTCGCTGAAGACGCTGGCACAGACCGGTGCTGGCCTAGGACGGATTCGCAATCACCCAGACCTAGCGGCCCTCATCGCTCAGCAGATGTCGCGTAGCGCAGTTAGATTTTGGGGACACCAACGGCCCCAACAAGCTCGGAGGCGCTGGTCAGACGTACAGATTCGAGTTCAAAAGAGCGGTTCTGAAGTCGTCCCAACAGGGACCCCGCTTAACGCCCGTTCGGTGCTCTGGTGACCGATCAGGACCCTTCCACGACTTCGAAGATGCGGTCGGCGACCAGGCCGTGCGCCTCGCGATGGACCCGATTCGCCGCCTCCGCGTCTGGAGCCTGGACGAGGCAGAAAGCCTTGTGGTCCTTCTCGTCGACCCAGTACTTGATGTAGCTGACGCCATACGCCCCTTGCGTGGCCAGGTCGGCCTCGTGGGCGTGTGCGACGTCGACGGCACTGGCGCCTGCCGGGAGGTTCTCGTGAACGTCCATGAAAAGAGGCAATTTCAGATCTCCTTTGTATGCGGCGTGTGGACGGCGACTTGGGATGGGTGGCCCGTTGTCGCGGTGGCGGCCGAGCGTTCTGCGGCCAGAGTCAGCAGGTTGCGGAATCCGCGCCCCGCAAACATCGGAATCGCTACCCGCCAGGTCATCTGCCGCATTCCGACCAGGGCCATTCGAAGCATTGGATGGGCTATCGCGAGCTCCGTCAGCGAGTACGAGACGCGCGAGCCGGCCGGATCTGATGAGATCTCGTAACGGTGGCGGTACCGTGCCGTCATCGCGTTTCGGTCGCCCGCCCTGGCCTCGGTGATGAACTCGAACGTTCGCGGCCGGTCTGCCGCCGTCACCGTTGAGCGGTCCTTCCATCGCCGGACGGACATCGGGATCGTGCCCGTGCTGGAAAAGGTGGTTCCTACGGTGGCCGGTCCCGGCGGCGCCTCAAGCGACAGGAGGCGGAAGTCAGAGCTCTGTCGCGCGCCGCCCCAGACGAGGTGAGTCTTCAAATCGGCAAGGAGGTCGTAGATGTCCTCGGGCTTGGCTTTGCACGCAAGCGACATCAGTGCGGTATGTGGTTGCTGTCCTTTCATGGGTGCAGATTAGGAGCGGACGATCGGCCAGCACATCAACCGTTCGGTCGATCTTTTCTGCCGGTTCAGATCTGGATCAGGTCGTGCTCGAGGGCGAACAGCGTTGCGCCCGCCCGCGTGTTCACGGCGATCTTTCCATACAGGTTGATAACGTGGGTGTGCACGGTGGCCGCTGATATATGGAGCGAGGCGGCGATCTGCTTGTTTGAAAGTCCTCGGGCGAGCACCTGGAGCACCTCGACCTCACGGTCCGTCAGCCCCGCGGGCCATTTTCGGGTCGCGCGGTCGGTCTTCGAGCGTTGGCCGGCCGCCGCCAAGACGGCGTCCGCCGCGCGGCGATCGAGTCGGCCGGACGACACTTCGCGCATGAGCTGGTCGGAGGCGTCTTTGGCATCGAGCCGTGGCCGCCACGAGCGGTCCTCCCTCATCGCCTGAAAGACCTCAGCGGCGATGAGCAGGCGGGCGCTGAGCGGGAGGGCAGCAGCTGGAAGGCCGCGGTGATAACCGGAGCCGTCGATTCGTTCGTGGTGCAGCCCGGCGACCTCGCCGCAGGCGCGAAGCGCTGGACTGACTGTGAGAATGCGCTGGGTGTGATAGGCGTGCAGCTCGACCCGCGCTCGTTCTGAAGGGTTGAGCGGGCCGCGCTTGCCCCAGATCAGCTCGGGGATGCTGACGTTGCCCAGGTCGTGGACATGGGCCGCCCTCCTCAGTGTTGTTATCTCGGCCTGGGCCAGGCCCACCTCAGACGCTGCATCTTCCACGAGGCGGGCGAGCCGCGAGGAGTGCCCGCGCGTGTAAGGGGACTTGAGATCGACGAAGTCGGCTAGGGCACGGCTGACTTCGTCCAGGTGGGGGGTCGCGACCCAGCGATGCGGCTCTGGCTCGGCCGCCAGGGTCTCATCCCAGACCGACTCAAGTCCGAGCCGGTCGAGCAGATCGTGGCTGTTCTGCAGCCAAAGCCGGGCGAGCTCGGGATCGAACTCGCCGCCGGTTCGCTCGCGAACCGTGCCATTGGCGGCATCGATGCCGCCGACCTGGTAATAGATCTGCGCGACGTGGACCATGTGAACAAGACGCGCGATGGCCGAAAGCTCGTCCTTATGGGGCAGCTCGGGGAACACCTTGCCATCCCATCGGGCGTAAGCGTGCCCCAAGGCCGTGGTGACCCTAGGCGAGGCGCCCAGTCGCTCAGACAGCCGGACGGCGACGTCGGCCACATTGGCAAAAACTTCAGGGGCCGACCTGCCTTCACTGATGAAGCCGGCCACGCCGGCCGCCCACTGCGCTGGCTCCCAATGGCGGGCGACGCGCTTCACCGCGACCCGCATCATCTCCGGCCCATCAGCGAAGTCGACCTCCGAGAGCCATCTCCGTACGCTTACGTCGTCGCCGGCGCCCATCCGGCTCTGGATCGCGACCGCTCCGGTGCATCCGACGTGGTACAGCAGGGCGAGGTAGAAGGCGTCGGACGAGTCGGGGCTGGACCAGCCCGCCAGGCGAGCAAGCCGGACCGACAAGAGGGCGTCGCGCAGGGCACTTTCGGCCGCTACGTTGTGAGCCAGGTCGCTCGCGAGCGAAACCGTCGCGAGCAATTCGGCGAGTCGTACTCCCCGACCGTTGGTTGAGCCGGGCCCTTCGCCAACTGTGCTAGGGCGCGACGATTGGCTGCGTCTCTGCATTCCACAAACCCTACCGCCCTCGCAAGTGCGAACTCATATGTGTCAGCCCTGCGTCGCTGGCGCCTAGTTCGCAAGCAGCGGCGCAGCTGCCTCACGCGAAAGGAGGTTCGACAATTCCTTCGCGCTGTGACCCGCTCCGAAGATCGGGCCGCCTGGCTGCAGGGCCAGCCCGGCTTCGAGGTTGCCGGCACTGACCGGGTCGAATCCGAGGCTATCTATGAGCTGAAGCACCGCAGCAACCGCAGCGGGGTCATCGCCGGCGGCCGCCATGGCAATGCGGTCCGGCGCGCCGCGTGGACGTCTGCTTTTCTCGAACTTGAAGTAGCCGAGGTGATTGAGGCTTTTCACCACCCTCGCGGAGGAGAACCACTCCTGTACGAGCGTGCTCGTGCCCGCCGGTGCTGTCGCAAATGGAACATCGACGCCATCGATCTCGTCCCAGTAGTTCATGGCATCGACAAGGATCTTGTCGGCGAACAGGTCGCGTCGCAGTTCCCGAAAGCGATGCATTGGTATCGCGAGGACGATGAGACCGGCGTATCTGACCACCTCGTCGGTTGAGAGTGCGCGAGCGCTCGGAGCGAGCACCTCCACGATCAGCTCGATACGGTCGGCGGGCCCAGAGCCCGATATTGCGACGTTGTATCCACCGGCCACGGCCGCGCGGGCGAAAGCAGTGCCAGCCTTGCCAGCTCCCACGATGCCCAGGCGACGGTCGGTCGCCTCGCTGCTAGACACCAGATGATCTCGCGTTCGCGCTCGCCAGGCTCTGGCCGTCTTGTGCCGGCTCCTCGGCCGGTTCCAAGAGCAGCTCCCTGACTCGCGGGATCACCTCCCGTCCGTACAGCTCGATGGTCGCCATCTTCTGTTCGTGTGGTACTCGCCCGGTCGCATAGGCCAGGTCGAACCGGCTGAGCCCGAGAAGGCGAATGACCCAAGCAATTTTGGTCGCGACGGTTTCCACCGATCCCAGATACAGCGATCCTTCGTCGACCTCGGCCTGGAATCGATCGATCGTCGGCCGCGCCCACCCGCGCTCGGCCGCGGCCCGCTCAAAGACATGAGCCCAATGTGGCCATTGAATGTCCGCGGCTTCCTGGTCGGTTCGGGCTACGAGCCCGTGTGAGTGCATACCGATGAGCTGCAGCGGCTTTCCGTACTTCTCGAGAGCTCGCTTGTAGAGCTCAATCAGCGGCAAGAACCGGATCGGCGGCCCGCCGATTACGGCCAGCATAAGCGGGAGGCCGTAGCGCGCGGCTCGGACAACCGACTGAGGACTGCCGCCAACGCCAACCCACACGGGCAGATGTCCCTTGGGGAGGGGAGGACTGAGGTACTGGTTGGTGAGCGGAGAGCGGAACTTGCCCGACCAGGTCACGGGTTGGTCTCGCAGCAGGCGCGTGAGCAGGTCGAGCTTCTCCTCGAAGAGTTCCTCGTAATCGTTGAGGTCGTAACCGAAGAGCGGGAATGACTCGATCAGCGAGCCGCGGCCGGCGATCAACTGGGCCCGGCCGTTCGACACCGCGTCGAGGGTGGCAAACTCGGTGTACACCCGAACTGGGTCCTGTGTGCTCAGGACGGTAACGGCAGTGCCGAGTCGAATGCGCTTGGTCCGGCCGGCGATCGTGGCCAGGATGATGCTCGCGGCGGAGTCCATCATGTCGCGGCGGTAGTGCTCGGCGATGTTGAACGAGTCGATCCCGACGGCATCGGCGAGGACCGCCTCCTCGACCGTGTTGCGAATGACGATATCGCCGCTGAGCTCACGACCCGATTCGTCGACGCTGATTGGAACGAACGAGTCCAATCCGAACTCGATGTCCTGGACGCTAATCATCTTGCAACTACAAATACTCCGACGCGCCAATTTATTGCAGATGCAAGTATTAGCCGGTGCGGTCCACACGCGTGAGCGGAGCTATGGCCTCCAATCCATATCCAATGCCCAACGCTCGGCGTGGTCCAGGAGCTTCAGGATCACCTCGGACTTGGCATCTGTGTAAGCCCACCCGTCGTCACTCCAAACCCGAGACGCCTCCCGCTTCCCTTTGACATAAGCCTCGCTCGCCGCCCGATTTACACGCAGGTAGTCGCGAAACAGCAGGTGCTCGCGCTCCCATGGCGAATTCACTAGGCATACGTGCACGTGCACGTCTCTCCGCCGGTCCGCAAACGGCCGGAAGAACCGGTGCAAGTCGTCTCGGCTGCGCAACTGGACTCCAAGCTGCTCCAGCTGTGGGACGTAGCCCTGCTCGTCAGACAAATCCGCCACGCTGACCTGCACATCGACAATCGGTTTGGCCGCCAGGCCTGGCACGGACGTCGAGCCGACATGGTCGATCCGCAGGGCAACTCCCTCGAGGGAATCAGATATGAGGTTCCTCCACGAGGCGAACCTCGCGGGCCATTCCTTGTCGTATTCGGCGAGCTTGATCGGGTCGAAGCGTTCGCTGCCATCAGTCACCTGGAATCCGGGCCAGAAGGTGGGCGCGATCGCTCGCGACAGTCGCTTCCGCTCCTCGAGTGGCAATTCGTGCGGCTCCAACCCTCTAGGTTCGCTGACCAACCTGTACAGGTCGATGACCGTCGCGTGCCGGCCTTCGACCTCGCGCAGACGGATCCATGTGATGACCGGGTCGGCGTCCCGCTGTACGCCTCCGCGCAAGAGCCGCTCGGACAGACTCGCTGCGGGTTCGACCTCGCGGGTCACCCGAAGAGGATGCCAGATGGGCGAAGTTGCAACTGGGGCTTGACATTGACCTCGGGTCAAGGTTGGAGCATGTGTCGCATGAACGCACTGACCAGCGAAGCGACACGCATTGCGGTTTCCGTGAACGGCCTGCGGAAGACATACGGAAAGAAGGTCGTCCTCGACGGCGTCGACCTCAGGATCGGCGAGGGCGAGGTCTTCGCACTGCTCGGGCCGAACGGCGCGGGCAAGACCACCATCGTCCGGATCCTGTCCACCCTGATCCCGGCGGACGCCGGCA
>Ga0209180_10001576_pt1 | contig 11339 bp, 8 predicted proteins | sample CZO8metaG_3_FD_188355 | JGI IMG/M metagenome (GOLD analysis project Ga0209180, IMG submission 188355) | Vadose zone soil microbial communities from the Eel River Critical Zone Observatory, Northern California, USA - CZOApr15con2H2.8 metaG... | ecosystem: Environmental > Terrestrial > Soil >...
CCGCGCCTCCGCGAGGCAGGTCGACCGCGATCGCATCGATGCCTCGATGCTTGAAGCCGACGACGTACGGCTTCATCGAGGCAGCGTTGCCAGATGCACCGTGGCCGAGGACTACTCGCATCGAATCGAGCTCGCGAAGTTCATCAGTTGAGCTCTGCGACCCGTCGCTGTTCCAACCACTCGCGCGAAATCTTGATCTCGACGATCAACAACATCGCAACAATCGCAGCATTCTTCCACTGGGGTCCCCGCGACGGAGTCGCGGGAGGCAGTGATCCTTCGAGAGGTCGAGAGACATCGTGAAAGTTCCGCACTCGAAGCATTTCACCGGGCATCGCATGAAAAAAAATCTTAACGATCTCTTGACTTGATGGATGCAATCGTTGTATCAACACATTCTGTATGGCGATGCTGCTCGTGGTTGCCCCCACAGAGGCAACGGACCCGACGCGAGAGAGCGCAACATTTCGCACAACCGCCAGCGTCTCGGAGACCTCATCGAAGAGGCTCCGCGGCGAAACCCGTGGGGTTGCATAGGTAGGTGCGTGCAGAAAAAATCGTCCATGACGTCGCACAAGGGAATGCATCCCGCCAAACCATGGAACCTCGGGTCCGTATCACTAAGCGAAGGAGGTAAGAATGATGGCAGCGAAGAAGAAGGCCGCGAAGAAGCCGGCAGCCAAGAAGAAGGCCGCCAAGAAGAAGAAGTAACAACTTCTTCAATCGTTTTCTAACGTCGTTCGTAAAAAGCGCTCGGGGTTCTGTGGAGCCTCGAGCGCTTCTTTTATGAAAGTTGCGCCGGGGTAAACCCGCCGCCAATGCCATGTCGCATAAAGAGAGGAAGGGTTCAACGCGCCGGCCTGCAGAGTTCCTCTCTCCCCACCCGGCGCGCTGCGCGCGCCGACCTCCCCACAAGTGGGGAGGCATGCTTGAGTTCCTCTCTCCCACCCCACAAGTGGGGAGGCGCAAGTGCTTGACTAACGAACAGATGTTCGTTAGTCTGTGCCCACCTCCGCTTCTCGCCTGCGTCTTGCTCCCAGAGGCCCGCAAAGAAAGATGCAGGAACTGCAGCTCGAACACGCCATCTCCACGATTCGGGTCCGCTTTGGCAGCCAGGCGCTGACGAGGGCGGCGGAGTTGCCGCCCCCGCAGCCCTGGCCGAGCGGCACCCCGCTCGATCGCCTGAGCGGAATCGAAGGCCTGCCCCGCGGCCGGCTCACCGTCCTGGCGGGAAGCGGGACCTGCGGCAAGCTCACTCTCGCACTGGGATTGCTCGCCGCCGCCACCCGTGAGTTCGCGCACGCCGTGGTGATCGACACTGGCGGCGGCTTCGATCCCTGGTCTCTCCTCCCCTTCGATCCCGAGTTGAGCTCGCTGGCGGTGGTGCGACTCGATCCCGACCCTTCGGGAGAAGCGGCCACGGCGTTGGCTCGGGCCGGCGCCGGCTTCATCCTTTTAATGGGGGAGGTTCCGGAGCAGTGGCTGGGCCCTCTGGAGGCGAGCGCCAACCGCTCGGGAACGGTCCTGGTCGGGGTGGTCGATGCCCCCGGGCGGGCGCTCGCGCACGCCTCCAGCCTGAGCCTCGGCTTTGCACGCACCGATTGGGTGTGGGAGCGAGGGCAGTTGGTGGGCTTGCGCACGATCGCCCGCTGTCTCAAGAATCGGGTCGCGCCACCTCTGGGTGAGTCCGAGCTCGAGATCCGCTATCCGCTGGGTCCGCAGCTCCACTTCGCAACACCTGTCATCGAGGTGCCGCTTGGTGCGGTGGATCAGGAATGCGTGTCTGCTGCGGTCTGACGGGCCACCTCGAGCTGGCGAAGCGCCGCGACCTCTATGGAGGCCCGGTCGTAGTCGGGGCAGGGGGCAGGGGGGAGTCCCCCATCGAAAAATCGGACCACGTCATCGCCGCTTCAGAAGAGGCGATGCAGTTCGGTGTAATGCCGGGGATGCCGCTGCGCCAGGCGGAGCACCTTTGCCCTCACGCGACTTTCATCGTTTCCGATCCTGATGCAGCCGCGCGCTTGCGCGAGCTCATCGCCTCCGCGCTCTACGACCTGGCGCCGGTGGTCGAGGTCCATGTCGAGGGCATCGCATGGCTGGACGTGAACGGCGTCGTCAGGTCTGGCGAATCAATTCGCGAAGCGCGGCGCCGGCTCCGCACCGCGATCGGCCGTGAACCGCGACTCGGTTTGGCGCCAGGACCTTTTTCAGCGCGAGTGGCGGCCGCGCGCGCGCGGCCAGGCCGTCTCGTGCAGGTCGAAGATGCGCGCTCTTTCCTGGCTCCGCTCGCATCGCGCGAGCTTCCCCTCGACGACGAGCAGCTCGAACGACTCGACCTACTCGGGCTGCGCACGCTGGGCGCGGTGGCGGCGATCGGGCCGCGCGAGCTCGAAAGCCAGCTCGGCCGCGCGGGCAGGCATGCGGTCCTGCTTGCGCGCGGCGCGGAACCAGACGAGCTCACTCCCTGGCGACCGCCGCAGTTCACGAGCGCGCATCGCCAGTTCGAGCCGCCGGTGGAAGATCGTGAGGCGCTGCTCTTCGTCTCTCGAGCGCTCTGCGGCGACCTCGCCGCGGAGCTCGGCCTGCGCGGCGCGGGGGCGAAGCGAGTGCGCGTGCGTCTCGTCTACGAATCGGGTGAGCCCGATGCGCGCGAGTCTCTCGTCCGCCATCCGCTCTCCAGCGCGGCGGAGCTGTTCGGGCTCATCGGGCCCTGGATCAAGGAATGGCAGCCACGCGCACCGATCACCGAGCTGTGGATCGATCTCCCTGTGCTCGAGGCCGCGGGGCGGCGGCAGCTGCGGCTGTGGGCGGGCGGGGACGGAACGAGTGAAGAGGTGATCGCCGCGTTCGAGCGGCTGCAGGAACGTCACGGCGACAGCGTGGTGCGCAAGCCGCGGCCGGCGCTGCTCACCTCCCCACTCCCCGCGCAGCGCTTCGCGTGACGCGCCTGTTCTCGCCGCCCACCCCAGTCACAGTCACGTTGAACGCCGACGGCACCCCCGCCTTCATCACTGGGGTGTGGTCGGGTTCGATCGACCCGATCGCGCGGTGGAAGGTCGAGACCGAATGGTGGAAGCAGCCGGTCGTGCGCGAATACTGGAAAGCGCTTCTCAACGGCGCGCTGCTGTGCGAGCTGTTCCACGACCTCAGCCGCGACGAGTGGTTCGTGGAGCGGGTCTATGACTGAGCGACTCAGAAAGGGAGCGGGACCAGGTCGGGTTCTCGCCACTGCGCTCGGGCTTCGGGCGTGAACATCGCCTCTCTGCCCCAGTGCTTGAACGGCAGGGTGGGATCGAGCAACAAGCTGTGTGCGGCGAGGAAAACATCGAAGTCCTCGATCTCTGGGCGGTTCGCGACAGCATGCGCGACCAATCGCACCCAGAACCGAGTCATCGTGTCGTGGTAGCGCGCGGCGTGACCATGCACCGCCGCAAAGTGCTGGATTCCCTCTGCGACTTTGGCCTCGGCTTCGACCAGGCCATATCGGCGCACCGTCAGCCAGGCCAGCCGCAGGTGGTCGCGGTGATGGAATTCCGAGCTGGCCAGCTCGGCGCTGAAGAAGGCGCGCAGGAATGCATCGTCGGAGAGCATTGCCGAATTCACCTCAGAAAAAGAATTGACCCCGCCGGATCGCCTCGCTGGCTCCGGCGCCTGCCTTGCGGCTGATGCCAGATCCCTCGCGCGTTTCCTTCGGGGCCGTACGCAAACGTAACCCGGCAATGAGCCGCTGGCAACCCCTGAGATTGTCGCCTGGCTACGTTGTGTAAGCCGTGACAAACCCCTACGTCGAGTTGCACTGCCACTCCAACTTCTCCTTTCTCGACGGAGGCTCGCACCCGGCCGAGCTGGCGATGCGCGCTGCCGAGCTCGAGATGCCGGCGCTGGCGATCACCGACCGTGGCGGCGTCTATGGAGCTGTGAAGTTCTTGCAGGCATGCCGGAAGGTCGGGGTCAAGCCTCTGATCGGCGCCGCTCTGGAGGTCGACGGAGCCGAGCTGCTGCTGATCGCCCGCAACCTGCGGGGCTACTCCAACCTCTGCCGGCTGATCAGCCTCGCCCACGTCGACCAGCCCAAGGGCGAGGCACGCGCGGCGCTCGCCACCGTCGCCGAGCACCGCGGCGATCTCTTCTACCTCACCGGCACCGACGAAGAACAGCGCTTGCGCGGGCTCCAGGAGGCGCTCGGCAAGGAAAACGTGTTCAGCGAGCTCCATCACCACCTTCGCCCGGAGGACTCGTGGGTGCTGGAGGGACGAGCTGAGATGGCGAAGCGGTGCGGGGCGCCGGCCGTGGCCACCAACGAAGTCCATTACCACGCCAAGGAGCGGCGCCGGCTGCATGACGTGCTGGTCGCGATCCGTCATCGCGCCACCCTGGAGGAGGCGCGGCCGCACCTGTTTCCCAACACCGAGCACTGCCTCAAAGGCGCCAGCGAGATGCGCATGCTTTTCAAAGGCCACTCCGAGGCGCTCTCCATGCCCTGGGAGATCGCGAAGGAGTGCGACCTCGACCTCGATTTTCGCAAGGTCCGCTTTCCCGGCTACCCGGTCCCCGAAGGCGAGACGCCTTTCTCCTTTCTATACAAGCTGTGCTTCGAGGGAGTGCGGGAGCGGTACCGGCCGATCACGCTTGCCGTCACCCAGAGGCTGCAGCGCGAGCTGGAGGTGATCGAGAAGACAGGGCTCGCCGAGTTCTTCCTCATCAACTGGGACCTCATGCGCTTCGCGCGTGAGCATGGTGTGCCAGGCCAGGGTCGCGGGTCGGCGGCCGATTCGATCGTCGCTTACGTGCTCGGCATCACCCGCGTCGACCCCATCGAGCACAACCTCCTCTTCGAGCGCTTCCTGCACGAGGAGATGACGAGCACGCCCGACATCGACATCGATTTCTCCACCGAGCATCGCGAGCAGGTGATCCAGTACATCTACGACAAGTACGGATGGGAGCGGACCGGGATGGTCTGCAACGTCGTCACGTTCCAGCCTCGCATGGCGATCAGGCAGGTCGGCAAGGCGCTCGGGTTCTCGGCCGAGCTGGTCGACCGGCTGGCCAAAGGCGTGGACCGCTGGTTCACCGAGGACGTCGAGGACTCGATGACCGGCGCGGTGCCGCCACCTGACATGAGGCCGCAGAGCTGGCAGCAGTTTCTCGAGCTGTGCCGCGAGGTGCAGGACTTCCCGCGTCACCTTTCCATCCACAACGGCGGGATGCTGGTCACGGGCGAGCCGCTGGTGGACATCGCGCCGGTCGAGCCGGCGACGATGGAGGGCCGGCGCGTCGTTCAGTTCAACAAGGACGACGTCGAAGACCTGGGCTTGATCAAGATGGACATGCTCGGGCTGCGCACGCTCTCGGTGGTGGCCGAATCCTTGGAGCTGATCCGCGACCTGACCGGCGTCCGTCCGGACCTCGACCAGCTGCGGCTCAACGACCCCAAGGTGTTCGAGATGTGCAGCGAAGCGGACACCATCGGGGTCTTCCAGATCGAGTCACGCGCGCAGATGCAGACCCTTCCCCGCACCAGGCCTCAGAGCTTCAACGACCTGGTGGTCGAGGTCGCGATCATCCGGCCAGGGCCGATCCAGGGCAACGCGGTCCACCCGTACATCCGGCGCAAGCAAGGCCGCGAGGAGGTCACGTATGCGCATCCGCTGCTGGAGCCGATCCTCAAGGACACGCTGGGGGTGATCCTCTACCAGGAGCAGATCATCGAGATCGCGATGAGGGTGGCCGGCATGACGCCCAGCGGGGCGGACATGTTCCGGCGTGCGATGACCCGGCACCTCAATCACGTGGAGATGTCGTCGCTCGAGGGCGACTTCATCGCGGGCTGTCTCGCCAATGACGTACCCCGCGAGGTGGCTGACATGCTGTTTGCGGCGGTGCAGGGTTTCGCGGTGTACGGATTCTGCCGCTCGCACGCCGCCGCCTTCGCGCGCACCGCGTACGAGACCGCGTGGCTGAAGCTCAATCACGCGGTCGAGTTCGGCTGCGGCCTCCTCAACAACCAGCCGATGGGGTTCTATCACCCGAGCGTGCTGGTCGAGGACCTGAAGAGGCATGGCGTGGTGGTGCTGCCCGTGGACGTCAACCGCTCCGATGTCCGCTGCCTGCCCGAAGCCCTGACTGAATCCGCACGTTTGGCGCCAAACGCGCCCTTCATGGGACCGCGAAGCACACTTTTGGCGCCAAAAGGGCGTAATGAGAAGACTCACGCAATGCGCATCGGCTTCAACTACGTGCGCGACCTCGGCGAGGACGGACGCAACGCGATCGTCGCCGAGCGCACCAGCAGCGGCCCCTACACCTCTTTTGAGAATTTCCTCGACCGCCTCCGTGGCGGCCCCATCGGCCCCCACGCCGTGCGCAACCTCGTCATGGTCGGCGCCTTCGACGGACTCGGCCGGCCCCGCCGCGAGCTGCTCTGGGGCTGGCAGGAGCGATGGCACGGCCGCGGATTGCGGGGCGGCATCCAGCCACAGTCGGAGCTGAAGCTGAAAGCGGTCGCGCCCAGCCTGCCCGAGCTCGACGACTTCGACCTCAACCAGCTCGAGTACCGAATCTCGGATCTCTCGACCGGACACCACCTCATCCATTTCTGCAGAGAAAGGCTGGAGGAGCTCGGCGCCCTCCAGAGCAACCAGCTCCCCCACATCCCCAACGGCAGAAAAGTGAGGGTCGCCGGGCTCGTCATCACCCGGCAGGCCCCCTCGACCGCGAAGAAGATCCGCTTCTTCACGCTGGAAGACGAGTTCGGACAGGTCAACGTGACGATCAAGCCCGATGTCTACGACCGTTACCGGCAGGTTGCCAACCGCCAGCCGATCCTCGTCATCGATGGCGTGATGCAAAGGCAAGACGGCGTCTGGTCGGTCCTCGCCACCCACATTGAAGCGCTCACAGGAGTGCCAAGGCCTCAGCCGCGCTCACACGACTACCGATGAGACCATGATCTCCGCTGATGTCGCGCGAGCACTGGGAGCACGAGTCCTCTAACTGGGCGACCTGGGCGCGACGCCCCGACTTCGATGCTTACTGGAAGTACTCCGCAAAGTTCTTCGAGCTGCTCCCACCTCCCGCCGGGCGAACTCTCGAGGTGGGCTGCGGCGAAGGCCGCGTCTGCCGTGACCTCGCCAAGCGCGGCCATCGCATGGCTGCCGTGGACGTGGTCCAGACACTGATTCGCCTGGCCAAGGACGCCGACGAACAGAGCTCCTACATCAGAGCTGACGCTGCCGCCCTGCCTTTCGCCGACGAATCGTTTGACCTGGTCGTCTTCTACAACACGCTGATGGACATCGATGAAATGGAGCTGAGCGTGCTCGAGGCCGCGAGGGTGCTGCGCCACGGCGGCGCCTTGTGCGCCTGCGTCACGCATCCCCTCGCTGACGCGGGCCGGTACGAATCTGCCGACTCAGACGCTCGGTTCATCATCGAGGGCACGTACCTGGGCGAGCGGCGGTGGTTGGCCATCGAGATAGAACGCGGTGGCGCCCGCATGAATTTCGCTGGTTGGGCTTATCCGCTTGAAGGCTATTTCGGCGCTATGGAACGGGCTGGTTTCGTGATCCAGGCCGTGCGGGAGCCCTCCGCCAATGAGGACGGCGACGACAAACGGTGGCGCCGAATTCCCCTCTTTCTAATGTGGCGGGCGGTCAAACCGTGAAAAAGTTCCTTACTTTCTGTAGCCACGCAAGGGTCTTTTGAGCGAAGCTATCGAATTGGCGCGCCTGCACCACGCAATGCAGCAACCCCAGAGGAAGACCAAATGTCAATCGGCAGAGAAATCGAAGACATCGCCCGGGACCTGATCAAGCACCAGCACGACCATCCCCCCGTGCGCGACCTCAACCGCGAATTCGACCGCAAGCTCAAGCTCACCGACCGAATCGCATCCGATTTCGCGCGCCTTGTCGGCAGCTGGGTCTTCGTGCTCGCGCAGCTTGGTCTCATGTTGCTCTGGGTGCTGTTGAACGCCATCGGCGTTCTGCGCCATTGGGACGCATATCCCTTTCTGTTTCTCAACTTCATTTTCAGCCTCGAGGCCGCCATCTGGGTCTCGGTGGTGCTGATGGCCTTGAACAGCCTCGCCGACCGCGACCGCCTCAGGGCCCAAAGCGAGTACGAGCTCAACGTCAAGGCCGAGGAGGAGCTGAAGGCGCTGATGAATCACCTGATGCACCAGGACGAGATCCTGCTGCAGATAGTCAACCGCCTCGATCGCGGCGATCGCGAGATAAAGAGACTTGCTCGCCGGCTCGAGCAAGCTCTCGAACCGATCGCCGATGCGACCCGACCTCCGCCGCCTCCGCATGCACCCCCGCAACCTCCGCCCGCGCTCGCGGGGCCGCCGCAGCCTCCGCCGACGGCCGTACCCTCGCCCGTTCCACCTGAGCGCCCGCTCGGGCTCCCAAGGCCCTGACTCCCGGCGCGACCGCCGATCAGACCCTGTAGACGAAATACTCCCCGTTCGAGTAGACCAGGGTTCCGTGCTGCTGCCAGTACGTTTGGCTCGTGCGTCGCGCCGGCGCGAGCTCCTGTGGACCGATCAGGACATAGTTGACGCCGTACCGGTCGACCAGGTCCGCGGTGTTCTGGTCGCCGCGGAGAATCGCCGCTTCGTCCGATTGCTTCTGGGCATAATCGCGCAACCCATAGGTCCACAGCCAGCCCGGATACCCGCTCATCACGCGTCTCCCAGCCAGAGTTGGAATCGGACTGTTGTGCTCATCGGCCACGGCGAACACCGCGTCTGCCGCGGTGTTCTGCCTGACCCAGTCCGCGACCTGCAGCCCCTTGGTGTCCGTGAACTCGTAGGAGCTGACGCTCGCGTCCGAAGCCCGAGCGAGGTCCAGCGCTCCTGACAAGCAAAGGAGGACCAGCAGCGCAGTCGCAAACGCTGCCGTCCACGGCCAGCGCCGGACCATGCCCGCGATGAAGCCTCCAACCATGATGCTGCCGAGCAGCGCCCAGAAGATGAAGAACTTCGTGTTGTCCCAATCCCATGGCTGCAAGACGATGAAATTGGGGACGAGGAACCACAGCCACATGGGCGCAAACCATTTCGGGAAGGCGGTCGGAAACCAGCGCCTCAGGATTTGGGCGGCGATGAGCAGGGGGATGAACACCGACGTGTTCTTGATCCAGAACCACGCGAAGTCGCCCGGGAACGACAGCACACCATCGCGCCGCCAATCGGTGTACGAGAGCCAGCCCGGCTCCAGGCAGTATCCGTAGAGACTGACGCCCGCTCCGCACGCGCTGTTGTTGGCAGGCGGCCACATCCAGACCAGCACCGGGATCGCGAGCGCGAGAGCAGGAACGAAGAATGCGATCCATTCCCTGCGCCGGTTGAAAGCCGCCCAGAACGCGGCCAGCGCCACCACCGTCCCGTATGCGTGCACGTGGAACGCAGGCATGAGGCCCGCGACGATTCCCGCAAACAGGAATGCCTTCGAATCGTGCCGCTCACGCACGGCGAGCCACACGAGCAGCAGGACGATCAGCGCGAGGCTGAAGCCGAACAACGTCGAGCGCTGCGGCACGAGGTACGCGAGGACCGGGTTCAGCCACTGGAAGTTGAGGTCGCGGTCAAGCGTGTACTCGCGCGGCAAATGCACCAGCACACCGAGGCCGCTATGGACGATGTCTCCGGCCAGGTACACGAAGCCCAGGCCCCCGCCGAGCAAGAAGACGAAGACGGCGAGGGCCGCCGCGCCACGGCTGCCTGTGAATCTCGCCGCCGCCAGATACAGCACGGCCGGAAACGCGAGGCCCAGCAGACCCGACGTGAGGGCCAGCGCCGAAAGCAGCGAGCTGCCGAGGGGGACGAGGTTGGCGGCGAGGAAATCGATCATGAACGGGTAGCCGAGATGGTTGCCAGGGTCGATGGGGTACTGAGGTGGAAAGTTGTGTCCGTACGCAAACGAGCCGGCGAAAGTGAGGTGCGCAGCCCAGTCGCCCCAGATGTTGATGTACCCCGCCCACAGGCCACTGGGTTTGATGACGTAGGCCTGGTGGAGGAAATGCACAGTCCACGCCCCGCAGACCAGGAACACAGCGGCCACCGGCCACGGGTGGCCGGCGGTTCGCAGCGGCGCGGCCCAGCGCACAAACGCGTCGGAGATGTCAGAAGCAAGGCGATCCCGGTTTACGATCGCGACACCGGCTCCGGCCCCGACCGAGATCGCGATGCCGGTGACGACCGTGCCCAGAGTGACATCACGCACCACCATCGATACGACGAAACTCGCCGCCGACACCGCCATCGCGCCCAGCACCGTCCCGAACGCAAGCCGCTCCTCGATGTTGAGTGCGATCCCGCTCAGGTACGTGATGCCGAACCCCGCGACGACGCACCCCACCAGGAGGATCGCGACCGCGCCCAAGAGAAAACCAGAGGCAGCCAATACAAGCACGAGTGCACCCAGTGCCAACCGGCGGCCTGATGACCCGATCGCTGGAGCTGCCGCGGAGCGCACTGTGCCCTCCGCCATCAGAGGCGGACTAGTTCCAGCACCACAGCTTCTCCTCAGTCCCCTTGAGGTACGGCTGGCAGACGGCGAGCCACAGCTTGGGTCCCCATATGGGCGTGCCGGGGCCCGCGTCAGTGGCGGACACGGAGATCGGAAGGCCGGTCCACAGCGGGTAGAAGTAGAAGAAGAACGCAACCGCCAGGCCGAGGTGTGCCGCGAGCAAACCGCGCCCGGGTCGTGGGAAATGAGTGGCTACGTAGGCAAGCACGAACGCCAGCGCGAGGATCATGAAAATCAAGCCGCCGAACATGTGGTACATGAACAGCACCCTGCTGATATGCGACCACGGCAGGTACTGGGTGATGACCCCAAGCAGGATCACGGTGGCGGGGAAGCTCCGGTGCCGGATGATGAAGTACGGCAGCGAGGCGACGCATGGGATGCTCGTCCACCAGATCCACGGATTGCCCAGGTTCTCGATCCGCGAGATGAGCGCCTGCCCGGTCCACTGGTCGACGCCGAGGCCGTCGTACTGCGCGTAATAGAGCACCGGCCTGGACAGAAACGGCCACGACCACCATGGCGAACCGTACGGATGCGTGGCTGTCAGCGTCGCGTGATAGATGTACGACTGTCTCTGGTATTCGATGAGGTCCGCCAGGTTGTGGAACTGGCCGCGCGCGAAGAACGGGTACCACGAGGCTCCATAGATGGCGATCGGGATGAGCACCAGCGCGACCAGAGCCAGCGGCAAATAGAGGTCCCACCGCACACCGCCGGCGATGGCCGGCCCCTCCCCTCTTCCCCACGACCAGATTGGGTCGCGCGCCGACCCAAAGTGAACGTCGACGTGGCGACGGATGG
>Ga0209180_10001577_pt1 | contig 11333 bp, 11 predicted proteins | sample CZO8metaG_3_FD_188355 | JGI IMG/M metagenome (GOLD analysis project Ga0209180, IMG submission 188355) | Vadose zone soil microbial communities from the Eel River Critical Zone Observatory, Northern California, USA - CZOApr15con2H2.8 metaG... | ecosystem: Environmental > Terrestrial > Soil >...
GCGAACCGGTTGCGGATGACCACCCGGGCCGCCTGGGCCGCCGCCAGCGCGGACGCCACCGCCGCCAGCGGCTCCCCAGCCACCTCCGCGAGCAGCGGCGGATCGAACTCGTCGCCGAGCAGCGCGGCCACCCGCAACAGCCCGGCAGCCGGTGCCGGCAGCCGGGCCAGCCGCCGCTCCAGCACCGCCCGCACGGTGGGCGGTAGCAGCTCGCCCGGCAGCTGGGTCGAGACGTCCAGCCGCCCCTCGACGCGAAGCAGCCGGACCGTCTCGGCGGCGAAATAGGGGTTGCCAGCGGTGCGGGCATGCAGCCCTTCCAGGAGCGCGTCCGGGACAGCGGAACCGGTGGTCATCCGCACCGCGGCGGCCAGCTCGCCGGGAGCCAGCCCACCGAGCACGAGGTGGCGCTCCGGGCCGACCTCGGCGCACAGTGCGTCCGCCCCCGGCTCGGTGTCACGGTAGGTAGCCAACGCCACCACCGGCAAGGTGGCAAGCGCCCCCCCGATCGCCGCCAGCAGCCGCCTGGAACCCGGGTCCGCCCAGTGCAGGTCGTCCACCACCAGCAGCAGCGGACGCTTCGCCGCCGCCTCCCGGACCCCCGCCGCCACCGCCTCGAACAACAGGAACCGGGACAGCTCGGGATCCGCTTCATTAGGGCCTGAGCGCAGCACATCGCCGACGCCGAGCTGGTCGAGCAGCCGACCCCACATCCAGAACGGCGGGGCGCCGTCATCCTCCGGGCAACTCACCCACGCACAGCCGAACCCGTCCTTTGCCAGCAGGGCCGCGCACGCGGCCGCCAGCCGGGTCTTGCCGATGCCCGGCTCGCCGCCGACCAGCCCTACCCAGCCTCGTCGCTCCGCCGCCGCGCGCACCGCCGCGCCGTGCAGCTCGGACAGCTCCGCGACCCTTCCCTCCAGCACGGACCCGATCCTGCCAGGCCAGGCCGCCGATTCCCAAAGCCAGCTGGGCGAGGCGCCGGGGCTGTACGGATCGCCGACCACCAGGGCAAGGCCGAGTCTCCCCTGGCCGCCGGAGGCGAGTGGCAGTTTGACCCACGAGCATCAGCCGTTACCCAGCCACTCGTACTGCGGGAAGGCCACATGCTGTCGCCCGCCATGATTGTGGGACACTCTGAGGGGTTGTCTGCCACGAGGATGCTCGTGGCAAAGACAGCAGGCTCCTGGGCCGGGCGTCCAGGGTCTGCTGTGATGCTGAATGGCAGCGCCGTCCGGCGGGGGCAAGCTCAGGCTGTCCTGGCCGCTGGCACACCACTTTCTTCGCCAGGCCGACGGAAAGCCCGCGACCGACTACATAGCCAGAGCCGCACAGAACGATCATTCCAGCGCGGCCTAAACACCGTCGCCGACCGGCCGGAACCCGCGCATAGCGGCGGATATCGCACCTCAAGCGGTGCGCAGCGCAAACTACAGCGTGTGACAGAGGGACAGCGGCTCCTGGTGCCGGATCGGCGCGCCTAACGGCGGCTACGGAAATACTCGGGTGGATGATATTCAGCTGCAGAACGTGATGTCGGCCCGGCTGGAGGTCCAAGGGCGGAGTTAGCTGGGTGGCGCCTGCTCCTGGCCTGTTTCTTGTCCGCTTGATCGCCTGCGCTCAAGCTGTTGTGCGGCGAGCTCAACCGGGGGCCGGTAGCCGCGAGAGCTGTTGATGTTGCGGTGCAGCGCATGGTTCAGGTCGCCGAGGTCACAATGTGCCAGGCCGCCAGCATCGCTGATGGCCACCTCACACAGGAACGCCATGTCGTTCATGCACCCCAGCACGCTGCGGTCCGCGGTCTTGGCCAAGATCAGCTCCTGTGAGCGCAGGTTGCCGAACGTTGCAGGCGGCAGGCCCTCGCGGCGAAGTTCCCGCTCGACCAGCTCGGTGACCAGACGGTGGGTTGCGCGCAGGTCTGCCGCGCGCACGTCGGCCTCGAAGATCGAAAACAGGGTGGCGGCGTGGGTGAGCAGCAGGCACTTGCGCCGGTCGAACCAGAGCAGGTTGGCGTACCAGTCCTCGGCTTCTGGTGTGGGTCCTGGCTCGGCGACGCGGCCCGCGCCGAGGACAGCCAGCAGCTTCTTGGTGCACCGCAGGATCACCAGCCGATCATAGGGGTGCGCGGCGCACCGGACGCCCGTCAGGACGTGGCCGCTGCCCGCCCGGGCCGGCGTCCCGAAGACCGAACGGCCGGATCGGTTCTGCCCTACCGTCTGGGTATGCCTGCCAGGAACCTGCCCACGCCCCAGGACGCGGCCACCGCCCGCCAGATCCTGCTCGGCGGGCTCGCCCAGGGTACTGAGGTAGCCGAACTGGTGGGCGAGCTAGCGCCGCTGCATCCCCGCAACAACACCTTTCCCGGCGAGGTCTTGCTCGGTGTCGCCGCCGACGCGCTGGACTGGTGCGGGGCCAGCCGCGCCGACCCGCTGGCCCTGGAAGGGATGCGGGAGCGGTTCCTGCCCGAGTGCCCCTTCCGCGGACGGCAGGACAAGAAGCTTCAGTTCGCGATCCTGGCAGCGGCGGCGCTGCGCGGCGGAGCAGAGCCGGACCTGCTCGACGAGGTCGCCTGGTGGCAGACCGATGACTTCTGGCAGTACGCCCTGTTCGCGGCGGTCGCTTATATCCGCGCCGCCGCCGGCCGGGCCGGCGTGCCGGTGCGCCAGGCATGCCAGGAACTGGCCCAGCGCGACGGCCCGCGGCCCGGATGAGCCTTCGCTGATGCACCCTGATGACCGGGCTCGCAAGGGGCCAACCGGCTACCAGGCCAGGCAGCCTGGCAGGGTTTGACCGCACCGGAGGTGTGAAGTGGCGCGGACCTGGTTGTCGATCCGGGTCGACCTGATCGAGGGCCACGGCGAGCAGTACTGGCCGCGGCCAGGACGGATCTTCGCGGCCGCCCGCAGCCACACCTTCAAACAGCTCGCCGACGCTATCGACGACGCGTTCGCCCGCTGGGACCGCTCGCACCTGCAGGAGTTCACCCTCGCCGACGGCAGGCGCTTGTGCGATCCGGACCCGGACTGGGAGAACGAGGGCGACGTCACCGGGGACTACCGGCGGGTGAAGCTGTCGCGGCTGCACCCGGGAGAGCAATTCGCCTACGTGTTCGACCTCGGCGACGACTGGGCCCACCTGTGCACCGTCGGCGCGCAGCGGATCGACCCGGTCGAGGTCCTGGGGATCCTGCCAGACACGCCGCTGCCGTACTGGGGCTGGGGCGACATTCCCGACCAGTACCGGCGCCGCTGGGACGACGACGACGGCGAGTCACCTCCGCCCAGGAACCCGGGGCTCGCTGATCTTCCACCGCTCCGGCCTCACTGGGGGCCCGGCAACCGCCGGCCGAGGCGAAGGTTCACGGCGCTGTAGCCAGGCACCTGCCGGTCAGGCAACCACCCACCTGGCCTCCCCCGAGCCCGTCCCATGCTGCCGTCGGCGCCCGCGCAGAACACCCAGCTCCGCACCATCTGGAGACGATTCCGTCAGGTTCAAACCGACGTCCATAACAGCGGCTCAGCGTGCGTTCTCCCTGACCTCCTGCATCATTGAATGTAATGCCGCTAATCGGCGTAGCCCGTTTCCGGCCGCCGGCTCGCTGCGGCGTGACTGCTCTGGAAGTCGCCGGGTACCAGATCAACGAAAGGGAATTATGCCGCCCGGTCTGGGTTCGCCCTGGTTCAGGCGGTGCGGCGCGTTAGGTCAGATGGGTCCAACTCGACCGCGAAAGGCCTGGTGATCCGGCCCGGGGTCCCTGCAACGAGCGTAGTACGGGTGACATACCGGCCGCGGCTCAGGGAACAGGCGACGATCTTCGGCGTGCCATGCAGTTCCACCCGCCAGTAGACGGGGATTCCTGCTTCCGCGTACATGACCGGCTTGATCGCCCGGTCTATCGACACCGTGGACGGGGAGACAACCTCGGCCACGGCCAGCACCGCCTCGCAGGGAAGCCTCGTGGCCGTCTCATCGACTGCTCCGGCGGCCACGACCACGACGTCAGGCACCAGGAGCTTGCCGCCCGGCAGTGCCACGTTAACCGCTTCCAGCACCTCAACGTCTGCGCCTGCGGCGCTGGCCGCCTGGGCGAGAGCGCGGTGCAGCCAGTAGGACGCCCGCTGATGGCCTACTCCCGGCGCAGGGCTCACGACAAGCACTCCACCTTCGTAGACTTCGAAGCGGGCATGGTCACCGGCATCGGGCAGCGCCTCGACATCATCGGCGGTCCATGGCCCGGTGTGGTCTACCAGCGCGATGCTCACGATCTCACCTCCCGCCGTCATCCAGTCTGACATCTGCGCAGCCCCGCCGGAACGGGCATCGCGCCCGTTCGCACCGCCTAGCTCAGCCGGGCGATTAGCAACCGCCTGCGTAATAAGCCATGCCCCACCAATGCCAGCCGCAGCATCGCGATCAACCGGCATGTTCAACGCACACCACTCAACCGCCGTGCCGGGCTGTCATCAAGAGCCAATCCGTGCGGTTCAGTGCCAGCTACTGGTGCCCAGAACGACGGTCAAATGACGGTCAACGGATCTTGAAACCCGCCCGGATGATCCCAGAATGACACTCTGACCTGGGATTCCTAGTGGAGCTTAGGAGATTCGAACTCCTGACCTCTTGCATGCCATCTCAGTTCATTCATCAGCCTGACCAGCGGTAATGGTGAAAGGCCAGTTCAGAAGCTCCTCTTCAGCCCAGCTGGGCCCGGTTGAGGCGAGTTCGCGCCAGTTGCGACCTCCCAAAATCCTCCCAGTTGATCAAGGAGGAGCATCATGTCCCACCACCATCCGCGCGCGGATGCCAGCGCTTCCGGCCTCTCCCGCCCACATCGTAGCGACGGCCCGCCCAGCCCCCGGCGGGCCTCTGCGGAGCCTACCGAGCTTCCCGAAGCCACGCTAGTGCCGCCCGGCGCCCCTAGTTACCCCGCCATCGGCGCCCGGGGAGAACACCCGATGGCCGCAGCCGCCGGGATCCCCTCTGCTCACCACGCCGCCAGGCCGGGCGGTGCCACGGCCACCGGCCCGGTCCACCCAGCCACTGGCGGCCCGGAGGCAGATCCCGGCCTGCCCGACGTTGCCATCCCCGCCCAGGCCGCCGACGAGAACCCGTTCTTGCCCGTGGCGGGCCGGGTCCGGGCCGTGCGGTCGTGGCCGCTGCTGGTCCTGGCGCTTCCCGCCATGGTCGCGGTCTGGTCCGGGTGGGTGGGGATCGGCCAGATGACAGGGTTCGGGCAGGTCCACCCCCTGCCCGGAATCTGGGACTCCCTGCACATCGACACCGCCATCACCCTGCCCATCGGCGTCGAAGCCTATGCCGCCTACGCACTGCGGGCCTGGCTATCGGCCAGCGCCGTCGTGTCCGCCCGGACCCGCTGGTTCGCCCGCGCCTCCGCCATCGGATCCCTCCTGCTCGGCATGGCCGGCCAGATCGCCTACCACCTCCTCGCACAAGCCCGCACTGCCCAGGCGCCCTGGGGCATCACCACCGCGGTGTCCTGCCTGCCCGTCCTGGTCCTGGGCATGGGCGCGGCCCTCGCCCACCTCCTGCGCGCCGACTCCAGCCGCACAAACCTGGGCGGCCAAGCCGGCTCCACGCACCCGGACCAGGCGGCTGGCAAGGACACCCGCGCAGACCACACCGCCATACCGATCCGGCCAGAACGGCTCGCCCAGGCCTGGGCGACCGCGACCACGCTCAATGCCGCAGGCCAGCGCGTATCCCGCCGCTCGCTGCGCGGCGCCGGCGTACGCGGCTCAAATGCAGAACTGGGCGCAGTCGCCCGCCTGGTCACGACCCAGCTAGCCAGCCAAGGACAGTGAGCGGTTCCTCCGACATACCTGACATGTACCTCAGCGGTGCCAACCGGACGGAGCCTGGCCCGGCGGCATGCACATCAGGGCGCTGACCACAGGTGCGCATCCGCTGCGCTCACCAAGAGGCCCCGGGTGCGCTGCCACGCGGCGCGATCGGATGCGGCTTCGAGGTCAGGGGGCGGCCGATCGTCCGTCCGGGCTGCCCATGATGGGCTTCGCCCTGCGCCACGTCGGGACGGGCAGCCCCGCGCCGCACCGCCTCCGCTTGGCGGCCAGCCTTGTTCTGAACGGCCGCCGGGCGGTCGAGCGAGGGCTCATGTCGCACTGCCTGACCACCGCTCGGATGGCCGAACGGCTCGGGCTCGCCGGGGATGTGTGCGGCCCGCTGCAGCAGGTATTCACCCGGTGGGATGCCAGGGGTGTCCCTGGCGGCGTCGGAGGCGACGAGATCGCCCTGCCAGTGCGGTTGTTCCACCTCGCTGACGTCGTCGAGGTGTTCCACAGAGCAAGTGGTGCCGACGCTGCCATCGAGGTGGCTCATGCCCGGCGGGGCAAGCAGTTCGACCCGGCCGTCGTGGACCTGTTCTGCCCCGCGGCCCGTGAGGTGCTCGCTGACATGAATGCCGTCCCCGAGGTGGGGATGCTGATCGAGAGCGAGCCGGGCCTGCAGCGCCATCTGACCGAGCGCGAGCTCGACCAGGCGTTGGAGGCCGTGGCCGACTTCACCGATCTGCGATCCCCGTCGCGGGCGGGCCACTGCCGGGGGGTGGCCAAGCTGGCCTCCAGAGCCGCTGAACTTTGCGGCCTCCCCGGTAGCGAGATCGTGACTGTGCGCCGCGCCGCGCTCGTCCACGACATCGGGCTGCACGGGATCCCCGCCACGATCCTCGACAAGCCCGGGCCCTTGACCGGCACCGAGTCAGAGCGGATACGCCTGCGCGCCTACTACACCGAGCGGACCCTCGCCAGGCCGCCGGCCCTGGCCCGCATCGGCTCCATCGCGTCGATGGCCAACGAGCGCCTCGACGGGTCCGGCTACCACCGCGGCCTGTCAGGGACGGCGATTCCTTCAGCCGGGTGCATCCTGGCCGCCGCCGACGCCTACCACGCCATGACCGAACCCCGCCCGTACCGGCCCGCCCTGTCGCCCACGCAGGCGGCAGGCCAGCTCCGCGGCGAGGTCCGGTCGGGCCGCCTGGCAGCCGACGCCGCCGACGCCGTGCTCACCGCCGCAGGCCAGCGCCGCGCCAAGCGCCGCGCAGGCCCCGCCGGCCTCACCCCCCGCGAGGTCGAGGTCCTCACCCTCATCGCCCGCGGCGCGTCGACCCGGCAAGCCGCCCACACCCTCGGCATCACCGCCAAGACGGCGGAGACCCACATCGAGCGCATCTACGCCAAGACGGGCGCCTCGACCCGCTCGACCGCCACGCTGTTCGCCATGGGCACGGCCTGCTCGACACCCTCGAACCCATCGATCTGTAGGGCAAACCCCGGACGACGCTGGCCCCCCGCCATCCGTACCGTGGCGTGCAGACCGACGTGAGAAAGGGTGCATCCATGGCAGGCAAAGCTGTCGTAAGCCTGATCACCGGGCTCGAAGACCCCGAGAAGGTCACGGTCGCGTTCCTCACCGCCGTCGGCGCCGCCGAATCGGGCCGCCCAACGCTGATGTTCCTCACCAAAGAGGCCACCCGGCTCGCCATCGCAGGCACCGCCGTAGGCGTTGCCTGCGAAGGCTGCCCCTCGCTCCCCGACCTCGTCAAACGCTTCCAAGCCGCCGGCGGACGATACTACGTCTGCCCGATCTGCTTCGACGCCAGAAAACTCGACCAGGGATCACTCATCGCCGGCGCGGAACTCAACGGCACCACTCCCATGTGGGACTGGATCGGCAACGACGACGCCACCACCTTCAGCTACTAGCCTGGCTGAGGCGAGCGAACCCTGGTACCGGATTCGAACTTTTGAGGCGGCTGGAAATGCCCGACTTGTCCGCAAAGCTATCGGGTCTTCCGGCGGTGCGGGGTCAGGCGCCGTGGCCCAGCCACGAGTACGTCAAAGGCTGGGGTGTGTTCGGGCTGCCCTTCGACTCCGGTCACGTCCTGGCGTTGCGGGTCTTCCCGGAGAACGACTTCGGTCCCTACCGGACCGTGTGGCACTGCGATCCGTCCGGTCGCTGGTCCATCCACGTCGACGGCCCGCGGCTCGACACCACCTGCCCCCGCTACTACGGCCCGGCCTGCGACTTCACCGGGCACGCCCAGATCGGGCTCACGTGGGCCGGGCCAGCGACCCTGCACGTGAGCATGGATTCACCGGCGCTGGAATGGACCCTCACCGCCACCTCGACCCGCCTGCTGGGCTTCCTCAACATGATCAGCGCGGCGCTGCCGCTGGTCACCTGGCGCCTGCGGCCACTGGTCCGGGCCCGGGAGCGGCTGGCTAGCGCGCTGGGAATGGGCGACTTGCGGTTGTCCGGGACAATGCCCAGCGGCCACCACGGAACGCTCATGCCGCAGCGGATGTACTTCATCGACGACTCACGAGCCACGCTGGACGGCGCTAACTTGGGCCGTCCAGCCCACCTGCCAGACAACCCCGCCATCGGCGGCGTCGCCCTGCCAGCACGCGGCGTCCTCGCCACAGGCCAGGCAGTCTGGGAGATCGCTGACCCAGCCGAATATGAGCGCGCACGATCCCAGACAGCACCAGCAACACGGCCTCCCACCGGCGGCGGCTGACCGGCGCCACCACCATGTCATCCCGGCGCGAGGCCGCCGAGCTGGCCCGCATCGCCGGCGATCAGGCCACCACGGCGACCGCGTTCCGGGTGTCCGTGCCGCTTGCCGATCACCGGCGCTCCCGCTGGCCGATGCCAGGCCGGGGTAAGCGGATCGGCTTGCTGGCACGTTGTTAGGGCGTGGGCCCGAAACCGCTCGACTTCGCCGAGTTCTACGCCTCGTCCCGGGACGACTGCCTCCGAACGGTCCTGGCCATCACCGGGGATAAGGAGGCGGCGGCGGACTTCGTTGCCGAGGCGTTCGCCGGGCCTGAGCGTCCTGGCGGACGGTGGACCGGCATCCGGCGCTTCGCCGTAACGGTATGGGCCGCGCTGTTCACCGTGGCCGCCACCGGCCGCCTCACCCGCTGGCTTCCCGCCCGCCCAAGCCTGACACCCATCACAGCGGCCATCCCCGGATTCGGCGCCGCGGCCGTCGACGTGACCGCGCCCCGCACCCTCGCCCCGGTCCCGATCGCCGGGGCAGCCAGCGCAAGCCTGATCCGGCTCACCCGGGCCAGACGCGCCGCCCGCCGCTGCCTGACCACCCGCGCCACGCTCACCTGACCCGCGACCGCCTGCAGGCCGCCGACAGCGCGATCGCCCTCGCGCGGCAGCAGATTGCGATCGACGGCATCGCCCTCACGTCCCCGACATTCACCCGCCGACGGCCCGCCCACCTGACGAACACGACAATGCCGCAAACAGATTCTTCGGGTGACCAAGGTGCTGGGCGCCCGCTCAAGAAGGCATGCGAAACGTTGGCGCGCGCCTCAGGCCGAGCCCGCCGGTTCAACAGCCGGCCTGAATGGATGAGCTACGGCCGGCCTGCAACGTCGCATGCCACGGCGATCACCGGGAGGAAGGCGATGGCGGCCGGGGAGCATGAGCGCTGCGGCGCCGGCAGCCAGCCTGGCGGTCCTGGCCGACCGCCCCGGCCGCGGGGCGGCGCGAGCAGCCGGTGGATGCGGGCCGTGGCGGCGGGTCCGCTGGCGGTGAGCGCGGCGGCACGGACGCCGGCCCTGGCGAGGATGACCAGCGCGGCGGCAAGGTCGCCGGGGTCGTGGCGGCGTGCGGCCGCGTCGTCAGCGGCCATCTCGGCGAGCACGGCGAGTTCCGCGCTCGCCTGGGCAAGGAGCGGCACGTGCGGGAACGCGCGCGCGAGCGCGGAGGACGCGGTCAGGGTCAGGTGGTGGCGGCTGCGCAGGTGGGCGCGTGGGCGAGGACCGCCTGCAGCTGCCCGGGCCCGAGCACGGCCAGGGCTGCGGTGGAGACCACCACGCGATGGCGCCCTAGCGGCAGGCAGTAGGCGGCGGGTGAAGCCGCCGGTAGGCTTCCTCGAGAGCACCCGCCGGCTCCGACGATGCCATCACGGTGCTCGACTGGAGCGCAGCGCTACTCGGCCAGCGAGCCTACGACGTCGCCTTCACCGCCCTCACGCTGGCCGAGCCGCCGATCCTCGTGCCGGCCCCGCTACGTCCCATTGTGCGTGCCACAGGCCGCTTGCTGGCGCGACGATTCGCGCGCCGCTACCGCCGCCACAGCGGCGTCACCATCCAGCAGCGCTCGCTGCGCTGGCACCAGGCCATTGTCTGCCTGCGCGCCCTGGTGGAAGTGGCTGGCTGGGACACCCACGAACTCGCCACGCGAGCCAGCCACCCATGGCTCCTGTCTGGCCCCAGCTTCGCATCCAGGGTGTCAGAACTCACCGGCATGACGGTGCGACCCGCATCGCGAACCGCCATCATCGCTCCGAGCGCCCGCTGATGAGCTTTGGTCATCGGACGACCACGCGCAGCCGCTCACGGGCAGCCCCGAGCGCGCGCTCAACCTGCTGGTGGCTGTCGCCTTCGGCGAACACGAAACCCAGGTAACGGTCCCCTTCGGGGAGGGGGTGGACAGGCTGGCCGAGGGGGGTGGTGATGGTAAGGCCGGTGATTCCGGGCACTGCCGCGGCTTCGGTGCGGCCCTCAACCGCCAGCAGCACGCCTGGCCGCTCGATGGGGAGCATGAGCACGCCGGACGTGCGGGCCATGTGGCGTGGTGACACGCGCCGGCCCAAGGCGTTGGCCAGCACCAGCTCCTCCAGGCTCTGCCCGCCAGGGAACCGCAGCGCCCGTGAGCAAAGGCCGCCGATGGAGCGTGCCGCCAGTTCGAGCATGGCGGGCCTGGCCTGGCCGCCGCGGTCGTCGATGCGCAGCTCGGCGTGGATGGGGCCGTGTCTGAGCCCGAGCGCGCGGGCGGCTTGCCCGGCGGTGCGGACGGCAGCTGACAGGACGTGCCCCGGCAGCCGGGATGGGGTGATGAGCACGGTTTCCTCGAAGGTGGGCCCTTCGGGAGTGCCGGGCTTGTCGAAGACGGCGGTGACCGTGAGGCCGCCGCCGTGCAGGAGGCCGTCGATGCTCAGCTCCGGCCCGGGCAGGTACTCCTCGATGAGCAGGGGTTCAGTGCCGGGCCGCCGCGCTGTGGCCAGGACCCGCCGGATCCGCCCGGCCGCGGCCACCGCGCCTGCAGGGTCGTCGGCTCGCAGGATCCCCTGGCTGGCGCTGAGCGACACCGCCTTGACCACGCACGGGAACCCGACCTGGACCGCCGCCTGCCGCAGCGAATCTTCCGGTGCCGCGGCGGGCACGACCCGGAACCCCGGCTGGGCCACTGCGGCGCGCGCCCACTGGTGCCGTTGCACGGCCTTGTCGGTGGCGGCGATCACCGCTTCCACCGGGTTATGCGCAAGACCCATA
>Ga0209180_10001581_pt1 | contig 11319 bp, 10 predicted proteins | sample CZO8metaG_3_FD_188355 | JGI IMG/M metagenome (GOLD analysis project Ga0209180, IMG submission 188355) | Vadose zone soil microbial communities from the Eel River Critical Zone Observatory, Northern California, USA - CZOApr15con2H2.8 metaG... | ecosystem: Environmental > Terrestrial > Soil >...
TATGGTGGTCGAGGTGTTAGGCAAAGACGTGCTCTGGCGGCCATGGATTATAGCACGCCAACCAGTGTCCTGTTCGAACCTCAATGAGGGGAGGCTCCTCCTTAGAGCAGATATCTATACGTCGCGGACAGCGAGGGTGGAACCTACAACCTGACGGTGGGCTGATGGGACTTGGGACCTCTCCTGGTAGAATAATTCGATGCCTCTTCTGTTTAGGGTCAGGCACCGGAATCGCCGACATTAGGGCCACCGTGTAAGGATGAAGAGGATTATCAAAGAGCTCGTCGGTCTCAGCGATCTCTACAATCTTTCCAAGATACATGACCGCGACTCTATGACAAATGTGTCTGACCGTGCTAAGATCGTGCGAAATGTAGAGGTATGTTATGCCGAGCTTCTGCTGAAGCTCCTGTAAGAGGTTGAGGATCTGGGCTCGTACTGAGACGTCGAGGGACGCGACGGGCTCGTCGGCTGCAATGAACTTCGGATTTACCGCGAGCGCTCGTGCTATGCAGATTCTCTGTCTCTGGCCTCCACTGAACTCGTGCGGATATCTTTCTGCGTGATAGTCTTCTAGGCCAACCATTCTGAGCAGTTCATACATTCTGTCAAGCCACTTGTCACGCGGTATGTGTCTATGGACTTCGAAGGGCTCCATGATGATGTCAGCGACAGTCATCCTCGGGTCAAGCGACGCGTATGGATTCTGGAAAATGTACTGCATCTGCCGTCTGAGCGCGAGGACTTGAGTCCTGTTCGCTTTCTTGAAAGTTTCAGTGATATTCTTTCCTTCGAAGAAAACATCTCCCGACGTCGGTGGCTCCAGATACAACATGCACCGGGCAATCGTGGTTTTTCCAGAGCCGCTCTCGCCAACTAGGCCGAGGGTCTCGTTCTGCCTGATTTGGAAAGAGACTTGGTCGACTGCATGCACGTCTCCAATCTTACGTCTTAGTATCACTCCTCTTTCATAGACTGGAAAGTGCTTTGTGAGCTCTTTGACTTCAAGCTCAATGTCCTCCGTTCTGAGTCAGCTCGCCACAGCAGATTTTAGGTCGAGTTCCTTCCATCGATGGCAATGCACCAAGCGTCCATCTCCGATGGACTCGAGCTCGGGATCTTTGTCAATGCAGATCTGCCTAGCGTAGGAGCATCTTGGATGGAATCTGCATCCTGATGGAGGCTGGATGAGATTCGGCACGTTTCCGGGTATGACCGAGAGCTTCTGCCTTCTCAAGGCTAAGCTTGGGACAGACGAGAGGAGCGCTTCCGTGTACGGATGTTTAGGGGTCTCGAACACTTGCTCGGTAGTTCCGGTTTCGCATACTTGCCCAGCGTAAAAGACGGTCACTCTGTCGCATGTGTCTGCGACGATACCCATGTCATGCGTGATGAGGACCATAGCAATGTTGAATTTCTCCTTCAGGGCTTTCAATAAGTCAAGGATTTGAGCCTGGATGGTTACATCCAGGGCTGTTGTGGGCTCATCGGCCAGGATTAGGCTCGGCTCACAGGACAGCGCTCTTGCAATTGCTATCCGTTGTTTTGTCCCACCACTCAGCTCGTGGGGATACTGGTTAATCCTGATGTGCGGGTCTGCTATGTCGACGCTGCGTAGGAGTTCTGTGGCCTTGTTTAGGGCGTATCTCTTCGAGACATGCTGGTGCTTCATTATTACCTCTGTAAGCTGATCGCCTACGGTGTAGACCGGGTCAAGGGTTGTCGTGGGATCTTGGGGAACATACGCGATCTCCTTCCCTCTTATCCGGCGCATTTCCGCTTCTGTAAGTCCGAGCAGGTCTTTTCCTTTGAATTCTATCGTTCCGTCGACAATCTTTCCAGGCGTCGGAACAATTCTCATTATTGATTGGGCAGTTACTGTTTTGCCTGATCCTGATTCCCCAACGAGGCCTAGTGTCTCGCCGCTGTTCACGTAGAGGCCGACACCGTCAACCGCCTTCACGACTCCTGCAAAGGTGTAGAAGTGGGTCCTTAATCCCTCGACACGGAGAATCGGGTCGGTATACAAGACGCCTATTCCCTTAGCCTTGGATCAAGCGCATCTCTGAGCCCGTTTCCGAGAAGGTTGAAGCCCATTACAAACAGTGTCAGAAATACTGCGGGGAAAGTGATTGCCCACCAAGCCTGATTAATGTATGAGGCTGCGATGTTCATCAGCTGGCCCCAAGTGTAGGAGTTGGGAGCTCCGAAACCTAGGAAACTAACAGCCGCTTCGGTGAGAACAGATGCGGCTATCTGGAGAGTCGCGAGCACGATTATGATGTGGAGCACGTTGGGAAATAGGTGGCGGAAGAGTATCCTGTTCGCTGAAGCCCCTATTTGGCGTGAAGCAGCAATATACTCGAACTCTCTAACCCTTAGAACTTCTCCGCGGATAATTCTAGCAGCACCAGGCCAGGAGAAGGCCCCTATAATGAACACGACCAGCCACAACCCTCCGGTAGCGCTAGGGCTGAACTTGATTATGATTTGGAGAAAGACCAACAGCAGGAGGAAGAATGGGATTACGAGGAATACCTCTGTGAGCCTCATCAGTAGGTTGTCTAGCCAGCCCCCGAAATACCCTGCTGCCAGCCCTATGAGGACCGCGATGGCCAGGGCGAAGCCTGTGGCCCCGAGCCCGATTACGAATGCAGCGCGGGTCCCATAAACGATCTCGCTGTAAACATCGTACCCGTAGCTGTCGGTGCCGAAAGGGTGAGAGAGGCTCGGTGGTGCATTAGTGGAGAGGGATCCACCCGCGCAGGCGGGTGGTATGCACTCTGGAGGATAGATAGCGAAAAGGCCGTGGTCGTTGCGGGTAAGGACAAAGGGCCAGCCATCAAAGGCTGCGAACAGAGCGAAGAGTCCCACGACGCCGAGACCGGCAATGGCTACTTTGTTCTTCTTGAGCCGCCGCCAGGCCAACGCCCACTGACTGACACCGCGACTGGACTCGCGTTTCTTCGGCGAGAGGGTTGTTGTCATCGAGGGGGATTCTCCTGTTTCTATTCGAGTCGAATCCTTGGATCTATGTATGCGTAGGTAACATCAGTGATCAAGTTCGCTATCAGGGTCATGAGTGTAATCAGTACCACGATGGCTTGAATCACTGGAAAGTCCAGTTGGGTGGTTGAGACTACGAATTGCGCTCCGATTCCGGGCCAGTTGAAGACTGTCTCTGTGACCGGTGCTCCTGCCAACAGTCCTCCAAAATATAGTCCAACGTAGGTTACTATGGGGATTAGGGCGTTTCTCAGAGCGTGCTTGTAGATGACGGTCCTTTCGCTGAGCCCACTAGCTCTTGCCGCGAGAATGAAGTCTTGTCTCAGAACCTCAAGCATACTAGACCTTACCAGCAGGACGACCGGAGCAAGAAGGGCTAGGGTGTAGACCGCGGAAGGAAGGACCAGGTGCCAGAGCTGGTCCAAGACTACGTTTCCATATGGATACTGGCTTGGAATTGTGGATTGGAAACCACCCGAGGGAAACCAGTGCAGATAATATCCGAATATCAGGATGAAAGCTACACCTAGAAAGAAGACAGGTATCGAGGTGCCTATGAGAGAGGAGTTTGTGATTGTAACGTCTAGGAGAGAGTATCTCTTTCTCGCTGAGAGTATGCCGATTGGTATTGCTATTACTAGGGAGAGAGCTAGACCAATGAGCTGTAATTCAAGAGTTGCCCAGACTTTTTCTACAATGAGTGTTGAGACGAGACCGCTGGAGTAGGAGTATCCAAGGTTGAGAGTGAAGAGTTCCGATAGCCAGGTGAAGTATTGGTTCTGAATAGGCTGGTCGAGGCCTAGGTATTGACGGAGTGCTTGTCTCTGTGCTTCGTTGATATGGGGATTTAGCGCGGTGTAAAGCTGGACGGGGTCTCCGGCAAGCCTTTCGATCGTAAAGACTAACAGGGTTATGCCAAAGAATACCGGAATGAGATACAGTGATCGCCTGAGAACGTATTTTAGAACTGACACTTAGCTCCCTTCGACTCTCTTTTGAGAGTTGTTTGGCAACGAGACGCAAGAGCCAACAATACAGCTCTGGTCAATTCAACCTAGAAATTACCGCTTAGGAGAGTCTTAAGCCTTGAGAAGGAGCTCCCCATCAAATCCTCGGTTGACACATTTAACGGCACAACTGACCAATCAATTCTGCTCTGGGATCGAGTCCACCATGTGGACCCTCATGCATGGCTGGCCTGCGGTTTCCCACACAAGCGTCCCCTAGGGTGTATTTTCAGGAGTTTAACCACCTGCTGGATTATATGTATCGACACAAAACGAATATACGCCATTCTACCTTCTCTACCCGCTATGTCGTACGACTTCAGGACGCTATCCAGAACGATCCTAATTCTCGCGGTAACTGCACTCATGGTGCCCGCGGGACTCTCCGGAGTCCAAGTCCACGCTTCCAGCTGTGCAACGGGTCTCAGTCCCAACCTTCACATCACCCTTTTGGTTCCCACGTCGAACCCAGCGAGGCGGGCGTGGGCTGCGATCATTCAGAGTAATTTGCAGTGTCTCGGAATAGACGCCGCAAGGGTGGAGCTACCTTTCAGCCCCAACATTTTTGATCGCGCGCTCAGCCCAACTGATCCTAACGTTCTTGGCAAGACGTTCGACCAGGGAGGTTTCGACATACTTTTCGTCGGCTATAACTTGGGGATCGACCCTGACCCGTACTCACTGTACCACAGTAGTCAGTTCGCTCCTTCTGGGTCCAACTACTATCTCTGGAACAACACTCAGAACGACAATCTTGACAATCTAATCAAGACGACATTGAACGCTACCACTCGAAACGACTACGTTAAGCAGTGGCAGGTTCTCGCAGCTAATCAGCTGCCGTCGATACCCATACTCTACACGCGTGGGGTCGTCGCCTTTGACTCTAAGTTTCCAAACGCCCAATCTGTATTCAACGTGTACCACTTCCCTGCATGGCCCACGGTGGAACACCTAACCTCAAGCCCAGTCAATGGGACGTTCATTTTTGCAGAGACCGGTCAAGCACCTGGCCAGGGGGTTGTTCCTGAGTTGAGCACGTCTTACTACGACCTTGCGCTCTCGGGCGAGATTTTCAGTCCACTTGCACTCAGAAACGACACCATCTTCCAGACGATGCTACCTGATTTGGCAGCAGGAACTCCCACGGCACCTGGCTGGAGTCTTGCCAGTGACAACAAGACCTGGACAGTCAATCTCCGGACGGGCGTCACCTGGCAGGATGGGCAGCCGTTCACCGCAAACGATGTCAAGTTCACTTTCGATCTACTGCAGAATAAGACGTTCGGATCACCGGTCCAATCCTTCGCGCAGGGAATTATCGGCGGGATAAACAACGTGACCGTAACAAGCCCGACACAGGTGGTTTTCCACCTTCCAACCCCCTACGCCTACTTCGTGCAGAACATACTGGGGGGATATGGGATCCTTCCCCAACATATTCTATCAGCTTTCTCGAGCGATTACTCGAAGATCAAGAACAGTCTCTTCAACAGGCCTGATACTGGTTCATCAACTGTGTCGAGTTCACTTCCAGTTGGGACAGGTCCCTACAAGTATGTGAGCTGGGATTCTGCAACCGGCACTTCACACCTGACGAGAAACGACAATTACTTTAGCTTCACCGGTTGGGGTCTATCTGATCTCAAGGCAGCTGGACAGTTCCAGGTCAAAGACTACCTCGTCAGAACGATTGTCGGTGGAGACCAGGCTATCACAGCACTCAGCAATGGGGAAGTCGATTTTCTTGACAGCCAGTACCACTTGGAGACGCAGCCAAGCTTCCTTAGTAGCTGGGGTTCAAGCAAGATTTCGACCTACGACGACTTTGGCGTTCAAGAGATGGGAGTGAACATGGAACACCCAATCCTTGGAACCGGAACCGCAACGCCCTACGCGCAGGCGCACCCTGGCAACGCCACTGCAGCCGCGACCGCGGCGCTATGGATTAGGCAGGCGATAAGCTATGCTACCCCGCGAGACGAGATAATCAACCAGCAGCTCAACGGATATGGTCTGCCCGCGATAACGACACCCATCGTAGGGAACTACAGGACCGGGGTAGGACTAACACAGGGATTCAACACCGCGCTTCAGCCGTATCCCTACAACCTGACCACAGCCGCCAACCTCTTGCAGCAGGCTGGGTACACTCCCACCTCTGGAACCGGACTCGGCCAGTACACACTGATCATCATCGTTGTGGTCGTCGTAGCCATCGTAGCTGTGGCCGCCGTCTACATGTTGAGAGTCAGGCGCAAACCCATGCCTGGCTCAATGCCTTCCTCAACAACTGCGCCGCCAGCACCACCCGCGACAAATCCGTAGCCCCCTTTTCCTCTCTTTTTTCATCAGCCGTCTAAAGGATAGAGACGGCAAGTCCAATCAAGACGAGAAGGGAAGAGCCTAGGATCCATTTCAGACCGACTCTCTCAGCGTTTCTCTCGGACTCTCTCGACCACGGTGCGGTATTGAAAATCATCTCACCGGTCTTGGATATTGAGGGTGTGGATGACAGTGCTATTCCCGCGCCGGCGAGAAGCCCCAGCCCGCCCTCAAGCCAGAGCGCAAGCACGAGGGTCTGCCTCCAAGTTGCCGCTGAGATGAAGAAGAGAATGAGACCGTCTACGCACGTTATCGCACAAGCTGCAATAGTCGGCCGTATCAAATAGTTCCTGAATCGGCGAGGCTCTTTTCTCAAGTCGGTTCGAACCGCGGAGTTCATGTGTGTCTTGATCCATAGAGTTGTGGGGTCTTTCAAAGGGCCAGTATCACAGGTATCAAGCCTAGCCCGACTGGAATCAAGAGGCCGGCGGTCTTCGATCTCATCCTAGTGATTTGAAGGGTTACCAACGCCCCCACGAGGATGAAACCAATGGTTTCAATCGCGCCATAGACCCCGATCAGCTGTAACGACATCGCGACCAGCATTGAATAGGCGAGAAAATCGCCGATTCCCACAAAGGACGTTTCTAAGGGTAGAGTTGTGACCGAAGTCACATTGTCATAGTTTTGTGAGCCCATCAATCTCGCCAAGAAATCCGTCTCCACAACAAGAAAGTCCATGATCGCAAGCCCGGCCAAGAAAACTATGGTGAAAGCAGCGGGGAAGGATGCGCCGATCAGAGTTCCTAGGAGTGTGGAGGACGCGATAAGAAGAAAGCTCGTCCTCCTACGTGAGAGCGAGCCCAGATAGGCTAGGAAGGACCAGCGGACACCCATATAGCCCAAGGGTATAGCTAGGAGAAAGAGAGCCGGGAAAACGCCCGACGCCTCGAACAGGATCTTCAGCAGTACCAGTCCAGAGATTGTCCCGACCAACGTGAAGGTCAGGACTAGAATGTTCGCAATTCGCTTCGGATGATGTTTCAATCCGTAGAGTACGCCGGAAATCAAGACGCAGGATGTAGCCAGAGCCGTGACCACATCAACACTTCCAGTCGCAACTCCGGTCGAGAAGCCGGCGGATCTCCCAGACAGAACTATAACGCCTGCAAGAACCGTGGCGGCGAGAGGAATCGCTAGAAAGACAAGGTCCTTCAGCACACCGCGAGCCGGTGGCTTTTCGCTCAAAGCCTATTCAGGGAGGTAGTAGTGCACAGCCACTGATAAACTTCGGGAATCGCCGGACCCTAGCCGAGACGCATTTCGGCCTTGTTGATTGTTTCTAGATCTTAAATGTGGTTTCGAACCCGGCTGCGGACGTTGACGCTTTGGTCGAGCCTTGCAGGAGGACGCTGGTGTCGATTGTGACGGTGAGCTTGTATGTGCCTGAGGCGCGAACTCCTTGGTCAATCGACAGATAGACCGTATGGGTCCTGTTGCCGACACCTCCGCTGAAAGTCACATTTCCTAGGTTCACAAGCTGACTTGGAGTCGTCAAGAGTATTGAGATTGTAACGTTCGTCGATCCTGCAGTGCTGTTGATCTTCGTATTCGTGGTCCTGACTAGTCCGTTTGATCTCTCAAGGAAATAGTACTGGTAAACTGTGGTTGTCGATGTTGAGTTGCACTGGACAGTCATGCTCGGATTGTAACAACCGCCTCCGAGATGTACTGAACCCTTAGCGGTGTCCTCGGAGAACGTTATCTGGGAAACTGGCACTGTAACTGCTTGTGCTAGGGCGATCGGTGTTAACAAGACCGCGGCGGCTGCGATTATGACTATCACGATCACAGCTAGCATATTCCTTTTCATAACAAAGGCCTCTGTCTAACGCTCTTCCGAGCCGAATTGGGGTTATAGATTTTGCTAACAGTCTCGACCAATGACGAGTGGCGAGGAAAGTGCTGGCAGTTGATGTTTGGGAGTTATATCCCCCATATTGGAAAAGTTCATGTCGCTTTCAAATTCTGGGTTGTTGTTGGTCTCAAGGTTAAAGTCTCATTTTGATTGAGAGTTCGAACCGGTTGCCGGACATGTCCCCTGCCAAGTTGAAGATCGCAGTGGACTTGGACGGGGTCTTGGCTGAGTCGATGCTTGTCTGGTGCGAGAGAGCTAACAAAGAGTTCGGGACACGCTTGAGGATGGAGGATCTTGACAGCTGGTCTTCGTGGAAGAAGTTTCCAATCTCGAAAGACGACTTCTACAGGATACTGGACGAATCATGGGACGAGTGGCAGAAGATTCCTCCCACAGAACCGAATATCGCGGAGAAAGTTGCGCGGATCGAGAAGTTTGGCGATCTAGACATTGTTACTGGTCGTAGTAGGAGAACCGTGGACGCCGCTAGAGGCTGGGTCGACAATCAAAATATTCGATACCGGAATTTCGTCAGGGTCTTAGGCTGGAGAGACAAGATTTTCCTGAATTACGATGTTTACATTGATGACGCTCCCGACCTGATGCCTGTGATCTCACGAAGTCCGAGGGCTTGGGGCGTACTCTACGTGAGGCCTTGGAACAGGAACGTGGGAAATATGCCGAAAGTTCTGAAAGCGAAGAGTTGGCGGCAAGTGCCAGCAGTCTTGAAGGAGATACGAGCAGGTAAGAGTTAGCAATTCGTGTAGAGACGAGACTATTATACGGGATGGCTTTCGATCAAGAACTTCCGGGTCTAGACATTGAAAGGCGAATTCCAGATTCCTGCCGAATTCTACTACACTAAAGAGCATGAATGGGTTCACATTGAGAACACTAATTGTAGAATTGGCGTCACAGACTATGCGCAAAACTCGCTACACGAAATCGTATACGTCGATCTTCCGAAGGTCGGAGCCAAGGTGGTGCAGATGCAGAGTCTTGGCACGGTAGAGTCTGTGAAGGCAGTGGCAGACGTATACTCTCCAATTTCTGGCGTTGTTCTTGAGGTAAACAGCGAACTCTCAGACGCTCCCGAACTTGTCAACAAGAGCCCCTACGAGAAGGGATGGATTACGATAATCAGACCGGACGATCTGAAGAAGGAACTTAGTACGTTGATGAGACCCGAAGACTACCGAGATTTTGTGAAAAAGATTACTGACAAGAAATAGACATGGGGTTTATGAAACCCTGGGAATACGATATTCAGACCTGACCGGAGGTCGGCTCTTCGAGTAGGCATCCCACCATACATTTTGTTACCTAGGGAGTTTATCTTCCAGAGAAGATACTACTATTTTCTCCGCCTAGGAGCTTTAGCCATGCCAGAAGCCTTTGCTCTGCTATCACCCCCGTTGAAGAATCTCCTTCAGGAGACTGGAATTTCCAAGCCCACGCCGCCTCAGACCGAGGCAATTCCATTGGTGGCTCAGGGCGAGAACGTCCTGATAATCGCGCCGACAGGATCAGGAAAGACTGAGGCCGCTCTCCTGCCCCTCATCGACAAGATGGTGCAGGATGAGGCTCGGCAAGGAATCTCGCTGCTCTACATCACACCTCTCAGAGCCCTGAACCGGGACCTGCTCAAACGACTACAGGTCTGGTCCGCCAAGCTAGGTTTTTCGGTTGAAGTCAGACACGGGGACACTCCCGCGGCTGATCGCAGGCGCATGGCAGGCAGGCCTCCAGACTTTCTCATTACCACTCCTGAAACATTACAGGCTATCCTGCCCGGGAAGAGGATGAGATCACATCTTCGTCACGTTAACGCAGTCGTGATCGATGAGATCCATGAACTGGCAGGTGATCGGCGAGGTGTTCAACTCACTGTCGGCCTAGAACGGTTAAGGGAGATTCGTCCCTCTGGTTTTCAGAGGGTGGGGCTGTCTGCTACTGTCGGGAACCCCGAGGAGATCGCGCTGTTTCTGGGGGGCGGCGATCCCGTTAGGATCGTTCAGATTCCACTAAGCAAGGACACTCGATACAAGATCGAGTATCCGCCCCCTGGTGAAGAAGACCAAGAACTAGCACGACGCCTCTATACAGCGCCTGAAGCAGCAGCCCGGCTGGCTCTCGTCTCGGATCTCGTTGAAGCTCATGATTCCACTCTCATCTTCGTCAACAGTCGCGTCAACGCAGAGATGCTGGGTTCAAAGTTCAACATGATGGACCAAAAGATAATGGTCCATCACGGCTCGCTTCCCAAAGAAGAGCGGGTCCGAGCCGAGGAAGCATTCAAGGCGCGCGATATCAAGGGTCTCGTCTGCACCAGTACTCTAGAGCTAGGGATTGACATAGGTTCTGTGGATCTTGTTGTCCAGTACATGTCTCCCCGACAGGTCAATAGTCTGGTCCAACGGGTAGGACGATCCGGACACAATCTCACCCGGACCTCGCAAGGAGTTCTCGTAGCTGTTTCAACGGAAGACCTCTTGGAGTCGATAGGAGTCATCGACCTAGCCAAAGAAGGCCGGCTCGAACCAACAGTAATTCACCATAGAGCGCTCGATGTCTTGGCACATCAGATCGCCGGCTTGTTGATGGACTCGGAAGGTAGCGTTCCACTCGTCCAAATCAAGCAAGTTCTGAGGCGAGCGTTTCCCTACTCTAACCTTGAGGATGCGGAGCTAGAGAAGGTTGTCGAGTTCATGGGGAAAATGGGGTATCTCAGACAGGATGAACAAACCCTCTACCGGACTTCTCGGACTAGGATCTACTACTACGAGAACCTGAGCATGATTCCGGACGAGCGACGCTATTCTGTAATTGATCTCACCAACCAGCAATCGGTTGGAATACTCGGTGAAGAGTTCATGCTCACGATGGCCCATGTCGGGCTGAACTTTATCGTCAAGGGACGGGTCTGGCAGATGAAACAGATCACCGATGATGGGAAGGTGTACGTTCTTCCGATCAATGATCCTACTGCGGCCATTCCGGGATGGGACGGACAGATACTCCCAGTTCCAGGTGAACTCGCAATCCGAGTGGGAGAATATCGGA
>Ga0209180_10001586_pt1 | contig 11297 bp, 10 predicted proteins | sample CZO8metaG_3_FD_188355 | JGI IMG/M metagenome (GOLD analysis project Ga0209180, IMG submission 188355) | Vadose zone soil microbial communities from the Eel River Critical Zone Observatory, Northern California, USA - CZOApr15con2H2.8 metaG... | ecosystem: Environmental > Terrestrial > Soil >...
CGCCCATCTCGGAATAGGAGGCCGTCGGCAGGTACACGCGTCCCGCCGCGGGCCCGGCGTCAAGGCAGGACGAGAAGGTCGACAGCGTCACGCCCGGCGCTTGCGCGAGGGCGTCGAAGAAGCGCGCGAGCCAGCCCTCATCGTAGACCAGCCGGTGCGTGCCGGGCCAGACGCCGAACTTCTCGCCGTCGTCGAAGAGGGTCACGGCCCCCGCGCCCCGCCGCTCCTCCAGGTAGCTGATCGTGTCCGAGGGCTCAGCGAAGGGCACGAGGTAGCGGAGCTTCTGGCTGATGGGAAACACAGCGAGCGTCGCGCCCTGCTCCTCGGTCAGGTAGAAGCCGCCCAGCGCTTCCGGCTCGAGTCCCGCCAGCGCGAAGTGCGCGTCGTCGAGGACCACGAACTCGACCCCGGCCTGGCTGAGGATCTTCGGCAGCTGCGGCTCCCAGACCCGCTCGGCCAGCCACATCCCTCGGGGACGCACGCCGAAATTCGACCGGATGAACTCGCTGAGCGCCTGGATCTGACCGAGCTTGTCGGCGTCGGGCAGCATGGACATCACGGGCTCGTAGAAGCCGCCCGTCAGGAGCTCGACGCGGCCGTCGGCCGCGAGGCGGCCCAGGAGGTCGAACGTCGGCCGCGCGTGCTCGCGCAGGAAGGCCAGGAGACCTCCCGAGCAGTGCACGCTCAAGACCATCCCAGGGGCGGCGCGCACCGCCTCGAGAAACGGGTGGTACGCCGATCGCGCGGCGTCGAGAACGACCGAGTCGAAGTTTCCGGTTGGCTGGTGGTTGTGGACGCCGAAGAGGAAGCGGACGGCCTCACTCACGGTCGATGTCCCTGTGCCGCACTACGGGCGCCACGCCCGCGACCTCGAGGGAGCGCCGAAGCAGCTCCACGAGCGTCACCGAGCGATGGCGGCCTCCGGTGCAGCCCAGGGCGACAGTGAGGTAGGCCTTGCCTTCCCGGCGATAGAGCGGAAGGAGAAAGCGCAGCAGGTCCTCGATCTTGGCCAAGAGGGTCCGGCTCTCCTCGAAGGACATCACGAACTCTTCCACCGCGCTGTCGCGCCCGTCGAGGCGCTTCAGGCGGTCCACGAAGTGCGGGTTCGGCAGGAAGCGGACGTCGAAGACGAGGTCGGCGTCGTAGGGCGCCCCGTGCTTGAACCCAAACGACATGAGCGACACCGTCAGCTCGTCGCGGGCGCCCTCGGGCCTGTACCCCTCGACCAGGCGCTCCTTGAGCTGGTGGACGGAGAGGCCCGACGTGTCGATGATGCGGTCGGCGCTCTCGCGCAGGTTGGCCAGCGCCCGGCGCTCGGCACGGATGCCTTCGAGCACGCTGCCGTCGCCGGCCAAGGGGTGGCGGCGACGCGTCTCCTGGTACCGGCGCACCAGCGTCTCGTCGGCCGCTTCGAGGAAGAGCACCTCGGGCTTGTGCCCCTGCGCGCGAAGCTCGGCGAGCGTGTCCATGAGGTGCGAGAGGTACTCGCCTTCCCGGATGTCGACCCCGAGGGCGATCAGCCGCATGTCACGGCTCGAGTGCGTGCAGAGCTCCGCGAACGTCGGGATCAGGGTGGTCGGCAGGTTGTCCACGCAGAAGTAGCCGAGATCCTCGAGGCACTTGATCGCGAAGCTCCGGCCGGCGCCCGACAGTCCCGTGATGATCACAAACCTGAGCGCCGGCAACACGGCGGCCTTGGCTGCGCTCACCGCGTTCACCGCTTCTTGGGAGCGAGCCGCCGCTGGTGGGAGGGCATGATCCCCAGCTCTTCCCGGTACTTGGCGACGGTCCGCCGGGCGATGTTCAAGCCCTGCCCCCGGAGGACCTGGGCCACCTCCTGATCGGAGAGTGGCTTGCCCGAGTCCTCCGCGGCGACCATGTCGCGGATCGTCTTCTTGATGGAAACGGACGAAACCATTTCCCCGCTGTCCGAGGCGATCCCGCTGTGGAAGAAGTACTTGAGCTCGAACAATCCCTGCGGCGTCTCGACGTACTTGTTCGTAGTCACGCGGCTGATGGTGGACTCGTGCATCCCGATGTCCTCGCCCACGTCGCGGAGCGCCAACGGCCGCAGGTGGGCGACGCCCCTGTCGAGGAAGTCGCGCTGGAACTTGACGAGGCTCTGCGTCACCTTCCGGAGCGTCCGCTGCCGCTGCTCGACGCTCTTGATGAGCCACACGGCCGAGCGCAGCTTCTGCTCTACATATTGCTTGGCGTCGCCGTCCGAGCGGCGCAGGAGCGAGCGGTAGAGCGCGTTGACCCGGAGGCGCGGGATGCCCTCCTCGTTGAGCACCACGACGTAGTCGTCGCCCACCTTGTGGATCGAGACGTCGGGCGCGATGTAGCGCTGGTCGGAGATCGCGAAGCGGCGGCCGGGCTTGGGCTCGAGCCCCTGGATCTCCTCCACCGACTCCATGACCCGGTCCAGCGACAGCTTCAGCGCCCGCGCGATCTCGGCGTAGCGGCGCCGCTCGAGGTCCTCGAAGTGCTTCTCGACGATCTCGACGGATACGGGGTCGGGCTCGGCGTCGGCCGTCAGCTGGAGGAGCAGGCATTCCCGCACGCTCCGCGCCGCCACGCCCGTCGGATCGAAGCCCTGCACCAGCCGCAGCGCGCTCTCGACCTCCTCGACCGTGGCACCCATCCCGAGGGCGATCTCCTCGACCTCCGCCCGTAGGTAGCCGTCGTCGTCGAGGTTGCCGATGATGGCCTCGCCGATGGCGACCGTCCGCGGGTTGTCGGTCGCCCAGCGCAGCTGCTCGTTCAGGTGCTCGTCGAGGGAGATCCCGGTGCGGCCCAGGTTCTCGAAGGGCAGCTCCTCCCGCTCCTCCATGGATACGGGCGTCCGCTCTTCGGGCTCGTCGAAGACCGCGGACGTCAGGTCGAACGGCAGCTCGTCCGCCCTCTCACCGTCGACCGAGCTGGTCTCCTTTGAGACCGGCTCCGCCGGGGCGGGTGGCGCCTCGGGCGCCCCGGGCTCGGTGGGAGCGGGAGCGTCGTCGTCGACGTCCTGCGTCTCCTGCTGGACCTCTTCGAGAAGAGGATTGTCCTCGAGCTCCTTCCGCACGACCTGCTCGAGCTCGAGCGTCGACAACTGCAGCAGCTGGATCGCCTGCTGCAGGAGCGGCGTCATGACTACCCGCTGGGATTGACGAAGGGAGAGGCGCATGGATCAGAGCGAGAACTTTTCGCCGAGGTAGATTTCGCGGGCGACCGGGTTGTTCGCCAGCTCGCTCGCCGTGCCGGAGGCGAGGATCTTGCCGTTGTGGAGAATGTACGCTCGGTCCGTGATCGCGAGCGTCTCGCGGACGTTGTGGTCGGTGATCAGGACCCCGATGCCGCGCTCCTTGAGCTGGCCAACGATCTCCTGAATGTCGCCGATCGCGATAGGGTCGACGCCCGTGAAGGGCTCGTCGAGGAGAAGGTAGCGTGGGTTCGTGACGAGCGCGCGCGTGATCTCGAGCCGCCGCCGCTCGCCGCCCGAGAGCGTGTAGGCCTTGTGGCGCGCCAGCCTCGTGAGATCGAGCTCCGCCAGGAGCTCCTTGAGCCTCGCCCGGCGCTCGTCGTGGGAGAGGTCGAGGGTTTCGAGGATCGCCAGGAGATTCTCTTCGACGGTCAGCTTGCGAAAAACGGACGACTCCTGGGGCAGATAGCCCATGCCGAGGCGGCAGCGCTTGTACATGGGCAGGGCGGTGACTTCGCGCCCTTCGAGGAAGATGCGGCCCCCGTCAGCCCCGAGCAGCCCGACGATCATGTAGAACGACGTCGTCTTGCCGGCTCCGTTCGGACCGAGCAGCCCCACGACCTCGCCGCGGTGAATGTCCAGGCTGACCCGGTCGACCACCAGCCGGTTCCTAAAGCGTTTTCTCAAGCCCTGGGCGATCAGGCCTTCCATATCAGGGACATATGGGCCCGGACGGCCCTATCTTAACTTCGTATTTTGGGCGATCCTGGTAGAAGATGGCCTTGACGCGCTCCTGCTTGCCCCCTTCGACCAGGCTGCGGTCCTCGGCCAGGTAGATCGTGATCCGCTCGCCCGTCACGACGTCGGCGTCACGCCATACGCGCGCATTGCCGATGAGCACGAAGCGCTGGTCGCCGTCGTAGTACTCGGCGCGCTGCGCCGTGCCCATCCGGCAGTCGTTGGTGATGATCCGGACATTGCCCGTGGACACCACCCGCTCGATGCGGTCCGTCTTGGAGTCCGTGTAGACCTCCATCCTGTCGGCGTACTGGACGGAGTTGTTCTGCTTGGCCACCACGCTGCCCTTGAACACCGACAAGCCTTCCTTCTGCATGCTCTCGAGGCTGTCGGCGTCCACGGTCACCGGTCCGTTCTTGCCCGTGGCCGCGGGCGGCGTGGCCGGATTCGCGGTCTTGGGCTTGGCGGCGGCGCCCTGCTGAGCGGCGCCCGTTCCGGAGAGCGCGACGGCGCCCGTGAGAGCCGCCACGACGGCGAGCGCGCCTATTCCTAGCCTCACAGCTTGCTCTTCGGCGGGGCGGGCACCCCCGCCTTCGTGGAGCCGAAGGTCGCCGTCACGCGCCCCCGCACGATCGCGATCTCCTGCGAGGGCATGACGTCGAGCCCCGTGCCCTTGACGACCCCGCTCGAGCGGTAAATCGTCACGGGCTGCTCGGTCCAGATCTTTCCGTCCGCGTTCATCCACTTCAGCACCGTCGTCTCCACCCTGAGGCCTTCGCTGGAGACCAGCACGACGTTGCCGCGGAGCTCCACGTCGCGCGTGTCCTGAATGAGATCGCCCTCGTCGCTCGTGACCTTCCACTTGCGCTCCGGCTCCTCGACCCCGATCGTCACCTTTCGGAGAAGGGTCTTGCCGGTTCCGGGGAACGTCTCGGCGCGCTCGGCGTCGAGGCGCCATCGATAGCCGCCGCCCTTGGCATCTTCCTGAATGTGGATTTCCCGGATCTCCTGGTCGGCCGGAGAGGACACGAATTTCTTCTCTCGCGGGGCCGAAGCGCGGTGTCCCTTGACGATCAGGACGCCGACCACGACCGTCACGAAGAGGATAACTCCCAGGGTGATTCCGGCGGCGACACGGTCCATATGCAAGTTCGGTACCACGCTAGCACACGACGTAGGCGCCCGCAAACAAGAAAGCCCGGCGGGCCTTTTTTTGCGGCTTAGTTGCGGGGCGGCCAGGCCTTGCGGGAGCGCAACAGCCACTCGACGGCTTCCCTGACGGCTCCGTGGCCGCCGGCAGCCCGGGACACCCAGTCGGCGGCCTGGCGCACCTCGGGAGCCGCGTCGACCGGAGCCATCGCGATGCCGGCCATGCGCATGAGCGGGAGGTCCGGCAGATCGTCGCCCATGACCGCGGTCTCGGCGGCGCTCACGCCCAAGCGCGCCAGAAGACCGCGGAGCAGGGCTCCCTTGTCGCCGACGCCCTGGTGCACCTCGACGACGCCCAGCTCGCTCATCCGCCGCGTCACCGCCGCCGATGCCCGGCCCGAGACGATAGCGACCTCGACACCCGCGCGCCTTGCCTGCTGCATGGCGAGCCCGTCACGGACGTGGAAGCGCTTGATCTCCTCCCCCGAGGCGCCGTAGACCAGGACGCCATCGGTGAGGACGCCGTCCACGTCGAGAACCAGGAGGCGGATCCTCGGGGCTTTCCCCGTGGCGCGCCGCGGCGGCGCCTTCTTCTTCACACGATCTTGGCGCGGAGGATATCGTGAATGTGGATGACGCCGGCGGGCCGCCCGGCGTCGTCCGTGATGACCAGGCTCGTGATCACGCCTTCCATGATCGCGAGCGCCCGCGCGGCGAGCTCGTCGCCGCCGATCCGCTTGGGCTTCGCCGTCATGCACTCACCTGCCCGCCGGTCGAGCAGTGTCCCGTGCGAGAGCTGCTGCCGCCGCAAGTCGCCGTCGGTGATGACACCCACCAGGCGCCCGGACCCATCGACCACCGTCGTCATGCCGAGCCGCTTCGCGCCCATCTCCTGGATCGCTTCCTTCATGGTCGCCGTCTCGCTGACCACGGGCAGGGCTTCGCCCGTGTGCATGAGGTCGCGCACCCGGAAGAGCGACTGCCAGCCGAGCGACCCGCGCGGGTGAAGCGCGGCGTAGTCCTCCGGACCGAGCCCCCGCAGATCCAGGAGCGCCATGGCGAGCGCGTCGCCCATGGCGAGAGCTGCCGTCGTGCTCGACGTCGGCGCGAGGTTGATGGGGCAGGCCTCCTCGGTGACGCCCACGTCCAGCACCACGTCGGCCTGCCGCGCGAGCGTCGAGCCGGGGCTTCCCGTCAACAGGATGAGCGGGATGCCGAGCCGCTTGATGGCGGGCAGCACCGCCAGGACCTCGTCGGTCTCACCGGAGTTCGACAGGCCGAGAACGAGATCGTCCTTGGCCACCATCCCGATGTCTCCGTGCACGCCTTCGGCGGGATGGAGGAAATACGCGGGCGTCCCGGTGCTGGCGAGCGTGGCTGCGATCTTTCTCCCGATGAGACCGGACTTGCCCATCCCCGTCACGATCACGCGGCCGCGGCAGCCGTGCATCAGCTCGACCGCTCGGACGAACCTGTCATCGAGGCGCTGCCGGAGCGCGGCAATGCTCTCGGCCTCCAGGCGCAGGACCCGATCGGCCATGTCGAGGAGCCGCTTGCGATCCGTCACCGCGCGGGGCCTCTGGCGCCCGAAGCGCCGGCGAGCCCTGAGGCGATCGCGGCGATCTCGGCCAGGAGCCGCGGCAGATCGTCGAGTCGCAGCATGTTCGGCCCGTCGGAGAGCGGGCGTCCGTCCGGCATCGTACGGTCCGGATCCTCGTGGATCTCCATGAAGAGCGCGTCCACGCCGACCGCGACGGCGGCCCGCGCCAACGCCTGCACGTACTGCCGCTCGCCTCCGGAGCGATCTCCCGCCCCGCCGGGAAGCTGGACCGAGTGTGTCGCGTCGAAGATCACGGGGCAGCCGAAGGCGCGCATGATCGGGAGCCCGCGGAAATCCACCACAAGGTTGTTGTAGCCGAAGGAGGCGCCGCGCTCGGTCAGCAGGATCGCCTCGTTCCCTGTCGAGCGGAGCTTGTCCACCACGTTGCCCATGTCCCGCGGGGCGAGAAACTGCCCCTTCTTCACGTTCACGGGCTTGCGCGCATTGCCGCAGGCCAGGAGCAGGTCGGTCTGTCGGCAGAGGAAGGCGGGCACCTGGAGCACGTCGAGCACCTCGGCCGCCGGCCCGACCTCGGAGATGTCGTGGACGTCCGAGAGCACGGGGAGGCCGGTCGCCTCCTTGACGCGCGCGAGAATCCGGAGACCCTCCTTGAGACCGGGACCGCGGTACGAGTGGATCGACGAGCGGTTGGCCTTGTCATAGGAGGACTTGTAGATGAAGGGCACCCGGGCATCGCCCGCGATCCGCTGGAGACGCTCGGCCATCATGAGCGCGTGGCGCTCGTCCTCGATGGCGCACGGTCCGCCGATCAGCGCCAGCGGAGCGCCACCGCCGATCGTGATACCGCCGGCCACGTGCACCGCCCGCGTGCGCGGCTCCCCAATCATGCCGCCCCCTTGGGTCATGCCGTCCCTTGGTGATCCATGGCGGCGCGGATGAAGGCCGCGAACAGCGGGTGCGGCGCCCACGGCTTGGACCGAAACTCCGGATGGAACTGCCCGGCGACGAACCACGGGTGTCCAGTCAGCTCGATGATCTCGACGAGCTGCTTCTCGGCCCAGATGCCCGAGATATGGAGCCCGCCCGCCTCGAGCGCCTTGAGGTAGTCGTTGTTGACCTCGTAGCGGTGGCGATGGCGCTCCTGGATCGCCCCCTGCCCGTATGCCCGCGAGGCTGCGGAGCCTTCGGCAAGGACGACCGGGTAGAGGCCGAGCCGCATCGTGCCGCCCTTGTCGGTGACATTGCGCTGCTCCGGCAGGAGGTCGATCACGTTGTGCGCGGGCTTGGGATCGAACTCCGTCGAGTTGGCGCCGTCGAGCCCGCACACGTGACGCGCGTACTCGATCACGGCGCACTGCATGCCGAGGCAGATGCCGAAGTACGGCACCCCGTTCTCCCTCGCGTGGCGGATCGCCTGGATCTTTCCCTCGATGCCGCGGTCGCCAAACCCGCCCGGCACCAGAATGCCGTCGAGCCCCTCGACGTGGCCGGCCAGCCCCTCGCGCTCGAGCCGCTCGGCGTCGACCCATTCCAGATCCACCGCCACCTCGTGGGCGATCCCGCCGTGTGTCAGTGCCTCGCAGAGGCTCTTGTAGGAGTCCTTGACCTCGATGTACTTGCCGACGATCCCGATCCGCACCCGGCCGCGGGGCGACTTGACCCGCCGGACGATCTCCTCCCAGCGCGAGAGATCGGCCGGGCGCTGCGGCAAGCCGAGGAGCCGGCAGACGCTCTCGTCGAGCCCCTGCTCGTGAAAGGCCAGCGGCACCTCGTAGATCGTGTCCACGTCGCGGGCGGCGACAACCGCCTCTTCTTCGACGTCGCAGAAGAGGGCGATCTTGGACTTGATGCCCGGCGTGAGCAGGTGCTCCTTGTCCGTCCGGCACAGCAGCACGTCCGGCTGGATACCGATCGCGCGCAGCTCCTTGACCGAGTGCTGGGTCGCCTTGGTCTTGAGCTCGCCCGCGGCCTGGATGAAGGGCACGAGCGTCAGGTGGACGTAGATGACGTTGTCTTTGCCGACATCTTTCTTGAACTGCCGGACGGCCTCGAGAAACGGCAGGCCTTCGATGTCGCCCACGGTGCCGCCGATTTCCACGATGACCACGTCCACGCCCGAGCTGACCTTGCGGATCGAGGCCTTAATCTGGTCCGTGATGTGCGGGATGACCTGCACGGTGCGGCCGAGGTAGTCGCCGCGCCGCTCTTTCTCGATGACCGTGCCGTACACCTTGCCCGTCGTGATGTTGTTGTCGCGCGTCGTCTGGGCCGAGGTGAAACGCTCGTAGTGGCCGAGGTCAAGGTCGGTCTCTCCCCCGTCGTCGGTGACGTAGACCTCGCCGTGCTGGTACGGGCTCATGGTGCCCGCGTCCACGTTGATATAGGGGTCCATCTTGAGGAGTGTCACGCGCAGGCCCCGGGCCTCGAGCAGCGCGGCGATCGAAGCGGCCGCCAGACCCTTGCCCAGGGACGACACGACGCCTCCGGTCACGAAAATGTATTTCGCGGTCAACGGGACTCTCCTTTCCTCGTCATCGTCCGGATCCATTCGCCCACCGCCGCGCGCTCATCGTCCCTCGTCCGCACGCGACCGTCGAGTTTGAGATCGCGCAGCGCGCCGAGCGCCTGCGCCACTTGCGGCCCACGCGGCACGCCCGCCGCCACCACATCGTCGCCCGAAGAGAGCGGCCGCGCCCCGCGCCCCTGCTCGAGGAACCACTCGATCCTGCCGCGCGCCCGGCGTCCGCCGCAGAGCCACGCGCCCGCGAGGGTCGCCTCGCGCGCGGGCCGAAGCGCCTCGGCGACCTGGCTCGGCCGTCGAAGAGCCTTCGCCGCAACGCGCCGCGCGAGGGCGCGCGCGCCTGCCGTGTCGATCTGCGCGGCCTGGACGCCGGCCACGGCAAGCCGCCGCAAACACCGCTCGACCGCCGGGCGAGACTGGTCGAACAGGAGCGCAGTCAGGGCGAGTGCGCCCGCGTCGAAAGCGACGCCTGCACCGCGGGCCCATGCGGCAAAGGTCCGCGCCGCCTGCAGCCGGCCCCGGCTACGGCGGGTGAGGCGATAGCCGGGATCCCAGATTCTCAGCGCTCCCCAGCCGAGCAGGAGCCCAAGGGCCTTCCACGGCTCGGGCTCGTTCATGACCAGCTCCAGCTCAGCGTAAAGCCGCTGACCCGAGAGCGCCGGGTACCGGCCCAGCTTGCACGCCAGATCGAGCGCCCGCATGAAGGCGGCGTCGGGCTCGAGCCCGAGCCGCGCCGCATAGCGCGCGGCCCGGAAGATCCGAGTCGGATCCTCGACGAAAGAGAGCGGGTGCAGGATACGGAGTCGCCGCGCCTCCAGATCGCGCTGGCCGCCGTGCGGATCGAGCAGGCGCCCCCACGCGGAGGGGGACAGCGCGACCGACATCGCGTTGACTGCGAAGTCCCGCCGCCCGAGGTCTTCATCGATCCCGGCCGGGATCACCTCCGGAAGAGCGCCCGGCATGCTGTAGCGCTCGCGCCGGGCGGTCGCGATATCCACGCGGCCGATGCGCGTGCCGTCGGGTGTGGTGCCGCCTTCGAGCGAAGCCGAGCCGAATGACGCGTGGACCACCAGCTGGCCGCCGGTCTCCTCCGCGAGTCTCCGGCCAAACGCTATGCCGTCGCCCTCGACGACGAGATCGAGATCCGGCGAGCGTTCGGCTGCTCGCGCGAGAAGCAGATCCCGGACGAAGCCGCCAACGGCGTGGACCGCCTGTCCCTGCGCCTCGCCGAGCTTGCCGGCCGCGCGCAGCAGCCAGAGCCTCGCCTCTCCATCCGCGCCCGTGACGCGCTCGAGCCTCTGAGCCACGGACGACGCCGGGTGAGCCGATCGCTCGACGACACCCACGATCCTCCGGCCCTCCTTCACGAGCGCCGGGCCCGCGCCGGCCTGGAGGAGTCGCCTCACGGCGATCTCGGAGGCGCCGGCCGTCACCGTCGGCAGGCCGGGCGTGGCGAACTCGAGCCAGCGCCGACGGCCAAGACCCCATACGTCGGCGCGCGCCAGGTCGTCGCGCCGCGCCGCGGCGCGCGCGTGAGCCACGACGCGGGCGTCCGCTGACCGCGCCGCCTCGAGCGCCCGGCCCACGCTGGCCGAAGCCGCCACGTTCGCCACGCGGCGGTCCATGACGTCGGCCGCGCGCGCCTCGACCTGCGGATAGCGGTGTCCCCTCTTCGCCATGATCAGCCGGCTCGAAGGACGGCGCGGGGGTGGAACTTCCGGTACATGGCCCGCACGGCGGAGGACGGCAGGTGCGTGTAGATCTGCGTCGTCGCGATGTCGGCGTGGCCCAGCATGGCCTGGACCGACCGCAGGTCGGCGCCGCGCTCGAGGAGGTGGCTCGCGAAGGAGTGACGCAGGGTGTGCGGCGACACGGCGCTGCGCAACCGTGACCGCTTAGCAGCGCGCTTGATGACGGACCAGAGCGATTGCCGCGAGAGCGGGCGCCCGTAGCGATTGAGAAAGAGCGTGCCGGGATCGCCGCGCCTCAGGAAGGCGGGGCGGGACGTGGACGCGTAGCGCTGCACCCATCTAAGCGCCTGGGCGCCGACCGGCACCAGGCGCTGGCGGCTGCCCTTGCCGGTCGCCGTCACGTAGCCCGCTGTGACATTGAGGTCCTCGAGCCTGAGCGTCAGGCACTCCGAG
>Ga0209180_10001590_pt1 | contig 11282 bp, 6 predicted proteins | sample CZO8metaG_3_FD_188355 | JGI IMG/M metagenome (GOLD analysis project Ga0209180, IMG submission 188355) | Vadose zone soil microbial communities from the Eel River Critical Zone Observatory, Northern California, USA - CZOApr15con2H2.8 metaG... | ecosystem: Environmental > Terrestrial > Soil >...
AACGACGTCAGCTATGGTTGATTCGTGACCGCATCGGAGTCAAGCCTCTCTACTATAGTATTCACCACGGACGTATTACTTTTGCCTCAGAAATCAAGGCGCTATTGGAGGACGAGGAGCAGCAACGTGGCGTCAATGAGGAGGCGCTTTATTACTATTTGTCTTTCAATGCCACACCAGCTCCTCACACCCTCTTTTCTGGCATCCAGAAGCTTGCCCCGGGCACATGGTTGAGAGTCAACGAGGACGGTCACGTCCAGGAATGCCGCTACTGGGACGTTTGGGATCACACCCAGCCATTGACGAATGTTTCTGAGGCGGAGATTGCCGAACGCATTTTGTCGGAGCTGCGCACTTCCGTTAAGCTTCGCAAGATTAGTGACGTCCCAGTAGGCGTTTTTCTCTCTGGCGGCATCGATTCAAGTACTAACGCCGCGCTGTTCTCCGAAGGGGAGGGCCAGCCGGTCAGGACCTTCTCAATCGGCTATGACCGAGAATACGAGAGCTATCAAAACGAGCTTCACTACGCCCGGCGCATGGCGAATGAGGTAGGCGCAGAACATCATGAACTGCGGCTACGGGAAAATGACCTGCTTGACTCTCTTCCCCAGATCATTCGACATCAGGATGAACCGCTTGCAGATCCGGTTTGCGTGCCGGTCTACTACGTCTCAAAACTTGCTCGCGACGCCGGCGTCATTGTTTGCCAGGTGGGAGAAGGATCGGATGAACTGTTCTGGGGCTACAAGTATTGGAGGGACTCTCTGCGTCTGCAGCGCCTTCGTAACTCACTCCCAATTCCAAACGCCCTGAGAAACTTGGGACTTGCCGGTCTTAATTTCGTGGAGAGGGGCCGAAGCGCCTCTTACCGACATCAGTTTTCTTGTGAAGTTCTGCGGAGAGCTCTGTCGAACCGTCCAGTATTTTGGGGTGGGGCGGAGGTGTTCAGCGACTCGCAAAAGCGGCACCTGCTATCGCCACGATTGCGCAAGCAATTCGCCGAGCTGAGTTCTTGGGAGGCCCTTCGGCCGATTCGACAACGCTTCGAGGAAAAAGCCTGGGAGCCCTCGCCTCTCAATTGGATGTCTTATCTCGATTTGAATCTGAGATTGCCGGAACTGTTGCTCATGCGCGTCGACAAGATGAGTATGGCGGTGAGTTTGGAAGCGCGCGTCCCGTTTCTCGACCATAAGTTCGTAGAGCTGGCAATGAGCATTCCTCAAGCGGTAAAAACCAGAAATGGGGTACTCAAATATATTCTGAAGAAAGCAGTCAGGGGAGTGATACCGGACGAGCTTATCGACCGGAAAAAGCAAGGCTTCGGCGTACCCGTGTACGAATGGTATCACACCAAATTCGGGGAATATCTTGTCAAAGAGATGAAGGACTTTTGCGAAAACACCGACCTTTTCCAGTTCGAGGGGGTCCAGCCTTTCCTGAAGAAAAGGGGATGGGCACTGCTGAACGTCGCGCTGTGGTGGAAGCAGTACATTGGTTCTCCAACAGCTGTACCGCACGGTTTGTCGGGAGCAGTTCCTTCAGAAACCCAGCCGGTCGATCTCCGAACTGTGCCGTTGTCTGCTGTAACGGGTGTGTGAACAACATGTTCCACTTACACCGCTTGCGCTCTGGATTGGCTCGTACGACTGACTGGACAGCCGCATTACCGTCATAAAGCGGCGGTTGGCCTATCGAAGAAAGGACAAGACAAATGGCAAAACTATTTGCGGCAGTTATACTGCTATTCGTCGTCTCAGCTGTGTGGCTTCACACCTCAAACCTGTTCCCCCGCGCGACCACGACGCCTCCGATAAACGTCATGGACTACGGTGCGACTGGCAACGGAACAACCGATGACACCGCGGCCATCAACAACGCCATCGCCGCCCTCACGAGTGGCAGCACCCTCCTTTTCCCCTGCGGGACGTATCTGACCATGGCACAGCTCAACATCAACACATCCAATGTCACTGTGGATGGGGGTAGTTGCGCAACCATCCACAATACTGCCTCCGGAACCGTTATGGTGTTTGGCGCGTCCGGCAACACTATCCCTAACGTCGGCCCGGCGATACCGTTAAGCGCGGCCGCAAACGAACTTGATACAACTTTTGCCACGGTTTCAACTCTGGATGTAGTACCGGGAGACTACGTAGCTCTGCTGCAGGGCGGCAAGGACTCTTCCAGCGGCAGCGGAGATACCGGTTGTGATGTTTCTGGTTGTCGTGGCGAGATCGTAAAGGTCGCCTCAGTTTCTGGAAACACGATCTCGATCACAACTGCCCTGCATGACACGTATGACCCAACGGTGAATGCCACGACCGCCCGAAAAATTTTGACTCCGCTCACCGGCATTTCCGTAAAAAACTTAACCTTTGACGGGAACAGTTCTAATAGTTATGGGCTCGCGATGTCTGGAGTCGCAGAATCCACCGTTAGCGGCGTGGTGTCGCGGAATGTGCAGATATCGGCCATCATAGCTTACGGAAACTTTAACGTGGCATGGAACAACGTCACCGTCACTGGCGCCGGAGGTGGCTCGTGGGGCGGAGCTGCCGTCATACTTGGATACCAGGGAGAGATGTCGGTAAATGGAATGTCGATTTCCAACGTGAATCCGGGCGGCTCCGGATTTGCTCTTTCCGCATCAGCGCACAGTAACGTTGCCAACCTCACCGTTGACGCCAGCGGGGCCAACGGACGCCCGTTCAAAACAATCTCTGCCCGCTGGAACACGTTTAACTCCGTGACGGTTAAGAACGGCGTCCGAGCCAACAATGGAATCAGTCTCGAGTACTATTCCTCTCACAATACATTCAACCAATGCGTTGTGACCAACAACGGAGCCGGCACCGATATTGGAACGGGCAACGCCGGAATCAACAGCTTCGGAAATTTCAACCAGTTCAATACTTTCAACAACTGCATCGTAACTGGAAACGGAAACGTGCAGTTCTATGTCAGCAACTTCGATGCATTGAGGTTAGGACAAGACAGCAACGTCACGATCAGCGGTGGGATTTTCACAGGAAGCAACAGTGTGGAGCCGCCGATCGTCATCGCGGGTGCGAACGCGCATATTCATGATGCCACAATTAACGGGCCCGGCTCGCAGGGCATATCGCTGCAAAATCCGGCAGCGAATGCCTGCATCATCAACAATAGCTTCGGTGCGGGCAGCGGCTTAGGCCAAGCCATTTCCTCAAACAGCGGCACCAACGTCGGTTCTGGCAACATTCTGAACGGCTACGGCAGCAATTTGACTCCAGGAGCCTGCTCGGCCCCCTAACATCGCCATCATCATCTCACCCACGACGGCGACAGTAGGCTCGTCTGAAACCTGAAAGCAGTGCTGAGTCGGATCGAGCATCATCATCGCATGATCGGCACGTAGAGCGCACCCTCCTAAGAAGGGGAATCGCCAACATTGGGTGCATCCCAAAGACCATAAGCCTGGGTCAAGCCGACGTCGCACGGCCGCCGTGCAAATCTCTCGAAGAAAGAAGGTACGGGACATTGTTAAGCCTCATGGATCATTCTCTTTCAAGTTTATCGATGGTATTGCCAACATATAATGAAGAAGCTGTCATTGCCGAGACAATTTCGCGAGTGCTTGCGTATGGCCGCAAGCGCAGAATCCCTTTTGAAATTATCGTGATCAATGACGGCTCTCGGGATTGCACCCCCGCGATTGTCCGAGATCTCCAAAGCGCCCACGCCGAAATACGCCTGGTGAGCCACCGCCAGAACAAAGGATACGGAGAAGCATTGCGGAGCGGGTTTGACGCCGCGTCCATGGATTGGATTTTTTTGATGGATTCCGACGGCCAGTTTGACATTGCCCAGCTCGATGAATTTATGCCCTGGGCGGAGGGGCACGATATGGTCATTGGGTATCGCGAGCACCGCGCTGACGCTCTGCACCGCGTTGTATTCGGCTGGGGATTTACCCTGCTCATGAATCTGCTCTTCGACATGCGCTACGCGGACATCGATTGTGCATTCAAGCTCTTCCGGCGCTCCGCATGGAAGGCCGTGCAACCGATCGCCTCAACCGACCACAAGATATTCACCGTGGAATGGCTCTGGAAAGCGAAACGCTCGGGCCTAAATATTAAGGAGCTGCCGATACGGCACTACCAGCGCATCAAGGGTACGCAAACCGGAGCGCGGCTAGACGTCATTTGGCAGATGCTGGGGAGTCTGCTGAGACTTCGCTTGCAGTTCCCGCAAGCTCTCCCCGTGAAGCCCGAAGGTATCGCTCAATTACTGGGACCCGCAGATAGCAAGGCAAAAAGATGACCTATCCCCTTCGGCTTCGCCGACGAACCGCCGGTGGCGATCTGAAAAGATGAACCACGGTCCGCTCTGCCATCGCTACCCTCGTTCGCCGCCACAGACGCACCGGGTTGACGCGAGGACACAGAAACTGTGATCAGTTCACGAAGGTGCCGGCCCCTCTCCTCCAAACGGGTTCTGTTTTGGGTAGCAACAGGAATTAGTGTAGTCCTGATGTTCGTGGCAAAATCCATTTACGGGTTTTTTGTGGTAAACAATCCGTTAGGGGAGGGAGTCCTCGTGGTAGAAGCGCGGATCCCTGACGCCCTCAGTAACGGAAACGGAACGCCCGTTTAGGAGAGACTCCGCTTGCGCCTTCCCTCATTTCACAGATTTTGGTCCCCCGGCCATGCCGTGCAGGTTGCTGTGGTTCTTATCCTTATGGTGACTACGGGTCGCTCCGCTCCGTTTGCGCAGGCGGATTGCGAGGTTGCGCAATCAACCTTCGACACGGATATACAATTGTTGAAGCAACATGCTCCTACCCACCTACGACTCATGCCCGCCAGATATGTTGAACTCCGACGCGCGGCGCGCGGCTTGAGCTGCTCAGGAGTGGCGCTGGTGGCGTTTGATGGCTTGCGGTATCGGCCAGCCGAGTGGACCGACGATCCGGGCCTTTTTTTATTCGTGCCAGAACTTGCAAGCGTCTTCGGGCTTGGCCTAGCGACAGCTACAGATGGTTTGTTGATTGGAGTCGTTCTCCTGACGTCCGCCTTTGGGCTCCTGGGGTTCCTGCGGACGGTAGAAACAAAGCTAGGGCGGCGAATCGGCATTGTCGCTTTCCTGCTGTTGACGATCGTGGAGTTGATCGCAGGCGATGTGTACATCATGAATGCTGCGCCGGCGATAGCCTGCGTGCCTTGGATCCTGTACTTCGTGTCACGCAGGAAGATCACGACCGGCATGCTGATAATGTTCGCCGTGACGGGAATGCTGGGTGAAACGGCAACCCTTTTTCGAGCCCATGCAGGAACGGGGCTTCTGCTATTTACGCTAGTGGTCACAGCCGGGCTCTACCAGATCAAACCTGCGGCGCGGGTTCTACTGGTAACGCTACTCGTGCTGAGCGCCGCCACCCCGGAGTTGCTGCTTCGAGAACTCTATACCCGGAGAATTGTGTTCCTGGAGCACCAACCCGGGGCAATGCCTGAGACCGGGCGAGCGCACCCTCTCTGGCATTCCATTTACATCGGTCTCTCCTACGTAAGAAACTCCGAGGTTCCAGAATATAGCGACGAGGTCGCTGCGGCAAAGGTGCGGGAATTGCGGCCAGAGGCTACGTACATTTCGCCGGAGTACGAGCAGGTGCTGAAGCAAGAAATCTTGAAGCTGGCCAAACGCCGGCCCTTCCTGATCCTGGCGAATTTATTCGTTAAGCTAGTGGTCGTCTCGCTTTTCTGCGTTTTTGCGGCCAACGTGGGGCTTTACGGAGTCAAGTTGGCCCCGAAGCCGGTTTGGTTGGAGCTGGCATTCTGGCTGGCCATTGCGTTCAATGGGCTGTATGGAATCCTTGTACTTCCAAACCCGAAGTATCTGGTCGGTCTGATTGCATTTGCGGTGCTGTACGGGGTGTATAGCATCGAATTTGCGGCGGGACAGCCGAATCTAAAGAGTCGACTCAGATGGCTTGAGAAACTGGCATTCATTGGATCTCGGTGCGAAACGTAGTGGCGGGTCCTTGGAGAATATGCGTGAGAATGGCGTGTTTTGCACTCGCTGCTATGAGTGTGACGGCATGGCCAGTTGCTGCGTCGAGTTCCGCAGATCTTGCACGGTGCCGGGCTTGGCAGGAGACGCAGGCGGTGGCCGCGAAGTTAGCTGCCATGGGCCCGCCACCCACTCGCATACGCATTATGAGCGCCCGGTATCTCGACTTGGTACGCGCAGAAACCGGGCTTGAGAAAACCAACCTTTTGGGTTTGGGTTTTGAAGGCGGGCAATGGACGCCCACTACAGACGACGTCGGAGTATACATTATCGTTCCGTGGTTGGCGCATGGACTCGGGTTACCACTCAGATGCGCCTATGATCTGTTTTTCAGTCTTCTGATTGCGGTAAGCTTCGTTTCGGGCACAATAGGATTCCTGACTCTTACGCCTGCCCCTTGGCCGCGCCTGGTGGGCGTTGCTGCACTAGCGACGGTATCTCTGCTCGCATTCTGGGTCGGCGATGTCTACATCCTGCTGGGCATGGTCCCGGTTGCGCTCGTACCTTGGATCCTTCTGGCCACCCGCCGCAGTACGTTGCTTCCTTTGGCTACTGTGGCGGCGATCTCAGGGGCGGTGGCAGCAGCCAGCGACTTCGTGAGAGCAGGCTCCGGAACCATCCTGCTGATCTTTCTCACCTTGGCCCTGGCCTTCGGCAAGAGTCTTCGCCCCAAAGTCAAACTCGCGGGCGTGGCGACGACAGTCATATGTTTCGCAATCGTCTGGGCGGCGTTCATGCACCTTGTCGCGGAACGTGACACATTTCTCCGCGCTCAGACGTCTAATGAATCGCAGCTTCGTTTTCGGCATCCCTTTTGGCATTCTGTATATATCGGTCTTGGGTACGCAAAGAACGACTTGGTCCCAGCCTACCGAGATGAGGTTGGAGTCGCCAGGGTTTGTTCCGAAAGCCCCAGTGTGGATTACCTTTCGCAGGAGTACGAACGCGTCTTAAGGAATGCGACTGAACAGCTAGTGCGACATCATCCGGGGATTGTCGTCCGAAACTTAGTGAAGAAAACACTCGTCGTTGCCCTTCTCGTTCTCGTATGCGGAAACATTGGTTGGATTGCCTTCTTGCGCAGGCCGATTGTTTGGTCGATTGATCTGGCCTTCTATGCCGCGATGGCCGTGAATTCGCTATATGGGATATTGGTAGCCCCATATGCTAGCTACCTTTTCGGTCTAATCAGCTATTCCGCTCTTTTCGGAGCAACGAGCGTCATGTTGCGGTCTGAGAATGCCGACACTGGATCATACAACAGACGGAGATAACTTGCTTCCAGCGTGAAGAGTGGACCGCTCCGATCGCAAAAGGTTTGGACCTGGTCAGAAAGCGCTCAACACGAAGCTATTGGTCGATCCAACCACCAGCGGTCCCGTGTAGTCGGTTGACCTCCAAGGAGCGAGATTGTCGCCGAAGAGTTGGTGGCGTCACTTACTACGGACACGTTACCAGTCACACCCCCTGCAACTGCTGGGCAAGCGCCCCCGGGTGACGGTCGCGCTGGAAACAGTGACATTCGAGTTCCCAGCGTTCGTCAGTGTACGCCGAACGAAGCCACTATCCCAGACTCAGAGGGTCTCGTAAGATTCCGTGCGCGGAGTAAGGGAGCACGTCAATAGGTCGCGTACATAGAGGCGCTCGAGCTGTTCGTACCCGCTATCGGTCCGTAGGTGGCAGGCCAAGTGCCGAAAGGCTCCGACGTGATCCACGTGGAAGTGGCTCCTCCAACGTCGTATCGGAGGTTGTTCGTATTTGCGGCAAGGCCATTTGTATCGTAAGCCAGCCAGTAATAGGTGTTTGCCGTAACCGGAGCGTTGATCAGGACGGTATTCCAGGCATCAGGCACGATGGTTTGTGACGCGCTGGACGCGAGCAGCGCGCCAGGCGTGCCGTTGTTGTCGGCATAGATCGCAACCTGGAATTGGTTATTCGGAGACGCGGAGATGGGCGAGGCGATAAACACGGACATCGAGGTTACCATGCCGTTTTGGCCGGCCATTTGATATCGCGTGGCCAAGACAGAGTTCGACATAGTGCTGCCGACGGACGCACCTTGGACGGCATACCCGAAAGTGTTGGGCGGTGCAGGCAGGGTCACCTTGACTGTGGCGGAGGCCGTCTGGCTCGTGTCGGCTTGGCTGGTGGCCGCGACGGTTACGCTCATGTTGGTGCTCGCGGTCGGAGCGGTGAAGAGTCCTGAGCTTGAGATCGATCCCGCTGTGGCCGTCCATGTGACAGCTGTATTGCTCGACCCAGTCACAGTCGCCGTGAACTGTTGAGCGCCCCCAGACGTCACTGCTGCCGTCGTCGGCGAAACACTGACGGTAACGCCGGATGGTCCGCATGTTCCGGCGGTGAGATTGCTGTTCAAGCCGTTCAGGATGTTGCCCAAACCGGTATTCGTGCTGCCATTTGAGGAGATGGCAGAGCCAAGTCCAGTTCCCGCCCCAAAGGTATTATTGTTGATGCAGCTATTCGCCGTAGGACTGGACATCCCTATGCCCGGTCCTGCAGGTCCACTGATCATTACACCGTGAACGTATGGACTGTCACCAGAAAGGCCAATCGCTGGGTTGCCGCCCGTGTTCACACCAGCGCCGATCGTGCCACCGCTGATGGTAGTATGAGAATCCGTCAGCTGCTGAACTCCGTACTGATAGAATTGAAGATTCCCATTGCCAGTAATCGTTGGAGTGTTGAAGGTGTTGTATTGATTGTAGTTACCGAACATCATGACACCAGCCCCACCGCAGCCATTACAGCTCTGGTTGCCCTGTATGACAGGGCTGTTGAAAGTGTTGTGGGACGAGTAGTACTCAACGCTTACGCCGTTGAAGGCGCTCGGACCGTTTTTCACTGTCAGATTATTGAAAGTATTGTAGCGCGCCCCGTCCAGCTTCATGGGCCTGCCGCCGGAAGTACCCGCCTTGTCGACTAGGATGTTGGAGAACGTGCTGTCGGCGGTTTGCTTGACGCCCAAGCCGTTGCTGCCTCCTGACCCGCCGCACCATGCTCCGTTTCCTCCCGAACTGGTCAAACCATTAACCGTATTATGGCCGCCGCCAAAAAAGTCGATGCCGAAGTCGTCGCAACCATCTACGGACAGATTGATATTGGTCCACGACGTATTGAAGTTAAACTGCGGATAAATGCCATGGCCGGTGAAGTTTTGGGCGGAAATGTTGTTGACCGTGAGATCCGCGAGTCCGAACGCCAGTATTGAGGTATGCGAGCTACCGGAGCCGTCGAAGGCGAGATCATGGATATTGATCCCGGCAATTATATTCGTAAATTTGGTGATTCCCAGTCCGATGTTGCTGGCGCTCGCGCCGCCGGGAACAATGTTCGCCGGGTCATAGGTATCATGGAACGCCGTGGTGACCGTAGCTGTGTTCCCATTTACGCTGGCGACCTTCAACATCTCTCCCTGACAACCAGCTACATCGCACTGTGTAGCGGTACTATTCTGCGGACCTCCGCTCGTATTACCGCCGACTCCACCTTGACTGATCGAGATGTAGTCCCCTGGAGCCAAGCCAATGCTCGAGAAGTTGCCGGTGAACGTATTACTGAGTTCAGCGACCGGCGCATTCAAGTTTATATACCCGGTATGCGGCACGGAGGTGTCGCCGATCAGCAAATTGTCAGTGCTGCCCGTGTTCTTGATGGTCACCGGGCCAGTAGAGCAACCGAGCTGCCCGTCAATGGTGACATTGTTTTTTGTAATCGAAGCGAGTTGGGAAGAGACAAGATATGTCCCGCAGGGGAAGTACAGTTCGTAGCCCGGCTGCAGTGCGGCGATGGCGTTGTCGATGGCCGCAGTGTCGTCGGTTGACCCATTGCCCGTCGCGCCGTAGTTCTTGACGTTGATTATCGTCGTGGCCACGCCTGTGCCGGACAAGGCGATGATCGCTGGAGAGTTGGTGGCGTTGCTCGCCACCGTGACGCTACCAATCAGGCTGCCGGCGCCCGTCGGCGCAAACGCCACATTCAGGGTAACCGATTGATTGGGCGTTAGCGTTGCACCACCACTTACGCCGTTCGCGCTAAATCCTGTGCCGGTCACGGTCACGCTCGAAATCGTGACATTCGAGTTTCCGCTATTGGTTAAGGTTGCGCCCAGTTGGCTGTTGCTACCCACGTTCACGGTTCCAAAGCCCAGGGTCGCCGGATTCGCACCGAGCAGGAACGTTGCGGCAACCCCGGCCCCGCTCAAGGGGATCGCCAGTGGAGAATTGGATGCGTTGCCGACCACTGATACGCTGCCCGACGCACTGCCGGCGCCCGCCGGAGCGAACGCTGCGTTGAAGTTCGTGCTTTGCCCTGGGCTGAGCGTCAAGGGGAGAGTTAGGCCGCTGATAGAGAAACCGTTTCCAGAGACCGGCGCTTGAGAAAGAGTCAAGCTGGCCGTACCGGAGTTCGTCAGTTTAATGCTTTGCGTGTTGGTGGTTCCCGTCACGACATTCCCAAAACTGACGCTCGTTGGCACAACCGCAATCTGGGCCGCATTCACCGTGAGGGTGGCGGGGTTGCTGGTGACACTCCCGGCGGTGTTGCTGATTACCACAGTGAACTGTGCTCCGTTGTCAGAACTCGTCGTGGCTGGTGTCGTATAGCTGGACGAGGTCGCCCCGCTAATCGCAACACTGTTTTTCTGCCACTGATAGCTGAGGGGGGCCGTACCGGTCGCGGCCACGCTGAAGGAGGCTGTCTGCCCCGCGGTGACCGTCTGGCTTGCCGGTTGCGTGGTGATCGAAGGTGCGACCGGAGCCGCATTGACGGTGAGGGTGGCCGCGCCGCTGGTGACACTCCCGGCGGTGTTGCTGATTACTACGGTGAACTGTGCTCCGTTGTCAGAACTGCTTGTGGCGAGCGTGGTGTAGCCAGAGGAAGTCGCCCCGCTGATGGCCACACTGTTTTTCTGCCACTGATAGCTGAGGGGGGCGGTGCCGGTCGCGGCTACGCTGAAGGAAGCAGCTTGCCCCATAGTCACTGTTTGGCTGGCTGGCTGGGTGGTGATCGAAGGCGCGACCGGAGCCGCATTGACCGTGAGGATGGCCGCGCCGCTGGTCACACTCCCGGCGGTGTTGCTGACCACCACGGTGAACTGCGCCCCGTTGTCAGAACTGCTTGTGGCGAGCGTGGTGTAGCCAGAGGAAGTCGCCCCGCTGATGGCCACACTGTTTTTCTGCCACTGATAGTTCAACGGGGAGGTACCGGTTGCGGCC
>Ga0209180_10001601_pt1 | contig 11257 bp, 8 predicted proteins | sample CZO8metaG_3_FD_188355 | JGI IMG/M metagenome (GOLD analysis project Ga0209180, IMG submission 188355) | Vadose zone soil microbial communities from the Eel River Critical Zone Observatory, Northern California, USA - CZOApr15con2H2.8 metaG... | ecosystem: Environmental > Terrestrial > Soil >...
ATCTTCGGAATTGATCCTATAACGCCGCAATGACCATCCGAAGATAGCACTCCCCAATGCCGTATGGACCTGAGAAGTTAAACGGCGTGAACTGGGATTTGACGGGGGTAGGGAAAATGGCCTACCCCTCGTTTCCTTGGCAAGCATCCTTCGCGGAACGCGGAATACAAGACGCACACGTAGTATGTAAGCCGCTAAATAAACCAGCCTAGGAAAGCTGGGAAACCAGCACAAGTCCACCTGGAGGCGTTCTGATGAATGTCGTGGCGTTTCGCTGTTGGCCCGAAAGAAAACTAATCCGGGAGCACGCAGTGCGATGAACAAAACCAGCATAGGAGACTCTCGATGACAAACTTAGTGAGTGGTGGGCTGGCAGCTTCTTTACACGCAAGGCCGCAGCCATTTCCGGCCATCGTTGTCGGCGGACTTATCGTCGGTGTGCTCGACTTGACTTACGCGATCCTGGTTTACAGCCCCCAAAAGCCCATTCTCATTCTGCAAACGATCGCCAGCGGCGTCCTTGGCATGAAATCTTACAGCGGGGGCGTGCAAGCTGCCGCGCTAGGGGTCGTCCTGCACTTCCTCATCGCGCTTGGCGCCGCGATCGTATACTACCTCGCTAGCCGTAAGCTCGCGTTCTTAGTTCACCACGCTGTCACATTCGGCCTGATTTACGGCGCTTTGGTCTATCTCTTCATGCATCTGGTCGTACTGCCCCTTTCGGCGGTTCCCCATAGGGATATGCCGCTGATTTACAAGGCTTGCGAATTCGTCGAGCACTGGTTCTGCGTTGGCTTGCCTATCGCTCTCTCCGTCCGGCACTATTCGCGCTGAATGATCTTCAACCCTGCCTGTATTTTAATCACCAAAACAAGGGCTTTGTTTGTTGAATTTTACGTCGTACGGTGGTATGAGGGAGCGCGGAAAAGGGGAACTTGTGTTTCTTGAAAGTGAGGGGTGTGTCCATGAAGATCGAACTGTCAGAATCAAGGGAAGTGGTTCGGGGTGGAAAGCAGTTTAATCGGCATTCGTGGACGAGCGTAAAGGCCGTAGTCACGGCCGTGTTATGGACAATCTTTGGAGTGACAGCGGTGGCACAAGGCATTTTTGGGCGAATCTCGGGAACGGTCACCGATTCGCAGGGTGCAGTCGTTGCTGGGGTGAGGATCAGGATCGTTAACGAGGAGACGAAACTGGAAAGAGCGACGACAACCGATGCCAACGGATACTATGTGGCCAGCGATCTGCCCGTGGGCGTGTACAGCGTATTTGCCGAGCAATTCGGCTTCAAAACCGTGCAGAAAACGGGGAACGATTTGGTGGCTGGCGCTCGCATGAGCGTGGACTTGAGCTTGGTGGTCGGTGAGGTCTCGCAAAGGGTCGAAGTGGCAGCGACAGCTGAGACGATCAATACCACATCCGGCGAACTGGCGCGCGTCATCGACTCAAACCAAGTGCGAACCGTCGCGTTGAACGCGCGGAACTACATGCAGTTGCTTTCTCTGACCCCCGGTACTGCCCTCACTGTCGATGACCAACTTAGCCTGACCACAAGCTTGGCCATCAACAATCAGTCGGTCAATGGTAATCGTCCCGACTCGAACGCTCTGTCCGTTGATGGCGGCTTCAATATGGATTCGGGCTCGAACGCCAGCCAAGTCAACAACGTCGGCATTGATTTTATTCGCGAAGTCGCCATCAAGTCATCGAACTTTTCGGCGGAATACGGGCGCAACTCCGGAGCCTCGGTCAATGTGGTGACGCGCAGCGGAGGTGACGGTTACCATGGCGCGGTTTTTGAATTCATTCGTAACGACAAACTCGATGCAAAAAACCCTGCTCCCGGCGCGCTGAAAACGCCCCTGCGGTTCAACGATTTCGGATGGGATTTTGGCGGCCCCATCAAACGCGGCAAACTGTTCTTCTTTGCCGGCGAGGAATGGAAGAGGATACGGCTTACGGCAACGCCGCAATCGAGAACTGTTCCCACAGCAGCAGAGCTGACAGGCGACTTCAGCGCTTTACTCGCATTGCCGACTCCGGTGCAACTCCACGAGCCGGGCAAACCGAGCACCCCTATTCCTGGCAACCGCCTCGATCTCGATCCCAACACGCCGCTTACTACCGACGGCATAGCGATTGCCAAGATCTACAGCACGATGACGGCCCTGGCCAGCGGGCTCTCCCCGGTTATTCCTACAGGTGCCACGATTCCGATTGCCCTCAACGCGACCTTCCAACCTAACAACCCGTTCAACTGGAGGCAGGACCTCGTTCGTCTCGATTATCGCCTCAACGACAAGCACAGTCTCTACGGTCGGTATTTGCACGATAACTTTGACCTGGTGGATGGTTTTGGGACCTTTGTCGACGCCGGAGTCTTACCGACAACGCCAACTCATCGGCTTCGCCCGGGGTATGGCATTCAACTCGGCGAAACCTGGCTCGTTACGCCACAAATCGTGAACCAGGCCAAGATTAACGCCTCCTGGAACGGGCAGCGAATTCCACCAACGGGTGTCAACTGGCAACGGGCTACGTATGGCTTCACTTTCCCGCAACTGTTCCCCGGGGGACGATTTCCCGACGGAATTCCGGACATCAGCGTCGCGGCCGGACCAGGAAGCATGCCTGCGATCTCCGGTACGCAAGGTCCCGATTTCTCGCTGCTATCGCCCACGGTAGACATCGCGCCAGCGGACGACATCACCTGGCAGAAAGGGTCTCATACGTTCAAGGCGGGAGTCTTGGTGGTGCGCAACCGTAAAGACCAGAACGGCCGGTCCAGATATAACGGCCAAGTTGCTTTCAACACTAGCGCGACGAATACGACGGGCACAGCCTTTGCGGATGCCCTGCTCGGTAACTTTCAATCGTACACCGAGGCATCAGATGACCCCATTGGGCACTTCCGCTTCACGGACGTGGAAGCGTATGTTTACGACTCCTGGAAAATTACGCGCCGGTTCAGCCTCGAGTTTGGCCTAAGGTGGCAGAACAATGGGCCGACCTACACACAGGCGAACAATATCGTTAGCTTTGACCCCAGCAAGTTCGATCTGGCACAAGCGGTCACTCTGACTGCGGATGGCAACAATATCGATACGACGAAAGGCGGCAATCGACTCAACGGGTTGATCCGTGCAGGCGCCGGTGTACCGGCTGACCAACTCGTCCGCGTGCCCAATGGGAATAGTCCTTCCGTCCTGGCGGTGCCGGCAGGTGCGCCTCGTGGTTTCTACAATGCAGAGAACCTGTTTGGGCCGCGCTTCGGTTTTTCGTATTCACCGTTCAGCGACAACCGCACGGCAATCCGCGGCGGCATCGGTCTTTTTTACGACAAACCCGAGGGCAACATTATTTTCTCGCAGCTCAACATCCCCCCTTTTATCCAATCCTCAACATTCCAGAGCGGCAATTTATCCAACCCTTCCGGTGGCGCAGCCGGGGCTGCGTCTCTCTTGGGGGTGTCTGCGATTGATCCTAATTTGACGCCTGCGCGAACGACCAACTACAGTTTGGGAGTACAGCGCGAGATGCCGTGGGGTGTTCTCATGGAGGTGTCCTACGTGGGCAACGAGCAGCGGCATATTCTGCGTCAGCCGGACATCAATCTGCCAACGTTCGCACAGCTTCAAGCCAATGCGGCGCTTCCCGCGCCTTTGCCACTCAACCGGCTGCGTCCTTACCAGGGGTACACCACGATTCGGATGTATCTGAGCGACAGCACCGCCAACTACAACGCGTTGCAGGTTTATGCCACGAAGCGGAAGGGCGACTTCCTGGCCACGGTCAGTTACACGTGGTCGAAGACGCTGGCCGACTCCAGCGCTCTTGGTGCAAACCCCGACAATTGGCGCGATCGAAGGTACAACTATGGCGTGGCGGATTTTGACCGCAGGCACGTCTTCGCCACAACTTATTTCTACGACTCTCCGCTGTTCCGGCATCGGGGCGGGTTCGTCGGGACTGCGCTTGGCGGCTGGCAAATGAGCGGCATAACCCGCGTTCAGTCTGGACCACCCATAACGATTCTGGCGACTTCCGCGCTTGGTGGCACGATCGTCAACGGGAAACTGGTTGGTAGCGCAAGCGTCAGCGGGCGGCGCGCGGATAGGGCGCCTGGTGTATCGCTCGCCCCGACCGCTCCGGGTCAATTCTTTAATCCACTTGCTTTTGTTGCCCCGTCTCGCACAAGTCCAGGCACGAGTGGCGTGGGCACCTTCACGGGCCCGTACGTTTTCGTGACGGATCTTTCGTTGCGCAAATACTTCAAATTGCCCAGAGAAAACATGGGACTGATGTTCGAGTCGGACTTCTTCAATATTTTCAACCGCGCGAACTATTCGCTGGGCAGCCTGGGCAACGCGACCTTGACTGTTGGCTCCGGCAACTTCGGAGGGTTTGGAAGCGCCAGCAACCCGCGAAATGTGCAGTTCGGTTTGAAGTTCAATTTCTGAGCGACGTGGCTCGAACCGGATGCCAGATTTCCGCTCAGGTTACTCGCGCATTTCCGGGCGGTCACGCTTTGTAAGAATGGCGATCTTCTTTGCTGCCGATTAAACGGCGGGTTATGCCCGGATCATGGCGTCCTCGGAACTTAGCGCCAGAAGGATCGTACATCGCCCCGCCGCCGCCCATCCACCTCATCCCCTAAGTTTGCCGGCGCTCGCCACTCGCGCCCCCGCTTGCTGAGGTATGATCTTGGAATCCATCCGACCTCCATCGTCCGGAAAGGAGGGACTCGCCATGTCTGCCCAAAACAAGTTTTCTCGAATCGACGAGTGGATACTGCAAAAGATCTATCGAGCGGTGGGTGAGCCCTCAGTCCGGCTCGGGTTCCGAAACAGCGCCGAAGTTTCGCCAAAAGACGCGCTGCCTGTGGCCAAGATCATCATAGAGGACCGAAAAACTCTCTTGCGCCTGCTACTCGATCCGGAAGCTGAGTTCGGCGATGCGTACAGCAAGGGGCGAATCAGGCTCGAGGGAGATCTCGTCTCCGCACTCGAAATCCTCTATCGCTCCATGCCGGAAGCCGGACAGCAGAGCTGGTACGTCAAACTCGTCTCGAAGTGCATGGAATATGTTCAGCGCAACTCCTTGCGCGGCTCGCGTCGTAATATCCAGCGACACTACGATCTTAATACTGATTTTTACCGGCTCTGGCTCGACCCGCAACTCGTCTATACCTGCGCTTATTATCCGTCTCCCGGTGCAACGCTGGAGCAAGCGCAAGTCGCTAAATTGGACTACGTATGCCGCAAGGTGCAACTGCAGCCCGGGGAGCGTGTCGTGGACGCAGGCTGCGGCTGGGGCGCCTTGGCCCTGCACATGGTAAGAAACTATGGGGTGACCGTCCGGGCATTCAATATTTCACGCGAGCAAATCTTGTTCGCGCGGCTGCGAGCCGAAGAACTGGGACTCAGCCACCGAGTGGAATTCATCGAAGACGATTACCGGAACATCTCCGGCGAGTGCGATGCGTTTGTCTCCGTAGGAATGTTGGAACACGTTGGACGAGAACACTACCGAGACCTGGGGAGTATCATCCACCGCTCGCTCGCCAAAACCGGGCGCGGACTCCTCCACTTTATAGGGCGCAATCATCCGCAGCCCTTCAGCACGTGGACCAGAAAACGCATTTTTCATGGTGCCTACGCACCCGCTCTGGGTGAGGTCATGCAAGTCTTTGAACCTTGGGATTTGTCCGTCCTGGATGTCGAGAACCTAAGGCTGCACTATGCAAAAACACTGGAGCACTGGTTGGCGCGATTCGAAATGTCCGAGCGGCAGATATCCGAAATGTTCAGCCCGGAATTCATGAGAGCCTGGCGGCTCTACCTCGCCGGAGCAGTCGCCGGATTTCATGTCGGCACGCTTCAACTGTTTCAAATCGTTTTCGCGCGAACTGCCTGCCAGCGAATTCCATGGACCCGCGCGCACCTGTATACAAAAGAACAGCATGAAGAGCAGGAGATTAAATGGATGCATGCGACGTCCTGATCGTTGGAGCCGGTCCTGCCGGAAGCTCCTGCGCCTGGAAACTGCGCGATTCGGGCTTGAATGTAGTAATCCTGGACCGGCAGACCTTCCCTCGGGACAAGGTGTGCGGAGGATGGATCACGCCGCCCGTCGTCGAGGAGCTCGAAATCGATCTGGAGGAATATTCAGGCAGCCATGTTTTGCAGAACATCCACGGTTTTCGCACCAGTCGGATGGGCAGCCGCGAAGTAGAAACCGATTATGGCCGGCCAATCAGCTACGGAATTCGCCGCTGCGAGTTCGATGATTTTCTGTTGAAACGTTGCCGTGCGCGCATTCACCAAGGAGTTCCTCTGATCCGCCTGGAACAATCGGGCGATCTCTGGATTGTCAACGGCCAGTTCAGGGTCCGGCTTGTGATCGGCGCCGGGGGGCATTTTTGTCCTGTTGCCCGATTGCGGGGGGCCAACGCTCGCCATGAAGTCAGCGTTGCTGCGCAAGAAATTGAATTCGAGATGTCGGAAACGCAGCGCGATCAATGTTCTATCCGGCCTGAGATTCCAGAGCTTTATTTTTGTCCTGACATGAAGGGTTACGGTTGGTGCGTCCGTAAAAAGAACTTTCTCAATATCGGCTTGGGGAGGCTCGATCCCCATGCCCTGCCCAATCACCTTGCGGCCTTCGGCACCTTCCTGAAAAAAGCGAGAAAGGTTGCTTTTGATCTGCCCGCGAAGATGGCGGGCCATTCGTATCTTCTGTACGGACGTGCCAAACGAAACGTGGCCGGAGACGGTGTGCTGCTGATCGGCGATGCCGCCGGCTTGGCGTATTCTCAGAGCGGCGAAGGCATACGGCCCGCGATCGAGTCGGGACTCCTTGCGGCGAAGGCCATCCTGGCCGCGGGCGGAGCCAACAGTCCGACACTTTCAGAAACATATCGCTGTCTGCTCGCGCAGCGATTCGGAAAAGTGCAGGAAGAATGGGCTTTCAACATTGGCCGTCACCTTCCAACACGGCTGGTGAGTTCCCTCTCCCGAATTCTCTTGGCAAGCCAGTGGTTCTCTCGCCGCGTCATCCTCGATCGGTGGTTTCTCCATTGTGACGAACCCGCTCTGGTTTGCTGAACAAAACCATGGATTCGTTTTCTGGAATTGCTTGTCATGAGTTATTGTTAACTTTAATATTATATTATTATAAAGTATAGATGCTCCCGTGGGCCACCGCTCAGGGTTCCTCTCATAATTCGGGCATCTCCGGTGGCGGAAGTCCATGAGACTTCACCGGAGGCCAAAATGCGGACCGGGGTGCCCCGTACCCCCACCCCCCACTTTCTGCAAGTGCGGATTCTAAAAGACTTACAGGAGAATTTTTCGTAAGTGCGGATTCTAAAGGAGTTATAAGTCCTTTGTTTCCCGCAGATCCGAGGGGTGCTCGTAAGTGCGGATTATAAAGGAGTTGCGGGAGGGGGGTCTCGGAAGTGCGGATTATAAAGGAGTTAGTGGTGAGTGGCGAGTGACGAGGTATCAGGGAAGAACGAAAAGACGAGGAGTTTTCACCACAGAGGGAGCAGAGGGCACAGAGATGGGGAAAGAGGAAAGAGACGCGGTTGAAAGTCGAAAGTCCCGACCGGGTCGGGATCTCCGGTCCCGAGCCGCCCGGGATCTTCGATCGCGAAATTTTTGTGACCTCCGATTGAAGGTTGAGAGTCAACCCAAGAGAAGAAGAACCTAAAGGCTGGAATGTTGAGGAAGAGGAGGTTAACAGTTCAAAGTTGAAAGTTAAAAGGGACCGAGGAGGGACGCCCCGACCCAGTCCCCGACAAGGTCGGGACAGGCGGGGTAAACGCCGCACGCAGAGATTACGCAGACGGGTGGCTTGCAGTGCGGTTTGGCCGGATTGGTGTCTCAGAATCAAATAACATATTACCACATGATTACGGTTGCTGTCAAGTGAAAGTTGTAAGTGCAAATGTTTGAATGGATTGCGGGCGGGAATCGGGACGAAGAAAGCCCCGCGCGGGGGGGGTGTTAAAAGTCGACAGTTGAAAGTCGAAAGCAGGATATTCGGAGAGGAATCTCCGCACTCGGCTTCACCGCATGCGGAGAACTAAGGTACTCGTGAACGGCACCTGCGTCAGCCGGCTCGCGTTGTCGTAGGTATAGATCACCGTCGAATTATCAGGATAGGTCTTCTGCGTGAGCCGGTTCAACTGGTCATGAGTTCAGAGGCGTGAATTCGAAGACGAGGAAAAATCCCCGCCCTCAAAAACCGAGGGCAGGGCACCCAGCACCCAAAGTTGTCTCAGGGTTTAAGCGCGGGCCACCCGTCCTGCCAAGTCTACTCGGTCGAAGGAGCCGACGCCGTCATCCAATCAAAATCGTCTAACGATTTACGTGCGGCCCATCCGACCGACCGAGGGATCGTATTTGAAGCTCACGGTCCAGCGAGCCACGATGCAACCGGTATTGCGATCATGCACAGTAACACCGCTAGAACTGCATACATGAATTGCCATCCTAATAGCCATGCCCGCAGTTCGTCAGGATCGCTTGGACGGGGACCAGAAAAAAGGCGCAACCTGCCCTGACCGTCTAGGCCCAACTTCCGCAGCCCACGATAGCAGAGGACCATAGATACAAACATCCACGCAAATGCGAAGCAAAAGAGAGTCACGAGAATCGGATTGGCGAAGGTCGTGTGGTGCCGCCATGCAAACCACAGCGTGAGAGGTATAACGACTAGGAACGCCAGCAGGATAGCAAGGGCGGTAGTAGCTTTAGCAAGTTTTGCTAAAGCCTCCTCAAATCCTTTTTCGAGCCGCTTGTCCGTCATCATTCCTGATCTCACTTTTTTGGCTTTGAGCATGACGGGCAGTTGTGATGCTTCCAGATTAGCGTGCAATTACCCCAAACGCCCACTAATCCAACACCCGCACCGACACCGCCGCCCCCTGCTGCACTAAAGGTTGCGCTCGTCTTGCTGAGGGAAACGCCTCCGCTCGCCGCTCCTGTCAGCCCAGCACCGGCAAATCCAACCGCTCCCCCGAAGTCGCCCTCCAGATCGCAGATCGACCTACAGTTGGGACAAAATATGCTAGAGCCTAGAAGGCTCACCGAGCCTCCAACTCCAGATATTGCTCCGAATCCACCTGCGCTGCAATCTAGAACTCCCTGATTGCCGAGTGTGTCGCCAACAAAATAGAAGCTGCCCTCCGCCCCGACACCAAACCAAAATGCGGTGAAAGCACCTGAACCGGAGACGCCGCCTCCCCATGCGGAGCGGCCAGATGGGTCTGTGAGTAGAGTTGGACGGTTCTGTGCATAGGCATAGAAGTTGACTCCACCTCTGAACCGGATTGGGTCCTCCGAACCAAACCGACCGGTGGACGGGTCGTAGTATCTGGCGCGATAGTAATACAGGCCAGTTTCCGTGTCCGATTCACGGGCCGTGTAACGGAAGGAGTTCGTCAGCGTGCCGGACGAGGCGGTTAAGTTGCCGAAGCTGTCATACGTATACGTGTTGGCGATGGAGCCGGAGGAGTTTGTCAGCGAGGTGACGCTGCCAAGCCCATCCGCTTCGTGGTAGCTGGTGGCGCCGGAGCGCAGCATTGCCAAAGGCTCATCAATGCTCAGCCCTTGCGCGTAACGAGCGACCACCGTTCCCGAAGAGTTGGTTTCTTCGATCAAATTGTCGCCGTCGTAAGCGTAGACGCTCGTTCCGGCAGACGAAACTTTCTTGATGCGGCGGCCAAATGGATCGTAGGGGAAGCTGACCGTTCCGCCCGACCCCGGCAGCGTCACGCTGCTCAGGCGATTCTCGAAGTCCCAGGCGTAACTGGTGGTGCCGCCGCCGTGGCCGCTGACCACTTTAGTCAGGGTGTTGCCGTTGTTGTCGTAGGTGTACGTCGTGTTCGGTTTCGACGTCAGCTGGTTCGATGCGTTGTAGTTGTACGGCGAAACACCCAGCGAACTGAGACGGTTGCCCACCGCGTCGTACGTGTAGCTCTCCGTCGTGGAGCGCCCTTGCGTCACCCCCGTCAGCTCGTAGATCACGTCATACCCGTAATTGCTCGCCGTCCCCGACGGCTGAGGCGTGCGGCTCAGGCGGTTGCCGGCGCTGTCCACGGTGTAGGTGGCGCCATCCAGCGTGGTCGTGCCTTTCTTGTGCGTCACGTTCAGCAAGCGGGACAGCGTGTCGTAGCCATACGTCGTGGTCACCGCATTCGGCCGCGTCAGTTGCGTGCGGCGACTCAGCGCGTCGTAGCTGAACCCGAAATTCCCCGTGGCCGTGAACGCGCTTGGCGGCGTCAGGGTTTGCAACCGGTTCAGCGTGTCGTACACAAACGCCGTTGCGCCACCTTCGGGATCGGTGAACCCCGTGCGGTTCGACGCCGCGTCGTAGCCATAACTCGTCGTGAAATTCCTCCCCGTCAGAAACGCATACGCTGTCGTCGTTCCCGTCAGCCGCCCCATATTGTCAAACGTGAACTGGTACGTGCCGGTGGGGTCAGAGACCTGCGTCAGCCGGCTCGCGTTGTCGTAGGTATAGATCACCGCCGAATTATCAGGATAGGTCTTATGCGTGAGCCGGTTCAACTGGTCATGAGTTCAGAGGCGTGAATTCGAAGACGAGGAAAAATCCCCGCCCTCAAAAACCGAGGGCAGGGCACCCAGCACCCAAAGTCGTGTCAGGGTTTAAGCCCGGGCCACCCGTCCGAGGGGGGTCTTGGAAGTGCGGATTCTAAAGGACTTAGAGGAGCACTGAGACAGACTTAGGTGGGAAGAGGGGAAAGAGACGCAGTTGAAAGTCGAAAGTTGAAGGTTGAGAGTCAACCCAATAGAAGAAGAATCTAACGCAGAGACGCGGAACACACGGAGATTACGCAGAGAGGCGGCTTGGCGCGCGAGCCGCACCGGGCGGGCGGATTGGAGCTTGGCAAACACGAGGAGAAGAATACCACGCCGGGTATCAGTTGGTTAAGTAATATGCAGGGAATGGGAGGAATCGAGCGTTGGACGGCTCCGCAGCCGGGATGAATGGCTGCGCGGGGCAGGACGAACCGAAAAGCGCGCTTCAAGCGGATAAGGTGGAAACGTCGAAGAATTATCAGGGAAAAGTCAAAAGCCCCGCCCTCCAAAACCGAGGGCAGGGCACCCATCTATGATGGCGTCGGCTCTGTCAAGAGACACGAAGAGTGTGCGAGTCACGGGGGCTCGTTTTCTCTTCACCTAAAAGGAACTCTTCTCTTTCTTTCATCGACTAAGGCTCGCTTCGT
>Ga0209180_10001617_pt1 | contig 11219 bp, 11 predicted proteins | sample CZO8metaG_3_FD_188355 | JGI IMG/M metagenome (GOLD analysis project Ga0209180, IMG submission 188355) | Vadose zone soil microbial communities from the Eel River Critical Zone Observatory, Northern California, USA - CZOApr15con2H2.8 metaG... | ecosystem: Environmental > Terrestrial > Soil >...
AAAGTCCTTAACCAGTGATACGATGGCGGCAACTGCAGGAGGTTCACGATGGCACCGCACTCCGGGTCGTCTATTACGCCGATGGATCTGCTGCGGATATGTGACGGTCTCGTAATCCAGCAGGCACTGTACGCTGCAGTCAAGCTGGGAGTGGCCGACTTGCTGCAGGATGGTCCTCGTAGCACCAGCGAAATCGCCGGTCAAATAGAAGTCAACGAACCTGCTCTGTATCGCCTCTTGCGAGCACTTGCCACTCAAGGAGTTTTTGAGGAGACGACAGGGCGCACGTTCGCCAACAATCAACTCTCTCGTTTTCTCTGTACGGGGGTGCCGGGATCGGTTCGCTCGATGGTACTGTTTCGCGGTAGCGAGCTTTTCTACCAGTGTTTTGGAGAGATCGTTTATAGCGTCCAGACCGGGCAGCCGGCTAGATCGAAGCTGTTTGGGAAATCGTGGGAATACCTCAGGGATCATCCCGAGCTCGCTCGTATCTTCGATGATGCGATGACCGAACTGTCCGCGCTCTCGGCTCCGGCGATCGCGGCCGCATACAACTTCGGCGCCCACGGTACCCTCATGGATGTCGCTGGCGGCAATGGCATGTTGCTCGCCGCCATCCTCAATGTGCATCCGGCGCTGCGTGGCGTGCTAGCCGACCAGCCGCACGTGATTGAACGCGCAAAACAACGCGGCTTCCTCGGCGGCGAGCTCGCGGCGCGCGCCTCCCTGCAGCCCTGTGACTTCCTGCATGAAGTGCCGTCCGGGTGCCGAGCATACCTCATGAAAAATGCAATTGTTGACTGGAACGACGAGCAGGCGCATACCATCCTTGACAACTGCCGGCGTGCGGTTCCATCCGACGGCGTGCTGCTATTGGTCGAGCCAATCGTGCCGGATGATAATCGCCCATCCTGGAGCAAGATCGTGGACCTTCCGATGCTGGTCTTAACCGGCGGGAAGACGCGGACAGTGGACGAACACCGCGAACTGTTGGCGGGTGCCAGCTTCCGTCTCAACCAAGTCGTCCCTGTTGTCGCCGACTTGAGCATCATCGAGGCCCTGCCAACCTAGCCCTGCAAGCATCGCGTTGTATTTGCAGAGTGAATCAGCGGCAGAGAAGAGGGAGCCCGTCACCAGGGACAAGAAATGTGTACGGATATCCGGGGGGCAGCGGATGCAATGTGGGGGCTTCACCGATGCGCCGGCATTTGACAGTGACACTCTGGTGCCTTGTAGCCTCAGGTGTCTACAGCCTGTTCGGCCCTTTCTTGTCGCTGCCCAACGAGTTCTTGGCGGGATTCTCAGCGGCCGCCGGGATCGCTTTGATCAACTCTATCGGGAACCTCGGAGGGTTTGTCGGGCCGTACGCGATGGGAGCGATCAGCAAGACGACCGGAAGCTTTCACGGAGGGCTTGTCTTTGCAGGGATTTCGTTGTTCATGTCGGCGCTGCTGGTACTCGCGCTGCAGAAAAGAACAGAACAGCAGGCGGCGGGCGTGGCTGCGAAGGAGAAGTCTAGCGTTGCAGCGATGCCAACTGCTGATACAGATTAAGAATCGTCTTGTGAAAGCATCACACCTTGTGAGCGCAAGACTGCTATTTTCCGCCCGTCGAAAGTGCCGCCGCTAAGTAATCGGTTGCCGATTTGCAGCGAACCGTCACGGCTGCGTCTTTGAAGTCGCTCCGCGCACAAGCCTACGTGGAAGTGAAGAAGCATCCGCGACCGCGCCAGATTACGAGTGCTGCCGTTTCCGCGGAAGTGTAGTGGCCTTGGACGGTGCGACAGGAAAACAGATCTGGAAGACCTACACGATTAGCGAAGAAGCGCATCCAACAAAGGAAAGCAGGAATGGCACCCAACTGTGGGGTCCTTCGGGCGCGGCGATCTGGAGCAGCCCCACGATCGACGTGAAACGGAACGCCCTATACGTGACCACTGGTGACAACTATAGCCATCCCTCCACGGCAACCAGCGACGCATTCCTTGCGATGGACTTGGACTCAGGAAAACTCCTTTGGTCGCGACAGATCACGGTTTCCGATGTATGGAACGTGGCCTGTCGGATGGCGGACAAGACCAATTGCCCGGAGGCAAGCGGGCCTGATTTTGACTTCGGCACCTCACCGATTCTAGTTACGTTCTCGAACGGCAAACGACTGCTAGTAGCCGGCCAGAAGTCTGGGATTGTCCACGCCATCGATCCTGATAGGGACGGTGAGATTTTGTGGCAGGTGCGCATCGGAAAGGGTGGCACCCTAGGTGGCATAGAATGGGGCTCCGCTGCTGACCAGGCCAATGTCTACGTAGGATTGTCCGATATCACCAGGACCCTGGTGCCCTACAGCGTTAATACCGATACGGACCCTAAGCAAGGGGGAGGAATGTTTGCTCTTGGTCTGGAGAAGGGTGAACGAGTTTGGTATACGCCGCCACCGGGATGCGGTGAGAGAAAGCGGTGCAGTCCCGCGCAATCAGCCGCCGTGAGCGCAATGCCAGGAGCGGTATTTTCGGGCTCGGTTGATGGACACCTGCGCGCTTACTCCACAAAAGATGGCTCGATTCTGTGGGATTTCGACACCGTGGGACCTTATAAGACGGTCAACGGTGTTGAGGCAAGAGGCGGCTCCATGGATGGCGGCGGCCCGGCGATTGCCAGCGGAATGGTTTTCGTGAACTCGGGATACGTGATCTGGGGAGGAATGCCGGGAAATGTACTGTTGGCGTTCTCTGTAGACGGCAAGTGAGTCCGTACTCGGTCGTAAGTGTTGATGTTCACGCCTGCTTGACACTGAGCCGCACCTGTCACGTGGACCGCTCATTTGCGGAAGTTAGTCCACCCGCACACATGGCTCGTCCTTTTTCTTTGGTCCAAATGCAGCTCTGGGGCCGTGACAGATTCCTCCCCGGGTGAGTTGTCGGCGATTCCGAAGTAATCCAGTTGGGCAATTTAACCGTCACTGCTAGCTACTTTCCGTCGCAAATATAAAGCATCGTAGCCAGTATTTATGGACTTTCGGTTTGTAGTGCGATGTTGAAGTGTAGCTTTTCGTGTTGATGCTGCGTCTTAAGAAATTAAGGAGGCAGCGTGATCCAACTTCGACATCGGCAACCGAGTTTGTGGCACAGCGGGCTAGCGAAGGACATCGAAGATCTGTGGGAACCATGGATGAAAGAAGTAGACCAACTGCTGGAAGACGCAGCGCTGGTGGAGAGTGTATACGATGCACAAGGGAAGCGACATCCGAAGAGCCGGACGCGCGGACGAACGCAAACACCGGCGGAAGTGGCGCTTCGACTGTTGATCTTGAAGCACGTGCGGAACTGGAGCTACGACACGCTGGAGCGAGAAGTACGAGCGAACCTGGTATATCGCGCATTCACACGCATTGGGGACGAGAAAGTACCGGACGCCAAGACACTGGCGCGGTTGGGACAAGCCATTGGACCCGAAGTGATCGGGGAGTTACGCGAACGGTTGATGGAGTTGGCGCGAGAACGAGGCGTGGTGCAAGGACAGAAGATGAGGGTAGACACCACGGTGGTCGAGACCAATGTCCACTATCCGACCGACAGTAGTTTATTAGGGGACGGGGCGCGCGTGCTGACGCGAACCATGAAGAAGGTAGAGCAGGCTGCGGGTGGACTGAAGAAGCGGATTCGTAACCGCATGCGCAGTGTGAACAAGAAGGTGATAGCGATCGCCTTGGCGGGGCGGCTGAAGGTGTCGGAGGGTGAAGAACGGCGCGTCGAGCGGTATCGGGAACTGGTGAGTTTAACGGGAAAGATTGTGCATCAAGCGGAGGGAGTGTTGGAGGAAATGCAGCGTCTTCCTCGGCGCCGGCAAGCGCATCTGAAACGATTGCGAGAGATCCTGGAAACGATGGCCGGGCGGGTGCGACAGGTAGTGCGGCAAACCCAGGCGCGAGTGTTTCAAGGAATGACAAAGTATCCCCATAAGATCATGAGTCTTTTCGAGCCGCACACCGAAATCATTCGTAAGGGGAAAGCGAGCAAGCCAAACGAGTTCGGCAAACTGGTTAAAGTGCAGGAAGCCGAGAACCAAATCATCACGCACTATGAAGTGTTCGCCGAACGTCCAGAGGATTCCCAACTACTGGTTGCCGCGGTCGAACAACACCAGCGCCGGTTCGGGCGCGCACCACGAATGGTGGCCGCCGACACAGGGTTCTATAGTCTTAAGAATGAGAAGACCATCCAGGCAATGGGAGTAACGCGAGTCGCGGTGCCGAGTCGGAGCACCAAAAGCAGCGAGCGGAGAAAACTGCAGAGAACGCGTTGGTTCAGAACTGGGCAGCGCTGGCGGACCGGATGCGAAGGCCGCATCAGCGTGTTGAAGCGTCGTCATGGATTGAATCGCTGCCGGTACCGAGGCTTTGAAGGCATGCAGCGATGGGTTGGCCTTGGGGTGATCGCGGACAACATCATCCAAATAGGTCGCTGTCTCGCTGCGCAACGGACCTAAAGTTGCAGTCGCGCTGGCTCGAGACGCAAATGGGTCAAGCGGTGGAAATCGACATACCAGCCGACGTGCACGATCTCTAAAGATTGATTGGCTCACTCAAAATCAGCTATTTTGCGACGGAAAGTAGCTAGCTGATTCGGTTCCCTCTGTGCCCGACTGAAAGTAAACCTCGACCAGGGGGATCGCCTCACATGTTATAAGGGCCAGTACATATGGCAACGGTCGCTAGGGCGGAATCGTGGACCGCTTCGATTGGCAAAGCCGGCTGGAGGGCTCTGGCCGCTTCATGGCTGGGCTGGATGTTCGACGGATACGAGACCTATGCGATTGTCCTCGTCATGGCGCAAGCCGTAGGCCAGCTTCTCCCACCCGAAAAGCTACCAACTCTCTCAGTGTACATGGGCGGTCTGCTCGCAGCTACGCTGCTGGGATGGGCCATGGGTGGAGTCGCAGCAGGTGTGCTCACTGACTATATTGGGCGCAAAAGTATGCTGATGATCTCAATCCTGTGGTACGCCGTTTTTGCAGGGCTCACCGCACTCTCCCCAAACTACTGGTTCCTGCTGGTCTTTCGGTTTCTTACGGGGCTCGGGTTGGGTGCCGAATGGGGACCTGGGACTGCGATCGTCGCAGAATTCTGGCCACCTTCGCTTCGGGGGCGGGCCGGGGGTGCGCTTCATGCCGCCCTTGGGGTCGGCTTCTTCCTGGCATCGGGTATCTGGCTGTTGGTGAATCCACTTGGTTCTTCGAGTTGGCGCTACATGTTCATTATCGGCATTCTACCGGCTTTCTTGCTCCTATACGTTCGTCGGGCAGTAAACGACCCGGCCTTGTGGGTCGCCGCCAACAACCGCAGGCGTGAGGCGCGGAAGCGCCTTGCAATGGGCATTGTCTCCCAGGAGGACCGAGAGCTGGCGCAATTCACAATTACCCGCGTTTTGTCGGACCGGCAGCTGCGACGCCGGGTGGGACTTCTCCTGCTAATGTCTCTGAGCAGTGCTCTCGGCTGGTGGTCCGTTCAGACCTGGGTTCCGCAGTATGCGGCGCAGCTCGCAGCCAATGCGGGGAAGCGGTCTCAGCATTGGGCCTCATTGGCTGGGCTCACGTACAACGCCGGCTCGATCGCTGGTTACCTTGCGCTAGGATGGTTGGTGGATGTCTTCGGGCGGAAGTTGATCATTTGGCTGTACTACTTGGGCGCGCTGGGACTCACGCTGTACTTCTTTCTGTTGGTCAAAGACAGGCACGTGCTGCTTGTCATGGCGGCGGCGACTGGCTTTTTCACTAATGGCCAATTCGCGTGGATGACGGTTTATCTCCCAGAGCTGTTTCCGACGCGCGTCAGAGGCTCGGCAATGTGCCTCGTTTTTGATGGTTCGCGAAGCATCGCGGCATTTGGTCCGCTTTTGGCTGGTTGGTTGATTTCTTCCTTTGGCAGCATCGGGACTGCCGCGGCGATGATGTCGCTTATCTACGTCGTGGGTTTGATAGTCACGCCTTTTGCCGGACCGGAAACCAAGGGGAAGCCATTACCGGCGTGAGCATATTTTCCTCTGTGACCTACTAGCCTGATGATGTTTCCAAAAAGAATCGGAGATGTGTTCGGCCTTGTCACCTGCGCGTGACGGGCAACCCTGACCTAACGCGATTAGGTAAGGCCGACCATCCGCCCAGAACCTCGTTCTTTACTTTCGGCTTGCCGACAATACTTCCAGAATCGCCGGAGTACGCTGCGCACCGATGAATGCCCATGCGCTTGCACGTGTACGAGCCCCATGTGGCTTTCACTAGATACGAGGCAAGCCGGTGTCCAAATCGAGGCATGGTAATATGCACTGTCAAGATGACAGAAGTTAGTCCCACTTCTCAGTATGCACTCGGCAGCACCGACGCGGAGCACGAGCGGCTTATTCGGCAGGCTAAGTGGCTCGCTGCGCACACGGAGAGACTGTTCCGCGAGGCCGGCATCGGTTTAGGTCAACGTGTCTTGGATCTCGGCTCCGGCGTTGGAGACGTGGCTTTGGTAGCAGCCCGGTTGGTTGGTCCTGCGGGTGAAGTAGTGGGAATCGAGCGCGACCCACGATCGATTACGCGAGCCGATGCTCGCATGGCTGAGGCGGGCCTGCGCAACGTGAGCTTTACGCAGTCCGATGCGGCCGAAATCCCGGGCGACAAACCCTTTGATGCTGCCGTCGGCCGTTACATCCTGATGTTTCTTCCCGATCCCGTTTCGGTTTTGCGTTCGCTCTCTCACTTGGTCCGTCCAGGTGGAATCCTGGCCTTCCAAGAACCCTGCTGGAAGTCTTTTCTTGAGCAATCCGAGCGGTTGCCCTTGTGGTCTTCAGCCGCTTCTCTATTGGTAGAGACATTTCAGCGCTCCGGTACAAACACTGAGATGGGACCGGCACTTTCACGGGTTTTTCAAGAAGCACGTTTACCGGCTCCGTCCACGCATACCGATACTCTGCTTGGTGCAGAGCAATGGCTGCCCGATTGCCTTCAGAGCCTGCGTCCAAAGATGGCGCAACTCAACCTTTCACTCGAGCCTCTCGGTGACTTCGGGACTCTCTCGGAAAGGCTACAAACTGAAGTCACAGCATTCAAGACAACTACACCGCTGCCCAAACTCGTAAGTGCCTGGTCCCGTAAGCCGCTAAGGGAAGGGCTCTGCTAATCTCTGCTAATCCGCTGGTGCGCGTGTTTCTCTCGGAAGAAACACGAGCAGTGCGAAGGACATAAACATGCAAGCACTAACGAACGCCAAGCCGCTATAGATACTGCCTGTTCTTTGACTCATGAACCCAACCACCGAAGGGCCCACAAAACCGCCGAGGTTCCCAACGGAATTGATCAAGGCGAAGCCAGTCGCGACGGCGTAGCCTGAAAGAAATTCGCTCGGCATGGCCCAAAAGGGAGCCAGAAAGCCGCAGAGACCAATCTCCACGAAGGACAAGAGCGCCACCGCAGACAAAGGCGAACGAGTTGTGCCGATGAGCGCGAGAGCCAAGACTGCGGCGAGTACTGGCAACGCCGCGTGGAATTTCCGCTCCAGTCTTCGATCGGAACTGCGTGAAATGAGAACCATCGCGGTCGCGGACACCAGGCTCGGGATCATGACCAGCAGTCCGACGGTCGTATTGGAGTATCCACTCGACAGGGACTTGATGATTTGAGGTGTCCAAAAACTCATCGTATATCGGCCGACCATCAGCCCCGAATAAAGCAAGATCAGATACCAAACGCGACCATTCATTAATGTCGCGAACACGGTATGCTGGCCCTGTTTCGATTTTTCCTGTTCTTCGTTTTTCAATTCTGCCTGAATCCACTCCTTCTGCTCTGCAGTCAGAAAACCAGCTTCCTGCGGCCGGCTTGGCAGGACAAAGTAAGTGAGGAATCCAAACATTATGGGAGGAAGTCCTTCAAGTATCAGCAGCCAGCGCCAGCTCCCGACCCCCAGCCAGTGGACATGGTCCAGAATGTAACCTGACAGGGGCGAGCCCACGATACTGGACACCGGTAGCCCGAGGAGAAACAGGGCAATCGCGCGCGCTTGTTCCCGCCTGGGAAACCAATACGTCAGGTACAAATAGACTCCCGGAACGTAACCCGCCTCGGCCAGACCGAGCAGAAATCGTGCCCAGTACAATTGGTGAACGTTGTGCACGAATCCGTTCAGCGTGGCAACGACCCCCCAGCTGATCAGAATGCGGGCGATCCAGATTCGTGCGCCGATCTTGTGTAGCAACAGATTGCTCGGAACTTCAAAGAGAAAGTATCCGATAAAGAAAATTCCCGTCAGCAGACCGAACTGCTCACTACTGATGGCTAGGTCCTGATTCATAGTCAGCGCGGCGATTCCGATGTTGACGCGGTCCAGATAACAAATGACGTACAGGACGAAGAGGAAGGGGAGAATCCGGATTCGCACTTTCCGAATCGTTTGCGTTGCGATCGGGATGGTAGCTAATTCGGAAGTGGACACCATGCTCACAGCGCTTCCTTCAGCAGGTTTGGCTGACCAGTGGCAAGTGGAAGTTGCGCATACAGTATGCTTCGGACGAACCTCCGTCAACGGATAGGCCGCACGGTGAGCGCCAGGCCAGACCATCCAGCTTTCCGTGGACTTCGGGCGAAACAGACGGCTCAGTGACGGACAATCGTGAAGTTATCCGCCAGATTCCAGTTTGCGGATTGCCGACCACAAGGCTAGCGACCACTCGCCCAGAATCGTCTCGCATCACCGACGTGGCTCTAACGGATATCGCTGGTCAGATTGAATTACACTACGTCGCATGCGGATAGAGTTGGACCATCTGTTCGTCTGTACCGCTCCGGGCGCTCCCGAGGCTGAAAAACTTGTTCAGTTCGGCCTGCATGAGGGACCTCCAAATCAGCATCCCGGTCAAGGTACGGCCTGTCGCCGTTTTGCCTTCGGCAACGCCATGATTGAGTTGTTTTGGGTCAGCGACGCGAGCGAGGCTCAAAGTCAAAGTACCAGGCGCACCCTGCTTTGGGAGAGATGGTCTGGTCGGGAACATAACGCCTCTCCTTTCGGCATTTGCCTGCGGCCTGTCGATCCTCAAAATACAGGGCCACCTTTTCCCGCATGGGAGTATCGGCCGGCGTATTTGCCAGAGCCGCTTGTCATGCATATCGGCGACGTGGGCATTGAGGAGCCAATGTGGGTTTATCTGAGCTTCATGCGACGAGCTCAGCGCGAACAGTGGTTCATCGAGCATCCCATCGGCATTCGTGAAATCACTGGCTTAACTCTGACCACTCCCGTGGCACTTCGCTCTAACGTGTCACAGAAAATAGTTGAAAGTGGAATTCTCGCAACGCGAACGGGAGCGACATCTCTGCTCGAAATTGAATTTGATGGCAACCGGCGAAAAGAGCACATGGATTTCAGGCCGCACCTGCCGTTCGTCTTTCAACTGTGATTGGACCGGAAAAGCTGAAACTCGACGCCACATGTCGCAGATCGCGGAGGTATCACGGGCAAACAGGAAGGAACCGAATTACTTCTTGTTTGCCGACCATCCGCCCACAAAGCTACGTGATCGAGGCCCGAAGTAGACAGCCGTCTCGTCAGCCACGCCGATCTAAGCATGCGCATGCTTTTCACATGACGTAAGAGCGTGAAACGGGCTTAGAATGTATCCCTTTAAAGTAGACCGGCATGGTCAATAGGCCACGAACAAAGATTACGAGGCGCAGCTTCGCTGGAATATGTGTCGGCGCAGCCGCCGCGGGCGCCAGCGCGCTCGATTCTGTTTCGCAAGTTCAAGGCGCTCAGGCAGTCTCGACATCGACTGGAAGCGGTGCCATTGACCAGAATCCGATTCGGCGCAGAGGCACCGGCTTGCGTGCGCTAGATATTGCTCGAGCCTGCCCTGGCTTGACGCTGTTTTCGCCGCTGGCAAGCGACGGTATTGTCTATCTCATCTCTCTTGATGGCAGGGTCGTCCACACCTGGAAGATGCCGTACCCGCCTGGTCTTTACGGCTACTTAACCGAGAAAGGTACTCTCTTCTACAACGGAAAAATACCCAATGACACGTTCCTCGGCAAAGCACCGTTCAAAGGTGGAGCGGCGTTGGAAGCAGATTGGAATGGAAAGGTGCTCTGGGAGGTGCGTCATCCCAATCACCATCATGATGGCAGGTTGCTCAGGAACGGGAATGTCCTTCTTTTGTGTGCAACCGAACTCCCAGATGATGTTGCCAAAAAAGTTCAAGGTGGGCGGCCAGGCACCGAGGAGAAGGGGAAGATTTGGGCCGACTATCTGGTGGAGATGACCAAAGATGGCCGAACGGTGTGGGAATGGCGCAGCTGGGAGCATCTCGATCCGGCAAACGACACAATCACAGAGATACAAGGTGATCGTTCGGAGTGGACTCACGGCAACGCGCTCATGGAGCTTCCTGACGGCGACCTGCTTGTGAGTTTCCGCGAGATTTCGACGATCATCAAGATCGAGCGGCGAACCGGACGTATTGTGTGGAAGCTGGGCGCGCCGCCGCTCTCAGGCCAGCACGCACCCACACCGTTACCAAACGGCAATATTCTCATTTTTGACAACGGCCCCCACCGTTTGGATGAGAGCTTTCCTTTTTCGCGAGTCATAGAGGTAAATCCTCGAACAAACGACATTGTGTGGAAATACCAAGAAGGTGTTCCTTCGAATTTTTTCAGTCCGCGCATCTCGAACGCCGAGCGGCTGCCGAACGGGAATACATTGATCAACGACGGGTGGTTTGGACGCTTCTTCGAGGTTACATCGACGGGTGATGTTGTTTGGGAGTACGTGAATCCCTATTTCGGTCCCGAGAGCAAAACTGCGAAAGCGCAGAACAACAATGTGTTTCGCGTATACCGCTATACCGATAAAGAGATCGCAAGATCGCGGGCGGCAATATGAAGAGCAAGACACGCTCGAGTGCGTTGCAGCTTTGACTGACGCACCCTTGCCCCAACGGAAAGCCGCTCAAGTTTTGCCGAGATTCCACTCATCAGATCAGTCGCACATCTCCTTCGGTCCTCGCCGTCGATTGTGAGCGGATGGCGGGCCGCTCTGAAGTTGAAGTGATTGTAAGTTCCGAGTTGCCGACAATTCGTCCCGAACCGGATCTCTGAGTTCTCAGAATGCCGCCCTGGACGTCAATGGGGACATAAACGAGTAGCGACTATTCTTTTACTGCGTTGCGGTAAATCAGCGTACCCGCTCCC
>Ga0209180_10001622_pt1 | contig 11211 bp, 9 predicted proteins | sample CZO8metaG_3_FD_188355 | JGI IMG/M metagenome (GOLD analysis project Ga0209180, IMG submission 188355) | Vadose zone soil microbial communities from the Eel River Critical Zone Observatory, Northern California, USA - CZOApr15con2H2.8 metaG... | ecosystem: Environmental > Terrestrial > Soil >...
GCAGGTGCCGGGGCGCAAGCCGCCGCTGCTCATCACGCACGACGCCATCAAGGCCATGACCGCGGGGTCGGTCGTGGTGGACATGGCGGCGGGCCCGCTCGGCGGTAACGTGGCAGGCTCCGTGGCGGACCAGACGGTGGTGACCGAGAACGGGGTGACCCTGATCGGCGCGGGGAACCTGCCGGCCACGGTGCCGGGCGCGGCATCGGCCGCGTTCGCCCGGAACGTCAGTTCGCTGCTGCTGCACATGGTGGCCGACGGCGCGCTCGCCATCGATCCCTCCGACGACATCCAGGCCGGAGTGGTCATCACCCACGGGGGAGAAGTTATCCATCCCGCCACCGCAGCCCTACTCGCCGATGACCAGACGCACTCCGCTGGAGGTACCGCCCAGTGACGACGGAACTGCTCACTGACATAACGATCTTCGTGCTCAGTCTCCTCGTCGGCTTCGAGGTCATCAGCAAGGTTCCCGCCACCCTGCACACCCCGCTGATGTCCGCGGCCAACTCGATCCACGGGATCGTGCTGGTGGGCGCCATGCTCATCGCCGTCACCGCGAACAACGCACTGGGCTACATCCTGGCCTTCGTGGCCGCCGCCTTCGCCGCGATGAACGTGGTCGGCGGGTACGTGGTCACCGGCCGGATGCTCAAGATGTTCCGCCGCGCACGCACCCCGGTCTCCCCCGGCAGCCCGCCGGCCGGCGTGACGGGCGGCCCGGGAGCACCAGGGGGACAGGTCCCGGGCGGCCCTGGGGAGACATCATGAGCGCCATCGACTGGATTACCCAGCTGCTCTACATCGCCGCGGCGACCTGCTTCGTGCTGGGGTTGCACCTGATGAACTCCCCCGCCACGGCGCGGCGCGGCAACCAGGTGTCCACCGCGGGCATGGCCATCGCCGTGCTGACGACCCTGGTCCTGGTCATCCACGCGGGCACGGTCAGTGTCACGGGGTGGATCGTCATGATCGCGGGCGCTCTCCTCGGTGGCGGGGCTGGGCTTTATGCGGCGCGCACGGTCCAGATGACCGCCATGCCGCAGCTGGTCAGCATCTTCAACGCGGTCGGCGGCGGCGCCGCGGCCCTCGTCGCGATCAACGACTACGTCAAGGCGGCGGGCGCCTCGGCGGGCGTGGCCGAATCGACAACGGTCGCGACCATCCTCGACGTGCTCATCGGCGCCGTGACGTTCTCCGGGTCGATCATCGCGGCCGGGAAGCTGCAAGGCCTGATCAACGCGGCACCGATCAGCTTCCGCGGCTCGCGCGCCGCCAATATCGCGGCCGCGGTGGTGGGGGTCGGCGGCGGCATCTACATGATCGCCACCCCGGACGTTGTTGTCCTGGTCATCATCATCCTGGCCGCACTCGCGTTCGGCGTGACCATGGTGCTGCCGATCGGCGGGGCCGACATGCCGGTGGTGATCTCGCTGCTGAACGCGTTCACCGGCACCGCCGTGGCGATGGCCGGCTTCGTCATCGGCAACTGGGCGCTGATCATCGCCGGCGCCCTGGTCGGTGCCTCCGGTGGCATCCTCACCAAGCTCATGGCTGACGCGATGAACCGCTCGATCCGCAACATCATCGTGGGCGGGTTCGGCACCGGCGACGGCCAGGCCGCTGCGCTGGAAGGCCCCGGCGGGGACGTGCGGTCCATCGCGGCCGACGACGCCGCGATCCAGCTCGCCTACGCGTCCAAGGTCGTCATCGTGCCCGGCTACGGCCTGGCCGCCGCCCAGGCCCAGCACCAGGTGGCCGAGCTGGCCAAGCTCCTGGAGGAACGCGGGGTGGAGGTCAGCTACGCCATCCACCCGGTCGCGGGCCGGATGCCAGGCCACATGAACGTGCTCCTGGCCGAGGCCAACGTGCCGTATCCGCAGCTCAAGGAGATGGAAGAGATCAACCCCGAGTTCCCCCGGACCGACGTGGCGCTGGTGATCGGGGCGAACGACGTGACCAACCCGGCCGCGCGCCGCCCCGGCACGGCGATCTCCGGCATGCCCATCCTCGACGTGGACAACGCGAAGAGCATCATCGTGATCAAGCGGTCGATGGGCCATGGCTACGCGGGCATCGACAACGAGCTGTATGTCAACCCGAAAACCAGCATGTACTTCGCCGACGCCAAGTCGGCCCTGACCAACCTGACCGCCGCGGTCAAGACCCTCGTCGGCTGAGCCGGGGGCGGCGAGGCGTTTCCGCGGAAACGCCTCGCAACGACACCGATTCCGCACCGGGCTCGTCCTGACGACAGCAATCCCGCACCGGGCTCGTTCGCGCCCCCGCAGGCGGGGTCAGGTCATACGGCTCCCCCGGAACGCCGCTACCGGGTGCGCAGCCAGGCGGCGCAGTCCGGCGGGAGCACTCCGCGCTGGAGCGGGGCGCTGCTGATCAGCACCTTGTCGTGCGGCGGCATGTCGACCGGGTGGGCCGACAGGTTGAGCACGACGGTGACGTCGTCGCCCCTGCGGTAGCTCAGCACGCCGGCGGGCGAGCCGAGCCATCGCATCTCGGCGGAGGCCAACGCCGACTCGGCCCGGCGCAGCCGGAGCGCGGCCCGGTACAGCTCGAGCATGGAGCCCTCGCTTCCGGACTGCGTCTCGGCGGTGAGTTCCTTCCACTGGGCCGGCTGGGGCAGCCAGGGCACCGATCCCTCGGGGCCGAACCCGAACGGCGGCTGGCTCCCGGACCAGGGCAGCGGCACGCGGCAGCCGTCCCGGCCGCGGTCGGTGTGCCCGGAGCGCTCCCAGAACGGGTCCTGCAGCAGCTCATCGGGAATGTCCTCGACTTCCCACAGGCCCAGCTCATCGCCCTGGTAGAGATAGACGGCGCCAGGCAGGGAAAAGGTCAGCAGCGCGGCGGCCCGGGCCCGGCGGGTGCCGAGCTGGAGATCTGAGGGCTCGCCGATCCTCCGGTCACTCATGCTGAACGCCGTGTCGGCCCGCCCGTAGCGGGTGACATGCCGCACCACGTCATGGTTGCTGAGCACCCAGGTCGGAGCGGCGCCCACTCCCTCATGCGAGTCCAGGGTGGCGTCTATCACCTCGCGCAGCCGGGCCGAGTCCCAGGCGCAGCAGAGGAAGTCGAAGTTGAACGCGGAATGCAGTTCACCTGGGCGCAGGTAGCGCGTGAGCCGTTCGGCGTCGGGAAGCCACACCTCCCCGATGAGCACCCGCTCTCCCGGGTAGGAGTCCGCGATCCGGCGCCATTCCTGGTAGATGCCGTGCACGGCGTCGCGGTCGACGTAAGGATGCTCGCCGCCCGGCGGCCCGGGGTCGAGATCGCCCAGATCCGGGTCCTTGGCCAGCAGGGCCGCGGAGTCGATGCGGAATCCGTCGACCCCCCGGTCGAACCAGAACCTCAGCACGTCGGCGAACTCGGCGTGCACGTCGGGATGCGCCCAGTTGAAGTCCGGCTGGCCGGGGCTGAACAGATGCAGGTACCATTCCGCGTCGTTGACGCGGGACCAGGCGGTCCCGCCGAACTCCGAGGCCCAGTTGTTCGGCGGCAAGCTCCCCCCCTCGCCCCGGCCGGGGCGGAAATGGTACCGCGCGCGCTCCGCTGAGCCAGGCTGGGCGGCGAGCGCATCGGCGAACCACTGCTGGCGGTCGGAGCCGTGGTTCGGCACGATGTCGATGATGATCCGGATGCCCAGCTCATGGGCCTCGGCGATCAGCCGCTCGGCCTGGTCGAGGTTGCCGAACAGCGGCTCGATCGCCCGGTAGTCGGCCACGTCATAGCCCGCGTCGGCCATCGGCGACGGATACCACGGCGCGAACCAGATCGCGTCGATCCCCAGCTCGGCCAGATACGGCAGGCGCTCGCGCACACCGGCCAGGTCACCTATGCCGTCGCCGTTGCCGTCGGCGAAGCTGCGCAGGTACACCTCGTAGATGGCAGCTGTCCGCCACCAGTCACGCGGCACGGCGCGCTGGCCAGTGTGGGGCACGTTAACCTCCTGGGAATTCTGTGGAGTCGGCGGGTTTCTGGTTCCGGGCGTCGTGCGCCCGCGATCAGGGGGCACCTCCAGGTCGTTCATCCCTTGAGGCCGCCGGCGGTCAGGCCGGACATGATGTTGCGCTGGAAGATCAGGAAAAAAATGATCGTGGGAATCGCGGCCATGGCGGAAGCGGCGATGATGAGGTTCACGGGTGTAGTCGTCGCCCCCGTGATCCCGACATTGATCGTTTCCCTGGTTGGGGTGTAGCCGCTCTCGACAAGCAGCGGCCAGAGGAAATCCTTCCAGACAGCGACGAACCCGAAGATCGTGACGACGCCCAGGATCGGCCGGGAAATCGGCAGGACTATCGAGCGAAGAGCCCGCAGCGGGGACGCACCATCGATCGCCGCGGCATCCATCAGCTCGGCTGGAATCGAATCGAAGAACCGCTTGAGCAGGAAGATGTTGAAGGCGTTAGCAACCGAAGGCAGCCATATCGCCTCGGGTGTGCCGATCAGGTTCACATGCAGGATCGGCAGGTTGGCGACGGTGAGGTACTGCGGCACGATCAGGACGGTGGAGGGGATCATCAGGGTGGCCAGCATCATGCCGAAGATGGCGTTACCCAGCACCGGCCGGAGCTTGGAGAACGCGTAGGCAGCGGCAACGTCGAAGATGAGCTGGAACGCGAGCGCACCGAACGCGTAGTACAGGGTGTTGAACATCAGCCGGCCGACGCTGAGGGTCTTCCAAGCGGTGACGTAGGTGCTCGGATGGATATGGGCAGGAAAAAACGTCGGCGGTACCTGGCCCGCTTCTTGGGTGGACTTGAGCCCGTCGGTGAACAGGAAGTAAAGCGGGCCGATGAACACCAGCGTGAAGACGACGACGACCAGGGTCAGGACGATCCGGTAGGTGAGCTTACTGCCCCGTCGGTTCAGCTGGGCCTTGGATATCAGGGTCCGTGACGTTGCGTCGCGCTGCGCCGTGCGGCGCCTCGACGTCTCGGCCCTGGCGGCGAGCACTGACACGTGAGCTCCTGTCTCCTAGCCGCGCTCGCGGCTCAGCCAGAGGTAGGCGCCGGAGAAGGCGCCGAGCACCAGCATGAGCACCACGCCGAGCGCCGAGGCGCTGTTGTAGTTGCTTGAGCCACTCATGGAGAACGCGTAAATGTAGATGAGGTCGACCACAGACAGCGTGTTGTTGTTCACTCCTGGCCCCCCGGTCAGGATGAATGCCTCGATGAACATCTGCATGGTGGCGACGATCTGCAGCATCAGCAGCAGCGAGAGGATCAGCCTGGTCTGCGGCACCGTGACGTGCCAGATCCGGCTGAACAGCCCGGCGCCGTCGAGTTCCGCGGCCTCGTACAGTTCGCCGGGGATGTTCTGCAGCGCGGCGAGGTAGATCAGTGTCGCAGCGCCCATGTTCATCCAGGTGGCCGCGATCACCACTGAGATCATCGCGGTGGTCGGCATGGTGGTGCCTGGCGACTGCACCCACTGCGAGGTCGGCAGGTGCAGTAGCTGCAGGATGCGGTTGAACAACCCGTAGGTTGGGTCGTAGAAGTAGGAGAAGAGCAGCAGCGCCGAGGCGGGCGGCAGCATCACGGGCAGGTACACGAGGATCCGGAGATAACCCTTGGCGTGCCGCAGCTCGTTGAGCAGGATCGCGGCGAAGAACGGCACCGCGTAGCCGAGGACCAGCGCGAGCCCGGTGAACTCCAGCGTGTTGCGCCAGGCCGTCCAGAACGTCGGATCGTGGAAGATCCGGATGTAGTTTTGCCAGCCAGCCCAGCTCGTCACGCCCAGTTTGGTCTTCTGGAAGCTCATGATGATCTCGCGCGCCATCGGGTACCAGGAGAAAAACGCGAAGCACAACACGGCACCGATGAGGAACCCGTGCGCGGAGAGGTTGCGCCTGAGCTGCTGGCTCCGCCTGCCGCGGACGGCCCGCCGCTCGAGCGGGCCAGGGCTGCCCTTGGCCTTGCTGAGCGTGACCGCAGTGTCCGTCATCGATTCTCCGGATCCTCCTAGGACGAGGCCAACCAGCTAAGGAGCGATGACTCCGCTGGGGTGCGATGGCCGCGCTGAGGCGCAATCAGCCGCGCTGGCGCCGGACTCGCCGCGGGGGCCGGGAAGCCCGGCCCCCGCGGCGGCCTCCTACCCGCCGCTATTTGCCAGGAGTGTGTTGACGTTGCTCGCTGCCGTCGAGAGCAGCTGGCGGAAATTAGCGTTCGGTTCGGTGAGCGCGTCGAGCATCGGCGTGTTCAATGCCGTGTACAGCGCCTGGGCGTTGGGCGGCTCGCCCATGCCATTCTCGTGCGCGGCGACGAAGGTCGAGTAGTAGGGCGTGTTGATCGTCGCGCTCGCGTTGAGGAGCTGCTGGTACTTCTGCGCGGTGGCACCGGTGAACAGCGCTGGCTCAGGGAAGCCGACCGGGAAGCCGTCAGCCTTGCTCCTCGTGAAGTTGAACTGGCCCTTGCCCGGTGTCAGCGACTCGAAGACGAGCCACTTGATGCCGGCCTGGATCTGGGCCGGCGTGTCGCTCTTCGCGAACATGTAGCCGTTGCCACCAGACAGCGAGCCCGCGGGGGTGCCGCTGGTGCTTGGCAGCGGGCCCATGCCGTAGTCGTTTATGTTGCCGTGGTCTACCGGGACGATGGTGTTGTAGATGTCGTCAGGCGCCGCGATGTACATCCCGAGCTTGTTGGCGGCTATCTGCTGTTGCAGCGTGCCCCAGGCGAGCTGCTGGGTCGGGCTCATGCTGTGATCGACGAACCGCATCTGGTGCAGTGCCTGCAGGATCGCCTGGGCCTGCGGTGCGTTGGTCGAGTTGTCGAAGGCCGCCTGGCCGTTGGAGCCCACGATCTGGCCGCCCATCGCGTCCATCTCGGAGGTGAAGTGCCAGCCGCCGACGGGGCTCGCACTGTAGTCGCCGTAGCCGTAGATGCCGTGGCCGAGCTTGGCGATCGCCTTGGCGTCCTTCTCCACGTCGGCCCACGTGGTCGGGGGCTTGTTGGGGTCGAGCCCGGCCTGTGTGAACAGCTTCCTGTTGATGATCAGGCCCTGCGTGTAGTTGGACGTCGGCAGTCCGTAGAGCGTCTTGCCCGCGGTTTCCGCGGCCATCGCCGACGGGACGATGTCGGCCAGCGCCGGTACCGTCTTGGAGTTCACGTAGGAGGTGATGTCGGCGGCCTGGCCTGCGTTGAGGACCTGGTGGAGGTCGGTGAAGTAGGCGTAGTAGAGGTTGGTCTCGGTGCCGGCCTTGAGCGTCGCGGTGAATTGGGCCGGGACCTCACACTGGCCGGTGTAGGTGACGCTCTTGATGGTGATGTTGGGGTTGGCCTTCTCAAAGGCGGCGACGTCCTCGTTCCACTCCTTGTGCTGAGCCGTCGCGGTGGCCGGCGGTTGGCAGTTGACGGTGATGGTCACCGGGCCGCTGCTGCTCGCCGTGTTCGAGGGACTGCTGCTCGAGCACGCCGCGGCGGCCAGCCCGAGAGCCGCGACGGCGGTGAGGCCGACTATCTTGCGACGGCCGGCCCGGCGGTGAAGTTGTCTGCTCATCGTGTCAAATCTCTTCATAGCGACCTCTATGTCGGGTGGAGCGACGGGTATGCGGCGGTGATGTGAGCTCGGTCACCAGGTACCGGAGACGTTATATGTGCTTTCATCTGCTAGCAAGACTTGGATGATTTATTGAATGATAACGACTTCACAACGCACAACATGGACAGCCAGTGAATCTAGACGCGGCCCGGCCTCATCTCGCCGTGACCTGCACGAGCGTGGGGGGGACATCACCCGGGCCAGCCGGGATGGGATCCGGCCCTGACCCAGATGGCCAGGCCGTCGCGCAGAAAGCGACTTGCTCTGTGCCGCAAGCCCTTGCAAGTACTTGCGTCAAATGCCGTATAGTTGCGTCATGACACGACGGCTTGCGGATGTAGCCAAGAAGGTCGGGGTCAGCGAGGCGACGGTCAGCCGGGTGCTGAACGGCAAGCTGGGGGTCTCCCCGTCAACGAGGGACGCCGTGCTGACCGCGCTGGACGTGCTGGGGTACGAGCGCCCGACCAAACTGCGCGGAGAACGCGGCCGGCTGGTCGGCCTGGTGCTGCCAGAGCTGCAGAACCCCATCTTCCCCGCGCTGGCCGAGGTGGTCGGCGTGGGTCTGACGCAGCAGGGATTCACCCCGGTACTGTGCGTCCGCGCGGCCGGCGGGCTGTCGGAGGCGGATTACGTCCGGATGCTGCTCGGTCAGCAGGTGTCCGGGATGGTCTTCGCCGGCGGCAACTTCGCCGAGGCCGACTCCACGCACGACCACTACCGGCTGCTGCTGGAGCGGGGCGTGCCCGCGGTGCTGGTCAACGCCGCCGTGGATCACATCGGCTTCCCGCGCGTTTCCGTCGACGACGCTGCCGCCGTCGAGCAGGCGTTCGGGCACCTGGCGTCCCTGGGCCACCAGCGCGTGGGCATGGTGATCGGCCCCGAGGACCACATGCCATCGCGCCGTAAGCTGGCCGCCTTCCTGGCCATCGCCCCGCGAACGGGAGTCGATACCGCCGGGGTGGTGGAGCGCACCATGTTCTCGCTGGAGGCTGGGCACGCCGCTGCGACCCGGCTGGTGCGCGCGGGGGTCACCGGCATCATCTGCGGCAGCGATATCCTCGCGCTCGGCGCGATCAGGGCGGTGCGCCGCCTCGGGCTCACCGTGCCCGGCGATGTGTCGGTCATCGGCTACGACGATTCGGCGTTCATGAGCTGCACCGACCCGCCGCTGACCACCACCCGGCAGCCGATCGACGCGATGGGCCGGGCCGTGGTCAGCACGCTCGTGCACCAGGTGGAGGGGCTGACCGTCGCCCCCGAGGAACTCCTGTTCGAGCCCGAGCTGGTGGTGCGGGGCTCGACGGCGCCGGCCAGCAGCCGGACCGCCGCCGGCCAGCGGGCCGCCGCAGGCTAGCCGGGTAGAGGCAGGCTGGCCGGGGTGCCGCTCCGGCAGCGCTCACGGGTATCGTTCGGCAAAGGTATCGTTCGGTCCATGGCGGCGAGCCCGGAACTCACCGGGGCACGTGAGGCCAAGGTCGGCGACATAACGGTGCGGCGGTTCCTACCGCTCCGGCACCGCCGCACGGTCGGCGCCTGGTGCTTCGTGGACCACTACGGGCCGATGTCGGTCGATGGTGTGGCCGGGATGCAGGTGCCACCGCACCCGCACATCGGTCTGCAGACCGTCACCTGGCTGCTTGATGGCGACGTTCTGCACCGGGACAGCCTCGGTACCGAGCAGATGATCCGCCCCGGCCAGCTCAACCTGATGACCGCCGGTCACGGGATCGCACATTCCGAGGAATCCCCGGACGGCCACGACCCGCGGCTGCACGGCGTCCAGCTCTGGCTGGCGCTGCCCGATCGGGTCCGGCAGATGGCGCCGGCCTTCGAGCACCACGCCGACCTGCCCGCGCTCGGCCTCGACGGGTTCGAGGTCACCGTGTTCGCGGGCTCGCTGGCCGGCGCGGCGTCCCCGGCCACGGTGCATTCGGCGATCGTCGGCGCCGAGATCGGCGCGCGCCGCCACGCCCAGGCCCGGATTCCCCTGCGGCCAGGACACGAGCATGTGATCTTCGCGGCGCTGGGGGCAGCCACGGTCGATGGGGCCGCGCTCGCCCCCGGCACCCTGCTCTACCTCGGCACCGGGCACGAGTCGGTCACCCTGGCCGCGGCCGAGGGCAGCACGCTTTTCCTGCTCGGCGGCGAGCCACTCGGCGAGCCAGTGCTGATGTGGTGGAACTTCGTCGGGCGCACCGCCGACGACATCATCGAGGCGGCACAGGACTGGGGACGCGGGCTCCGTTTCGGGAAGGTCGCCGGCCCTGAGTGGGAGCCCCTGCCCGCCCCGCCGCTCGATGCCGCGATGCTGAAGCGGCAGCGCTGAGGGTCCGCGGGCATGTCAGACCGGATGTGGCGGGCGGTCTCGGTCTTCCGTGTGCTGGCGCTCGGGTACGCGGCCGTGCTGATCATCGCCGACCATAATCGTTATGCGCATCCGGCGGGTGGTATTGCCGTTCTGGCCGTCATGGCCGGGTGGTCCGCGGTGACCATCGTGGCCTATGCCCGTCCCGGGCGCCGGAGCCGGTGGCTCGTCATCGCCGATGTGGCGGTCGCCGCGGCGCTGATCATGGCCACGCGGTGGGTGGACACGCCCGCCCGCATCGACCACGGAGCGCCGACGCTGCCGACCTTCTGGGCGGCCGCGTCGGTCCTGGCCTGCGCGGTCGCGGGTGGACCCTGGGCGGGCCTGGCCGGCGGTCTGGCCATCGCAGCGGCGGATCTCGCGGAGCGCCAGGGGCTGCCGCGGGGTTCTTTGAACGGGACCGTCTTCCTCGTGCTGATCTCTGGGCTGGTTGGTGGCTATGTCATGCGGCTCGGCCTGCGCGCGGAGGCAGCCGTGGACAAGGCCGCCCGGAGCGAGGCGGCAACCGCAGAAAGGGACCGGATCGCGCGCGAGATCCACGACTCGGTCCTGCAGGTTCTCGCGCTGGTGAGCAGGCGGGGCCGTGAACTGGGGGGCGAGGCGGCCGAGCTGGGCCGCCTGGCCGGTGAACAGGAGCGGGCACTGCGGTCGCTGGTGTCCCCTGGCCCGCTTGCCGCGCCCATAGGCCAGCTCGACCTGCGGCTCCTGGTGGAACCGTTCGCCTGCGACCGGGTCACCGTGTCATGCCCGGCGACCGCCGTTCTGATGGCGGACGCGACGGCCCGGGCGCTCGCCTCGGCTGCGGGCGAGGCACTCGACAACGTGCGCAACCATGCGGGACCGGATGCGCGGGCCTGGGTGCTGGTGGACGATGAGGGAGCGGCGGTCGCGGTGAGCGTGCGCGACGACGGCACCGGGTTCGACCCGGCCGGGCTTGCGGCGGCTGCGCGGGCGGGACGGCTCGGCGTGGCACAGTCGATCGTGGGACGCCTGCGCGGCGTGGGCGGGGAAGCGATTCTGACATCCGTGCCCGGGCAGGGGACCGAGGTGGAGCTCCGTGTGCCCAGAGGCTGACCGGCCGGTGCGGGTCCTCGTGGTCGACGACCACCCGATATGGCGCCACGGCGTCGCCCGCGACCTGGCCGAGGCCGGGTTCCTGGTCGTGGGCACGGCCGCCGACGGCAGGCAGGCGCTGCGGATCGCCGGTGCGGCTCGGCCCCAGGTGATCCTGCTCGACCTGCACCTGCCCGACATCTCTGGTGCCGAGGTCACCCGCCAGCTCCTGGCCGCCGACC
>Ga0209180_10001628_pt1 | contig 11196 bp, 11 predicted proteins | sample CZO8metaG_3_FD_188355 | JGI IMG/M metagenome (GOLD analysis project Ga0209180, IMG submission 188355) | Vadose zone soil microbial communities from the Eel River Critical Zone Observatory, Northern California, USA - CZOApr15con2H2.8 metaG... | ecosystem: Environmental > Terrestrial > Soil >...
CGAGGCCGAGAAGCTGAAGGTGGGCGGCGACGCGGCGCAGGACTCGGACTCGGTGGTCCCCCAGGAGGTGGAGCGCGTCATCCAGGGCGTCGCCGACCAGATGGCCGGCGAGATCCAGCGCTCCCTGGACTTCTACACGGCGACCGCGGCGGACTCGCACATCTCCCGCCTCTACCTCTCCGGCGGCACCGCGAAGATCCCCGCGCTGTTCAAGGTGATCGAACAGCGGGTGGGCGTCCCGGTGGAGATCCTCAACCCGTTCAAGGGCGTGGAGATCGACAACCGGCGCTTCGATCCCAACTACGTGATGGACGTGGCCCCGTCGGCGGCGGTGGCGATCGGACTGGCTCTGCGCCGGTCCAACGAGCGGTAGCCGGAGGAGACGACGATGATCCACATCAACCTCCTCCCCGTCCGCGCCGCCAAGAAGCGCGAGTTCGGCCGCCAGCAGCTGATCCTCTTCGGGCTCATCCTGGTGGGCGGGCTCCTCGGCAACTACACCGGTGGAAGGCGGAGAAGGACAGCCTGACCACGCTCGAGCAGCGCATCGCCTCCACGCGCACCGAGATCGCCCAGCTGGAGAAGACGATCGGCGAGGTGAAGTCGATCACCCAGGACAAGAAGGCGCTCGAGGACAAGCTGAAGATCCTCGACGCCCTCAAGAAGGGCCGCACCGGGCCAGTGAAGGTGATGGACGAGCTCGCCACCATCATCCCCAACAAGGCCTGGATCACCGAGTACACCGAGCAGAACGGCAACGTGGTGATGCGCGGGTTTGCGGTGACGTACGAGGACCTCTCCGCGTTCGCGCAGCGGCTGAAGACCTCCAAGTACTTCGCCAACGTCACCATCAAGAAGGCGTCGCAGAAGAACCAGGGCGGGTCGGTGGAGTGGGAGATCGACTGCAACGCGAACTACGCGGCTTGAGAGGAAATCGTGGCGCTCACCGGGCAGGACATCCTCAACTCGATCACCAAGGCCCCTCTCTCTCAGAAGGTGGTCGGCCTGGGCCTGATCGTCGGCCTGCTCACGGCGGGCAACTGGTACCTCCTGGTCGATCCGGTCCAGCAGGAGTTCACCCGCCAGCAGGCGGCCCTCCGCCAGCTGGAGGACGAGCTGATCCAGAAGCAATCCATCGCCAACAACCTGGCCCAGTTCAAGCGCGAGAAGGAGATCCTCGAGCGCCGCCTGCAGCAGGCCCTCACCGAGTTGCCCAACGAGGCCAACATCGACGAACTGATCCGCTCGCTGGCCGAGGTGGGCAACAAGAGCGGGCTGGTGATCAACGACATCGCCCCCCAGGTCGAGCAGAAGCAATCGTTCTACGCCTCGATCCCGGTGGTGATGGCGGTGACGGGCAACTACCACGAGGTGGGCGTCTTCCTCGACTCCATCTCCAAGCTCGCGCGCATCGTGAACGTCACGAACATCAAGATGAACACGCCCAAGATGAGCGGCGAGAAGCTGGTCGTCTCCGCCACCTACGTGGCCACCACCTTCCGCTTCCTCCCCGAAGCGCAGGCGCAAGGGCAGGGGCAGAAGCCGGAGGCCGCGAAATGATCCGCTCCCGCGTCCTCGCCGCCGCCGCGCTCGCCTGCTGCGCCGCCTGCGGCGGCAGCAGCCCGCCGCCGCCGCCGCGCCGGCCGGCCCCGCCGCCCGCCGCCATCAAGCCGGCGGAGGAGGAAGCAGCGGCGCCACCGCCGACGACCATGTACGTCTACTCGCCGATCGGCAAGCGCGACCCGTTCCAGAACGTGTTCGCAAACAAGGAAAACAACCCGGTGCGCGTCGAGGGGCGCAAGCCGACCCCCTTGCAGCGCTGGTCGCTCGACCAGCTGCGGCTCTCGATGACGGTGACCGGCACCTCCTCGCCGATGGCGATGCTGGAGGACCCGGAGAACCGGGGGTGGCCGGTGCGGCTGGGCGACTTCGTGGGCAAGAACTGGGGGAAGGTGACCTCCATCCAGCGCGACCAGATCGTGGTCACCGAGACCATCACGGATCTCTCCACGGGCCGCGTCTACCCGCAGAACATCAAGATCATGGTTCCGGAGAGCAAGGACGAGGAGCGCGATCTCCGCGCCCTCAAGGACGGCGAGGAGATGGTGCCGTCGGCGATGAGGGACCGCTAGATGCGCCGCGCCCGACCGAGGAGAACCCGATGACCCCGAAGCTTTGCACCCGAGGCGCAGCGCTCGCGGCGGCGATGCTGGCCGTGGCCGCTCCCGCCGCCCTCGCCGCGGCGCCGAACCGCGTCGCCTCGGTGGAGGTGGACGGGCCGCGCGTCGTCGTGCACGGCAGCGCGCGCCCGGACTTCACGGTCTTCAAGCTGGCCGACCCCGCGCGCCTGGTGGTGGACCTCGCCTCCGCCGACGTCACTCAGGCCAGCGCGCCGGCCGCCGTGCACAAGGACGGGATCGCGGGCGTGTCGGTCGCGCAGTTCGACGAAGGGGAGAGCCGGGTCGGCCGGGTGATGGTGGCGCTGGAGGGAGACGCGAAGTACGACGCCGTCGCTCGCGGAAACGACCTGGTGGTGACCATCGCGCCGGCGCAGCCCGCCGCGCGCCCCCCGGCACTGTCCGCTTCCGCTCCCGCGCAGTCCCGGCCGGCCGCTCCCGCGGGGCCTTCCGACCCGAACGTGGTCGTCACGCGTGAAGACTCGGTCGAGGTGGCCTCGCCGGCGCGGAAGCTGCGCGCCATCTCGGTCGCCGGTGACGACGAGCAGGCGGTGGTGCGCCTGGAGGCGGACGGCCCGATCGGGAGCTTCGCGCTCACTGAGCTGCGCAACCCAGGGCGCCTGGCGCTCGACCTGCACGGGATGAGGTCGTCGGCGCGCCACAGCACCGAGGGCGCGGGGCCGCTCAAGGGCGTGCGCGTGGCCCGGCGCGACGACGGCGTCCGGGTGGTGCTCGACGCCGAGGGCGACGCGATGCCGAAGTACGACGTGCAGCGCGGCACTTCCGGCCTGCTGGTGCGGGTCGGCGAAGCGAAGGTGGCCCGCGGCGGCACGCCGACCGCCACCGCCGCCGCCCCCAAGCACGAGCTCGACGGGGTGGAGGTGCAGCCGCAGCTCGCGCAGGTAAAGGCGGTCGATCTGCGCACCGACGAGGGCAAGACGCGGGTGCTGGTGGTCCTCGATCAGCCGGTGAAGTTCGAGGTGACCCGCTCTGACCCCGCCACCGCGGTCCTCACCCTCCACGGCGCCGCGCTGCCGGAGCGGCTGGAGCGCAACCTGGACGCCACCGCGCTGGGTGGCCCGGTGACGATGCTCTCCAGCTACCGCTCTCCAGGAGCGCCCGGCGAGGTGAAGATCGTCGCCAGCACCCGCCCGGGGACGCCGGACTCGATCGACGCCGTCAAGGGCGCGCTGACCTGGCGGTTCGGCGGCCCGCAGCCGGTCGCGCAGGGCCAGGCGACGCAGGCCGCGCCCAAGGCGGCCGCCAGCACCGAGCTCGACGACCGCAACTACACGGGCCGCCGCGTGGACTTCAACGTCAAGGACATCGACATCAAGAACCTGCTCGGCGCCGTCGCCGAGATCAGCAAGAAGAACATCATCGTGGCCGACGACGTGAAGGGCTCCGTCACCATCAAGCTGCGCAACGTCCCCTGGGACCAGGCGCTGGACATCATCCTCAAGTCGAAGGGCCTGGGCCGCGAGGAGGTGGGCAACATCATCCGCGTGGCCCCCATCGCCACGCTGCGCGCCGAGCAGAAGGAAGCGGCCGACGCGGCCAAGAACAGCCTGCAGCTGCAGCCCCTGCGCGTGAGGCTGATCCCGGTGAACTACGCCGACGCGAAGAACCTGGTCGACAAGCTCAAGGACACCCTGACGGAGCGCGGCACCGTGTCGGTCGACACGCGCACCAACACGCTGATCGTGAAGGACGTGCAGGAGGCGCTGCTCCGCGCCGAGGGCATCGTGCGCAACCTCGACACGCAGACTCCCGAGGTGCTGATCGAGAGCCGCATCGTGGAAGCGGCGACCAGCTTCTCCCGCCAGGTGGGCATCCAGTGGGGCGGGAACGTCTCGTTCGCGCCCACCACCGGCAACCCGACCGGCCTGGTGTTCCCCAACATCGTGCAGGCGGCCGGCGCGGCGGACGACTCGAGCGCGCCGACCGGCGGCCTGGGCAGCGTCACCACGCCCAACTTCGCCGTCAACATGCCGGCGCCCATCGGCGTGAACAGCGGCGGCGGCATCGGCTTCGTCCTGGGCAGCGCGGGAGGGGCGGCCAACCTGAACCTCCGGCTCTCCGCGGCGGAGAACAGCGGCACCATCAAGACCATCAGCTCGCCGCGCGCGGTCACCCTGGACAACGTGGAGTCCAGCATCGGCCAAGGCGTGTCGATCCCGTTCTCGCAGACCAGCGCCGCCGGCGTGAACACCACCTTCATCGAGGCGCGCCTCGAGCTGCGCGTCACGCCGCACGTGACCCAGGAAGGCTCGATCCAGATGAAGGTGCAGGTCACCAACAACCAGCCGAACCCGCAGCTGACGGGCGCCAACGGACAGCCCTCGATCAGCCGCCGCGAGGCGCGCACGGAAGTGCTGGTCAAGGACGGCGACACGACCGTCATCGGCGGTATCTACACGCGCCGGAACTCGGAGGCGTGGAACGAGGTGCCGCTGCTCTCGCGCATCCCGATCCTCGGCTGGCTGTTCAAGAAGAAGGCGGTCACTGACGACCGCACCGAGTTGCTCATCTTCATCACGCCGCGGATCGTGAACCGGTCCCAGTCGGTCGTCGCCGCCGGGCCTTCCGGGGACGACGCGGCCAACAAGTAGGCGAGGGGCGACGCCATGAAGAAGATCCTCTCCATCGGTCCGCTCGCGGCGCTGCTCCTGTGCGGCTGCGAGGTGACCTACAAGAACAGCGCGATGCTGGTGGTGACCAAGGTCATCCAGGCCACTGCCGGCACCAGCGGGGCCGCCTGCACGTACTCCCCGGACACGCTCGAGCTGACCTTCGGCACGTTCAATCCGCTCGGCGGCGGCTACACGCACGGGCTGGTGGGCCAGAACCGGCTGCCGGACAACGGCTCGGGTCCAGGGCGGGTGAACACGAACGACTTCCAGATCGAGTTCGCGGTGATCGACTACGCGCAGATCGACGGCCCGGCGGTGGTGATGCCGGAGCAGACGGTCCCTGCGAACGGGCTGATCGGCGTCGGCAGCAAGGGTGTCACGCAAGTGGACCTGATCCCCTCCGCCATCGCGCAGGCGATCGGCGGGAACACCATGAAGGTGCGCATCCTCGTGCAGCTCTACGGAAGGCTGCTGGACGGCAGCCGCGTGAAAAGCAGCACCTACGAGTACGTGGTCCAGGCGGACCCGACGTTCGTGCTGCCCGCGCCGAGTTGCACCGCTCCGGCGGTGCCGTTCGCCTGCGAGGGCGCCAACCAGGACACCGGTACGGGCTGCCGCTGATTCCTTGACAGGGCCCGCCCGGCCTGCGTCGATGTGCGCATGACCGTCACGTTGGCCGAGCTGTACCTGAAGCAGGGACTCGCGGGCCGCGCGCGGGAGATCCTCCGCAAGCTGGCGGAAGGCGGCGACCAGGCGGCGCGGGACCGGCTCGCGCAGCTCGGCCCACCCGCGGCGGCCGAGATCGCGCTGCTCGAGGACCTGCTCGAGCGGGTGCGCGCGCGGCGAGGAGGGCGCTGATGGGATTCCGCGAGGACCTCCTGGCCATCTGCGGCCGCGTCGACGGCGCGCTCGCCGCCACCCTGATGGGCTTCGACGGCATCGCCATCGAGACCGCCGAGGTGAAGCCGGCGGAAGGCGTCGAGCTGCAGACGCTGATGATCGAGTACTCCGGCATCCTCTCGCAGGTGCGCCAGGCCGCCGAGAGCCTGCAGATGGGCAAGGCCTCCGAAGTCTCGATCCGCACCGAGAAGCTGGTCGCGGTCGCGCGCCCGCTCACCCCGGACTACTTCGTGCTGCTCGCGCTCTCCCCGGACGGCAACGTGGGGCGCGCGCGGTACGAGTTGCGCATCGCGAGTCCCAAGCTCGTCGCCCAGCTTTGAGGTGGCGCTCGCGCCCATGCTCGCCCCGGCGAGGAGCGGGCTCACGCTCTCGCTCCGGTTCTAGACTCGTCTGCCCGATTGCGATACATCGCCGGGCCTCCTCGGAGGAGTCCCCGTGGCAGAAGTCTACGACACCAGCGAGTTCCGGAACGGGCTCAAGATCCTCTACGACGGGGATCCGTTCGAGATCGTCGAGTTCCAGCACGTCAAGCCCGGCAAGGGCTCCGCCTTCGTGCGCACGCGCATCCGCAACCTCCTCACCGGCCGCATCCTCGAGCCCACCCTGAAGTCGGGCGACAAGGTGGGCAAGCCGGACATCGATGAGAAGGAGATGCAGTACCTCTATAAGGAGGGAGACCACTACGTCTTCATGGACGTGAAGACGTACGACCAGGTGCACATCGGGGGCGAGGCGCTCAAGGAGGGCAAGAACTTCCTCAAGGAGAACATGAACGCGCACATCCTCTTCTGGAACGGGCGCGCCATCTCCGCCGAGCTGCCCAACACGGTCGAGCTGCGGGTCACCCGGTGCGACCCAGGCGTGCGCGGCGACACGGTGTCGGGCGCGATGAAGCCGGCCACCCTCGAGACGGGCTACACGCTCAACGTGCCCCTCTTCATCAACGAGGGAGACGTGCTCAAGATCGACACGCGCAACGGCCAGTACCTCACCCGCGTCGGCTGATCCGAGGGGGCATGGACGTCGAGAAGCTGAGAGAGATCCTCGCCGCGCTGCAGGGCACCGACGTCACACGGCTGGACTGGACCAACGGGCAGGAGAGGCTGACCCTGCGGATGGGACATCCGCCCGCACCGGTGACCGCGCTCCACGCCGTCCCGGCGGCCGCGGCCGCGCCCGCGGCGCTGCCTACTCCGCCGCAGGTCACGCCCCTCGCGCCCGCCGCCGCCGCGCCCGCCGCAGCCGCCGCGCGCGACGACTCCTTCACGGTGAACTCCCCCTTCGTGGGCACCTTCTACCGCTCCGCCTCGCCGGACAACCCGCCGTTCGTGGAGGTGGGCCAGGTGGTGAAGAAGGGGCAGGTGCTCTGCATCGTGGAGGCGATGAAGCTGATGAACGAGATCGAGGCCGAGCAGCCGGGGCGCCTGCTGGAGGCGCTGATCCAGAACGGAAGCCCGGTCGAATACGGCGAGCCGCTCTTCCGGTTCGAGCCCGTCTGAGGGACCGGCGCCCGGGACCGAGATGTTCCACAAGATCCTCATCGCGAACCGGGCGGAGATCGCGCTCCGGATCATCCGCGCGGCCCGCGAGCTGGGCATCGAGACGGTCGCGGTCCACTCCACCGCCGACGCGAACTCGCTGCACGTGAAGTTCGCCGACGAGTCGCTCTGCATCGGCCCTCCGCCGTCCAAGGAGAGCTACCTCAACATCCCGGCGATCCTCTCCGCCGCCGAGGTCTCCGGCGCCGATGCCATCCATCCCGGTTACGGATTCCTTAGTGAAAACGCCGAGTTCGCCGAGATGGTGCAGCATGCCGGCCTGGGGTGGATCGGCCCGCGGCCGGAGATGATCCGGATGATGGGCAACAAGATCCGGGCCAAGGAGGCAATGAAGGAGGCGGGCCTGCCGCAGCTGCCCGGGTCGGAAGGCGTGGTCGGCGACGAGCGCGAGCTGGTCCGGCTGGCGGAGAAGGTCGGCTTCCCGGTGATCCTCAAGGCTGCGGCGGGCGGCGGCGGGCGCGGGATGAAGATCGTCCGCGAGAAGGAGCAGCTGGCGCAGATGTACCGCACCGCCTCGGCGGAAGCGCTGGCGGCGTTCGGCAACGGCGACATGTACGTCGAGCGGTACGTCGAGCGGCCGCGCCACATCGAGATCCAGATCGTCGCCGACGAGCACGGCGACGTGGTCCACTTCGGCGAGCGCGAATGCAGCGTGCAGCGGCGACACCAGAAGATGCTGGAGGAGTCGCCCTCGCCCGCCCTCAACGAGAAGCTCCGCGAGCGGATGGGGCGCGTCGCGGTCGAGGCGATGAAGAAGGTCCGCTACAACAACCTGGGCACCATCGAGTTCCTCCTCGACGAGCGCGGCGACTTCTTCTTCATGGAGATGAACACGCGCATCCAGGTCGAGCACCCGGTCACCGAGTCGGTGACGGGGATCGACCTGCTCAAGGAGCAGATCCGGCTGGCGGCGGGCGAGGAGCTGGGGCGCACGCAGAAGAGCATCGCGCTGCGCGGCCACGCCATCGAGCTGCGCATCAACGCGGAGGACCCGGTCAGCTTCGCGCCCTCGCCGGGGCTGATTACCGCGTACCACGCGCCGGGCGGCCTGGGAGTGCGCGTCGACTCCGTCGCCCACGAGCAGTACCGCGTGCTGCCGTTCTACGATTCGATGGTGGCGAAGATGATCGTCACCGCCGACTCGCGCCCGGCCGCGATCATGCGGGCGCGTAGGGCGCTGCAGGAGTACGTGGTCGAGGGCATCAAGACCAACATCCCCTTCCACAAACGGCTCTTGCAGTTCGAGCCGTTCGTGCAAGGGCGCTACGACACGCGCACCGTCGAACGGCTGCTGGCGGAGTCCGCTCCACCGGCGGGTGGGTAACGCAAAATTACCTATCCGTAATTAACTACCTCTGCCGCGGATTACCGACAGCACCCGACATGTCTGGACGCGCCGCGGCGCAACGTGCTCCGGTGTGCGCTGCGCGGGGTGGGCGGATCGGCGTTTTTCCTAGGCGGCGAGCGGCCTTGAATGTACCGTCAGCTCACGTTACGCTGGAGTTCCGCCGCCAGTTCGAGAGCGAGACTGGGAGCCGTCCCGGACCGATGGACAAGAACAAGGTCATCGAGTCGGCTTCCAAGCTGATCGTCAAGGGTCAGTTCGAGAAGGCCGTCAAGGAATACCAACGCGTCCTGGAAGTGGACCCGGACGACGTCCGCGTCCTCCAGAAGCTGGCCGAGCTATACCAAAAGATGAAGAAGCAGTCCGAGGCGGCGGACTGCTTCGAGAAGGTCGCGCGCACCTATGGGGCGCAGGGCTTCTACCTGAAGGCCGTCGCGCTCTACAAGCAGGTGCTGAAGGTGGTCGAGCGCGTCGAGGTGAACGTCCGCCTCGCCGAGCTGTACCAGCAGCTGGGCCTGATCGGCGACGCGACCAAGGAGTGGCAGACGGTCGCCGCGCACCACGAGAAGACCGGCGACCACAAGGCCAGCCTGGACGCGCTGAAGAAGTTGGTCGACCTCGACCCCGACAACGTCGCCTCGCGCATCCGGCTCGGCGAGCAGTACGCGCGCCAGGAGAACCCGGTCGAGGCCGTCGCCGAGCTGCGGCGCGCCGCGCAGTACCTGCAGCGCAACGGGCGCACCGACGACTACCTGCGCGTCGCCGAGCGCATCAGCCACCTCGACCAGGCGGACACGAGCCTGGCGCGCGAGCTGGCCGAGCACTTCCTCTCGCGGGGCGACTCGAAGCGCGCGCTCTCCAAGCTGCAGATCTGCTTCAAGGCCAACCCGCGCGACCTGAACACGCTGCAGATGCTGGCCAAGGCGTTCCAGGACCTCGGCCAGACCTCGAAGACCGTCTCGGTGCTGAAGGAGCTGGCCAGGGTGCACGCCGACTCCGGCCGCGCCGACGAGGCGCGCCAGACGTACGCGCAGGCGGCGCAGCTGGCCCCCGACGATCCCGAGGTGAAGGCGGCGCTCCGATCGGGCGGCGGCTCGCCGCGCCCGGCGCCGGCCCCGTCCCGCCCGGCCCCTCCGCCCGCGCCCGCCCAGCGGCCCGCGGCCATCGCGCCGCCGCCGCCCGCTCCCAGCAGCCGCAGGGCGCCGCCGCCGCCCGCGCCCGTGGCCACCCCGCCTCCGCCGGCCCGGCCGGCCGAGCCGGCCACGGCCGCGAGCATTCCCAAGCTGCTCAAGGAGACCGAGGTCTACGTCAAGTACGGGCTCCACGACAAAGCGCAGGAGCACCTGCGCAGGATCCTCGCGTCGGACCCGAACAACCTCGAAGCCCACGAGAAGGCGAAGGTGGTCGCGCTGGCCACCGGCCGCAACGGCGAGGCCGTGGCCGAGCTGGCCACGCTGGTGCGGCTGTACACGCAGCGGCGCGATCCGCGCGCGCAGCAGGCGCGCTCCGAGCTGCGCGAGCTGGACCCGCGCAACGCCGCTCTCGGCAGGGCCCCAGCCGCGCCGGAGATGGAGATCGAGCTGGAGCCCGCCGAGGCCGAGATCGAGCTGGAGACGGCGGAACCGCTCGACGAGCCGCTGGTCGAGGCGGAGCTCGAGGCCGAGGGCCTGCCGGCGCCCGACGAGGACGAGCCGCTCGTGGTGGAGCCGCTCGCCGTCGCCTTCGCGGGCGGAGGGGACGACGCCTTCGCGTCCGACCTGGCGGAGGCGGACTTCTACATCCAGTCCGGTCTCGCCGACGAGGCGCGGGCCATCCTCGAGGCGATCCTCATGGGCGAGCCGGATCACGAAGGCGCGCGCGCCCGACTGCGCCGCATCGGGGGGGCGGGACGCGCCCCCGCCGTCGGCCGCTCGGCGGTCCCACAGGCGCGGCCGGCCGAGGGGCCCGAGCACGACGACCTCGCCGCGGAGCTCGCGGCCGAGCTGGCCGCCGAGATCAACGCCGCGCAGCTGGTCGAGGACGCGCCGCTGGACGGCGACGTGCTGGACAGCTTCCAGGTGCCGGCCCACGAGGTGTTGGGCGAGTTCCGCAGCAAGGTCGCCCAGACGGTGCGCCGCGAGGACGCGCAGACCCACTACGACCTCGGCATCGCCTTCAAGGAGATGGGGCTCCTCGAGGAGGCCATCTCCGAGTTCGAGATCGTCCTCCACCACGGCGGTGGGGCCCGGCGGGCGGACTGCCTGACGATGCTCGGCACCTGCGAGGCCGAGCGGGGGAACGCGGAGGCGGCGGTGAAGTACCTGCAGGACGGCCTGGAGCTGGACGAGCTGAACCCGGAGGCGCGCCGCGCGCTCGCCTTCGAGCTAGGCACGGTGCTCGAGACGCTGGGGCGGAACGACCAGGCTCTCGAGCAGTACCAAGTGGTCGCGGCGGAGGAGCGCGGGTTCCGCGACGTGGCGGCGCGCATCCAGCGGCTGGGCAACGGCAGCGCCCGGCCGCGCGCGCCCGTCAAGCCGGCGGCGAAGCCCGGCGCGCGCCCCGCGCCGGCGGCGGCCGCCGCGGAGAAGAAGCCGCCCGACGCC
>Ga0209180_10001633_pt1 | contig 11189 bp, 11 predicted proteins | sample CZO8metaG_3_FD_188355 | JGI IMG/M metagenome (GOLD analysis project Ga0209180, IMG submission 188355) | Vadose zone soil microbial communities from the Eel River Critical Zone Observatory, Northern California, USA - CZOApr15con2H2.8 metaG... | ecosystem: Environmental > Terrestrial > Soil >...
CGGGGAGCTTCCAGCCCGGGACCGCGTCGCTGTCGCGTTTCTTGAACATCAACCATTGGACTTGGCCGCCCATTTTGGTGCGTACGAGGTGAAACTCGCCGTGGAGTTTCGTCCCGTGGAGGATGAGGGTCAATTTTCCTTTGTCGTAGGCCTGCTGAGGGTCCCCCTCGAGGACCTCGTACGTCCCGAGATCCCACACCATGACCGTGCCGCCGCCGTAGTTGCCCTTGGGGATCCCCCCTTCAAACTCCATGTAGTCCAGGGGGTGATCCTCGACGGGGACGGCGAGCCGCTTCTCGTCAGGGTCAAACGTAGGGCCTTTGGGCACGGCCCAGGATTTCAGAACTCCCCCCATCTCCAAACGGAAGTCCCAGTGGAGGCGAGTCGCATGGTGTTCTTGTACGACAAAGCGCGGCGCTTTGGACCCGCGGCCTGCGGGGCGCCCTTTAGGCTCCGGTGTCTGTGCGAACCGACGCTTTCGCCGGTATTCTTCCAGGCTCATCAGGATTCGGGATTAGGGGGTGAGACACTTCGACAACACACTATCCCACTGTCCTCACTTTAGCAAAACATCCCCGTCTTGTGCTTGGGCTAATATATATCTCAACTATCAGGGGAGGGACCTTCAGGGGGGCCGCGATGACGAGCCAAGTAAGACTGGCGGAGATCGGACAGATCAGCGTTCCCGTGCAAGACGTCGAGCGGGCGACAGCCTTCTATCGAGACCAATTAAGCATGCGGTATCTGTTCACTGCCCCGCCGGGGCTGGCATTTTTCGCGTGTGGGAGTGTGCGGTTGATGCTGAGCCGTCCGGAGGGGCCGGATCAGCCGCAGCGCGGGTCCGTCCTCTACTTCCGCGTCAGCGAGATCCAGCAAGCCTACCGGACACTGCTGGAGGGGGGGTCCGGTTCCACGATGCCCCGCACCTCATCGCGAAGATGGACACTTACGATTTGTGGATGGCCTTCTTTCTATGACTCCGAAGACAATATGCTGGCGCTCATGGAGGAGGCCCCGCACCGGTGAGCCCGGCAAACTGCCGGGCGTAGTCGGTTGCGGGCGCGCCGTCTTCGTGAGTGAAGTAGGCGTAGACGTCACGTCCTTCGGCGATCCGCGCCGCCGTCCACTGCGCCCACCGCGCGAGGTCATCTTCCGAGTAGCGGGATTTGTGGAGCCGTAAGTAGGACACCGGGCCCACGACCTCTGCCGGCTGAGCCTCCTCGTCCGTTTCCGCGACGCACAGGGCGACCCGGTGCGTGTCCAGCAGCCGGTAGACAGGGTCCTGTCGCCACGTCGCGTGGCGGAATTCCACGACCGCCTGCCCGCCGGGTCGCAACCCGGTCAGCAACCCGGTTAGTAGTGTCAGGTCGCAGCGCAGCGACGGGGGGAACTGGAAGAGAATGGGCCCCAGGTGAGACCCGAGACCCCGCAGGCGTTCGAACAGGAACGCGAGATCGCCATCGATATCGACGAGCCGTTTGAGGTGCGTGATACGCCGGTGCGCTTTGACGGCGAACCGAAACTCCGGCGGCACGGCGCCCGCCCACTGCGCGAGAGTGTGATCTTGCGGGTACCGATAGAAGGTGTTGTTGAGTTCGACCGTCGGGAATGTCCGGCCGTAGAACGGCAGCATTTGGTCGGTGGGAAGGTCAGCCGGGTAGAACGACCCCTTCCACTCCGGATAACTGAACCCAGACGTTCCGACATACGCGTGCGCCATCGTGCCAGTCTGTGCCCCCGCTCAGGTGGGGACGGGAAGAGGAGAAGAGGGCTGGCCGGAAGTTACCGGTGCCGTTCGTGCATCGCGGCCACGCGCGGCGTCCTCTCTTGCCCACTGCTCGGCCTCACGGGGCGGCGCCGGGATGCAGGCGCCTTCTCGCGGCGCTTCATCTGGAGGCTGCGGCGCAGTGCCTCCATCAGGTCGACCACCTTTTCGGGTTTCCGCGTCGGTACGGCTACCGTCTCCCCATCGACCTTTGCCGCGATCACTTTCTGCAGAGCCTCCCGATAGTCATCGCGGTAGTCGGCGGGTTTGAACTCGGCGATCAGCCCCTCGATGAGCTGCATCGCCATTTTCTTCTCATTGGGGTGAACTTTTGCCTGAACGGGCAGCTCCGGAATGTCACCGACCGCGCGGACTTCGTCCGCGTAGTACAGGGTGGACATCACCAGAGTGCCATCGTATGGCCGCACGGCGACGAGGTGTTCTTTCTCCTTGATTACGACTTTGCCCACCGCGACCTTCGTGATCTCCCCGAGGGTATCGTGCAGCAGGCGATAGGCCTTCTGCCCCCCTTCGTCGGGGGCGAGGTAGTAGGACTTTTCATAGAAGATGGGATCGATTTCGTGCAGGTCGGCGAAGGACGTGACCGCGACCGTCCCAGCTGTTTCCAAGGGGACGCTATCGAGTTCTTCATCAGTCATAGCGATGAACTTATCTTTCGCGTATTCGTACCCGCGGACCACGTCATTCCAGTCGACGATCTGTTCATGGTGTGGACAGTAGCGTTTGTTTTGAATGGGGGTCATGCAGCTGCGGTGCAAGAGCCGGAACCGGATGTCCTTCGACTCCGTGGCGCTGTAGAGTTTAACAGGGATGGTGACGAGGCCGAAGGTCAGGTGGCCTTTCCAAATCGGGCGCATCGCGCGGCTCCTCTGGCACCCTTGGTGCCCTCATGGCGAATGGTTGCGCGCATATTATACCGCGGGGACTAACCAGTGGGGCAATCTGGAGGGGACCGCCGGGGCCGGGAGACCCCCGATGGGTCAGCGCTTTCCCTCAGCATCCAGCGCCTTAACCTGGACGTCCAGACAAGATCTGTGGCCGCTAAGACGATGCCCCGCCCGCAGAATGCGGCAAACGCCCACCGATCAATGATAAGGCTGTAGAGAGGAGATGGGAGGAAGCGCATCGGCGGGCGCCAAATTCACCCGTAGAGAGTTGCGGGGTCGTGGATGAATTGGACACTCCACGCATATTTATGGTCACCCGTGAGATCGTATGACGCCTGAACTCAAATTCTTCTTCAGGTACTGGTCCCTCACATTCGCCGTCGTATTCTTTTACATATTCGCGTTTGCCGTGGCGGGTTTAGACGTCTGGGACCAAGTGATGGAGATCGTCCGCAAGCGGCGCAAGGAGCTGATTCCGAAAGGACCGACCCTCGATCCCAACCCGCTTAAGGGGAAGACCATTGCGGAGACGTTGGGGAGTGGACCAGGCCAGCAACTCGACGAGAAGCGCCGCTGGATCTTGGAGCGGGCCACGGAAGTGGCGAAGAAGCTTGAGCTCAAAGTCCGGATCGTCGTGCTGGAAGATTCGTTGGGACACCCCTTCGTCCATCTCCATGATGGCAAGCAGCTAAAGACCTACCGCGTGGATAAGACGTGGGTCGCAGAGGCGAGGGCGGGGAACGCGCAGCGAGAGCAGCAGATCCGTGACTTGCTGGAGCGTTACCTGGCGAGTGATTTTCTCGGGCGCAAAGATCTCCGACCTAAGCAGACCACCGAGTTGGCACGCGAAGCCGCAAGCAAACCCGCCCCTGCTCGTCCCCCCGGCCCGACCACATCGGGATCGGGCGATCAGCCCTCCTGATCATTTCCACTCTGGTGGTCACCCGAAGTGCCCAAAGCGCGGCGTGCGGTATTTCCCTGGACTTGTAGTCTGGATGTAGCGTGAAATGCCACTTGCGCCGATAATACGGGGGTGAGGACCTGGGAATGGTCGGGGCGGCCGGATTTGAACCGGCGACCTCATGGTCCCAAACCATGCGCGCTACCGCTGCGCTACGCCCCGGTCACCAGGATCGTAGCATGCACCTTAGAGTGGGTCAAACAATCGCAGTGCATCTGCCCGCGGGGGACCTCTTGATCTTTTCCTCCGGAGCAGGTGGAGGCGCGAGGACCGCGTGCCATGATCCTGCGTCCTGACGGCCTGGGGACAGAACCCGTGGCCGTCGTCGTCATTGGCGCCACCGGCGACCTATCCCAGCGGCTGCTGCTGCCCGCATTGTATCGCCTCCAAAGTGAAGGCGCCGTCTCTCCGTCCCTCGCCGTGGTCGGGATGTCTCGACGCCCGATGACCCACGACCAGTTCCGCACTTTTGCGCGTGATGGTGTCGCGCAGAGCACCAAGGTCGATCCCGCAAGTTGGGGCGCGTTTGCCGAGCGGTTGTTCTACGTCTCTGCCGACTCCATAAAAGAGGGCGACTACGCCCACCTCGCCCGGATGCTGTCTGAGGTCGAGCCGCGCTTTGCGACCGGCGGGAACCGGCTATTCTATTTGGCCGCACCCCCCTCCACCTATGAGATGATCCTGACCCATCTCGGGCACAGCGAACTCGTCCGCTACGGAGGGGGCGCGCCGTGGACCCGCGTCATCATCGAGAAACCGTTTGGGCACGACGAAGCTTCGGCGCGCCGGTTGGATGCACTCATCGACCGCGTGATCGGGGAGCAGTCGTGTTTCCGCATCGATCACTACTTGGGCAAAGAGACCGTGCAGAACATGCTGGTCTTCCGGTTTGCGAACACCGTGTTCGAGCCTGTGTGGGATCGACGGTATGTCGATCACGTCCAAATCTCCTTTGTTGAGGACATCGGCGTGGGGGGCCGGGGTCCCTTCTACGAGGAAGTCGGGGTCGTGCGCGACGTGGTGCAGAACCACGTCTTGCAGTTGCTGGCGATTATCGCGATGGAACCCCCCGTCGTCTTCGACGCCGAGGGGTTCCGCAACGAGAAGGCTAAGGTGCTGCGGGCCATCCCCCCCGTGCGGCCGGAACACGCCGTCCGCGGGCAGTATGGGGCAGGGGTGGTCCGCGGTGTCCAGGTGCCCGCGTATCGGGACGAGGCGGGGATCGGCCGGGCGTCGACGACGCCGACGTACGCAGCGATGCGGCTGCAGATCGATAACTGGCGGTGGGCCGATGTCCCGTTTTACTTGCGCGCCGGCAAGCGGCTGGCACAAAAGGACACGGAGGTCGTTGTCGTGTTCCGCCAGCCCCCGCTGCGACTCTTTCGCGACTACGACATGGCAGGGATGGACCACAACGTCTTGGCCTTCAAGACGACCGACGATCAGAAGATTATGTTGCGCTTCGCCGCCCGTGTGCCCGGCCACAAGACTCAAATCCGGTCCGTCGCGTTGGACTTTTCCTATCATGACTTTGGCGAGCCCGAACATCCGCCGTATGAGCATCTCCTCCTGGATGCCCTCCGGGGCGTCCAGACCTCGTTCCCACGCCGGGACGAAGTGGAGCTCCAGTGGGCCATTGTCGACCCGCTCCTGCGCTACTGGGAGGAGCACCCGCCGCAGGACTTCCCCAACTACGCGGCCGGTTCTGCGGGACCCCAACAAGCAGATGAGTTACTGGTGCGGGAGGGGCGGCGGTGGCGAGCCGACTAGTCTCGTGGCCAGCCTCCGTGCCAGGGTCCTGCGGAGGAGCCGGACTGTCCTGTGATGTCGCCCTTGATTGACCTTCCAAGGAGGCCGGTGTAGGATGCAGCCAACATTGACAGGAGGAACGAAAGGATGAAGCTGCCCGTCGAGACCTTCCAGCAAGCGTCGACCACGATGCGTAACGTCTTGGTCGAGATCAAGAAAGTCATCGTCGGCCAGGACCTCATGCTGGAGCGGATTCTGGTTGCCCTCCTCGCCCGCGGGCACGTGCTGATCGAAGGTGTGCCGGGCTTGGCCAAGACGCTGGCGGTCAAGACGACGGCTCGGGTGATCGAGGCGGAGTTTAAACGCATTCAATTCACGCCGGATCTCGTTCCCGCCGACCTCATTGGGACACGGATCTACAATCAGCACACAGGAACCTTTGATACTGAGCTAGGTCCTGTGTTTGCCAATCTCGTGCTCGCCGATGAGATCAACCGTGCCCCGGCCAAAGTCCAGTCGGCCCTGCTCGAGGCGATGCAAGAGCACCAGGTCACGATCGGTAAGCAGACGTTTGCGCTGCCCAACCCGTTTTTGGTCCTCGCGACCGAAAACCCGATTGAGAGCGAAGGGACGTATCCGCTTCCGGAAGCCCAGGTCGACCGCTTCATGTTTAAGGTGGTGATCACCTATCCCAGCGTGCTGGAGGAGGTGACGGTCGTGGACCGGATGGCGGTGAAACCTCCAGAGGTCCAGCCGGTCATCCGTGCCAGCGAGCTTCTGGAAATGCAGGGCGTAGCGGACGCGGTGTATGTTCATCCCAAGCTCACCGAGTACGCGGTCACACTGGCCAATGCCACGCGTCGGCCACAGGAAGTCGGACTGGCGGAACTAGCAGTTTACATCTCCTACGGCAGCAGTCCGCGGGCGTCACTAAACATGATCATCGGTGCCAAGGCTCTGGCCCTGATTCGAGGCCGTGAATACGTCCTGCCCGAGGATGTCCGCGACATTGCCCCGGAAGTGATGCGCCACCGCCTCGTCCTGTCGTATGAAGCGCTGGCCCAAAACATCACAGGGGACCATATCGTCGCCCGTGTTCTAGAGCGCCTGCCCGCGCCCCGCGTCCACTTTGGCGATCCATACGACGCCGCCAAGGCGGCGCCCACGGGTTGACCCGGGCAGCCTTCCATGGAGACGCCTGAGAGCATCCTGCGGCGTCTAGAGTTCAAGGTCGTCCGCCGGCTGGACGGCTTCCTCTTCGGGGACTACACCGGTGTCTTCTATGGCCCGAGCCTCGATTTGGCCGAAGTGCGGGAGTATCAGCCCGGCGACGAGGTCCGCCGCATCGATTGGAACGTCACCGCGCGTATGGCCCGGCTGTTTGTCCGGCAGTACCGTGAGGAACGAGAGCTCACCGCCTGGCTGCTTGTGGATCTATCGCCCTCGATGGCGTTTGGCACCCGCCGCCAGCTAAAACGCGAGACAGCCGCAGAATTCGCGGGCGTCGCGGGCTACATCGCGGCCCGGCATGGCGACAAAATCGGCCTTCTGGGATTCCCCGGTCGCGATGTCTACGTCCCCCCTCGAGGCGGACGGGTGCATGTGCTGCGGATTTTGAACACTCTGCAGCAAGCTGCCACGCGTGGCGATGGACGTGGGCTTGGCGAGGGGCTGCGGCAGGCTGCGCGGGCCTTGAAGCGGCGCAGCTTAGTGTTTCTGGTCTCCGACTTCCTGGCCGCCGACGGCTGGGCGAGACCTCTGCAGGAGTTAGCGCGGCGCCATGACGTGATCGCCGTGTGGATCACGGATCCAGCTGAGCATGAACTCCCTGATGTCGGCGGCCTGGTCATGCGTGATCCCGAATCAGGCCAGCAGCTCTGGGTGGATACGGCGGATCCTCGGGTGAGGAGCGCGTACCGCGATCTGGTCACGCGGCAGCGGGAGCAAGTGGCAACGACTCTCCGACAATCTGCTGTGGACGCGCTCATGCTGTCCACGGCGGATGCCCTCTTGCAGCCGCTGTTGCAGTTCATCACATACCGACGGAGGCGAGGACGGTGGAGTTCGGCTGGCCGGTGATGCTCTGGGCCCTCAGTGCAGCGCCGCTGCTGCTGTGGGCGTACGTGCGCGCTCAGAGCCGTCGGGCCCGCCAGGAAGTGGTCTTGGCCGACCCGCACCTGCTCCGTCACTTGTGGACGCGTCCGTCGGCGGTGCATCGGCACTTGTCCGTGGGCTTCTATGTGGCGGCGGTGGTGCTGCTGACCCTTGCCATGGCGCGGCCGATCGCAGCTGTTTCCCTGCCGACCAACCGCGCGGCGATCATTTTGGCCATCGACGTCAGCAAGAGTATGATTGGCGAAGACGCCAAACCGAACCGGTTGGCCGCCGCGAAGGCCGCCGCCGAGCAGGTGCTCGCGGCGGTGCCCGGATCAACGAAGGTCGGACTGCTCACTTTCAGCGACTATGCACAAGTACTGGTGCCGCCGACGACCGAAAGATCCACCCTGCGTGAAGCGCTCGCCCGTTTGACGCTCCAGGAGGCGACTGGGGTGGGGTCAGCGATCCTAGAAGCCCTCAAAACTCTGCCCGGGCGGCGCGAGTTTTTCGGTGAGCGCCTGAACATCGGCCCCGCTCAGCCGGGTGCACCGCCGCCTCCTCCACCGCTATCTGGATCGAGTCCGGGACCACTTCCCCCGGCGGCGATTATCCTTTTCTCTGACGGAGTCAGCAATTTCGGTGTCGATCCAACAATCGCGGCGGCTTTGGCCAAAGAGGGCAATGTCCGCGTTTACGGCGTGGGGGTGGGGGCGATCGGGGGGAGTGTCATGCAGGTGGAAGGACAGCTGGTGCTGGTGCCGTTTGATCCCACTCTGCTCCAGCAACTCGCCCTGATGACTGGCGGCCAGTACCTTGACTTGTCCCACATCGATGATCTGCGGCGCGCCGCCCAGCAGTTAGGTAAAGACATCGCGTGGGAGCGACACCCGACCGAGGTGACCGCGCTGCTGACCGCACTTGCGGGTCTGTTCATCCTGACCGGCAGCGCATTTTCGTTGGCGTGGTTTAGGAAGATTCCGTAGGGGATCATCGCATGGGTATGCAACGAGGGTAGAGTCACACGACGATGACGTTTCAGTGGCCACTCATGTTGCTAGGACTTGCGGCGCTGCCGGTGTTGGCGGCGGTGTACGTGTGGGCGCTGCGTCGGCCTATCCGGGCTCCTGTGGCCCACACGCAACTCGCTCTCCTCGCGCAGGCGGTCGCTGCATCCCCGCCGTGGCGGCGTCACGTCCCGGCCGCGCTGGCGGCCCTCGCATTCGCGGCCGTGCTCCTGGCGATGGCTCGGCCGGTGGCGCCTCTGCCAGTGCCCGCGGTGCAGAACACAGTCGTGCTTTCGATTGATGTCAGCCGCAGCATGTTAGCTGACGATATTCCTCCCAGCCGGATCGAAGCGGCTAAGACGGCGGCCCGGGAGTTTGTCCGCGCCGTCCCCCAGGGGCTGAAAGTAGGCTTGGTGTCTTTCAGCAGCTACGCGACGCTGATCATCCCGCCGACTGCGGACCGCCAGCGTGTCCTGGAGGCGATCGACCTTCTGTCGACAGAATTCGCGACCGCAATCGGAGACGGTCTGCTCGAAGCAGTGTGGGCCCTGCCGGGCCGTCAACGACCCTCCCCGGGTGCATCGCCTGCGCCCCCGCAGCCTCCGGTCCTCCCAGGAACCGTAGTGTTGCTCTCTGACGGCCAAAGCAATCGCGGGACAATTCCCCAAGACGCCGCACGCGTGGCCCGGGAACAGGACGTCAAGGTCTACACCATCGGCGTGGGAACCCCAGAAGGGACTTTCCTGAGCCTCGGCGGTCGGAGCATCTGGGTGAGGCTGGATGAGGCCACGCTGCAGGAGATTGCGGAAATGACAGGCGGGAGGTACTTTCACGCGACCTCAGCGTCTGAGCTGCGGCGCGTGTACCGGCAGTTGAGCCGCACGATTGGGTGGGAGGCGCGTCCTACAGAAGTGAGCGCCCTGGCAGCCGGCGCGGCTGCACTGTTTCTGGTAGTCGCCGTGGGGGTCTCACTGCTGGGCGTGCATAGACTTTAGGGTTAAGGTCTGCGCCAGCGCCCCAAGGTTTACCATTTCCTCCGAATCGAGCTTAGGCATCCCTGTGACTCGGTAGAGTGTATCCGACTACTCCGCACCTTCAATTCCTAAAGTGCTCTAATGGATCGGTCTGAGGGCGCCGTCGAGACATGCTCCGCATGTCCGGTCGCGATATACTACTTTCGCTAGGTAAATTCTCGCCGTGTTGGGTAGGGCGCGGGGAACGCGTTCGGTGCGCCCAGCAATCAGCCCAAGGATCCGCCAGCGCTGTGGACAGACGGTCGGGCCCGTAGCTCAGCGGATAGAGCGGAGACCTTCTAAGTCTCTGGTCGGGGGTTCGATTCCCTCCGGGCCCGCCAGTAGTTGGTGGCTCACACGGACGAGTCGACTTCCAGCTTGTCCAACCGCAGCCGTTGTAACAGACTCTCCGGGGCAGCCCAACTTGGTATCAAGCACAAGTGCAGGGGCATCTGTTGAGGATAGGTGGCCTTCGGGCAAGAGGCTGTTCGACGACATTCGACCGTCGGTGTTACACCACCGTGGCGGGGAGTGATCGGTAGTATATCAGGGAGTTTCGCACCAAGCCTCTTTCTCAGATCGTTGCCGCTTTCCTGAGAGGACGACTCCAACTTTTCCTTGACGAGTTCGGATACCTCCGGTACAGTGAGATTCGAATGAAGTGAGAATAATTCTCATATGGAACGACTATCATCTCGGAAAAAGAGATGCGCGATCTACTTGCACTCATCCTCCTCGTAGTCCTCACGGTGCTACCCCTGACCGGTCGGGGCGCGTCCGCGGCTGCAGACAGGGTCGTAGTGGCGGCGTCATTCTACCCGATGTACGAATTCGCCCGGCAGGTCGGGGGGGACCGCAGCCGCGTCCGCGACCTAACGCCAGCGGGAGCCGAGCCGCACGACTATGAATTGACGCCGAAGGACATCATCGCGATCAACGCGTCTAAGGTCCTTATCTACAACGGTGTGGGTTTGGAGCCGTGGGTGCAGAAGCTCCTCCCGCAACTTCCCCGTACTGTCCTGGTTGTGAACGCAGCCCAAGGGATTCGGATCGTAACAGCCATCTCAGGGGGGGATCAGGGGAAGCCCGATCCGCACATCTGGATGGATCCGGTTCTGGCTCAAAAGCAGGTGGACAATATTCTGGCGGGGTTCATCCGGGTCGACCCGCAGGGCCAGGTCGTCTACGAAGCGAATGCCGCGAAGTTCAAGCAGGAGCTTACAGCGTTGCACGAACGGTTCCAGCGGGCCTTGAGTACGTGTCGGAAAAAGACCTTCATCACTAACCATGCGGCCTTTGGATACTTCGCGGCGCGGTATGGTCTCACCCAGATCGGGATCGCCGGTCTCGCGCCGGACGCCGAGCCGTCGGCGGCCAAGATCAGAGAACTGATCCGCCTGGCGCGGCAAAACGATATTCGAGTCATCTACTACGAATCACTCGTGAGTCCCCGCGTGGCGGCGGCGATCGCGCGCGAGGTCGGGGCGCGCACGCTGGTCTTTGATCCCCTGGAGGGGTTGACGGATGAGGAACTGGCGCAAGGTAAGAACTATCTCTCCATCATGGGGCAGAACCTGCGCAACCTCATGCAAGGGCTGGATTGTCCGTGACCACGAGTTCCCCCGCCGTTGACACGCAAGTTGCACGCCCGTACGATCAGGGTGCCCTGCGTGGGCAATTCTCGCCAAACGA
>Ga0209180_10001634_pt1 | contig 11185 bp, 9 predicted proteins | sample CZO8metaG_3_FD_188355 | JGI IMG/M metagenome (GOLD analysis project Ga0209180, IMG submission 188355) | Vadose zone soil microbial communities from the Eel River Critical Zone Observatory, Northern California, USA - CZOApr15con2H2.8 metaG... | ecosystem: Environmental > Terrestrial > Soil >...
AACAGCGAGTGCTCGAACTTTATCATCTCGAGCACGGTGCGGGTTTTGCTGGCAGCCATTTTAGGGAGAAAGACCAAGCACAGAGGCCGCCGAGAAACTGAGAACACAGAGAGAAAATTGAAAAGTTACCTCTTTCAATCCCTTTCCCCTGGCTCGCCCTTTCTCCGTCGTCTCGGCGATCATCCTAGTTCTGTGTGTTTCACCTTTACGGCCGACCTGGTGCTGATGCTTGAGCCCCGCTACGCTTCCTGCGCCCTGCCCTTGCCCTGACCTCTCCACTGGTACTGCTTTTCCTGCGGCAGGCCGAGCTGCGCCAGCACGCGACACACGTACTGCTCGACCAGATCGTCAATGGTTTTCGGCTGGTGATAATAGGACGGAATCGCCGGCATGATGACTGCGCCGGCCTGCTGGGCACGCAGCATGTTTTCCAGGTGAATGCGGTTGAGCGGCGTTTCGCGGATACACAGCACCAGCCGGCGGCCTTCTTTCAGGACCACGTCAGCGGCGCGCGCCAGCAGGTCTTCGCTCGAACCGCCGGCAATCGCGGCGAGCGTGCCCACCGAGCAGGGGATCACCACCATCGCATCCACCGGGAAGCTACCGGAGGCAATCGAGGCGCCGACGTCTTTGTTGGGCAGCAGTTCGATTTTGGTCGCGCGAGTCCCAAGAATCAGCGCCGGGAGTTGCTTGGGGTCGGGCGCGACAATGCCCAGCTCGTGCGCGAACAGCCGCAAGCCAGTCTCCGTGACTACCAGGTGGACGCGCGCCACCCGCAGGTCGGCTTCGAGCAGTTGCAGCGCGGCCTGCGCCAGGATGGCCCCGGAGGCGCCGGTGACGCCGACCGTGATGACTTTTTCTTCAGGATTCGCCATCGGCGTGAGCGGAATCTTTCAGTGTAGGCAGGCGCTTCCGCCAAAGTCAAGGCAACGTTGGCAGTCCAGAGTTTACACTCGCAGGTTTTCAGTGGTCAGTTTGCAGGCTTCCGTTGTGAACTGCCCGCGTCCTTTTTTTCTTTTCCATTTTCAAATTCTCCGCGGCGTCTCTTGCGGCGAGCCTTCCGGGATCTACGGCTTCAGGAGTACCTTGAGCACGCCGCGGCGCTGGGCATAGCGAATGGCCACGGGTGCCTCGCGCAGCGGGAAGATGCGTGAGACCAGCGGCCGCGGGTCCAAGCGTCCCGAGCGCAGCAGCTTAAGGGCAGGAGGAAACGGCCCGCAGCGCGAGCCCACCAGCGTCTGCTCGTGCACCACAATCGGCCAGGTCTCGATCGCCGCGGCGCCGTGGAAAGTGGATTTCAGCACCAGCGTGCCGCGAGGCTCGGTCAACTGCCGGGCGCGCGCAAGACCCGAAGGCGAGCCGGTGGCTTCGATCACAAGCGGGTAGGCTTGCAGGCGGCCGCGGCCGCCCGCACGGCCAGAACTCACCCGCACGGTCGAGATACCAGCCCGGCGAGCCAGCGCCAGCTTCCCGGCGTGCTTGCCGTACATCACGACGCGTGCGCCAGCAGCTCGCAGCACCCGGGCGATCAACTGCGCCAGCTTGCCGTCGCCGAGCACAGCGGCCTCGCTGCGCCGAGCCACCGGCACCTGCTCCAGGATTTCGCAGGCGGCGGCAAGCGGCTCAGTGAAGACGGCCTGCTCGTCGGTGACGCCCGGCGGCACTCGATGAAGGTTGCGCAGGGGCAAGCAGACGTACTCCGCGAACGCTCCGTCGTGCGCCACGATGCCCATCACGCGCCTGTGAATGCAATGCGTGGGAATGCCACGGAGGCAGTAGCGGCACCGCGCCCGGCGACCCAGCGCGGCACAGGTGATATTGATTTCGCCGACGACTCGCCGGCCAAGCCACTGAGAATTACTTTCCGAACTCTTTCCACCTTTGATTCGCATGGGTGGGGCACCTGCGCTTCGGCCGGCCCCCATTCGGACGACTTCCCCAACAAACTCATGGCCGGACGTGCCGCGGAAATTGTGGTAGCCACGGAGGAGTTCCAGGTCGGTATTACAAATGCCCGCCAGGCGGACGCGCACCAGCGCCCAACCCGTGGGGATGCGCGGCAGAGCTTTCTGCCGGGGCTCGAGGCGCCCGTTGCGGACAACGAAGGCGAGCATGGCGATCTTAGCGCAGGGCTGCGACCAGCGCAGCTTCAAGCGCTGCTTCCTGCTCGGGGAACACAGTGCGCAGATCCAGCACCAGCCGCTCATCTTCGATTCGCGCCAGAACGGGTTCGACGACAGCGGACCCTTCGGCGTCGCACCGAGTAGGCTGGCGGAGTCGCGCTTCGACTTGTGTGGCTGAGTGGCGGACGCTCGCGACGGTGATCAAGCTCGTCGCGAGGTGTTGCGCCGGTGTCGAGCCTCCGCCGACCAACGAGAGCCCCGAACGCACCTCAATCTCGACCTCGCCGGAGGGAAGCCGCGGGCGAAGCCGCTCGACGAACGCCTGCGAGCGGCGCTCGATCTCACCGGCGGGCAGGCGGATCATTCGGAGGGTGGGGATCGCGTCGTGTCCGGCTGCTTGCGGTCCGCGGAGATAGGCGAGCAGTGTGATCTCGAGCGCAGCGATGGTCAGCTTATCCACTCGCAGGGCGCGGAAGAGCGGGTTGCGCCGAATGCGCTCGACCAGCTCCTTTTTGCCCGCGATGACCCCGGCCTGCGGCCCGCCCAGCAGCTTATCGCCGCTGAAGGAGATGACCGAGGCGCCTGCGGCCAGGCTCGCGCGCGCAACGGGCTCCTCGAAGCCATAGACCGAAAGATCCACCAGGCAGCCGGAGCCCAAGTCTTCAAAAACTGGCAATGAGGCGCGGTGGCCGAGCTCGACCAGCTCCTCGAGCGAGGGCCGCTCGGTAAAGCCGACGATGCGGAAGTTCGACGGGTGGACGCGCAGCAGCAGGCGCGTGCGCTCGTTGATGGCGCGGTCATAGTCGGCGAGGCGCGTGCGGTTCGTCGTGCCCACCTCGCGCAGCACCGCTCCGCTTTCCGCCATAATGTCGGGGATGCGGAAGGCGTCGCCGATTTCGATCAGCTCGCCGCGGGAGACAATCACTTCGCCGCCCTTGGCCAGCGCATTGAGTACCAGGAAGACCGCGGCGGCATTGTTGTTGACGACGATGGCGGCCTCGGCGCCGGCCAGGCGCGCCAGTAGGCGCGCGGTGTGAACGTCGCGCCGGCCGCGTGCGCCAGCGGCCAGGTCATATTCCAAGTTGGAGTACTGCGTAGCCGTGCGTCGCAGGTGCTCGACCACCTGCGGCGCCAGTGGAGCGCGGCCGAGATTGGTGTGCAGTATGACGCCGGTGGCGTTGATCACCGGCCGCAAGGAGGTTGCGAGCGCGCGCTCGACGTCTGCGGCGATGCGCTCCTCCAAGCTGGCCGGCCCGAGTGCTGCGGCGGCCGCCTCCGGATCGTGTGCGATGAGCGTCCGGACGTCGCCCAAAGCTTCGCGAGCGATTTCGACAACCAAGGCGCGGTCCACGCTCTCGACCACCCGAGCTAGGCGCGGGCGCGCCAGCAGCTCGTCCACCGAGGGGATTTGACGCAGCAGCGTGGCGCCACGCGGATCGGCGGAAGGCTTCATCGGCGCAGCTATTTCAGCACAGGCGGAGCGGCAGGGCAACCACGGCGGCGGAAGAAAACAGGCCGAGACCCCGGCCGGCGGGTTCCACGTTGGCGCTTCCGAACGTCCGGGCGGGCCGGGCGTTGACGCCTGACGGCGGGGGCACTAGGATTTTGTGTACCCTTTCGCCCCGGCCTATGGCAACCATCGACGAAGACCTGAGCCAGCTCGAGAAGGACGTCCGGATGCTCAAGATTGAGTTCGAGCAATACTTCGGCGGTGGACGGGCGCGCCCGCCGGCGGACACCGAATGGCGGATCGAGCAGCTCCTGAAGCGCTACGGCGACCGCACGGCAGACATGAATTTCGGCCAGCGCTTCCGGTACAGCGGCCTCGCGCAAACCTACGCAAAATATCGGGATATCTTTCGCAAGCGACTCAAACAAAAAGAGGAAGGCAGGGTGCAGCGGCACTTTGGCGCCGCTGCCAAGGCCATCGAATCGGAACGCGCCAGCCGGGAACCGGCCCGCAGCGCAGCGCGGCGTGAACCGGTGCTGCTGTTCGCTGTGAAATGCTCGGACCCGGACCGTGAGGCCGGAAAGGTCGAGCAGCTCTACCAGGCGTTTCGCGACGCGAAGCAGAGCGCTGGGGAAAAAACCGACCGCCTCACGCTGGACACCTTTCTGGAATTCCTCCGCCAGAAGACGCAGCAACTCAAGAAGCAGAAGGGCTGCCGAGAGGTGGAGTACGTTGTCGCGGTGGAAGGCGGTCAGGTGCGGTTGAAGGCGCGCGTGGAGGAGTCGCAGCAGAAGGAAACTCGCAAAACGAAAACCGAAACTCGGTAAAAACCCGGCCCAGGCTTTAGCCTAGCTACGAAACTCTCCTTTTGAAATCCCTTTCGCCCGCTTACAATACTCGTCCTTTTCCCTGCGATGGAGGCACGTGTGCCCATCGAACGAGCCTTGATCAGCGTGTACGACAAGTCTGGCGTGGTGGCCTTTGCGCGCCAACTGGCTGCGCTGGGCGTCGAAATCGTCTCGACCGGCGGTACAGCGCGGCTGCTGCGCGAGGCCCAGCTCGCCGTGCGCGACATTGTCGAGCTGACCGGCTGGCCCGAGATGCTCGGCGGGCGCATCAAGACGCTCCATCCCAAGGTGCACGGGGGCATCCTGTTCCGCCGCGGCCTCGCGGACGATCGCCGGCAGGCCGCCGAGCACGGCCTGCCACCGATTGATCTGGTGGTGGTGAACCTTTACCCGTTCGAGGCCACCGCGGCGAAGGCCGGCCTCTCGGCAGAGGAGCTAATCGAGAACATCGACATCGGCGGGCCGGCGATGGCGCGCTCGGCGGCAAAGAATTTCGAGAGCGTGGCGGTGGTCACCGACCCAGCCGATTACCCGCGGGTGGCTGACGAGCTCGATAAAACGGGCGAACTGAGCCTGGCAACGCGCCTCGAGCTGGCGCGGAAGGCGTTTGCAACCACGGCGCGCTACGACGGGTTAATCGCGACCGAGCTCGAACGTTTTGCCCCGGCCGGCGGCGCAGCGCGCCTCGGCGAGCGGCCCGGTCTGCCAGCCCGGCTGCACCTGGCGCTCGAGCGGAAGCAGACGACGCGTTACGGTGAAAACCCGCACCAGAAGGCGGCGCTTTACGTTCCCGCGGGGCGCCCGGCAGCGGGGCTGGCAGGAGCACAGCAGCTCCAGGGCAAGGAGCTTTCCTACAACAACCTGGTGGACCTGGACGCGGCGTGGCGGCTGGTGCAGGAGTTCACCCGGCCTGCGGCTGCCATCATCAAGCACACCAATCCCTGCGGGGCGGCCGAGCAGGAGTCGCTGGTCGAGGCATATCGGAAGGCGTACGCCTGCGACCCAGTGTCGGCTTACGGCGGCGTGCTGGCGTTCAACCGGCCGGTGGACGCAGCGACAGCCGAGGAAGCCGGGAAACTGTTTGTCGAGTGCATCGTCGCGCCGGGCTACGGGGTCGCGGCGCGGGAGAAGCTCGCGACAAAGAAAAATCTTCGCCTGATGGAGCTCGCCGCGACTGCCGATCCAGATGGACCCGAGGAACTGGAGCTGAAACGCATCTCCGGCGGGGTGCTGGTGCAACAGCCCGACCGGCAAGAACTGAACCAGAGCGAGCTCAAGGTCGTCACCGAGCGCGCGCCCACCGGCGACGAATTGCAGGCGCTGCTGTTCGCCTGGACAGTCGCCAAGCACGTCAAGTCAAACGCCATCGTCTTTGCCCGCGACGCCCAAACGCTCGGCGTGGGCGCCGGCCAGATGAGCCGGGTCGATTCAGTGAAGATTGCGGTGATGAAAGCGCAGCAGCCGCTGGCCGGCAGCGTGGTCGCTTCGGACGCATTTTTCCCCTTCCCCGACGGCGTCGAGGAGGCGGCCCGTGCCGGGGCGACTGCGGTGATCCAGCCGGGCGGCTCGGTGCGCGACGCCGAGGTGATTGCCGCGGCCAACCGGTTGGGGCTGGCCATGGTTTTCACCGGCGTTCGCCACTTTCGGCATTAGCCGACCCGAAACTCCTGAAAGCGTCCGCGGCGCGACAATGCCGCTCTAGCCCGCGCGCCCGCGAAAACTTCGAAACCACCGCTTGGCGCTGCCGCATCCAACCCGGTATGTCGTTCAGAGCTGGAAACGCAGCGAGTGAATGCTTTGACCGCTATGAAGGCGTATAGGATAATAAAAGTTTCGGTGACTCGATGAAAACTCTCTCGTGGCCGGTGGCGATTTCTCTGGTTGCGTGGCTGGCTTTGGCGGGCCCCGCGGCGGCGCAGGACGCCCCCGCGGCCGCAAGGCCAGGAAAGGCTTACTCCCAGCAAGACGCGCAGAAGCGCGCCGAGGCCTATTCCGCCTTCACGATGGGCCACCTCTACGAGGAGTACTACGAGGCCACCAGCCGCAGCGAGTACGCCAACCAGGCCATTGAGTTCTACAAGAAAGCCTACGAGCTCGACCCCGGCTCCGCAGTGATCCGCGAGCGCCTGGCAGAGATTTATTTCAAGTCACAACGCATCCGCGACGCGGTGATCGAGGCGCAGGAGATCATCAAGCGCGATCCCGACAACCTGCCGGCGCGGCGCCTGCTGGCGCGGATTTACGTTCGCACCCTCGGCGACCTCAGCGCCGCGGCGGGCCAGCGCGAGACGGTCACGCGCGCCATCGAGCAGTACCGCGAAATCCTTCGGATTGAACCCGGCGACACCGACGCCGCCCTGTGGCTGGCGCGGCTCTACCGCCTGCAGAACGAGCACGAAAAAGCCGGCGAGGTGCTGCGCGGCGTGCTCGAGCGCGAGCCCGAAAACGAAGCCGCCATCGAGCAGCTCACGCAACTCCTGCTGGACATGGGCAAATCGTCTGAGGCCATTGCGCTGCTCGAGCGGATCGTGAAGCGCTCGCCGACCGCCGGGCTGCTCGACCTGCTCGGCGACGCCTACACGCAGATGCGCGACCCGGCCCAGGCCGAGCAGGCCTACCGGAAGGCCGTCGAACTCGAGCCCGCTGAGGTCAGCCACCGCCGCGGGCTGGCGCAGGCCCTGATGGCTGGGGAAAAATACCCCGCGGCACTCGAGCAGTACAATAAACTTACCGAGCTCGAGCCTGATGACCCGGAGAATTATCTTCGCCTGGCGCAAATTTACCGGCAACTGCGGCAACTCGACCGGGCTGAGGAGAATCTGCTGCACGCGAAGCAGCGCGCCCCGGGAAGCCTCGAGGTGATCTATTACGAGGCGATGATCTACGAGGCGCAGGGCCGTTTTGACGACGCCATCCGGGTGTTGTCGGATGCGGTGGCCGGGGTGAAGTCCCAGCCGGGCCTCACGCCGGCGAGCCGCCGCACCCTGGGCATCCTCTACGAGCAGTTGGGCCGCATCTACCGCGACGTCGAGAACTACGCCGCTGCGATCTTCACTTTCGAGGAGATGTTGAAGCTCGGCGCCGATGAAGACCGGCGAGCGCGCGTGCTGATGATTGACACCTACCGCGCGAACCGCGACCTCGCCCGCGCGCTGGAGGAGTCGCACCGGGCGCTCGAGCTCTACCCGAAGGATCGCAGCATCCGCGTCACCCACGCACTGCTGCTCGGCGAAAAGGGCAATACCGACGAAGCCGCCAAGTTGTTGCGCGAGATGCTGGCGGGCTCGGCCGACGACCGTGAAATCTACCTCGACCTGGCGCAGGTCTATGAGCGCGGCCGACGCTTCACCGAGGCCGAAACGGCTGCGCGCACCGCAGAGAAGATGCCCGGCCGGCCGGCGGAGAACGAAATGGTCTGGTTCATGCTCGGCGCGATCTTCGAGCGGCAGAAGAAGTTCGACCTGGCCGAAGAAGAGTTCAAGCGCGTCTTGGAAGTCAACCCGCGCAACGCTCCCGCGCTGAACTATTACGGCTACATGCTGGCCGACCTGGGCACGCGCCTGGACGAGGCCACCGAGCTGGTGAAGCGCGCGCTGGCTGAGGAGCCCTATAACGGCGCCTATCTCGACAGCCTCGGCTGGGCCTACTTCAAGCAGAACCGCCTGGCCGAGGCCGAAGGCTCCCTGCGCAAGGCCGTCGAGCGCAACAGTCATGACCCGACCATCCGCGACCACCTCGGCGACGTTTACTTCAAAACCGGCCGGATCGACCTGGCCGCCGCCGAGTGGGAACGCTCGCTCACCGAGTGGCGGCGAGCACTGCCCACCGAAAACGAAGCCGACAAAGTAGCGGCACTCGAGAAAAAACTGAACAACCTCAAACAGCGCCTCGCCCAGCAGAAGTCCGCGGGCGAGGTCAAGCCGCAATAAGAACACAAACAGGCGTCCAAAGAGCCTGCGGAGGACGCCCGCACCTTTTTCGAGTACAATTCCGCCGCTCGGATTTCAGGAAATCTCTAACGATGCGATCAGTCAGCCTACCAGCGTTCGCCAAAATCAACCTGTGCCTGCACGTGTTGGGCAAGCGGGCGGACGGCTATCACGAGTTGCGCACCGTCTTCCAGACCATCTCTCTGCACGATACGCTTCGGCTCACGCTGACGCGCCATCCGGGCATTTCGCTCGAAACCGATAATCCTGCGCTGCCCTCGGGGCGCGAGAACCTGGTCTGGCGCGCGCTCGACGCCCTGCGGCGGGAGCTGCGGCTCCGCAGGGGCGTGCGCGCCGAGCTCACCAAGCGCATCCCCAGCGCTCGCGGCCTGGGAGGGGGTTCGAGCGACGCCGCAGCGGCGCTTGTGGGAATGCTGCGGCTGTGCAGGCGCGAGCTGCCCGCGGCACGGTTGGTGAAGCTCGCCGCCGGCCTCGGCGCGGACGTGCCGTTTTTCCTATTTGGCGGCCGGGCGCTGGGCATCGGCCGGGGCGACGAGGTTTACCCTTTGCCTGATCTGCCCGGTCGCGCCATCCTCGTTGTCTCGCCCCGCGACATCGGGATCAGCACGCGAGAAGCCTACCGCTGGGTGAGCCGGCAATTGACAAGGCGCGAGCAAGTCCTTAGACTACATAGTTTCTGCGCTCTGTGCTGGAGCCTGAAGGGGGGCGTCTCGAACGATTTCGAGGCGGCTATCTTCCGGCGGTATCCCCGACTGGCAAGGCTCAAGCAGGGGTTGCTCCGGCGAGGAGCGCTGGAAGCCGCGCTGGCGGGTAGCGGTTCGGCGGTGTTCGGAGTCTTCCGTAACCCAGCGCAGGCGCGCCGAGCTGCACGGGGGTTCCCGAAAGACCAGGTTTTCGTCTGCAAGACCCTTTCACGGGGAGAATACCGCCGCGCCGAGCGTGGACGAGGCGGCGTCTGAAGGCAAATCGTTGATCGACGATAAGTTCAAGATCTTCAGCGGGAGCGCCAACCCGCCGCTGGCGGAAGAAATCTGCCGGTACCTCAGCGCACGCCCGGGGCAGGCGGCGCTCGGCAAATTCAGCGACGGCGAAATCTATTTCCAGATCCTGGAAAACGTGCGCGGCGCCGACGTTTTCGTGGTGCAGCCCTGCAGCCATCCGGTGGATTTCCACCTGATGGAACTGCTGATGATGATTGACGCATTCAAGCGCGCCTCGGCGTGGCGCATCACCGCGGTGATGCCCTACTACTGCTACGCGCGCCAGGACCGCAAGGACAAGCCGCGGGTACCCATCTCGGCCAAGCTGGTGGCCGACCTGCTCGAAACGGCCGGAGCCAGCCGGGCGCTGACGCTCGACCTGCACGCGCCGCAGATCCAGGGCTACTTCAACGTGCCGGTGGACCACCTGTACGCCTCGCCGGTCCTGGTCGAGTACTTCAAGAAGAAGGAACTGGGCAAGTTCACTGTGGTTTCACCCGACGCGGGCGGAGTGGAGCGCGCGCGCTTCTTCGCCAAGAGGCTGGATGCGCCGCTGGCGATCGTAGACAAGCGGCGCGTGGACGTGGACGTCAGTGAAGTGATGCACCTGATCGGCGAGGTCCGGGGCCGGGTGGCGCTGGTGATCGACGACATCATTGACACCGCCGGGACTCTGGACAAGACCGCCGAGGCGCTGCTCAAAGAGGGTGCGACGAAAGTCTATGCCGCCTGCACGCATGCGGTGCTATCCGGGCCGGCGGTGGACCGCCTTTGCCGGTCGCCCATCGAGGAGGTTGTGGTGACCGATTCGGTGCCGCTCTCTGCCGCGGCAAAAAAGGTGCACAAGATCAAGGTGCTCAGCGTGGCCGACCTGCTCGCCCGGGGCATCCGCTCGATCCACGAAGAGACTTCGATCAGCGAGCTGTTCATTTGATCCGCCAACAGTGGTGAACGCCCCGGCGGTTCGAACCGCCGCAGCGTCCGGTCAAAGGCCCGGCCTGGCGCCCCGAAGGAAGGAGCCATGCAGCAAATCGTCATCGATGCGACGCCCCGCGAGGAACGCGGCAAGAACGCCGCCCGGCGCATCCGCCGCAGCGGGCAGATCCCGGCGGTGCTCTACGGCGGAACGGGCGACCCGCTCGCAGTGGCGGTCAACGCCAAGCAGGTGGCCGGCATCCTGCGGTCGGAGTCCGGGCACAACACGATTTTCACCGTCAAGCTGCCCGGCGGCGAACACAAGGCCATGCTGAAAGACTGGCAGGTGGACCCGGTGAAGGGCGCGCTGCTGCACGTGGACATGCTGCGAGTGGCGCTGGACGTGCGCATGCACGTCAAGGTGCCCGTGCACACGTTCGGCGAGCCGCAGGGCGTCAAGCTCCAGGGCGGCATTTTCGAGATGGTGACCCGCGAAGTCGAAATCGAATGCCTGCCCACCGAAATCCCGGACGAGTTCAAGGTGGACGTGACCGAATTGATGATCGGCAAGCAACTTCGCGCCGCCGACCTGCCGCTGGACCCCCAGAAGATGAAGCTCGTGAGTGACCCACAGCGCGTGATCGCGCACGTGGTGGCCCTGCGCGCCGAGGAAGAGAAGCCCGCCGAGGCGGAGGTCGTGGCCGAAGCGGCTCCGGCGGAGCCCGAAGTCATCAAGAAAGGCAAAAAGGAAGTCGAAGAGGGCGAAGAGGCCGAGGGCGAAGTCGAGACCAAGGCCAAGCCCAAGGAAAAGGAGAAGTAGCACCGGGTGGGTGGTGTGCTCGAGCGGATCACATCGCGGCCGGGCGGTGTGGCACAGACCAGCCGATGGACGCGCGCCGGCGGGCGGCCGCGCTGATGC
>Ga0209180_10001636_pt1 | contig 11180 bp, 13 predicted proteins | sample CZO8metaG_3_FD_188355 | JGI IMG/M metagenome (GOLD analysis project Ga0209180, IMG submission 188355) | Vadose zone soil microbial communities from the Eel River Critical Zone Observatory, Northern California, USA - CZOApr15con2H2.8 metaG... | ecosystem: Environmental > Terrestrial > Soil >...
CCATGGCCTCGTCCTCAGTCAGCTGGCCCGCCGTCAACCGGCGCAGGACGTCTCTCAAAGGCCCGCGAGCACCTCGCGCATGCGCTGCCAGTGCGTGCCCGCCCAGTAGATGCGGCCGCACACAGGGCACTCGGAGTAGCGCGATTGGGTCTGGCGGACATAGGGCGGCACACGCTCCGCCACAGTTGAGGCGACACGCGCCTGCAGCTCGGCGTTGCATTCGATGCAGCGGGTGAGGGCTTCCTTCAGCTCGAGGCCAAGCTCTTTGAACACCTGGCGTAGCTGCGCCGTGACCTCGTCATCGCGAATGAGGATCGCTCGCACGACGCCGGTCTGGATCACGCGCCGCTTGGTGAGGTCTCGATCTCGGGTGAGCAGCACCCGGCTCTCGGCCGCGGCTTCACGAACCAGCGCCGCATCGTCGATCCGTGGGTGATACGAGGCGTCGTAACCCAGCGCCCGCAGCCAACGCGCGAGCCGCCCGACGTTGCAGTCGGCGAGAAACTTGGGTCTCACCTGGGTTTCACCTGCCCCATCTTAGAATCGGGGCGTGGCGACGATTGACGATCTGATGTCGACCCTGCGGCGCGAGGCAGAATCGTGCTACTCGTGGTCGAACGGTCCGCACGACCGGTACGTGGCGCACAGCCATCCCTACGAAAAGGTCCTGTACTGCGTAGAAGGCTCGATCACTTTTGTGCTCGAGCGCGAGGGGAAGCGGGTCGATTTGAGCTCGGGCGATCGGATGGTCCTCCCTCCCGGCACCGTCCACTCGGCAGTCGTCGGACCCACGGGCTGCACTTGCATCGAAGGCAAGCGTTAGGACCAGTGTTGCCAAACACGTGCGGCGTAATATGGGCGTGCCGATGAGCATCATCGAGTTCATCCGCGACCGGGCCCGCTTCTATAACTGCCCGGTGTGCGGGCGCAGCTTGAAAGGCTGTGACATCCAGGTCCTCAGTCACGAGGAGGAGCGCTTCCACATCCAGGTCACGTGCGCGCAGTGCCAGGTGACTTTCATTGTCGTGATTGCGATCGCGGGCGGGGCCGTGGAAGAGATCGAGACCGTCGGGACACCGTCCGAAGAAGAACTGGCGCCTGCACGCGAGCCGATCAGCGTGGACGAGATCCTCGATCTGCATCTCTACCTGAAGAACTTCCAGGGCACGCTCACGGAGCTCATCCACCAGCCCGACCACAGCCGGGGCTGATCTCGCGCCCGGTCCGCAAATGAGGCGGATCTTTCTCGATGACGCTGGGGGCGCGCCCGTTCTTCCTGAGGTCACCGCGGCGCTGCGCAGCGCTCCCGACGGCAATCCCTCGAGCCCGCACACCGAGGGCCGCGCCGCCCGTGCCGCCCTCGACCAGGCCCGCGACCAGACCGCCCGGGCGCTGGCCGCCAATCGGACCGAGATCACCTTCACGTCTTCAGGCACCGAGGCCGTCAACCTCGCCCTGTTCGGCGCGGCTCGACGCCTCCCCTCGACTGGCATGATCCTGACCTGGGCGGCGGAGCATCAGGCCGTGCTGGGTGCGGCTCGGCGTCTCCAGGCCGAAGGACGTCGTGTCGAGATCGCCCCAGTCGATCAAGAAGCCCGCGCCGACCCCGATGCGATAGCGCCCGGCACCGCGCTGGTTTCGATCGGCCTCGCCAACAACGAGGTCGGCACGATCCAACCCGTTCGCGAGGTGATCGATCGGGCGCACGCGATCGGTGCGTTGGTGCACGTCGACGCATGCGCCGGTCCACGCTGGATTCCAATCCCCGGCGGCGCCGACATCGTCTCCTACAGCGGGCACAAGCTCGGCGCCGGCCGCGGCGGGGCGATCTATGTCAAAGACGGCGTGCGTATCGACCCTCTCTTTTATGGGGGCCCGCAGGAGTGGGGCCGCCGTGCGGGTTATGAAGACGTCGCTTCGGCACTGGCTTTCGCTACCGCGATCACGGTGTGCGTGCGCGATCGAGTCCAGCGCTCGATCGAAGCGCGGAAGCAATCGACAGCTCTTCGCGATCTTCTCGGTGAGCCGGGCGGGCGCCCCACCGGCGCCGAACACCGCCTGCCTAACTTCGCGACCTGCGCCTTCGCCGACCGCAAGGGCGAGGACATGCTGCTCGCACTTGACACCGCAGGCATCGCGGCGTCGAGCGGGTCTGCATGCGCCTCCGGCTCGCTCGACCCGTCGCATGTGCTGTTGGCCATGGGCTTGAGCCTTGATGAAGCGCTCGGAAGTCTCCGCCTGACGACCGCCTATGCCACCACCGATGACGATATCTCGCAGGCGCGCGAAATCATCACCGCCGCGCTCGTACGCAGCCCTGCCCGTGCCTAGCCTCGAAGAGGACCTCGCGGCCCGGCTGGCGAAAGGGGAAGAGGTCGTGCTCGCCACCGTGATCCGCCTCGATGGCGAGCCCCCTTCTCGGACTGGGGCCAAGCTCCTCATGTCGCGCTCCGCGACGCTCGCCGGCACGCTCGGCTGCAGCGAGTTCGACGCCGCCGCGCTCGAGGACTCGAGCCGTATCGCGGAGGGAGCTCAGCCGCAGCTGCGTACCTACCGCCACGACCTCGGCTCCATCGAGGTGTACCTGGAGCCGCACGCTGCGGCGCCGACGCTGGTCGTGTTCGGCGCGACCCCGGTCGCCAGGGCTCTGATGCGCTGGGCGCCCGAGCTGGGCTTCCGCCCCGTGCTCGTAGAGACGCGCCCGCAACGCCTCGCCGGCGCCGACTGGCCGCCGACGTTCACGGACCTCGACAAGCTCGGCGAGGCGCTTGGCTCAGAGATCTATGCCGTGCACACAGACCACGACGCTCCCGATCTGGTCCAGGCCCTCGAGGTCCTCGTGCCCAGGAACCCACGGTTCATCGGCCTGGTCGGCAGCCGCCGCCATACCGGCCACCACCTCGAGGCCCTTCGGGCCAAGGGCGTCGGCGAAGACGTGATCGGCCGCATCCAGAGCCCGGTTGGCCTGGACATCGGCGCCGTCACGCCGGCGGAGATCGCCGTCTCGATCCTGGCCGGGATCGTCGCCCGCCGGCGCGGGCGCCAGGGAGGCTGGCTGCTGGATCGCGGTTAGCGACGATCGCGGCAATGGCCTTGATCGTTGTCTTCATCGTGATCCCCCGCCTCAACCAGCCCGCCTCCGCCTGGCCCAGTTAAGTGGGCTGGAAGGCGCGTATTACGACCGCATAATCAGTGGCCGTGTCGATCGGAACCGGAACCAAGCTGGGTCAGTATGAAGTCCAGGACTTCATAGGCCAGGGCGCCATGGGCGTCGTCTACCGCGCTTATCACGCGCAGCTTGCTCGCACCGGTGCGGTCAAGGTCATGCAAGCGATCACGCCGGACGAAGACTCGATCGCGCGGTTCCGCCACGAGGCGCAGGCGATCGCGCAGATGCGCCACCCGAACATCCTCAACGTCTTCGACTTCGGCGAATACCAGGGAACGCCCTACATGATCGTGGAGTACGTCCCGGGCGGCAGCCTCGCGAACCGGCTGAACGGACCCCAGCTCGATCAGGCGACCGCCCTTAAATATCTACGCGGCATCGCGTCGGGTCTCGACCACGCGCACGGACTCGGGATCGTCCACCGCGACGTGAAGCCCGCCAACGTCCTCCTCGAGAAAGACGACACGCCGGTGATCGCCGACTTCGGCCTGGCGAAGCTGCTGCAGGGCTCGTCGCTGAAATCGATGACGGGCGTGACCACGGGCACGCCGGCCTACATGGCTCCAGAGCAGGTGACCGGAAGTCACGCGGGGCCGCCGGCCGACCGCTACTCGCTGGCGACGATCGCGTACGAGATGCTGACCGGCGTCATTCCTTTCGACGGCGAGGGCTTGATGGAGGTCCTTTACGCGCAAGTGCACCGCGACCCCTTGCCTCCGAGCGCCCGCAACAGCGCTCTGAACCCGCAGGTCGACGCGGTGATCATGCGCGGCCTGGCCAAGGATCCGGCCGCGCGCTGGGAAACCGCCACGGCGTTCGTCGACGCCCTCGAAGCAGCGCTGGCCGGCAAGCTGGAACCTGCACTGGCGAAGACGGTGGTCATGGCGCCGCCGATCGCTTCGACCCTGGCCCTGACTGCGCCGATTGCGGCCGGTGCCGCGGTGGCGGTGGCTCCGCCGCCAGCCCGCGCTGACGCGGCGGGCCGGAGCGCAACCGTCGCGATGGCTTATCCGGCGCCCACCGCTCAGCGAGTGGCGGAGAAGAAATCGCACAAGGGCCTCTACGCGATCATCGCCGGGGCTGCGATTTTGCTCCTCCTCCTATCGAGCGTCGTGTTGATCGCCGCATTGCGCACTCCGACGCTCTCGCTGTCCGCGTCAACCGTCACCGCGGGTGAGAGCGTCGTCGCGAACGCGACCAACGTGCCGGCCAATCAAAACGGCGAGATCCAGCTGCACAGCACCCTGCACGTCTTTACTTTTCATGCCGACTCGAACGGTCATGTCAGCCAACCGATTGTGGTTCCGCGCAACATCGGCGCCGGCAATCACACGGTGACGATCTGCTGGGCTTCCAGGTGCCGCAACTCGGTGACGCTCCACGTGATCGAGCCTGGCGTGGCGTTGGCTTCGCCCACGCCGGGGACCACACCGGGCGGGACACCGAGTGCCAGCCCGACCCCGAACACGACCACGGGCAGCAGTCCGACTCCGACCGGCGGTACGTCGGGCAGCCCGCACCCGAGCCCGATACCTACCCCAAAGCCAAACCCCACCCCGACGCCCACGCCATCTCCGCCTCCATCACCGGTGATCTCGGTCTCGAACTACAACATCAAAATCCTCACCGGTACGGAGACTGTTTATGGCGCTCACTTCAGCCCCGGCAGCTCGGTGACGATCACCTTTTACCAGGGATCCTTGACGACGTCGGAAGGAAGCTCCGCGGCGAGCTCGAGCGGGTACTTCTCCAAGACCTTCACCGTCCCCGCAACAGCGATTGTGGGTCCTGCCGCCGTGAAGGTCTGCGGCACCAACGGCTGTTTGTACGCCACCGTGAACGTGAACCTGACCGGCTAAAAGACCTCCGCCGCGATCAGGTCGTCCAGCGTCTCCCGGCGGCGCATCACGTGAGCCTTTCCGTCGCCAACCATCAGCACCTCGGGCCGCGGCATGCCGTTGTAGTTGCTCGCCATCGCCAGGTTGTATGCACCGGCCGCAGGCATGGCGATTACATCGCCCGTTTTCAGCTGCGGCATCTCGATGTCAGTGATCAGGATGTCGGTCGACTCGCAGTACTTGCCCGCGATCGTCACCTTGCCGTCGGGCGCGCGGTCCGGAGCTGAAGCGAGGAACGCTTCGTAACGGGCCCCGTACAGCTTGGGCCGGATGTTGTCGCCCATGCCCCCATCGACCGCGACGTATCGGCGGACACCGGGGATGTCCTTGATCGAGCCGACGGTGTAAAGCGCGACACCCGCCGGCCCCGCGATCGAGCGCCCCGGCTCGACCACCAGCTCTGGCACCGGGAGATCCCTGAGCACACATCCCGTCTCGAGCGCGTGACGGACGATCTCGACGAAATGACGAGGCGTCGGGGGGTCGTCGTTGTGCGTATAGGCGATGCCGAGCCCGCCACCCGCGCCGAGCATGCGCGGCTCGAATTTCAGCTCCTTGCGAAGGCGGACCAGCAGGTCGAGCATGATCTCCATCGCCTGCTCGTAAGCCCCCAGTGCCAGGATCTGCGACCCGATGTGCGAGTGCAGCCCGACGACCTCGAGGCGCGGATGCCGCAGCGCTTCGGCGATCGCATCGAACGCCGCCCCCGACTCGATCGAGAAACCGAACTTGGAATCGAGCTGACCGGTCGAGATGTGGGCGTGTGTATCCGGCTTGACCCCGGGTGAGATGCGCAGCATGACCGGCGTTCGCTTGCCCTCCGGCACGATGCCGCGGAGCAGCTCGAACTCGTACGAGCCGTCGATGACGATCGTGGCCCCGGCGTCGTACGCGGCTTGCAGGTCTTCGAGGCTCTTGTTGTTGCCGAGGAAGTGGATGCGGTCGGCTTTCGTCCCCGCTTTCAGCGCCAGGTACAGCTCACCGGCCGACACCACGTCGAGCCCGAGGCTTTCCTCCGCCACGATGCGCAGGAATCGCGGCGACGCGAACGCCTTGGCCGAGTAGAGCACGTGGCCGGCCGAGCCCATCGCGGCCACGTATTCGGTAGCGCGCTGACGCACGGTGGCCTCGTCGTACACATAAAGAGGTGTGCCGTGCTCGCGCGCAAGCTCGACCAGGTCACAACCGCCCACCTCCATGTGGCCGGCGGCGTTGACCCGGTATGTGACCGGGAAAAGCAAGATTAGTTCGCTAGTTCGGCGACGAGCCGCAGGAGCCGCATCCCCCGCCGCAGCAGCCTCCGCCGCTGGTCTGCTCGCTCCCGAAATCGAGCGACGATTCGCTGCCGCCCGCGACCGCGAAGCTCGAGACGAGCACCCTGGTCTTGGTCGACTCGCACGAGGGGCAGATCTGGCTGATGTCCCTTTCGGCGAATCTCGTCAGGACTTCGAACTTCCCGGAGCAGCTCTCGCACCGATACTCGTAGATGGGCATCTCAATGCAAGATTCTAAGCTCGATGACTTCGCGCGACTCATATCCGCCTGGCCGGGGTTGATGGCCAAGCCGGATCGCGCGCTCATCGACGACAGCCTGGTTCTCCTCGAACATCTCGGCGTAGCGCGCAACCTGGTTGACGTCGGCTCGGGCGCCGGCCTGCCGGGCATCGCGCTCAAGATCGCCCGGCCCGAGCTCAAGGTGACCCTGATCGAAGCCGATCAGGCGAAGGCCGCCTTCCTGGTGCACGCGTGCGCCACGCTCCGGCTCGAGAACGTCGAGGTCGTGGCCCGGCGCGCGGAGGAGGCAGGCCACGATCCGGCGCTCCGGGAGAAATTCGACGTCGCGGTCGCCCGTGCCCTGGCGCCCCTGCCTGTTCTGGTCGAACTCTGCTTGCCGCTGGTGCGCGTGGGAGGGCGCTTGCTGGCGCAAAAGACAACAGACGAGGATCCCGCCGCCGCGGCCGCTGCGATCGATGTGCTCGGCGGCAAGCTGTCGGAGGTTCTAGCGGCGCCGTCCGAGGCGCGCGCGACGGGGACCGTGGTCGTCATCGACAAAGTCCGGCCGGGTCCGGCGCAATATCCCCGCCGGCCCGGTGTCCCCGCGCGAAAACCGCTGTCTTAGGTCAGGATGGCCTTCCCTGCGGCCTGGATAGCCTTCAGGTTGGTGAGGGCGAGGGTCTGGACCGGCTTCGGAAGAGCCGCGTACTGCAAAGAGGTTCCATCGGCCTGGCCGTCGGTGACCAGCCACTTGAACAGGTACACAAGCGCCCGGCCCTTGGCGGCATCTGCGACCGAGGTCGGAAGGATCACCCAGCTGAATCCGGCGATCGGGTACGAGTCGTTGCCGGGCTCATTGGTGATCGAGAAGTTGGTGGGGCCGACGCTGGTGTTCTGCGCGGCGGCGGCAGTGGCTCCGGCCACGCTGGCCTGCAAGTAGTTGCCGGCCGCGTTCTTGATGTATGCCTGGCTCATGCCTGTCTGCACCACGTAAGCGAGCTCGACGTAGCCGAGCGCTCCGGCCGTGGATGTGATCTGTTGCGCAACGCCCTGGTTGCCGCTGGCGCCGACGCCCGCCGGCCACTTGACCGCCTTGGCGACGCCGACGTTCGACTTCCACTCGCTCGACACCTTGCCGAGGTAGTCGGTGAAGTGGTACGAGGTGCCACTGCTGTCAGATCGGTGGACGACCTGGATGGCGCTGCTCGGCAGGGTCACGCCCGAGTTCTGAGCGGTGATTGCCGCGTCGTTCCACTTCGTGATGTGGCCCAGGAAGATGTTGGCGAGCGTCGGACCGTCGAGTTGAAGCTTGCTGACACCTGACAGGTTGTAGGCGATGGAGATGACGCCCAGGGTCGTAGGAATCTGGGTCAATGCGGCGGCGCCGCCAGTGACCTTCGCGATGTCAGCGTCGCCCATCGGCACGTCGCTGGCGCCGAAGTCCACGGTGCCCTTCTGGAACTGCGAGATGCCCGCGCCCGAGCCGACGGATTGGTAGTTCACCGTCACATTCGGGTACTTCGCGTTGTAATCGAAGAAGGCCTTCTGATAGAACGGCGCTGGGAACGTCGCCCCGGCGCCCGTGAGCGACCCGCTGCCGACATCGACCGGGGGCGGCGATGCGGTGCCGGTGCCGTTGCTGCCGCAAGCCGCGGCGACCACGGCGGCCGCAATGCCCGCCAGGAGCGCCCGCCCCATTTGTCTGCCTACCAACATCAAACCCTCCTCCACCTATGAACGGTATTTACGTCCTCAAACTACCCAGCACCGTTTAAGCGGGGGTTAACTCGTGCTTAAGCGCTAATGCGCTGGAACCGCTCATATACTCCGGCCGTGATCTGGGATCGCGGCCGGAACGAGGAGCAACCGGAAAGGCGCATCGCGCAGCGCGACCCGTTCGCCGCGCTTCTAGAAAACGCGCCGGTGATGGTCCTGTTGCTCGACGAAGAAGGTCGCGTCGTGACCGCCAACCGGGCCGCTCGCGAGCTGTTCGAGATCGAGCTGGACCGATTGCCCGCGAGCCTCGTGGAGGTGACGCTCGAGGCGAGCTTGCTCAACATTCTCAGCGGCACGGCCAACGAGGCCGAGGCGCATCTTGTCCATCACAGGCGCACGGTCCTGGTCAGCCTCGAGCCCAGCCTTCGGGCGGGAGAGACCTTGATGTTCCTCACAGACGTGACCGAGCTCCGCCGCCTGGCCACGGTGCGGCAGGAGTTCGTCGCCAACCTGGTCCACGAGCTGAAGACGCCAATCACCTCGCTGCGCCTGACCGCCGAGAGCTTGCTCGGCGACCCTTCGCCCAAGGACCGGCACAGGTTTGCCGAACGGCTCGTCAAGGAGGCTGATCTTGTGAGCAAGATCATCGACAACCTGCGCCAGCTGGGCGACATCGAGGCTCGGACGATGGCAATGGAGACCTCGCAGTTCGACCTCGCCGAGCTGGTCGAGGAAAGCGTGACCAGGCTCGGCATCGACCGGCCCGTGAACACCGACATACCTTTGGCCCTGGCCGTTACCAGCGACCGGCCGAAGCTCGTCCAGGCCCTCGACAACCTGCTCGACAACGCCGCCAAGTTCTCGCCGCCCGGCTCGGCCATCGACGTGAGCGCCCAGGTCGCCGGCGACGAGGTGCGGCTAAGCGTCCGGGATCGCGGTCCCGGGATCTCCCCCGAGCACTGGAGCCGGGTCTTCGAACGCTTCTACAAGGTCGACCGGGCGCGCCCGCGCGAGGCCGGCGGCTTTGGTCTGGGCCTGGCCATCACCAAGCACCTGGTGCAGGTCCTGGGAGGCCGGATCTGGACTGAAACGGCCCGGGACGGCGGGCAGGTGTTCACGATCGCGATCCCAACGGAAGCGTTAACGCGCCCATAAACCGGCGTTAACCAGGGACCCCGTATCTTAGGCATCGGGTTGGCGGACGCTAGACCGATAATTCAGCCTCTGGTGCAATTAGGGAGGCCGGAGCTTCGAGCGATGCCTGGATCTGCTCAAACGAAGCTTGAGGTCGACTCCCTTTCCTTCTTCTATGGCAAGACCCGCGCGCTCAAGGACGTCAGCTTCGAGATCCCCGAGCGCCGTATCACCGCCATCATCGGGCCCTCCGGGTGCGGCAAGACCACGCTCCTTCGCGTATTCAACCGCATGTACGACCTGGTCCCGGGCGCTCGAGCTCAAGGCAGGGTGACCATGGACGGCAGCGACATCGTGACCACGACCAAGCTGCTCGACCTGCGTCAGAAGGTCGGCATGGTGTTCCAGCGACCGAGCCCTTTTCCGATGTCGATCAGGGACAACGTCGCTTTCGGTCCACGACTGCTGGGCTGGAGTAAATCGCGCATCAACGACATCGTCCGGCGCAGCCTCGAGAGCGCCGCCTTGTGGGATGAGGTGTCCGACCGCCTCGACGAATCGGGTACGTCGCTTTCAGGCGGCCAGCAGCAGCGGCTCGTGATCGCGCGCTGCCTGGCGGTGAGCCCGGAGGTGATCCTCATGGACGAGCCATGCTCAGCTCTCGATCCCATCGCCACCTTGAAGATCGAAGACCTGATGGTCCAGCTGGCCCGCGAGTACACGATCGTGATCGTGACCCACAACATGCAGCAGGCGGCGCGCGTCTCCGACTTCACCGCGTTCATGCTCATGAACCCCGAAGGGCGTCATGGCGAGCTGATCGAGTTCGCGCCCACCGCCGATCTCTTCAACGCCCCGCGAGACCCGCGGACAGAGGCTTACATCACCGGGCGCTTCGGCTAAACGACGTGCCGCGCCTGACATTCGAAAGAGAGCTGGCGAGCCTCCGCGAATCGCTCGTGCGCATGGGCACGCTCGTCGAGTCCCAGATCGAAGCTTCGCTCGACGCGCTGCGCAGGCGCGACGGCCCCGCGGCGGAGAAGGTTCGCGCGCAGGATCAATACCTGAACGAGCTGTTCAAGCAGATCCGCGAGCAGATCTTCATGGTCATCGCGACGCAGCAGCCCGTGGCGCGAGACCTGCGCCGCCTCATGGGCATCCAGTACATCGCCACCGAGCTCGAGCGCATGGGTGATTACGCGGTTCGCATCGGCCGCATGACCAAGACTCTCGTTGGGCTTCCCGACCGACCGCTGCGCGCGGAGTTCGGGCTCATGGGCGACCTTGCCATCGGCCAGGTGCACGACATCCTCGAAGCGCTGATCGACGAAAACGAGGCGCATGCGCGTGAGGTCGCGGGCCGCGACAACGAGATCGACCGCCTCTATCACCGGGTCTTCGACGAGCTGATCTCCGAGATCGGCAAGGGCCACACGGATTCCGACGGCGCGCTGCGTGCGGTGACGCTTCTGCTCGTCGCCCACAACCTCGAGCGCATCGCGGACCGCGTCACCAACGTGGCCGAGGACATCGTGTTCCTCGAAACCGGCCAGGTGGTCGAGCTCGGATGAATCGCTCCGCGGCCGCTGCCAACTCCGGGCGCGTGCTGGTCGTGGAAGACGACGAGGGCATCCGCGAGATGCTGAAGTACAACCTCACCGCCGCGGGGTTCTCCGTGCAAGAGGCTGCCGACGGCGCGTCGGGTTTGCGAACGGCCCGCACCGCCAGACCGGACCTCGTCCTGCTCGACCTGATGCTGCCCGGCATGA
>Ga0209180_10001643_pt1 | contig 11170 bp, 12 predicted proteins | sample CZO8metaG_3_FD_188355 | JGI IMG/M metagenome (GOLD analysis project Ga0209180, IMG submission 188355) | Vadose zone soil microbial communities from the Eel River Critical Zone Observatory, Northern California, USA - CZOApr15con2H2.8 metaG... | ecosystem: Environmental > Terrestrial > Soil >...
GCAGCTTTTCAACAACTTCTACCACAAACACCACATTCTTACGGAATCCGACGAAGCCCGGAAGAAGTTTCTTCTTGCAACGACCGCCATCGTGCGCCGCGAGTTAATGTGGGCGCTTACGCTCATGGGGATTACGGTGCCAGCGGTGATGTAAGGATTTCGCCGCAGATGGACGCGGGTTCACGCGGATATTTCCGAGATTTATGGCCCCATTGTGGTATCAAAGATTAATTCCCAGAGAAACCTGGATTATCATTAGTCTTGGAAGTGTATCTAGCATTCAAGAATGCTGGGGCTCGCGCCCCCTGCGCTCTTTGAAAATTCCCCAAAGCAGTACGCAGTCCAAGAAATCCGTACGCGCGAATGTTAACTATTAAGTTAACTCTAGGAATCCTCAGCAAGTACCCCGCCTTGACGGCGACTTTATCCAGTAAATACGGGGCAATCATGCTGTTTCAGGAGGTTCCAAACACTTGCTGCAAGTGGGGGTTCTGGAATCGCCAGCCAAGTCAAAATCCAGAGGCAAAAGATAACTAAAAGGTAACGATTCAGGTTTCCCTTAGGAGTTTCTGCTAGCTACCCACCAACCGCACTATCCTTAAACAGCAGCTCTCGCGCCCGTTGCGCGGCTTTGACTACGGCCTTGATTAGAGTCACGCGCAGCTTGCCCTCTTCCAGCTCCATGATGCCATCAATCGTGCAGCCGGCGGGGGTGGTGACCTCGTCTTTCAGCAAAGCCGGGTGGTGTCCGGTTTCCAGCACAACTTTGGCTGCACCGAGCGTAGTTTGCGCTGCCAGCAGGGTCGCCAGGTCGCGGGGCAATCCGACTTTGACGCCGCCCTCGGCCAGGGCCTCAAGAATAATGTAGATGTAAGCCGGACCGCTGGCCGAAAGCCCGGTGATCGCGTCCATATGTTTTTCGTCCACCGTGACCGTTCTTCCCACCGAGGAGAAGAGGCGGCTGGCGGTTTCCAAGTGTTTCTCGTGGACAAATTTTCCTTTGCAGATGGCGGTGATTCCGCAGCCTACGATAGCGGGCGTATTCGGCATAGTGCGGATAACTGGAATCGAAGCTGCCAGTCTTTTTTCTACGTATTCGGTGGGCACCGAGGCGGCGATGGAGATGATGAGTTGATTGGGTTTGAGTTCCGGGCCAATTTCATCGAGCACCGCTCCCATGGCGGAGGGCTTAAGGCCCAGCAGAATGATGTCAGCCTTACGAACGGCGGCGCGGTTGTCGGTGCCGACTCGTATTCCCAACTCCACCGAAAGCGCGGACGCCTTTTCACGGTGTTGAACCGTGGCGGCTATGTCCCTGGCTGAAAACAGTTTCTGCTTCATGAATGCGCGCAGCAGAATGCTGCCCATTTTTCCCGAACCGAGGACCGCTATTTTCCCCAACTTGTGCTCCATCTGAGATGGCTCCTTGGTCTGAATCTTGACGGCAATAAAAACGGAAGAGGAAGTCTATCCTGTCGTGAACAGGTGACCAAGTTTTTCTTTCTTGGTCTTCAGGTAATTTTCAGAGTGGGAATGCGGTTCTACCTCGCAGGGGACGCGTTCGACCACGTGCACCCCGGCCCGCTCCAGGGCTGCGACTTTATCAGGATTGTTCGAGAGCAGCCGCACTTGCTTGATGCCCAGCGATTTCAAGATCTCAGCCGGTAAGCCAAACTCGCGATGGTCGGCCTTGAAGCCCAGCTTCTCGTTGGCCTCCACGGTATCCAGACCCTTGTCTTGCAGTCCATAGGCCTGCAATTTGGCCATCAATCCGATTCCGCGCCCTTCCTGTTGCTCGTAAACCAGCACACCGGTCCCGGCCTCGGCGATCATGGCAAGGGCCATTTCAAGCTGTTGCCGGCAGTCGCAACGCAGCGATCCGAAGACGTCTCCGGTAAGGCACTGCGAGTGCACGCGCACCAGTGGGAGTGCATTGGCATAGTCGCCTAATACCAGAGCGACTGCAGTCTCCGGCTTGCCGCTTGCATCGTTTCCACCTTCAAAGCCAAGAATGCGGAAGTGTCCCCAGCGTGTGGGAAAATCGGCCTCAGCCACCTTGCGTATTGTGGGAGAGCTGGACATCTGCATTCATTATATATACCCACAGAACAGCCGCAGGATGGCCGTAATATGGTCAGAAATTGTGTAAGAATAAGCATGACCCACCATGGATCAGCGCCTCATACTGCTTACGCAACTGATCAAGCTAGGCGTGGCGGCTGCCATCGCCGGCGCATGGGTCCGCTCACGTGATTTCAAGCGGCTGCTCTTTTCAGAGCCTCCCTCTTTGCAGAAGAAAATCTCCCTGGTGATGCTGTTCTCCATTCCCTATGCCCTGGGAGTGTGGGTGCGGCAGATTGTCGGCAATTTTCTTGCAGCTGATCTTTCGTTTGAAGCCTCATTGCTGATGGGAGTGCTTGCCGGTCCCATCGCGGGTGCAATTGGCGGAGGATTGGTCTCCGTTCCAGCGGTTTTGCACCAGGAATATCTCACACTGCCTTTCAACGTGGGGGTGGGCATTCTGGCCGGCATCCTGCGCGATCTTGCCCGTGACCCGGAAGAGATATGGTCTTTTTCTCCGTTCATTGATCTCAGCGTGTATCGCTGGGTCCGCAAGATGGTGCGCCGGCCGCACCTGGACTGGCAGATGGGCTTTTTCTTTCTCATCGTGTCCTTGCAATTTACTCGAATGGAACTGGGAAAGCACTTTCCCGGGCGGATTTTCTATCTCCAACTTCCTCCGGGACTTTCCTTTCAGGCTAAATTCTGGATTTCGGCTGCAATCTACGCAACTACCATCGCCGTGATTGCGATTCCGCTGAAGATCTTCAATGCCGTCCGCCTGGAGTTAAAGCTGCGCGAGCACGAGCGTCTTCTCCTGCAGGCCCGCATGGAGGCCCTGCAGAGCCAGATCAATCCGCATTTTCTGTTTAATACCTTGAATTCGGTTTCTTCTCTCGTGAGGGTGGACCCCGACACGGCCCGCGAACTCATTGTGAAGCTGGCCAATATTCTGCGGCGGCTGCTGCGCCAGACCGAGACTTTTGTCCCATTGCGGGAAGAGCTGGAGTTTGTTGACAACTATTTGGATATCGAGGTCGTGCGCTTTGGGCAGGACAAGCTACAGGTGGAAAAAGATATCCAGCCGGAATCGCTTTCCGCCATGGTTCCCAGCATGTTGTTGCAGCCGCTGGTGGAAAATGCCATCAAGCACGGGTTGGAGCCGAAGCTTGATGGAGGGAAGATCCTGTTGCGCAGCCGCCTCACGGAAGACCGTTTGATTTTGTACATCGCCGACGACGGGATCGGCATGGATAAATCCCAGCCACCCGGCAGCACTCGTCCTGATAGCACCGGCATTGGCATGAGCAACGTCGCTGAGCGGCTGAAGGTCCTTTACGGCGATGTCGCTGAGATGGCCATCAACAGCGAGTATGGCATCGGAACACTGATTACGCTGGAGCTGCCTCTGATTGATGACCTCGCGGCCAGCGAACTCAGCCCTCAACCCATTCAGGCGCCGGGCAGCCTTTATCCTGCGCGCTCCAGCACCTTGCGGTAAAAGTTTTCATACAGCGGGATTATCTTGGTTGAACAGAAGCGTGACTGCGCCTCAAAGCGGGCTGTCTGCCGCATGGCCTTGAGCTTCGATTCATCGGAAAGCACTTCGATAGCGTATTTCGCCATGGTCTCTACGTCTCCCACATCAGCGAGAAAGCCGCTGTGCCCATGTTCAATGACTTCAGGCACGCCGCCAACGCGCGTGGCCACGCAAGGAACTTCACACGCCATGGCTTCCAGCGCAGCCAGGCCAAAACTTTCCAGTTGGCTGGGCATCAGCATCAGGTCGGCGACGCCGAGCTTTTCCTGTACATGGTCCTGCTTGCCTAAAAAAATTACGCGGTCGAGTATGCCTTTTTGCGTTGCCATCCACTCTGCGACAGAGCGGTCGGGTCCATCCCCGATCATCAGCAGCCGGGAGGGAACTTTTTTCTGTACCCGGTCAAAAATCTCTACCACATCCTGCAGCCGCTTCACCGGACGAAAGTTGGAAAGATGCACGAGAAGACGCTCATCAGGTTTGGCAAATTGGGCGCGGTTTTCTGCCGCTTTGGGATCGCGACGGTAGAGGTCGCAGTTCACGAAGTTGGGAATCACTTCGATGGGATTGTGGATGTCGAATTCCAATATCGTGCGATCACGCAGGTAGCGCGAGATGGAAGTCACCCCGTCGCTCTCCTCGATGGCATAGCGGGTGATGGGAAGATAAGACCTGTCAGCTCCGACCACTGTAATATCCGTACCGTGCAATGTAGTAACAAACGGCAAATTTTTGCGTACCAGGGTGGTCGGCGAAGCCAGCAACTGCCGCGCGAGTAGAGCGCTCACCGAGTGGGGAATGGCATAGTGGACGTGCAGGATATCAAGGTCGTAGATTTGTGCCACCTCAGCCATGCGCGTGGCCAGCGCCAGATCATAGGGCGGATACTCAAACAGCGGATATCGCGATACCTCAACTTCGTGGTAGTGGATTTGGGGGTGACCCGTGCTCAGGCGAATAGGTTGAGAGTAAGTAATAAAGTGAACATCATGGCCGCGGTCTGCCAGTTCCATGCCCAGTTCGGTGCCTACAACTCCGCTTCCACCGTAGGTGGGGTAGCAGGTAATTCCGATCTTCATGCGGCTCGCCGTCCTCGCTCATGATTTGATTATCAAAAAGCAGTCAGGCAAGTATAGATGGTTTGGGGTAAGGAAAGATTCAAGAAAGCCAGTCGAAGTTGGTGTTCAGCGCTTTGGCTGTAGCATGTGCAAACTCCTCACAACTCTCTATATGAAATCAATTCAATCCCATGCCGTTGCAAGGTAGCGCGCGACGCCTCGGATGTAAGTATCTGCATCTCTACATCGCGTGAGCTACGCAGACGCGTGCTGATTTTTTCCAAATCGGCGTCGTGGTAGCCCGGATGGCAAACGAACTCCCATGTTCCTTCCGGGATGCATCCAATCACGGCGTCAAACAGCTCTTGGGTGAGCGCACCGGTCACCACAACGCCAAAGCTGCCATCGGGTGTAATCATGCCGTGTGCTTTGACCTGCTTTTTGAATTGTTCAGCATAATGGCGGAGAATGCCGACCTCGGTGTAACGCGTCCACAGTTTAGGGCGGCGCATCAAGTGCGCGTAGGCCAGGGTCTTGATGGGGCCGAAAGGGTTACGCACGGCGCGCACGCCACACTCCCGTGCTACTGCAAGTAATGGTTTAAAGATTGCCGGAAAGATATGGGTGTGCTTGTGGCTATCCACATGAGAAACAGAGATGCCCGCGGCCTGCACTTTACGGATCTGCGCCGCTATTTCGGCGGCGATCTCATCCTCTCGCAGACGTCCTCGCCAGGCTGCTGTTACGAAAGATATGAGGCTTTCACGCAACTGATACGTGTTCCCATTTGGTAAAAGCAGAGTAGGAACTTTCTCGGGCGGAGATACGGGAGGGCCATCCACCAGAACTACATGGCATCCGACACTGAGATTTGGATTCTCTCCAGCCATCCTGGCTGCCTCGGCGAAGGCCTGCGAGTTCGCCATCAGCGTGGATGAAGTCACAATGCCTCTGCGGTGAGAGTCGGCAATAGCGCGATTCACGCCTGAGGTCAGACCGAAGTCATCGGCATTGATAATGAGGCGACGCACTGCCATGGCTGGCAGTTTAGCAAAAGAAGGCAGCTCGCGTGGCCGGGGCGGGAAATCTTAAGCGCTCTGCCCGACTTTTTCCTGCAAGTTTTTCAGTCGCTCAATTTCTTCTGGAGAAAACATGCTTCCCCGGCAGCTTCCTGCGCCGCAAGAACAGGGCGCCGGGTCATCCTCTTCGCCGTCATAAAGATTGTAGTCGTAGGTGATCTCTTCGCCGGGAGCGATGTCGTGGATGGAAATGATCCATACGCGCCCGTCAATTTCATCGGTCTCGCAGTTCGGATCGCAGGAGTGATTGATGAAAGCAGCCATGCCGTGGCCATCAATCACGGTCTTGCCATCTTCCATGCCAAACAGGTAGGTGACCTCACGGTGCTCGTAGCGGTTGTCGCCTTCTTCCGGGGAGATGCGCTCGCCGGTATACTCAACCACTTTGGTTTTGGCCGGAATGGAGGCAGTGGCATAGCAGCCAACAGCATGGATGTCTGAGGATCGAAGTATGAGGCCCATGGTTTTGAACTTTCGATTATTCACATTGATGTTGGGTCAGGTGTTGTGAAATTTTTCCGGAGAGGGCTGAAATCTTGTTTTTAAGAAAGGGTTCGAAATCAGAGCGGACACCTCGACCGAGCCCTTTATTCTCCCGGGCGTGCGCTCGGGCTTTTCCACGCTTCTCCCGAAGAAGCGTGAAAAGCTCGTGCGCCTCTTGCCGCATCTTTTCCAATTCCGAGCAAGCCATGGAATGAGTATAACCTGCGCGCTTTGATGTGGCATCCACTTCTGCAGGATCTTTAGGTTGTGTTGGTTGTGTTCGGCCCGGCGCCGCAACTGACGCAACAACCATCGTAACCCTCATCTGGCTAAATAGATTCGATTACTGTTAAGCGATTGGTTACAATTTCCGCTGGCCCAAGTTTACGTGGACCACGTTAGAAAACAGGAGATCGGAACATGCAAGCTGAACTGGAAAATCGCGAAGAAACAAGGATGTCTCTGTGGAAGCCAGTGTTCTTTATCAGCATAGTGCTGCTCGTACTAGCGCCAGCCTATGCAAAAGGCAAAGCTCCAAAACCGGTAACTGTGAATCTGCAAAATGCGCAAGGTCAGAGCGTTGGTACAGCTACGCTCTCCCAAGCTACCAACGGAGTAAAAATCAAACTTAATTTACAGGGACTGCCTCCCGGTGAACATGGCATCCACGTCCATCAAAATGCCAAGTGCGAAGGGCCGGATTTCAAATCAGCCGGCGGACACTTCAATCCCGACGGAAAACATCACGGCTTGCAGAACCCTGACGGGCCGCACGCCGGCGATATTCCTAACATCACTGTGGACGCCAAGGGCAAATCGAAGGGTACTGTGATTGCTCCGAATGTGACGCTGGGGGATGACGCTCATTCCGTTTTCACCGGCGGTGGCACTGCGCTCGTGATCCATGCCAAGGCCGATGATGGGAAGACTGATCCCTCAGGAAACTCAGGCGACAGAATCGCCTGCGGCGTGATTGCAAGATAAGATCTAAAAACCTTAACCACAAAGGGCACAAAGGGACACAAAGGAAGATTTTGCGCGCTGCGTGTTCGTTCGGAGCAGATCCGCCTATGATCCTACAAACCGCGCATACAAGCTGCGGGCGACACCGGTATCGGTTGTTCCTTTGATAATGGCGCGGCCATCGGGGAAGAGGGTCATCTCGTAGGGGTCGCGCCAGAATTTCAGTACAAACTCGTTGTGCTTCACGGTGCCGTGAGGAGTCAGCTTGCGGCTCATCTCGGTGAAGTCCACGGGGCGGTGCTGCTCGTGGATCTGCACAGAGTTACGTCCGCATAGAGTAATATGCGGCCGGCCCTCTCCCGCCAGATAAACAAACTCGCGCTGCTGGCAGACCGTGCACTGCTCGCGAGGACGCTCAGCGTTGATCTCCGCGCGCTCATTCGTCCAAACATCCCAGGAGAGCAGGGTGCGGCGTAGCTTGTCTTTCGCTCCGAGCAGGATTTTGATGGCTTCGGTCGCCTCTATGGACGCTGCCAGGTTGACCGCAGAATTCAAAATGCCTGCCGTGTCGCAGGTTTCCACCATTCCACCGGGCGCCTGCGGGAACATGCACGCCAGGCAGGCGGTCTCGCCGGGAATAATATTCATGGTGAGGCAATAACTGCCCACAGCGGCGGTATAGATCCAGGGTTTGCTTTTGCTCACGGCAAAATCGTTGATCAGATAACGAGTTTCGAAGTTGTCGGTAGCATCGAGCAACAAATCGGATGCGTCTAACAGAGGTCCGATGTTTTCCGGAGTCAGGTCGGCTACCTCTGGGAACACCTGAATTGCAGAATTGAAGCTGGCTATCTTGCGGGCGGCGGCCAGGGCCTTGGGCAGTGATTCCCGTGCGTCAGCCTCGTCAAACAGGCATTGGCGTTGCAGGTTGCTGGGCTCAACATAATCGCGGTCAATAATCCGCATCTCACCAATACCGGCACGGGCCAGCAGGGAAGCAACTGCGGAGCCGGTCGCACCGCATCCAATCACCGCGACTCTCGCGGACGCCAATTTCTGCTGCCCCTCCCGGCCAATGGGAGGGAAGAGCACCTGGCGTGAATAGCGCTCATCTAAGTTATGGTTACGAGGCATATTGGTTATGAGACATGTGGCAGCTTCGCGGGTAGGCCCGCTAACAATTTATTATAGAAGGTTAGACTGAAGAGTAATTCCGCCAAAGGGTTAGCCTCGGGTTCTTCGGTCGTAAGCTACGCGTCTAATATTTTGCGCCACCCGTCGGAAAATCCCAGGGAAGGGCAATCGAAAGAATTTTGGGTAAGCGTAAACGATAATCAACATAGGCATAGATGGAGGTACGATGGCAGGAGAGACCAATGCCGATCCGTGGCAACTCCCGCGCCTGACCATGGTTGCAACGCAACTGCGGAATCGCGGCATCCGCGATGAACGGGTGCTGCATGCCATGGAGCGCGTGCCACGCCATCTGTTTGTCCCTGCGGACAAGCTGCGGCAGGCTTATGACGATCAGCCTGTCCCCATCGAAGCTGAGCAAACCATCTCCCAGCCCTACATTGTGGCTGCAATGCTGGAAGCGGTGCACCTGAATCCTGAAGATATCGTTCTCGAAATCGGTACCGGTTCGGGATATCAAACCGCATTGTTGGCCGAGTTGGTAGCGCGTGTCTACTCCGTGGAGCGCTATGCCCTGCTGGCGAATTCAGCGGAACAACGGTTAAGGAATCTTGGTTACAGCAATGTTGAAATCGCAGTGGCTGACGGCACGCTCGGGCTACCGCAACACGCGCCTTACGATGTCATCGTGGTTGCTGCGGCAGCTCCCCACGTTCCGCAGCCATTGTTGCAGCAGCTCAAGGAAGGCGGACGGCTTATTGTTCCCGTAGGTGGCCCTGAAAATCAGCAGCTTCAGCTCTTACGCAAGCAAGCAGGCGGACTGCTAACCACGTTGCTCGACGGTTGCCGTTTCGTGCCTCTCATCGGAGCAGAGGGTTACAAAACTTAACAAATTAAGGCGGGATATCTTCATCTAAATAAGTAAGTAAATGCTTACTTCCAGAGGAAGGTGAACCATGCTTAACCGTAAGACGAGATTTTCTATTGCGTTGCTGATTTTGGCTTTAATTGTCCCCGTGTTCACGTTGGCCCAGCCAACCGGCGCTGCGAGCGCAGCGGACACAAGGGACGCAAAAGTGTTGCAAGGTGTTGAGAAGATGCTGGCTGATCATCCCAGTTTCAAGGATGTGCATCCCTCGGTTGAGGACAGTATTGTTACGCTGCAAGGCTCGGTGGAGAGTTACCGCAACAAAGTGCGGCTGCACGATAAGGTGAAAGGTGTACACGGCGTTGAAGGGGTGCGCAACCAGGTTCAGGTCAACACCGAAGCAATTTCTGATGACAAGCTCCTGAATGCGCTGGCCGGCAAGCTCCGTTACGACCGGATAGGGCGTGGCATCATGTTCAACAATCTCACGCTGCAGGTCAACGACGGGCATGTGACCATCGGCGGAAATGTGCTGAATTACCCCGATCGCGACTCTGCAGTTTCCATCGTGGAAAATGCCAGGGGCGTAACTGACGTCACCGACAACATCCAGGTGGCCCCTGTTTCTTTTTTCGACGATGAACTTCGCGTTCGCCTCGCACGCGCGATTTATGGCAGCCCGGTGCTGCAAAGATATGCGCTTGATCCGCAAGCACCTATCCGCATCGTCGTGGAGCACGGGCATGTGACTTTGTACGGCGCGGTGGATAACAAGCTGGATAGGCAAGTTGCATACATGCAGGCGCGGTCAGTACCAGGCGCGTTCAGCGTGGACAACAGAATTGCCATACCCAACGACCGAACCAATATGGATCAGGCCCGCTGAATAACGGGGAGTCCTCAGAAAGCACAGCATTTTTGCTGTGCTTTTCTGTTGTAGACCAACATAGGGTTCAAAGAGCGTTCAATTTTTGTTGACCGCGCAGACTCCAGCTACAATATTGCTGTGCCCCTGCTTCGCGACATTCGCATCGCTCTGGAGATGATCAAGTGGGAGCATTCCATTTTTGCGCTCCCATTTGCTCTTTGCGGCGCCATGCTTGCGGCTCGAGGATGGCCGGCGGCGTGGCAGCTCTTCTGGATCGTTGTCGCCATGGTGGGCGCGCGCTCGGCTGCCATGGCCTTCAATCGCCTGGTAGATGCTGACATTGATGCCGCCAATCCGCGCACGAGCATGCGCGCCATACCTGCCGGCGCCCTTTCACGAAAATTTGTTGCCGTTTTTGTTGTGATCTCGGCTGGGGTTCTCATACTGGCTGCCTGGCGGCTGAATCGTCTGGCTTTTTACCTTTCCCCTGTGGCCCTGGCCGTAGTTTTCTTGTATTCATTTACCAAACGGTTTACGCGCTGGTCGCATCTGGTGTTGGGTTTCGCTTTGGGAATCGCTCCTGCCGCAGCCTGGATCGCAGTTCGCGGATCACTCGATCCGCGTATCCTGCTGCTTACAGCGGCTGTGACTTTTTGGGTCAGCGGATTTGATGTGCTCTACGCCTGCCAGGACTACGAGTTTGACCGCCAGCGGGGACTGTATTCGATTCCGCGCTTTGCCGGCATTGGCAATGCGCTCTGGATCGCCCGCGTCTTGCATTTCATTATGCTCGGCCTGTTGGCGGCGTTGGTGATGGTCTTTGGACTAGGGAAGTTTTCGCTCGCTGGGGTCCTGGTGGTGGCCGTGTTGCTGATCTATGAGCATTCGCTGGTGCGTGCCAATGATCTCAGCAAGCTCAACGCCGCATTTTTCACCATGAACGGCGTTATCGCCGTCGTTTTTTTTCTTTTTATCGCTGCAGATCTGCTGTTGGCGAAATAGCAGGGATGCATCAGCACTCTTGCCTTGGCATCCCCTCCGATGAGCTTCTGGTTTACAACCTATCGCGTTTGCGGCTGTGATTTCGCTTCCGTTGCTCCCCGCATGGGTGTTGCT
>Ga0209180_10001650_pt1 | contig 11153 bp, 9 predicted proteins | sample CZO8metaG_3_FD_188355 | JGI IMG/M metagenome (GOLD analysis project Ga0209180, IMG submission 188355) | Vadose zone soil microbial communities from the Eel River Critical Zone Observatory, Northern California, USA - CZOApr15con2H2.8 metaG... | ecosystem: Environmental > Terrestrial > Soil >...
GGGCGCCGCAGCCACGGCCACGGTCTGGACCTCGCTCCGCTCCCAGAAGCCCCGGTTCAGGCTCTTGACGTACTCCAGGACCTCGAGCCGCTGCTCGACGGGCATGTGCTGGAAGCTCGGCATGATGCGATGGCCGCGCAGGCCGATGGTCATCGGACCGCCGCCGCTGCGCACGCCCTCCGTCAGGGTCCGGAACAGATCAGCGGTCGTCGGAAGCTGGCCCGACGGCGTCGAGCGGAACTTGAACTCCGCGCCGGTGAAGTCTCGCGGCTGCGGCGCCCGTCGCGGGGCGAGCATGGCGCCGACCGAGCCGTCGCCCTTGCCGGCGGCGCCGTGACAGGGGACACACGCCATGGCAAAGATGTCGCGGCCCATCGCGACGCTCTTTGAGTGCTCCCAGGGAACGTGCGGCCCGTTATGCCCGGAGTACGTGTGCTGATACGCCATCACGGCCCATCGGTCCTCGACCGAGAGCTCGCTCTTCCATGGAGGCATGGCTGAGCCCTTGCCCTTGAACGGCTCGACTTGTCCGCCCTCGCTCACGCGCCAGAACCAGTAGTTGTCGCGCATCTCCGCGACGCCGGCCTTGTCGCGGAAGTCGGAAGGTTTGAGGGGTAGCGCGACGCCGGCGGGGCCCTTGCCGTCGCCCTGGTCGCCATGGCAGACCGCGCAGCGGGTTGCGTAGATCTCCGTGCCGCGAGTGATCATGGCCGGGTCCGTCCAGACGCTCAGCGGTACGTGGACGTCCGCGTACTCGAGCGGCGCCGGCACGTGAGCGTGTCCGCCCTTTTCCTCGTGCTTGTCTCCATTCGCCCGCGTGGTCGGCGGGCGGACGAGCCAGAGACCGACGAGCAGCCCGAGCACGCCGATCGCCAACGATGTGAAGAGTTTGGCTCGCATGTCGGCGCTCCTCAGAAGTCCCAGTCGATGCCGAGGAAGAGCTGATTGCGCCAGTTCCGCAGCGGACTGTCCTCGACGAAGCTCCGGAGGTTCACGCTGTCGCGGACGAAGAAGGCGATGTTCTGCCAGGGATAGAACTTCGCCTGCACGGACAGCACGGAACCGTCGCGCTTCTCGTCCTTGAGGCCGCCGGCCCAGAGCTGGTCGAACCGGCTCGACAGCATGACCTTCTCGTGGACGAGATAGTCGGCTTGAATCGTGAGACCAGTCGCGGTGCGGTCGAAGCTCCCTCGCAGCTCGCCGGGCAGGCCGTAGAGCCGATCCCAGATCACCGCGCCGTAGACGTCAAGCTGCTTCCATCGGACATTGGCCGCGATGCCGTAGCGCAATCGGTCGAGGCGGTTGCCGCCGGGCTGGCTGGGGTCATCCGGATCGGGCGCGCGGACGACGCCGAAGCCCCAGTTCACGAGGGCGGAGACGTTGAACGTGAGCTCGCCGCGGTCGAGGAGGTCGAAGCGTGCAGCCGCGTAGGTGTTGAACCCCTCGTTCTCACGGAGGAAGCCGATCTGGCCGAGGACGACGTCGTTGAACATGGCGTGAAAGTCGGCCCCCGGGGCGCCCGACGTGTTGTACATGACCTGGTCCGTCACGAGCTGCGGCTCGCGCTCGTCGCGGTTCTTGAACAGCCCGAAGAACTTCGAGGCGAACGCGTACGGGACAACCGGCAAGCGCTCGACCTCACCGTGCGCGACCTCGAGCTCCGTCGGCGCGATGAGCTGCCGGTTGGTCGCGTAGGAGAAGTTCGTGTTTGGATCGACCTTGCCGGCCATCAGCATCGGCCCGTGCATCGAAAAGCCGCCATGCTTGCCCACCATCGTCTGGCCGCCCATTTCCATGGTCGGGGCCCCGAGCAGGCCGAGGAGGCGCCCGAAGTTGAGCATGAAGAACGCCTCCTTGCCGAGACCGAACTCGCCCCTGGTGAAGTAGCGCCCGTTCTCGAACGCGACCGCGTTCGGCTCACCCTCGATCTCGACGAAGATGCTCAGCTCGGGCAGAAGAGGCCGCGTCACGAACAGGGTGATCTCGTCTGGTGGCACGAACTTCGTCTCGGTCTCTCGGGGGGACTCCGTATACTCGAAGAGCCCTCCCTCGATCCGAAGGGCGAGGCTGTCGATCAGCGTCTTGACCGCGCCGTCCTCCCTGACGCTGCTCACGATTCCTCCTGGCCGGGCGGCACTCGGGATCTGGAAGCCCATCATGTGGAACTGCTCGCCGAACCGGTTCAGTCTCGGCGGGCGGGTGTGGCAGGCGTTGCATTGAAGGTCGTACTGCCGCGCAAAGGCCGGCACCGCCTCCACTGGCCTGGGGCTGGCGAAGGCGACCAGCCCTGCGACCAGCGCTGGCAGACCTGCCGCCACAAGAATGACCACAGCGAGCTGTTTGGGCATGCCCCTCCCTCCCTATCACCTGGAACCTGGACGGACGCCGACCGGACGGGTGCCGGGCAACCGTCAAGAGCAAACTGCGTGGTGAGGGAGAGGGCTTAGATCAGCAGCGCGGCGTGCAACAGGAAGAGCGGGGGGGAGCTCGCCGGCGCCGGCGCCGACGTTGGGTGTGGACGGAGTGTCTCGAGGTCGCCGAGGACCGGCAGAACGATGCCGGTCGGGAGGAGGGCCGGCGCATCGACATCGGAGTCGGCACGAACAGCCTCGCAGGAACCGCCGTGAGCGGCCTCGTCACTGCCGCTCTCGGGATGGTCCTCGCTGTGTGTCGTCATTGCTCCGGCGTGGGCGTGAATCGGCGCCGCGCAGATGTGGCCGAGCACGACGAAGATGGCCACACCGACGAGCAGCCAGGACGACAGGCGCCGGCCGTTCATTGTGGTCAGACTAGTGAGCGGCCGGCGCCATGTCAAGCGCGCGGGCCGTCGCTCAGACCCGTCCGAGCTGACCCGACTGGATCAGGTCGACGAGCACGTTCCATTCCTCCCTCTTGAGAACCGCGAGATTGCCGGCCTCTCCGATGCGGACCTCGTCGCCGGCGATCTCGACCTCAGGACAGGCGGTGCACGCCGGGCACAGGGACATCTTCACGCTTTCCATCGCTCCTCCTTGGCGTCGTGTCGTTGACGGATTCGATGTGAGGGCACACGGCGGCGACGCTTCGTGGTCTCGACGACCAATCCTTCAGGACTCCCCGAAGCCGATCGCGGACCTGCTTCGCATCGCTCAGAAGCTTCTCGAGCTCGGTCGCCTTTCGTTCCACGAGCGTGCGCACATGCGAGCACGGTGCGCTCCCAGACCGACGAATGGCGACGATTTCCTTGATTTCTTTCAGCTGGAACCCGAGCCGCTTCGCCTGCTTCACAAAGGCCAGGACGGCAAGCGCGTCGGGCCCGTACATCCGATACCGGGAGGCCGTTCGTCGGGGCGCCGGCAGGATGCCGTTGGTCTCGTAGAGCCGCAGGGCTTTGCGGCTGACACCGCTGCGTGCGGAGATCTCTCCGATGAGGAGACCGTCGCGTCCCATGCGTCGAGCCTAAACCCTCACCCAAGGGGCCAGGTCAAGCGCTTTATTCACTCGAGCGCAGGCCCGCAGCCCGCAAGAAGAAGCTCCCGGCCGTGACGACGAGGTCGCCAGGCTTTAGAGCCCCTCGAGCACTTCGAGCGAATCCCAGACCGGGGCGCCGAGCTGTACCGGGCGCTCCGCGAAGCGCGAGCTCGGTCACACAGGGACCATCGGCGAGACACGCCGTTCCTTAACCGCCAGGGCGCGTTCTTGCGGCTTCGGCCCGCAGAAAGAAGCTGCCATCCGTCACGACCTTCTCGCCGGGCTTGACCCCGTCCAGGACCTGAACGACCTCACCCATCGGCACGCCGAGCTTCACCGTGCGTTCAACGAACTTGCCCTCTTCGCCCGCGACTGGCGCGTAGACCACGGCGCGCTCGCCGATCATCTGGACGGCGGCGCGCGGCACGACAGTCACGCGCTCCGAGACACCAGCTTCAAAGCTCACCGTGACGAACATGCCGAGACGGAGTTCGCCGCGGTTCGGGACCTCGACACGGACTTTCGCCGTTCGCGTCGCCGCATCGACTCGGGGGTCGATGTAGGCGATGCGGCCCTTCAGCGGGCGGTCGGGCGTCGACGGGATGATGATCGTGGCCGGCGAGCCGACGCGGACTCGTGGGAAGTCCCGCTCGTAGAGGTCGCCGATCACCCACACGGTACTCAGATCCGTCACGACGAAAAGCTCTTGGCCGGAGTTGATTACCTGTCCTGGGTTCACGGTGCGGGAGATCACCAGGCCATCCGCTGGCGATGGTACGGTGACTTCCGAAACGACCTGCGACGCGTTTTCGAGCTTCTCGACGCGGTCGGACGACAACCCGAGCAGCAGCAGGCGCTGTCGGGCCGCGGCCACCTCGGTCTCGTGGCCAGTGTGGACGGCGGTCACTTCCTCTAGCTCCTGCCGGCTCGCCGACCCGAGCGTGACCAGCTTCTGGGTGCGCTCGAGCTTCTTGTGGTCGGCTTCGAGCATCGCGCGCATCGAGAGGTATTTCATCTGCGCGTCGGCCAGCTCGGCGCTGAAGATGACCGCCAGCGGCTCACCGCGACGCACCGAAACGCCGAGCTCAACCGTCACCTGACGCACAATGCCACCGACGAGCGCGTTCACCTTTGTGTCGCGGTACGCGTTGGACATGACGGTCCCAGGGACCGTCATAGCCGAGCCGGCCGCTTGGCTCTTGACCTCGGCGAGCTTGATCCCGGCGCGCTCGACCGCTTCAGGCGTCAACGACACCTCGACAGGCTCTTCTCCTTTGGTCTGATCGGCCGCTCCTCCCTGAGCCCCCATGCCAGGCATCCCGGGCATTGACCCACCACTGGCAGAGGTGGAGGGCGCCCGGGCATCTCCCGTCGTCACCGTCCGTTGCGTCCTTGCGTCGGCGCTTCCGCGCCGGGCGCTCCACACGACGCCGGCCGCCGCGCCGACCAGGAGCAAGATGACCGCGGCGGCCGTCACCATCATGTACCGGCGCACGTGTCCGCCCCCGTGGCCCGCGGGCCGGTCGTCGACTAGCTCGTCATCGCGACCCATCGGTCATCGTCCCTCAGTTGGTTATGATCGTCCCGATCGCCCGATCGATCTCGACGGTGGCGTCGTATACCTGCTTCAGGGAGTCGGTATAGCCGTTCTCGATCTCGATATAGCGGCGTTGCTCGGCGATCACGTCGAGCAGCGAGCCGCGTCCCAGCTCGTAGGTTTGCCGCACGACGCTGAGGTTCCGGGTCGCGACGTCGCGGACGCCTCGCTCGTAGATTTCGAGGGAGCGCGTGGCTGCCGCGTGCTGGGCGAGGGCTGCCGCGATTTCCTGGCGGACGGTGAGCTCGGTGAACTGTAGCCGCCGCTCTGCGCCCGTGGTCTCCGCGAGCGCCGCGGCGATGTTGCCCTGGTTGCGGTTGCGCACCGGCAGCATGATGCTCACCCCGGCGCCGAAGTAATGGAACACATCCTGGATCGGCCGTGTGGCGCCGCTGTTGGTCAGGCCGTTCAGGTTGAAGCCGAAGTCCTGGCGCTGGTAGCCGACATTCACGCTGGCGTCCCATCGGCCTTCCGCCTCTTCCTTGCGGATCTTGGCCCTCGCCATCGCCACATCGGCCTGAGCGGCGACGACGTCAGGCCTATTCGCCAGCGCCTTGCGTACCGCCTCGTCCGGCGTCGGTAGGGTCACGCTGGACGCAAGGTCACCCCGCACTGTGAGCGGTGCATCGGGCGCCATGCCGGCCAGTGCTTTCAGTTGGAGCGCGGCGATCTCCACACGGCTGGAGAGTATCTGACGTATGGCCTCGAAGCGGTTGACCTCAACGAGCATCAGGTTCTCCTCGAGCGCCGGTGTGGCTCCCTGACGCACGCGGTCCTGGACGAGCCGCAGGGCGTCGCGGTTCACGCGCAAGAGGTCGTCGGTGACCGCCAGGCTGCGTCGCGCAGCGAGGAGCTCACCGGCCTTCGTCCGGACGTCGGCGGCCAGCCGGCGCTCCCGGTCACGCACCTGGGCTTGCTTCATCTGAAGCTCGCGCTCGGCGACGCCCACTCGGCCTTCCTTACGGCCGTTGAGATCGAGGGGGACCGTGAGCCCGATCATAAGGTTGTTGTCCGGGCTCAGCGCCTTCTGGCCCCCCAGCTCCAGCATCGGGTTCGGACGCAGGCCCGCCTGCTGAAGGCGACCGACGGCCGCCTCGATCTCCGCACGCGCGGCGCGGAGATCGGGGCTGTCGGTGATCGCTCGGGCGACGAGTTCGTCCACTGTCAGCTCGGCCCCGGGCTGGGCGTACACCACCCCGGTGGTGGCCAGCCCGCTCAACACGAGCGCCGTGAGCAGTCCGCCTAGCCGTATCATCGCGATCAGCGGACGGGGACGGAGAGCTTCGTCGAGCCCCTGCCCGCCGGGCCATCCCAGGTGACCGTCACCTGGCGGGTCCCGGTGTCAGAGAACTCGATCGTGCCCATGTAGCGGCCTGGGGTCTTGTCGGGCGCCAGGGCGGCGCCGGCTACCATCGGCGGCATCCCCGACATCGTCATGCTGGTGTTCAACGAGACTTTACCCGCATCGACTGGCTGCTTGTCTTTGGCGGAGGTGAACTCGAGAACGAAGGTGTTCTTGCCCTGCTTCCACTGGCCGGCCTCGCTCTTCAGTGTGACGACGACGTCCTTGCTCTTCTGGGTGGCGAACGTCTTCTCCTCGGCCCATACACCAGCGCCGAATCCGAGCAGGAACGTGAACGCTGCCAGCATCGCGGTCAGACGCGTCATTGGCCAATCTCCTTTGTGTGGTTGATGGTTCACTCGCCTCGCTCCAGCGCAGACTGCCTGCCGGCGACCTGGCGGCCCGCCCGTTCCTCGGCCTCACTGCGTCGTAGCTCTCGCTCTCGCAGCCAGTAAAAGATCACCGGTGTCACGATGAGCACGAGGCCGAGCGAGCTCACCATGCCGCCGAGAACCGGCGTGGCCAGGGGCTTCATCACTTCGGCGCCCGTCGAATGACTCCACATAATGGGCAACAGGCTGGCGACGACCGTCGAGACCGTCATGACCTTGGGCCTTAGCCGCAGCAACGCGCCCTCTTTGACGGCCTCCAGGAGGGCCTCACGCGTCAGCCGGCCCCCCAGGTCTTCGCGCTTCTGACTGACAGCTTCCTCCAGGTAGATGACCATCACGACCGCGGTCTGAACGGCCGTGCCGAAGAGGGCGATGAACCCCACCCAGACGGCGACGGAAAAGTTGTAGTGGAGCGCGTAGAGCAAGTAAATCCCACCGGCCAGACCGAACGGCACGGCCAAGAGCACCTGGGCGGCATCGAGGAGCGAGCGGTAGGTGAGGTACAGCAGCACGAAGATAACGATGAGGACCAACGGGATCACGATCTGCAACCGCTCCCTCGCGCGCCGCTCGTTCTCGTATTGCCCGCTCCACTCGATGTAGGAGCCCTGGGGCAGCGGGACGCGCTGCGCGATTGCTTGGCGCGCTTCCTCCACAAAGCTGCCCACGTCTCGACCGCGTACGTTGAGCAGCACCGTGACCACGAGCAGGCCGTTCTCGCTGGAGATCATCGACGGTCCGGAGACGTGTCGGATCTCCGCGAGCTGGCCGAGCGGCACCTGGGTCCCGTTCGGTGCCGTCACCAACACGCCGCCAAGGGCGGCTGGATCGGCCCGGTACTCGGGCGCGTACCGGACACGGACCGGGAATCGCTGGCGCCCCTCGATCGTCAGCGTGAGGTTGGTCTCCCCCACCGCCGTCTCGATGACATCCTGGACCGCGCCGACTGTGATCCCATAGCGAGCGGCCGCCTCACGCTTGACGCGCACATCGAGGTAGGGCGCTCCCGTCACCTGCTCAGGATAGACGTCGACGGCCCCGGAAATCGAACGCAGAACATCGGCGATCGCACGCGCCCGCTCCTGGAGGACGTTGAGGTCGTTCCCGAAGACTTTCACGCCGACCTCCGAGCGGATACCGGTGGTCAGCATGTTGATCCGGTTTATGATCGGCTGCGTCCAGATGTTCGACACGCCGGGCAGCGTGGTCGCCTGGTCTAGCTCGCCGATAAGCTTCTCGCGCGTCATGCCCGGTCGCCATTCGCGCTCCGGCTTGAGGCCGACGACGGTCTCCGTCATGTTCACGGGCGCGGGATCGGTGGAGGTGTCGGCGCGTGCGATTTTCGCCACGACGGACGCGACCTCCGGAGACTTGCGGATCGCCTCGTTCTGCTTGCGCGCGATGTCGACCGCTTGCGTCAGTCCGATCGACGGATCGGTCACGGGCATGAACATGAGATCGCCCTCGTTGAGCGGCGGCATGAACTCCTTGCCGATTCGGGGCACCAACGCGATCGCGCCAGCGACGACGAGGACGGCAACAGCCAGCGTCGCGACGCGGTGCCGTAGGGCGAAGTCGAGCACCGGCCGGTAGAGCCACACCAGCGGCCGCATCACCGGGTTATGCTCCTCACCCCGCACCTTACCGCCGATGAGGAGGCTGCACAGGACCGGCACCAGTGTCACCGATAAGATAGCGGCGCCGATCATCGAAAACGTCTTCGTATAGGCCAGCGGGTGAAAGAGCTTGCCCTCCTGCCCGGTCAACGCGAACACCGGGAGGAAGGCCAGGATGATAATCGCGAGCGAGAAGAAGATCGGCCGGCCCACGAGGCGCGTGGCGTCGAGCACGGTCTCCATCACCCGCCGCCGATTCCGTGTGTTCACGTCGCGCTTCTCGATGAAGCGGAACGCATTCTCAGTCACCACGATACCGGCGTCGACGAGTACGCCGATGGCGATCGCGATGCCGGCCAGCGACATGATGTTCGAGCTGATACCGAGGTACCGCATGAAAAGGAACGCCGTGAGGACCGCCAGCGGCAGCGGGATCGTCACGATCAATACCGAGCGGAAATGGAGCAGGAAGACAATGTTGACGATGGTGACGACGACGGTCTCCTCGATGAGCGCGCGCTTGAGCGTGTCGACAGCGCGCTCGATGAGCGTCGACCGATCGTAGAAGGGGACGATCTTCACGCCGGCCGGCAGGCCCGCTTGGAGCGCCGCGATCTTCTGCTTGACGCGATTGATCACGTCCACGGTGCTCACGCCGTAGCGGGCCACGACCACGCCGCCCACCGCCTCCTCGGTGCCTTTGACGAGGGCAGCCGCCCGAAACGCGTCCCCGATCTTCACCTGGGCCACCTGCTTGATGAAGATCGGCACGCCGCCCTCGGCACCGATGACGATATCCTCGACGTCCCGCACGTTCTCGATCAGGCCTAGCCCGCGGACGACCGACCACGTGCCGCTCGCTTCCACCACGTTGCCGCCGACGTTCCGGTTGCTCCGCACGACGGCATCCACCACCACCGACAGCGGGATCTTGTAAGCACGCAGGCGGTTGGGATCGACGTCGATCTGGTATTGCCGCACGGTGCCGCCGATGCTGGCTATCTCCGCCACGCCAGGCACCGAGTTCAACTGGTAGCGAATGAACCAATCCTGGATCGATCGGAGGTCCCGCAGCGAGTAGCCCTTGCCCTCGACGGTGTACCAAAAGACGTGGCCTACGCCGGTCGCATCCGGTCCCAGCGTCGGCACGACACCGGCCGGCAGCGCCTTCGTCAGCAGGTTCAGGCGCTCGAGCACTCGCGAGCGCGCGAAGTAGAGGTCAACCCAGTCCTCGAAGATGACGTTGATCATCGAGAATCCGAACGCAGACGAAGAGCGCACAACGCGCACACCTGGCAAGCCCTGCAGGCTCACCGTGAGCGGATAGGTAATCTGGTCCTCGACCTCCTGGGGCGAGCGCCCGGTCCAGTCGGTGAAGACGATGACCTGATTGTCGCTGAGGTCCGGGATGGCATCGATCGGCGTCGTCAGCAGCGCCCAGTAACCCCAGGCGCCGACGAGCAGGAAGAGCCCGATGACCAGAAACCGATTTCGCAGTGAGATCTCGATCAGCCAGTTGATCATCGGCGACGCCTAATCTCAGCCGTCATGGCTCCGACCAGAAACCATTTACAGAGCGAGTTCGGGAGCCAATGATCACCCGTTTGTCTCTTCACGACGAAGCCAGCGTTCGATCTGATGTTGGACGGTGACGACATCGCCCTGCGCCAGGATGCTGGGTTCAAGATCGAAGACGAACTCGGTGCACCCGTAGGCAGCCTTCCCGTCCGGCAGTCGCAGAGGCTCGACCGTGTGGGTGAACAGCCGGACGCGGTCGGACTCGACTTTGAGGTCGAGCACCACGACTCGGGTTCCCTTGGGCAACGTGAAATCGCCGCGCTCAGCGGAAAGGATCCGATCTCCCGCGACTTCGACACGTGCATAGTCTCGGACGTGAAACCGTGGGGACTTGGTGTTGGCCTGCACGAATCGGATGCGCAGGGCAGGGGCGTCGGCCTCGAGCCTGAGCACCAGACCCTTCTTCGCGACGACACCCTGGTTCGAGACGTTTCCGACTTCGATCGTCGAAAGCGGGTAGCGCGCCTTGAGAGACTCCGCGGTCTCCCTCGCCGTCTCCGCACCTGCGACGCCGGCTACGACAGTGGACAGCAGCGCCATCAGCAATGAGGTAAACCGATACGCCTTCATGCCACTCCTCCTCTTCGCGGGGGAGCACCGCATCCAGAATCGATGCGAAGAGGCACCCCTGCCGCGTTCCCTCAGTTGTCTTGACTGAACAGACTACGAGCTACAGAGAGAGGAGAGCGGGTCTGGGAGGTGGATCCGGAAGCGAGAAGAGTGCGCTGACGAGGTGTTCAGGAGCCGGCAGCGATAGGCTCGCCGCCGCGAGCAGGAGCACAGCACTGCCAGGTACGCTTGTCGTGGTGCAGGACGACGCCCCGCAGGGCCCTTCGCACATCGCGCCCATGGCCATGCAGTTGTTCGACGCCATCGCGAGGGGCGCCGAAAGCACCCACACGAGAACAGTGACAAAGGCAGCAACCGCTCGCCAGCGTCTCATCGCTACGTACTATAACACGCGAGCCCAGGCCAGAGGTTCACGGGGCTCACAGTGGGGCGGGAGGGCGATCCACTGATGGACCGCTGAGGACGGAAAGGCGAACAAAGGGGACGAGAAATGGCCATCATCGTAACACGCGCTGCCGTCGGGACTTCCGGCGTCAATCGGAGCAGCACGTCCGACCGCGTGCTGCTTCCAGGCCCTCCCATGCGATCAGCGGCACCATCAGGAGGCC
>Ga0209180_10001653_pt1 | contig 11149 bp, 10 predicted proteins | sample CZO8metaG_3_FD_188355 | JGI IMG/M metagenome (GOLD analysis project Ga0209180, IMG submission 188355) | Vadose zone soil microbial communities from the Eel River Critical Zone Observatory, Northern California, USA - CZOApr15con2H2.8 metaG... | ecosystem: Environmental > Terrestrial > Soil >...
GCCTCAGGTTGGTCATTTCTGCCAGTCTGTTTCTATAGCTGGAAGAAGGAATTTGGCGGGCTGAAGCTGCGCCAGGCAAAGCGCCTCTCCATCATTCCCAACGCATTGGGGATCTATGGTGCCCGAGAGAGGACTCGAACCTCCACTCCCTTGCGAGAACCAGCTCCTGAAGCTGGCGCGTCTGCCAATTCCGCCACTCGGGCACAAGCGCGGCAAAACGAGGCATTTTGATTGTGCCCGCCGCATCGGGCTTTGTCAACGAGCGGCGCCGCGCGTCATTTTGCAAATGATTCTTCCAAGCAATTCCGCTGACGGTGGACGGCAGAACGCGGCGCTCCTTTTAGCCGCAGCCCCGCGCGCCGCGAATGCGCCCGGGCAATGCCGGATTGGCGAAGTCCGCTGCAAGGGGTCGTTGACTCGGCTCGGGCTGCAACCCTACAGTAGGGGGACAATCCGAGCGCAATGCCACAAGGAGTGCAATGAGTTTCGAGCAGCAACAGCGGGAGCAGCGCCGCGGCGAAAGGGTACTCCTCCGCGTGCCGACGCAGGTCCGCGGAACGGGCCTCGATGGAAAACCGTTTGACGTGAAGGCGGAGACGGCCATGGTCAGCCGCTTCGGCGCTCTGCTGCGCGTTCCCGTCAAGCCGAAAAAGGGCACCACCCTCAAAGCCACGAACATTTTTTCGACCCAAACCGAAGAGTTTCGCGTCGCGTATGTCGCCGAGTTCCGGACCGAGGGAAAATGGGACGTGGGCGTGGAAGCCGTCAATCCGCGGGATGATTTCTGGGGCATCCGTTTCCCGCCGCCCACTGCCGTAAAACCTTGACTTACCCCCTGCCTCCTGGTGCTATAATCCCGCCCAATCGGGAGTCCGCAGACCCGACAGTCGAAGCGACAAAGCGAACCTGTATGTGGAGGGAGCCATGGAATCTCTAAGCCGAGGTCCACTGCTTTACCTTCTCATCGCCTGGGCCATTGTCACGGCGGTGCTCATTTTGCTGATGATCTACCGCAACATTCTGTCAGACCGGGAAGATGACCAGCTCTTCCTGGGCAAGGCGGAAGAGCACATGGCCAGGGAGCAGCGCGAAGTGATCGGGAAGATCCTCGCCCTCTCCAAGCCCATCACCACCACTGGAATCGCATCCGGGGTTCTCCTCTCGGTGGTCGCCGGGATGTGGATTTACGAGGGTTTGAAGAACTTTTAGGCCCAACTGGCTGGGTGCTCGCGACGAGCACCGGCGGTGTGTGCGCGGCAGCAATTGTTTACTGCGCCCCCGGAGGCTTCTGTGGCGCAGGCGGCGAGGGTGCGGCCGGTTGCGTTCCTGTCGTTTGCTGGACCAGCGACGTGTGGTTGTGCACGATGACCCACCGGTCTTTTCGTTTTTCCAGGATGAGTGTCGTTTGTCCGCGAACGACCATCGGTGAATTGTCCACCGTGGCTGCGAACTCCCACTGATAACTCGCCCAGCCGACGCTGCCGTCCACTTTGATGACCGTGTTGACGCGATCCAGCCGGACGTTCTGGGTCCGCTCGCGCTGCTTCTGGTAAGCCTGGACATAGCTATTCCAGCCCATCACGGGCGGCTCCCACGCCCCGCTCACCACCACGACATCATCGGAATAATACTTGTGCAGCCGCTCGATGTCGCCGATCTGCCACGCGCCGAGCATCTCCGAGATGGTCATGTCAATGGCGCGGTCGTCCGGGAGCGGGGGAAGTACGCCCGATGAATTCTTCTGGTCATCCTGACCCTTTTTCTTATTTTGCTTTTGCGCGGGCGTCATGCCGGCGAAGAACAGACCGGCAACCATCGAAAAAAGCAGCGCCCGGATCAAGGAATTTCGCAGAGTATTTCCCGGCCGAATGGATGATGCGGGATGCTTCATCAGGTTCCCCCAGGCGGCGCCTGCGGCACTCATCGATGCGCGCCCCAGCGCAGGATAACACGAATTCTGCGGCGCTCGAAGGCAATGCCAACCGCTGTGGATTGCTTAGATGGAACAGGCGATGCGAAAGCCGTAATCGGCGTACTTGAATTCCGGAGGAATGCTGGACCGCGCCGCGATTCGCGTGACCTTGATGTGGTGGCGCCACGATCCGCCACGCGAAGCGCGCCGGCTGCCGTCTGCGGGCCCCGAGGGATTCCGCTCCGGCAAACACGCGTAGTAACCGGCATCGTACCAATCGGCGCACCACTCGTGCACGTTGTCTCCCAAGTTGTACAGGCCGAAGGCGCTGGGCGTGTACAGAGCGACGCGTTCCGGCCCGGATTTCCAACGCTGGCTGTAATCAGGAACTTGCTCGGGTGGCGCGTCGCCCCAGGGATACCGCGCGCCTTCCGAGTCGCCCCGCGCGGCATGCTCCCATTCGGCCTCGCTGGGTAGACGATAATTCCTTCGCGTTAGGCGGCTGAGCCATTCGCAGTAAGCCACCGCGTCGAACCAGGACACCGCGACTACGGGCTGTTGTGGATGACAGAAGAGCGCATCGCGCCAATGCGGCGGCTCCGGACGGCGCGTTGCCGCAAGAAACAACTCGTACTCGGCATTCGTGGTCTGGCAGGCGGCCAATTCAAATGCATCCACCCAAACTTTGTGGACGGGTCTTTCATCATCGCGTCCGTCGGCGCACCCCATCCGGAACCAGCCCTCCGGGATGCGCACCATCGCCGGCTCGATAAAAGCGGCCGGAGTTGTGCGACCTGCTGCCATGATGATTGAACTTAGGGTTTTGCGCGGGACTGACTCAGCAGATTCACGAACAGCCGGTAGGCCCCGGGGACGCCTTCGGGCAACTGGCGGAAGAAGGCAATGCCGGTGTAGATGTAAACGCCCTTGCCGAAGCGCGCGTACACCAGCCCGCCATTCAATTCCTTTTCACCCGGATCGCGCATGGCCAGCACAGGCTGATAGCGCGCGTCAAACTCGCTCCAGAAATACAGCCCGCGCTCCTGAATCCAGCCCTTGAAATCTTCCTCGGTAATCTTGTTCGGAAAGTTCAGCAGCGGGTGGTCCGGCAGGAGGAAGCGCACCGGAGAATTCTCATCCGTGATGCGCGGTGTGGGAGAGCCGATCTTCGCCGGATAGGGCGCGACGTTGCGGTTGTTCCAGGCGAAATCGCGATTGTACTGAACGACCAGCGTTCCGCCCGCGGCTGCATAATCCAGCAGCCGCTGGTTCGCGCGCACCAGGTCCGGCCGCAACTCATACGCGCGCACGCCGGCCACAATGGCATCGAATTTCGAGAGATCGCCGAACGCCAGCGCCGCAGCATCCAGCAGCTCGGCGTTGATTCCCAGCCGCCCGAGCGCCTCGGGAATGGGCTCGTTTTCTGCCGTGATGTAGCCGACGCGGAGATTCTCCGGCACGATTACGTCAAACGCTTCAGCCTTGCATTCGGCAGGTTCGCTCCAGAGTTCGGTCGGCAGCGAGGGCAGCGGCTCGAGCGATGTGGCGAATTTTTCGCCGCCGCGCTTGGCGTACGCGCCAATCGCGTAGCTCCCGGGCTTGAGCTTCGGCGGGAGCGTCACCGTGAAACGAAGAAGCTGGTCGTCCGACCCCGCGAAATCGAGCTCCATCGGCGGCGTGCTCTGCCAATCCCTCGGGACGTCCAGCCCGACCGTCACTTTCGCGGGCTTCGTCGCATAGGAATGCACGCGCAGGTGGATTTCAAGCTGCTTCGGCGCCTTCTGCTCGGCAACGACAAACTGCTTCGGCTCAACGGCAATGGTATACGCCGGAACCAGTCGCACCGGAAGTGTGTCGGCCCGCGTGGTCGTCGCCTTTGTACTCAGCACCGGGGTCCACACATCGAAGCTGTAGTCGTCTGCCGTGACGTGGAGCTTCACATCCAACAACGGCTTGGGAAACGGCAGCATCGCGTCGGCCGAGTTGCTGCGTTGTCTTGCGTCTCGCGGTACGGATACCTCGAAACGCACGCCTCGGGTTTCATCAGATGCTTGTTGAGAGACTGTCCAGCCTTGCGGCGCGACGAGCTCCAGTTTTCCCAATTGCAGAGGAACGCCTGCGCGGGCGCGGGCTTCCGCACGCACCGTGAATGTTTCTCCCGGAACCACTTCGCTGCGATCCGCTTGTGTCTCGACCCGCAACGCCGCCGCCGACGCGAGCGCCTGATTAATTTTCTCTCTCACGCCGGAGAGGTCGGTTAACTCTGAGGGTGCAACGGACCGCCGCGGATGCCCGGATAGCAAGGGTTCGATTTCCCGCCCGGCCCCCGCCAGGGCTTTCACTGCCCGCCCCCAATCCAGCCGCAAAGCAGCCTCGCGCGCTTCCACTAAGTCATGATCCGCCCGCTCCTCTTCCTCTTTCCCTTCGCTCTCCAAAGTTGTAATCGGCTTGGCGAGCAGCGCTCGGTCGAACGGCTGACCATTTGCCGCTTTGAGCCGCGGCGGCTGCCTCAGAAAGGGCGAGTTTAGGAATCCGGTAATGCCCTGGGAACGGTGGTTTGCAAATGCCGCCAGCCCCATCTCCCGATAACTCATTCCCCATAGCGGAGAAACATCATCCATGGGGACAGCCCAGATCAGTTCGCTGCTGCTCGAAGGATTGGCGCCACTGCGGTCAGGCTCGAGCAGAAGCGTTACGCGCCACGGGGAGAGAAGTTCATTCGCAAGTTCCGGAAACTGGTTCGCATCAGCAGCCGCTTCGACCGCCTTGGACGTCAGGATTGACGATGCTTGATGATTGCCGTGGCCCCCGCGAACTCCTCCCCAGCCATTGATAACCACCTGGGGGTGCAGCGTGCGAATCTCACGCACCATGTCTTTCAGCACCTGGTCGCCCCAGATTCGCAGCGTTTCTTCGGCCGTCTTCGAAAATCCGAAGTCTGGCGCGCTCGTGAACCGCAGATGGACTCCGTAGCCGCGCGTCGCGGCAAGCAGCTCCGAGGTGCGGATGCGTCCGAATTGTGGTGCTTGCTCCGGCCCGAGCGCGTTTTGCCCACCCTCGCCGCGGGTGAGCGTCAGAAGGGTGACGTCGGCATGGAGCCCTCTCGCCAGATACGTCAGCAGGCTGGACGATTCGTCATCCGGGTGCGCGGTAACGTAGAGAATCCGCGTGGTCACGCGCGCGTTGTCAATCGCTTCAATAGTTTCGGCAAGGCCCGGCCCGGTTCCCGGCGCGGGGGGAAACTGCGCCGCAGCAGACGCGGCGAGAACGCACACAAGCGCACAAACGCAGGGAAAGCAAGCAAGCGAGCGGAAAAAGCGTCCCATCATTTCGCTCCCGCGAAAGGCCCGCGAAATGGCCACTCGCTCTGAAGACGCGCACGAATCAGGAACACACCGGCTCCGAGAATAATCACCAGCAACCCCCACCAGACCGCCTGACCGGTCCGGGAAAAAAGCCACGCCCAGCCAGCAATCGCCAGCAAAGCAGGAAGCGGGTACAGCCACATCTTAAACGGCAACCGCTCGCTCGGCCAGCGCCGCCGCAGCAGCATCAAGCCCACCGCCTGCCCGATAAATTGCACGATCAGCCGCATCGCCAGAATTGCGGCGATCACCGTGCCGAGCTTGAACAGCAGACTGAAGACGAGTGCGAGTGTTCCCAGAAAAATGAGCGAGAGGTGCGGAAAATGCTTCTGGGGATGAAGTTTCGCGAACGGAGCGAAGAAATTTCCGTCCAATGCCGCCGAATACACCACGCGGGAATATCCCAGCAGCGCGGAAAAGACCGACGCGAAGGCGATCCAGAGAATCATCACCGTGGCCACATCCGCGGCGCGCGAACCGTAGATGCGCTCGACAAACGCGCTCACGATGAACGGCGAATCCTGCGCCTGTTGCCACGGCAGCACGCCGAGAATGCTCGTCTGCATCAGCAGATACAGCACGGCGATGCCGCCGATGGAGATGAAAATCCCACGCGGAATGTTGCGCTGCGGCGAGCGAATCTCTCCGCCGATCTGGCAGATGTTGTAGTAACCCCAGTAGCAATAAATCGTGCTGACCATCGCCGAACCCAGCCCGGCGAAAAACACCGGCGAGAGATCCCACGCTCCCGGAGGGTAAGTAAAGGCCAGCTTTGGATCAAAGTGCGTGGCGCCGCCCCAGATGAGCCAGAGGAACGTGCCGATGACTCCCACGCAAAGCAGCAGGGAGATTTTCCCGATCGCCGTGATGCGCCGGTAAAGAAGCACCACCAGCAGCACCACGAGCGCTCCGGAAACCCCCTTCTGAGCGAAGCGCCCGAGCGGCACCAGGTAGGTGACGTATTGCGAAAAGCCGATGGCCCCCGAAGCGATCACCAGCGGGGCCTGAATTAGCGTCTGCCAAATCAGCAGAAACGACATCAGCCGCCCCCAGCGCCCCGGCCCGTAGGATTCGCGCAAAAAGACGTAGCTTCCGCCTGCCTGCGGCATCGCCGCGCCCAGCTCGGACCAGACAAAGCCGTCCAGCAAAGCCAGCAGCGCTCCCGCGGCCCACGCCAGCAGGCTCTGCGGCCCGCCCATGGCCTTGATCACCAGCGGCACAACAATGAACGGCCCGATGCCCACCATGTCAATCATGTTCAGCGCCACGGCCTCTTTCAGGCCGAGGCCGCGTTCGAGCGTCACGGGTTGGGAATTCCCTGCCATGTGCCGAGCCAGGCGAAGCGCTGAGGATAACAGATGCGCAGCAAGCCCCAAAACGCCGCGGGGTGCGCTAACATGGAGGCGCCGTCAAACGACGGTGAGCCATGGTCAAGCTGGGAGTCATCGTCACCGCCGCCACCATCACCGTTTTGACGGCGGAATTCGTGTCGCGGCGAAAGCGCCCTCTCCCGGCGTACGGATGGATGGGCCTCGCGGCGCTCCTGTCTGCGGAATGGCTGATGTTCCGCGGCGTCGAGCCGGTAGCCACATACTTCACGCCGATTGCCTGGACCGCCTACATCCTCATCGCCGACGCCGCGCTCTTCGCCATGCGCGGCCGCTCATTCCTGCGCGGCGCCCCGCGCGAACTCGGCCGCATGGCGCTGCTTTCGATTCCCCTGTGGCTCATTTTTGAAGCCTACAATCTTCGCCTGGTCAACTGGACGTATGTGGGATTGCCGGCGAACCCCCTGGCGCGCTGGCTCGGATACGCATGGTCTTTCGCCACGATTACGCCCGCAATTCTTCTCACTGCAGAGCTGGTGGAGTCTTTCGGCTGGTTCTCGCGCCCGCGCCGGCCGGTGCAGTTTTCTCCGGCCGCCGAACGCGGCATGGTCGTTTCCGGCGCAGCGTTGCTCTTGATTCCTCTGGCGTTGCCCCGCTCCATCGCGTCTTATTTGTTTGGCCTCGTATGGGTGGGATTCATCCTGCTCCTGGACCCGCTCCTGAAAAGACGCGGCGCGCCGTCGCTGCTGGGCGATCTGGCGCACGGGCGCGTGGAACGCTTTGCCTCGCTTCTGGTCTCCGGATGGGTGTGCGGCTGGCTCTGGGAATTCTGGAATTTCTGGTCCGCCGCGAAATGGCATTACATTTTTCCAATCCTTCAGCAATGGAAAATCTTTGAAATGCCGGCGCCCGGCTATCTCGGCTTCCTGCCGTTTGCGGTCGAATGCTTCTTGCTCTACATATTTGCCGCTGCATCGCTGGGCTGGTTGCCCGGCGCCGCGCGCAAACCCCGCGCCGGTGTGGCCGCCGCCGCGGATGACTCCCGCGCATGAACCGCCTTTTGTTGTGGGTGCGTCCCGGCGTCCTCATCTTCCTCGGCGCTTTGATTTGCAGCGCCATACCTGTGCGGGCGCAGACGCTCCATCCCCCGCGCGAGGCAACCGAGGGCCTGGAGCTTCTCTATAACGGCGACCCCGGCGCGGCCATCGAACGCTTCCGCAGCTTGCAGAATCGGCAGCCGGATCATCCTCTCGGGTATTTGCTCGAAGACGACGCGCGCTGGTGGCAAATTCTTTGCGAAAGCGCCGAGTATAAGTGGGGCATGGTAGACGCTTGGCATCGCGAAAAACTCCGGAAAGATGCGCCCTTTTTCGAACTGGCGGACAAGGTTATCGCCCTATCCGAAGCGCGCTTGAAGGAAGAAGAAACCGCCGAGATGCACTTTTATGCCGGAATGGGCTATGCATTCCGAGCGCGGCTGTTGGCCCTGCGCGACGAACGCCGCACCACGGCCCGCGCCGGAGTGAAAGCCCGCGAGCATTTTCTTCGCTCCATAGCTCTTGACCCTAACCTCGCCGACTCCTATGCCGGCCTCGGCCTCTACAATTATTACGTGGATACGCTTTCCGCCATGGCCAGGGTCCTGCGATTTTTCATGGGGATTCCCGGCGGCGATAAGCGCGTGGGGATGAGGCAGCTCGAACGCGCCATGAAAGAAGGCGAGCTGACTCGCGTGGAAGCCCGTTTCTATCTGGCGAAAAACCTGCGCAACTATGATCGCGATTACGAACGCGCCGCACAGGTTGCCGAGCCGCTGGTCGCGGAGTACCCGCAGAATCCCGTCTTCCACCTGCTTCTCGGCGACAGCAATGCCAAGCTCAAACGCAAGGAGAAAGCCGCGGCCAGCTACGGCCAAGCTGCCGAAATCACGCTCCGCGACCCGGATTGCCAGAGGCGCATCGGCCAGCTCGCCGCTGCTGCTCTCGAAGCACTCGGGGTACACTCGCCCGCCAGCACCGCTCCTTAAGAGCGGTGTTGCGCGGCAATCCTCAAGGGATTTTGAAGGAACTCAGGAACTCTTCGGCTCTCGGAGGTGGTTCAGCTCCCTGGGGCATTCCAAAAAGTACCTGGTATAAGCGGTTCCCCGATACGACAACCATCGTCAGAAAGATGAAGTCTTTGGATTCAATCCTTACCCTGCGTCCCGGATGGCCATTCACGGTGAGGGATTTATCGGCTACGACCTTGCCGTTCAGGCTCTTTGCTTGCCCATCCACCACATTCACCAAAGATTTGGCGACATCCAATTGGCCGTAGTCGGAATAGGTAACCATATAAGTTGCCCCGCCGTCGTTGGCCTGGTAGGAATGGAGAGTAGTGGGACCCGCCGGTGAAGTCAGGTCTTTGGTTGCGTGTTCCGGTTCGCTGGGCATCAGTATGGAGAAGGATCCCTCCTTACAATTGAACAGTGCCATTTTTCCGCTGTCTTGCGCGGATCCTGCCGGCAGCAACGAGCAAAGCGTAGCGGCAACTATCAGACACACAGCGGTGCGATATCTCTTGTTAAACATTCGGGTGTCCTCCCGTCGGGTCAGGTCTTGCTTACCTCGGGAAATCGGAGCCATACAACCGGCTTTCCCTATTATCAATCACCTCGGGAGAACCTGCCGATTCTCCTCCGCTAGCGTGCCCGAAGGGGCAACGGCATGGCGATACTCCCCCGGAGTACGAAGGAGATCTCCAATTGCATGAAGCAAACGTCCCACACCCTTCGTGCATCCAACTCCGCGCCGGGCGATGTAACACAGATTCGCTGCTTTGGGTTAAGATAGGGGCGGACCGGAGCGCTTTCTTCCTGACTTCCTCGCTGGCGGTTCGAATACCTGAAGGGGGCTGAATGGCTCTGCCACGGTCGCTCCGGGCCTGTTCCCCGAGTCTCAGGGCAAGAAGGAGTATGGCTGGATGATGGGTCGCGGCTGGATCGGCTGGGTTGTAGCTGTCACGGCATTCCTGTTTGTTGCGGGCTGCAATGATTACAACTATACGATTCAGACCCCCACCGGATCCACGCTCACGTTTCTCGCCCCTCAAGACGTCTCTGCGGGCGGGCCGGCTTTCATGCTTACGGTCAACGCCGCGTTCAACGGTTCGGCATTCGATAAGACGACCGTGGTGATGTGGAACGGGAGCGCCCGCACGACGACTCTGGTAAGCGCCATTCAGGTGACGGCAGCCATCAACGCCTCGGACATTGCCAATCCCGGAACCGTCCAGATTCAAACGGTCACCAAGCAATCCGGCCAGGGCAGCAACGGCCTTTCCAACACCCTGCCGTTTTTCATCAATCCCTCATCGTTCCCTGTGCCAACGGTCACGTCTCTGAGTCCCTCCAGCACGGTGGCGGGCGGGGCGGATTTTCAGTTGACCGTGAACGGCACGAACTTCGTGCAGAATCCGGGTAACCCGGTTGGCTCGGTGGTGGTTTGGAACAAAAACAACCTGGTCACGACATTCGTCAGCGCAACACAGCTGACTGCTACGGTCCCGTCCGCTTTCATCGCGTCTCCCGGCACCGCGACGATTACGGTCGTCAACCCTTCGCCCGGCGGCGGACCGAGCCCGAGCGGAGTCACGTTCACGATCACTAGCATGACCGCCGGCAGCGCCGGCGGGAATTTCACAGCCGCGTCCATCAGTGCCAACGGGCGTTACGTCGCCTTTGTCTCCAAAGGGGATTCCGGGCGGCAGGATGTTTTTGTCCGCGATACCTGCCAGGACGCCCCCGCGGCGTGCGCGCCGGCGACCACGCGCGTCTCCCTTGCGCCCGGCGACGCCGACCCGGATGATTCCAGCGGCGCTCCTTCCATCAGCGCCGACGGGCGGTTCATCGCATTTCAATCCGCCGCAACAAACCTGATTGCCGGGGGCACACGCGGCACGCAGGTTTTCCTGCGCGACACCTGCCTCGGCGCTTCCGGAGATTGCCAGCCGTCAACGTCGCTTGTATCCGTGGATTCCGACGGCGCTCTGGGAGGCAACGACAACCGATCTCCGTCGATCAGCGCGTCCGGGCGGTTTGTGGCGTTTGTTTCCGTCACGCCGGAACGCACGTCGCAAAAAACTCCGGGGAGCAAGAATTCGTCCTTTGAACAAGTCTTCGTCCGCGATACCTGCCTGGGCGCAGCCGCATGCACGCCGCGCACCGTGCGCATCTCTCTCCACACTGGAAACGACGCGGGAACCGGCGTCCTGCTTCCGGCCATCAGCGGCGACGGCCGGCGCGTGGCCGTTCCTTCGCCCGCAGCCAACGTGTTTACGCCGTCGGTGACGATCGACGACCGCGTCTTCCTCGCACTCACAAAACCGAAGGAATAGGGTCTGGTAGGAAACGTTCGGCCAGTGCATCCGCGTCGGAACGCTTCTGCGGGCGGTGGGTGCCGTCCGACCGTTCTTTTTTCAGGCAAAACGGACTTTTACGTCGGGGCGCTTTTCCAGGTGCACCGAGTCGATGAACCGCACGTGCCGCGAATCAAGCGTCAGGATCA
>Ga0209180_10001665_pt1 | contig 11114 bp, 11 predicted proteins | sample CZO8metaG_3_FD_188355 | JGI IMG/M metagenome (GOLD analysis project Ga0209180, IMG submission 188355) | Vadose zone soil microbial communities from the Eel River Critical Zone Observatory, Northern California, USA - CZOApr15con2H2.8 metaG... | ecosystem: Environmental > Terrestrial > Soil >...
GGGAACGGATTGGCGAGCGCGGCTTCGGGCGTCAGCCGCGCGGAGGCCCTTGCGAGCGGTCGGGGACGAGGTACCGCGGCGAGAGGTGCGCCGGGCTGTACTCACGAGCGGGCAGCTCCGGCACGCACGCGCGTGGCGGAAGGGGCGGCGGCGGCGCAGCCGGGTGGACCGCCAGCGCCAGGTGCGCCAGCGAGCCCGCGCCGTGCTCCGCACCCGCGGGCGGACCGTGCTGGTGGGAATGCCCGCCGCCGAGCGCCTCCTCGGCGGCGCTCGCCAGCTCCTGCGAGTACCCCGGGCCCCGATCCGGGCGGAAGGCGATCTGGAAGAGCCGCTCCAGCGCGCTCTCGCGCTCGCGCGCGTGCAGCTCCCCGTGCAGCGAAGGCCCGACGCAGAGCCCGAATGCCGACAGCGCCGCCGCCAGGAGAGCACGGTGCCGGCGGCCGGGAGCGGTCACGGCTCGCAGGTTCGCTCACGGCGAGACGCGCCGCAAGCCTCCCCGGCTCAGAACACCGGCGTCTCGACGTACGTCCCGAAAGGGCCCTTGAGGCGCGCGACGATCTCGCCCATGGTCGCGCCCGCCTTCACCAGCTCGATGGTGACGGGCATCAGGTTCACCGCCGGGTCGCGCGCCTCGCGCTCGAGCCGCTCGAGCAGCGCGGAGACCTGGGCGCCGTCGCGGTTGCGGCGGACCTCCCTGGTGCGCGCGATCTGCCGCTGCTCGACCTCGGGATCGATCTTGTGGATCTCGATCTGCTCCTGTTTCGGTGGATCGACGTACTTGTTCACGCCCACCACCGGCAGCTCGCCCGAGGCCTTCTTCCGCGCCGTCCGGTAGGCGGTCTCGGCGATCTCCTTCTGGAAATAGCCTTGCTCGACGGCACGGACGGTGCCGCCCATCGTCTCCACCTTGTCGAGGACGGCGAACACCTCGTCCTCGATGCGCTTCGTGAGCGACTCGACATACCAGGAGCCGCCCAGCGGATCGGCCACCTGCGCCACGCGGGTCTCGTCCGCGATGATCTGCTGCGTCCGCAGCGCCACCTTCATCGCCATCTCGGACGGGATCGCGTACGCCTCGTCGAGCCCGTTGGTGTGCAGCGACTGCGCGCCGCCCAGCACCGCCGAGAGCGCCTGGAGCGCGGTGCGCACGACGTTGTTCATCGGCTGTGGCTTGGTCAGCGTGGCGGCGGCGGTCTGGCAATGGAACCGCAGCCTCATCGACTCGGGCTTCTTCGCGCCGAAGCGCCTGGCGATCTTCGCCCAGCAGCGGCGCGCGGCGCGGAACTTGGCGATCTCCTCGAAGAAATCCTGCTGGGCGACGAAGTAGAAGGCGAGCCGCGGGGCGAACTCGTCAACCTGCACGCCGGCCTGGGTGACCTCCTGCAGGTAGGCCACCGCGTTGCACATCGTGAAGGCCAGCTCCTGCACGGCGTTCGCGCCCGCCTCGCTGATGTGGTAGCCGCTGATGTTGATCGGGTTGTAGCGGGCCAGGTTGCGCGCCGAGTAGACGATCAGATCGCGCACCACGCGCATCGACGGACGGATGGGGAAGATCCACTCCTTCTGCGCCTGGTACTCCTTCAAGATGTCGGCTTGCACCGTCCCCGAGAGCTTGTTCAGGTCGTAGCCCCGCTCCTGCGCCAGCGCGACGTACATGGCGAGGAGGATCCAGGCGGTCGGGTTGATGGTCATCGACACGGAGATCTTCTCCAGGTCGATGCCGGCGAAGAGCGCCCGCATGTCCTCGAGCGTGTCGATGGCCACGCCCTCGCGGCCCACCTCGCCTTCGGAGAGCGGATCGTCCGAGTCGTAGCCCATCAGCGTGGGCATGTCGAAATCGACCGAGAGCCCCGTCTGCCCCTGGTCAATCAGGTACCGGAAGCGGCGGTTGGTGTCCTCGCCGGTGCCGAACCCGGCGATCTGGCGCATCGTCCAGGTGCGCCCGCGATACATCGTCGGGTACGGGCCGCGGGTGAAGGGAAACTGCCCGGGCAGTCCGATCTCCTCGAACGGCACCGCATCCTCGGGCGTGTACACGCGGTGGACGGGGATGCCCGAGGCCGTCTCGTAGCGGTCCTTCGACTCGGGCTGGCGCTTGCGGAACTCGCGCAGCTCGTTCTGCTCCCACTCGAGGCGCTGCGCGCGCGCCTTCTCCTTCTCGTCGCTCATGTCAGCTCCCGGAGACGCCCTTGCGGTAGAGGTCGCGATCGTCGATCACGCGTTTCGCCTTGAACTCGGTGCGCGGCAAGCTGCCCTGCGCCACCAACTCCAGCCGGGGCCGCACGCCCACGCGCGCCTGCAGGCGCTCGCGCATCTCGCGCTCCAGCGCCGGGGCGTCCCGTCCGGGGGCGACCTCCACCCGGACCAGCAGGTCGTCCATCGCCTCGCGCCGCGAGATGATCACGCGGAACTCGCCGCCGAATCCGTCGATGGCGCGCAGGACGTCCTCGATCGCCGAGGGATAGATGTTCTCGCCACGCACGATGAACATGTCGTCGATGCGCCCGTAGATCCCCTGCGGCAGGCGCGGATAGGTGCGCCCGCAGGCGCAGGGCGCGTCGGTCCAGCGGGTCAGGTCCCCGGCGACGAACCGGATCATCGGCTGCGAGGTGCGCTCGAGGTGGGTGTAGACGGGCGTGCCCTCCGCTCCGTAGGGCAGCGGCTGGAACGTCTTGGGATCGCACACCTCGGTGTAGACGATGTCCTGCCACAGGTGCATGCCGCCGCGCGCGCCGCACTCGCCGTCCGTCATCCACGGCGACATCTCGGCGGTCGAGCCCATGTCGATGCAGGCAGCGCCGAAGGTCTCCTCGATCTGCTTCTTGGTGGAGGGGATTCCCGCGCCCGGCTCTCCGGAGAAGAAGAGCACGCGGAACCCGAACGACCGGGGGTCGATGCCCTCCCGCCTGGCCGTGTCGGCGAAGTGGAGCGCGTACGACGGCGTCCCGTAGAACGCGGTGGGCTTCATCTCGCGCGCCCACTGCACGCCCATCAGTGTCTGGCCGGCGACGCCGGCGCCGAACGGGAAGGCGGTCGCGCCCAGCCGCTCGACCCCGATCAGCGCGCCCCAGGAGCCCATGTAGAGGCTGAAGAAGGAGCAGATCATCACCCGGTCGCGCGGCCGGATGCCGGCCCCCCAGAGGATGCGGGCGTGCGCCTCCGCGATCCGCGCCCAGTCGTCGCGGCCGATGCCGAACACCGTCGGGCGGCCAGTGGTGCCGCTGGTGCCGTGGATCCGCGCCACGTCGGCGGGTTCGATGCACAGGAAGTCGCCGAACGGCGGGTGCGCCGCCTGCGCCGCGCGCAGCTCGTTCTTCTGCACCACGGGAAAGCGCGCGAGATCGCGCAGCGTGCGCAGCGAGTCGGGCGAGACGCCCGCTTCGTCCCACTTGCGCCGGTAGAACGGGCTCCTCTCCCAGGCCCAGCGGATCTGGGCGCGGAGCTTGGCCAGGATCAGCTCGTCGCGCTGCTCCGGCGCCGCGCGCTCGATCTCGGGCAGCCAGCACGGTTCGTCGGACCCGGGCCGGTATGCGGGATCGTAGCGGGGCGGCCAGGAGCGCAGGTCGGCGCCGCGCTCGCGCGCGATGCGGGTGAGGTCCAGCGGCACGCGGTCACTCCAGCGGACGCGCGGCCGCGAGCGCGCGGATGCGAGTGACGATCACGTCGGGCGGGGTGTCCTGGGGGAAAATGTCGGCGACGCCCTGGCTGCGGAGCGGCTCGATGTCGTCGTCCGGGATCACGCCGCCGATCACCACCGCCACGTCGCCCGCGCCCGAGGCGCGCAGCTTCTCGACGATGCGCGGCACCAGCGACATGTGCGCGCCGGAGAGCAGGCTGATGCCGACCACGTCGACGTCCTCCTGGACGGCGGCGCTGACGATCTGGTCCGGAGTGCGGTGCAGGCCGGTGTAGACGACCTCCATCCCCGCGTCGCGCAGGATGCGCGCCACCACCTTCGCCCCGCGGTCGTGCCCGTCGAGGCCCGCCTTCGCCACCAGCACCCGGACAGGACGCACCATCGTCTCCTCCTCGATGTGGCAAATTCCAGCGCGCCCCTCTCGAGCGCGGCGCGGAGGATAAGCGCGGAGCCCCGTCCGATCAACGCGGACGCGGGCGCGCTGTCGGCTGGCCGCACAGCAGGCGGCCGGGCCACCACGCTCCTGCTGATGCACCCGATCCACTGAATGCCTTCGCCAGGAAAGTCATGAGGAGTTGAAGCACCGAGAGGGCAACGAAGACGGCTGCATCGCACATCGAAACTACGTTTGCAGGTCTCTTTTCCTTGGGCTTCCCAGCAAAGCGGTGCATCTTGAGGCGCCCGTGCTGGGTACGCTACTGCGGTCCGTGGTGCGCTGATATCTTCGACGACCTGACAATAGCCAAGGAACCGTATCCACCAAGGGAATTCTGCCCAAGAGGCGAGGCGCGTACCTTGGACTGAGGCAAAGGCCGAGCACTCGTGCGTCAGATGGCGGAATTGACCGACCGAATCGCTTGCGCGCATGATGCGCTTGGTGACAATCCGACACGGTGCCGCAATGCGCAAGGGCAGGGCTCGCACTCGCCTTCCTTGGTGGCCATTGTTCCAGCGGTACGCACAGAGTCCCAGGATCGGAACCTAGACAATGCAGCACGTGGCTACAGTCGGAAGTTGGGTGACGCACCCGTCGCTTTCGCTCGCTGCTTTGGCGGAAGGCGGCAAAAGGATCCAACTCGGTTCGCTGGAGATCGGGCAGCCCGAAGGAAGCAACCGACTGTATTCGGCTGAGCAACGCGAGCGAGCAGTCAACGTCCTTCGAGAGTTCGCCGACATCCTCGAACTTCACGTCATCTTTTGCGCGTCGTTCGAGGCGGCGGAGAGCCTCGCGATCCAATCGCTGAAGAAGCCAGAGCGCGACGAACTCGACAGGCTCATTCGTGTCGTTCGCGCCCTTACAGGCCTCGAGCCCTCGGACGTCGTTGATCGCGGCAAGCGATTTTTTCCACCCGACCGGCAAAGCGGTGCTGAAGAGCAAGGCAATACCTCGTCTTCGCCGGCAAACCTTGAGGGGGTTTTGCTGCGTTTGAGTGCATCGGCCCTCTCTGGATGCAGCATCACACTCGTAGAGGAAGTGTCTGCTGATTGCGGACGGCACCATCTCGGACACCGTTGCCGAATTGCGTACGACTGGCTTCGCTCCTTTGTGTACCGACATGGTGCGGAACAAGCGAAACAGGTGCGAACCGCGGGAGTAGCGTACGCCGAAAAACGCCTCTCTCTAGATGAGGTCGCGTCTGTGATCGGAGTCTCGGTGGATGAGGCGATCTTCCTGCTCGAGCGCCATGGCTATTCGCGGGCGATCGCAAACATCCGGTTGTCGCCCGAGGAACGAAAGCTTCGCCTCGCCAAACTGCGTTCCGATCGTTTGGCGAGGAACGACCAACCGACAGTCGACAAGCGTCTCGTTCTGCGAGACGTGGTTGCGAGCCAGCGAATTGAAGACCTGGATGCGCGCCCGTGGCTTCCGACGACGACGAAGTAGATCCACTCCGAACCTTCACGGCGGAAGAGAAGCGTCAGCTCACCGAACATCTGTGTGGGCTGACAGAGGCGGCACATGCTGGCAAGTACTCGGATATCGCTGTTCGTCCAGAGTTCATCTGCAGCCTGCATGGGGAGCTATTCACGGAGGTCAGGGACCATGCTGGCAAGATTCGGGCGCGCGGTTGGGGACAGGAGTATCTGACATTCGGGCCAAACCGCTCCAGCCACCGAAACGATGTCAAGAAGGAGATCGAGAAACTCTGCGAGCGGGGAGAAATCGCCGCGCGCAGCATTGTTTCGAGCAAGCTCTCTCACGACTATGAGTACGAAGCACTGAAGCTCGCCCTCAGGTGGCACGCTGACTTCATCAAGATTCATCCATTTGAAGATGGCAATGGACGCACCGGCAGGTTGATGCTCGCCATTCTTCTCGTAAGACTCGGGTTGCGACCAATTCCAGTTGAGGTTCCAAGACTCGAATACAATGAAGCGCTGAACCACTACTACCGAAACTTGGATCTGGACGTGCTCGTCGATCTCTTCATCGGTCTCATCGACTGAAGAGTCAGTGGTCCGCGTCGGGAGTCTGTGTAGCCGAGGCGAAGTCTACCGATGCTCCCGCTTCAGCACGCCCGCCTCGTACAGCAGCGCCGCCCGCTGGACGAGGCCCCCGATGATCTCGCCGTAGAAGCGGGGCATCGAGCTCCCTCCGCCCGCGCCCCCTGTGAACGAGGCGTGCGCATCGCGGCCGGCGAAGGATGCGAGGAACCCGCGGTCGATCAGCGTCTTGACCCAGGGATAGGTCTCCTCGCTCACCTCGGCGACCGCCGCGCCCTTGACCTTGCCGTCCGGCGCCAGCGCCACCGCCACGCGCACCGGGCCGTGGATGGTGTACTCGGTGAGGAAGGTGACGGCGCCGACGTCGTGCTGCCCCTCGTCCCGGCCGATGTAGAAGCGGTAGAAGTCCTCGTCCGGCGCCCAGCCGGTGTCTTTCTGGATCCCCTGGCGCTCGGCGGGCGTCAGGCGCACCTCGCGCACGAAGTACCGCTTGGCGCCCGCGAGAAGACCGGCCACCGCATCGCGGTCGGAGACGAGCAGGACGGGCGGAGTGATGTGCGCGAGCGCAGGCGCGGCGGCCAGGGCGCAGAGCAGGAACGCGAGTCGACGAGTCATGCTGTCTCCTTCCGCAGCCAGAGGTCGCGCATCGAGAGCGCCGCGATGAGCACGTAGCCGAGCGCAAAGAGCGTGCCTCCCGCGATCACCAGCACGCTCAGCGACGGCGAGACGAAGCGCGTGGCCCACATCCCGCCGATGTCCACCAGTGTCCCGACGAAGGGGAGGGCGACGATCGCCGCCTTGGGTCCCTCGCGCAGGGGCACGAAGAGGAAGATGAGCCCGAGGAGCCCTGCGATCAGCGTCTGCCCGAACAGGTGCGTGTGGCTGGTCTGGATGAGGAGCGGAGTGCGCATCCAGACCTTGGCCGTCCTCGACAGCTCGGCCAGGTCCATCTCCCTCTCGCCGCTCGTCTCGCCGTGATGCATCCCGGTCATCGGCAGCTCGGGCGCCAGGCTTTCGCGGACGGCGGCGGGCGAGACCCCCACCGCCGTCGCGGCCTGGGCGAACGCGGCGAGCGCTCCGCAGCCGATCCCGACCAGGAACAAGGTGCAGAAGACCTTGGCGCTGAGGGGCAAGCGCGACAGGTGGATGCCGTTCATGAGGGCCTCCTCAGTCGCCGCCGATAGGGCGGCGCTGCGTTCTCACAGCGCACATTCAGTAGTTGACCACGAACTGGGCGGTCACCACGTGCGCGCTGTTCGCCGCCTGGGTGATGGGCGTCCCGGGGGCCACGTCCGAGAAGATGGTCTGGTCGGAGAGCCCGAAACGGTATTCGAGCCGCAGATCGACCCAGTCCACCGGATGCCGCGTGCGCGCATAGGTCACGCCGAGCGGCCGGAGCTCCGGGATGAGGCGCGAGAGGTGCACGATGGGGACGACGGTGAACGACTGCAGCAGTTGCGCGACGCCGGTCCGCGCGCCGTCGAGGTCGTTGAAGAGCGAGTACCGGAGCGAGATGCCCAGCCAGCGCAAGAGGTCGTAGTGGACCAGGCCGTACAGGCCGAACCAGTGGACGTCCGCGCCGTCGACCGCATCCGCGGCGAAGGGCACCCCGCGCCGGCGGAACGATACGTTCGACTCGCCGCCGTAGACGAATTCGCCGGCGAAGAGCAGCTGAGAGGCCGGCGACCAGGTCGCGTCGGCGTCGACGATCCAGCGGGCGTGCGAGTTGTCGTCGTCCTGCTCCGGGCCCCAGAAGCCGCCGATCCCCAGGTTCAGCAGCCGGCTGCCGGGGATCGGCGTCACGCCGATCCGGCCGCCGACGCTCTTGGCGCGGTTGTTGTCCTCGGGCGGATCTTCGGTCGTCTCGTTCTCCCAGCGGTTGACGACCCACGCCGCCACGTCGAGCCAGGGCGCGAACTGGTAGGCGGCCTGCAGCCCGGTCATGCTCTGCGGCCGGCCGAAGCGCTGCAGCTCGGAGGTCGTGGCAGTCAGGTTCAGCGCCGCGTCGTGGCGCTCGTACCCGAACGGCGCGTCGAAGCGCCCGAAGGAGAGCGCCAGCCCGTTTCCGATCGGCGCGACGGCGGTGACGTTGAACCGATGCAGGCTGACCTCGGTCGCGATCGCCTCGGTGCCAAATTGCTCCGTGCAGGTGCCGGTGGGTCCGACGACGAGCCCCGGGCACCCGAAGGCCGGATCGAAGCCGTGGCTGTGCCGGTGGCCGTGGCGCTCGACTTCGATGCTGGCGCCGGCGAAGAGCCAGGGCGAGAACGTCTTGAACGCTCCGATGCTGAACTGGTCGAAGCGGAAGTCGATCCGGGTGGGCTCGGACGACACCGGCGCGCTGCCCGCGAACTCGGGGACCATCTGGATGCGCGAGTTGTAGTTCGCCGAGCCGACGAAGAACCCGGACAGCCGGACTCCGGCAACCTCGAACGCCGGCCCGTGCAGCGCGCCAGGATCCTCGGCATCGAGGGGCACCTCGCGCTCCTGGGCCGATGCGGCCACGGAAACGAGAAACAGAAACAGCAACGGCAGTGCAACGGGTGCGCGTACGCGCATGAAGGCCCTCCACGACCGCGAGAATGATCGGAACCGAGCGAGACGAAGCTGCGGTTCAGGCCAGTGGCGGCGGTGTGGGGACCTCTCGATCGGGAGACGGCGGCCCTGGGGGTGCGGCGAAGATCGGGAACGCGGTCGGAATGGCCGCAGGCGCCAGCAGGTCGGGCGGCGGCAAAGCCGGAGCTACCTGGATGAGGATGCGCGCGGGCTCGTTCGATCCCGCGCAGGTGCGGATGAAGCGCTGATCCGACGCCAGCTCCCGTGCGTGCGTGCACGTCGGGCAGCGGCACGCGCGCGATTTGTCATGGTGACAGCAGCAGCTTGCCGCCTCGGCGCTCGAGATCAGCGGGAGCGCCCCCGTCGCCTGCAACGACACGGCGCACGCGAGCAGCGCACCCATCGTCCGGCAGCGGCGAGGACCTCGGACCATTGCGGCCCACCTACCTCGTGGACGAACCGACCGTCAATGCCGCGGCGCACGGGCGAGCAGGTACACGTACCCGCCGAACACCACTTGCGACCCGTACAAACCCTCCAGGTCGCTCGGCACCCGGCCGACCGACGCGCGCGCGCCGAGGGCCGGCTCGATGGGTCCTAGCACCGGGAACGAATGCACGAATCCGAGCACCGCGCTGGACAACAGGTAGGATTGCGCGAACGCCGGCAGCCCCGAGAAGCCGGGCACGACGAGGTCGTGCGCGGTCTTCTGCACCACCTCGAGGCGCAGGAAGGGAGCGTTGCGCCCGTCGAGGTCGAAGTTGGCCTCGAAGAGAAAGCTGTCCGTCGGAATGGGCCCGAGGTTCCGCCCCCAGGCGAGCGTCGTGTCGACCTGCACCTGGGGGAGCGGCAGGCTGACCGAGAGGGATCCGGTGACCCGGCTGACGCTCAGCGCGAATCCAACCGTCGCCGGCGGCTCGGGACTGGCCAGGTAGCCGTACGAGACCTGGAGGCTGACCGGCTGCACCGGATTCGCCGACAGCCGCACCGAGAACGAATCGAGAGGGCGGAAGTCGAAGTTCCAGCGGTCCTCGTCCGGCTCGCGCCCGTTGAACCAGGATGCCTCGAGCTTCACCTGCCGGGTGTACAGCCCCGCGGTGGCGACGCCGAAGGTGACGTGGGTCGAGTCCTGCCAGTGGTGCGAGAGCGGCGGAAACGGGTCGCCCTCCGCCGAGGCGCGGTGCATGAAGGCCGGCGGCCCCAGCGCCGGCTCGCCCACCGGCGCCAGGTACAGCTCCGCGCCCAGCCAGTCCGAGAGCGGATGCCGGTAGGTGACCGACGCCTCCATGAAGAGATCGTGCGGGTGCTGCCGGTCGTGGAGGTGCACGCCGCGGTAGGTCTCGCCGGTCTGCAGGAGCTCCGGGAACCCCGAGCCGGGGATGGTGAGCGGCTCGAGCGAGAACATCCCGCGGAGCTGCACCTCCCCTCCCCACAGCGCGTGCTCGGCCATGCCCATCGCCCAGTTGGTGGAGAGGAACCGCTGACCGCCGCGATCGCCGAGCTGATCGTCGAACCCCGCCGAGGCCGCCCCGTGCAGCATGAAGCTCCAGCCGCCGGCGCCGAAATGCACGCCGCGCATGGGCGTGGCGTCGGGCTGCCAGCTGGTGCCGGACGCATTCCGCGTCATCGGGAGCGCGAGCTCGGAAGGCTGCTCCGACGGCATCAGCTCCATCCCGCACTTCGGGCATTGGCCCGGATGATCGGAATGGACGTCCGGATGCATGGGACAGGTGTACGTGACGCGGGATTCGGCCAGCACGGGGGCTGCCGCGCAGAGGAGCGCGGCGGCGGCGAGGCGCTGCAGCATCGGACCCTTGTACCGGGCCGCGGCGCTGCGTGCTACATCGGGGCGATGCGTAGGGCGGCGATCGCGCTCGCGATCCTGGTCTCGTCCGACGCCCGCGCGGACGGCGCCTTTCCCACGGGAATGAGCGTCCTGCTCCCCGCCGGCGCGCCGCAGCGGATCCTGCTGGGAACCACCTTCGGCCTGGTCCTGTCGGAGGACGCGGGCGCGACGTTTCGCTACGTGTGCGAGCCCTACGTGACGGGCTCCGGCGCCACCGTGCTCATCTACCAGGCGGCGTCCAACGGCGAGCTCGTCGCCGCTCACCAGGACGCGCTGTCGGTCACCGCCGACCTAGGCTGCAGCTGGACGCGCGCTTCGGGCCTGGCGCCCGGGCTGTCGGTCGTCGACGCGTTCATCGACCCCTCGAATCCCTCCTCGGTGCTGGCCATCGCGTGGCCTCCCGCCGCGGGCGCCTCCCTCTACGCTTCGACGGACGGGGGCCGGAGCTTCGGCCCGGCGCTGCTGACGAGCGGCACGCCGCCGGTCCACGCCGACGAGCGGCTGGTGAGCGTCGAGATCGCCGCCTCCGCGCCGGCGATCTACGCGACCACCTTCGCCTTTCCCAGCGCCTCCTCGCCCGCCGGCAGCGCCGCCCTGTTGCGCAGCGGCGATGGCGGAGCGAGCTGGACG
>Ga0209180_10001666_pt1 | contig 11113 bp, 6 predicted proteins | sample CZO8metaG_3_FD_188355 | JGI IMG/M metagenome (GOLD analysis project Ga0209180, IMG submission 188355) | Vadose zone soil microbial communities from the Eel River Critical Zone Observatory, Northern California, USA - CZOApr15con2H2.8 metaG... | ecosystem: Environmental > Terrestrial > Soil >...
GTTTTGGTACAGCGCTATTTGTCGCTAATGGTGGTGCAAATGGTGTTAATTCCCCAACTGCTGGAACGTTTCCATCTGGAGGCACAGCAACCGGAGGACAGATAAATGTACAGGGTCAAAATGGATCGCCTAATAGTGTTAACGGTAATGCGGCTGGCCTTATAGGAGGAAGTTCATTTTATGGCGGTGGAGGTGCCGCTCAAACAAATAACAGTGCAGCGACTACTGGAGACGCTGCTAAAACTAATAGCGGTTCTGGTGGTGCTGTTGGGGGTATAACCGCTGCTGTGATTAGTGCATCTAGTGGTGCTTCTGGTGGTTATTGTGAAGGCTGGATTACATCTTCAATTGCTGCATCTTATTCTTATACGGTAGGAGCAAAAGGAACAGGCGGTGCCGCTGGTACTTCTGGTTCAATCGGTGGTGCTGGCGCAGACGGTCGAATTACTGTAGTTGCTTATTGGCAATAAAGGAAACGTAATGAAACAAACATATGAACAAGCTATTGCTCAAGTCTTCAAAGACGAAGGAGGCTATACTAACGAATCTACAGATCCAGGCGGTCCTACTAACTGGGGAATAACTATCCACGATGCTAGAACATATTGGAAATCTAACGCTACTGCACAAGATGTTAAGACAATGCCAAGATCAGTTGCAGAAGATATTTATGTCAAACACTATGCTGGTCCTATTAACTACGACAACCTTCCCGCTGGTGTTGATTATACTATCCTTGATTACGCGATAAACTCTGGTATTAGTAAATCTATTAAGACAGTACAAGAATTAATAGGAGTTCCTGTAGACGGAGTTATAGGTCCTATTACATTGGCTAAGATTAATAGTTCTGATCCAATATCTCTTATACATGCTGTTTACATTGAACGGTTAAAATTTCTCAAGACATTACACACATGGAGTACATATGGACACGGATGGACTAATCGTTGTACTAACGGTCTTAATCTCGCTCTTACTCTTGCTGGTAGTTCTCCATCGGGAGTTCAAAGTCAGACTTGGCTTCAACTACTTATCTCATCTATTACAAAACTCTTTTCAAAAGGAAACTAAATGACTACTACTGCTCCCACAAATATTATCGTTACTGATATTGAAGCAGCTCTAGAAGCTCTCAATTCACTTCTTCCTACAATCTTCTCGGTTGTCGGTACATTCGTCCCACAGGTTGCTATCTTCGCTAAGTTCCTTCCTCTGATCCAGGTTGCTATCAGCGGTGTGGATGTGGTTGCTAAGGCTACCAACGCAGCTAATGCAACTCCTGCAGTTCAGTCCGTCATGGACCACCTTACTCCCGGTGCACCTAACGCTCCCGAGCTGAGCTAATTACTAGGTCTCGTCGATGGCACAACAAACACTATTACAGATAGTACAATCTGTACTGTCTCATATGGGATCGGATGAGGTAAACTCTATATCTGATACTGTAGAAAGTATGATGATTGCTAATATCGTTAAAGATAAATATAATGATATCGTAGCACGAGGTACTCTTACTATCGACGAGACTTTATTTCAACTATTCCCTTCAGATACTCCAACTATTCCTACACTAATGTATTTACCAGATGGTGTAGCTCGAATAGATTGGTTACAGTACTATGATACTAATCCTCTAGACAACACACAGGTAGGGCAATTTGGAGCTTACAGACACGATCTCAATACCAATTTGGTTGCTACTATCAATTGGACTACTACTTCCAGTACTAGCAATACCATTATCCCTAACGGCAACGTTACTTTCACTGTGGCTTCTTCTACGTTACCTATTATTGTGGGACAGAAAGCTACAGCAATATCTGGTAACGCCAGTATGTTCGGAAGTGTCACTTCTTACTTCGGAACAACGTTATCAATTAACGTTACTAGTTCAATCGGAAGTGGAACGTTTAACTCGTGGATCATCCAGAACGTAAATGTTCCTAATAGTCCACCTGGTTACAAGTATGTAGATATCGTTCCAGTAGATTACTTCTTAGATGTAACTAATCGATTTGATATAACACAGCAGAATACGTTTACTTACACATTTACTCAAGGTGGTAATAACTTTAACTTTAGATATAAGAACGATCACCAACCGAGTATATGCACAGTACTATCTAACTTCTACTGTCTATTTGATACTTTAGATATAACTCAAGACTCTACTTTACAAGCATCTAAGACACTTGGATATGGACAATACCTTCCTGCATTCCAGCTGGTAGATAGTTTTATCCCTATGCTTGATGACTTCCAATTTCCACTTCTACTTAATGAGTCTCTTTCTCAAGCGTTCTTTGAATTAAAAGAAAGACAGCATACGAAGGCAGACGTAGAAATACAACGTCAATGGGCTGTAGTGCAGAAGACTAAATCTAAAGCTAATAAGCCTGGTTACTTTGATCAGCTAGCTAACTATGGACGTGTACCACGTACAGGCGGTTATGGTGGATATCCACTCTGGAGATGGATGCGTAATAGTATTGGTAACGCAGGAGTATAAGACATGGCATTTGCATATTCAGTTATGAAAGAACGAAACGTAGATAATGTATCGCCTAATCGGATACTTAAACTTATTCCCTTAGATGGTGGAGCAGTTATATCTGTTAAACGTAATACATTTAATCTAAATGCATTCAAAGGAGATAAGAATCTCCATGCTATACAAGACGCTGGTTTATGGCGTCTAGAGTATAGAAGTGCTGATGGAAGCGGTGCAGGTGCATTACCTGAACCACTTAAACAACAGTGGACTAGTTTTAATCAATTAATGAAGTTTCTCGTACCATACTTTGAGTCTAGAAATGTTAAAGTAGAAGAAATAACGAATGCCCCAGCAACCTAATCCTACAGTAGAGAATCACTTTATTGCAGGTCTTAAAACAGAATTCACTGGACTAAACTTTCCCGAGAACGCAGCCACTGATACTCAGAACTGCGTTTTCTCTTTAATTGGAGATGTCACTCGTAGAGGTGGTATTAACTACGAAGCTAATAATGTTTTAAAACCAATAGCTCAATCTTCCGTAGCTATGTCTTCTTATAGATGGAAGAACGTAGGTGGTGATGGGCAGACTCAGATGTTAGTTCAACAGATAGGAATTACATTGTATTTCTATCTTACAACAGCAGCTACGCCTGCTGCTCCCGTGTCTACTACTCTTCTAACTTCTACAATTAATCTTCTTAACTTCCAAGCTATGGGAAATACAGATAATGTATCTCAAATAGAATGTCAGTTTACCGATGGTAATGGATATCTTATTGTATTTCATAAGAGTTTAGATCCATTTTCTTGTACATATAATCCGACTCTAAACACAGTCACTCAATCATCCATAACAATGGTAATAAGAGATCAGGTAGGTATTCCTGAAGTAGGTGTACCAGATAGCTTTAGACCTACTACTCTTACATCAGAACATTCTTATAATCTTTTGAATCAAGGGTGGACATTCGGTTCTGGTTGGTCGGGTAACGGTACTGCTAACAATGGACAGCCAGGAGTTGGTTGGCCTAATATTGGTTATAGTTGGACTTTTCCTATTACATCCCAAACTAATACTACATCAGTATCAAACGGATCTGTAATAATTGTTCAAGGTAATGGTGTTAATCCAGGAGGATTTAATGAAGGGTGCACAGTTATTGGAACAGTTACTTCATACGTAACTCCTTTTACTTCTATGACTATAAGTGTATTTCAAAGTAATCACCCTGGAGATTCATTTGGTGTTTACTCTGGTGGTACATTCTTTTCTAATCCTAATGAAGTTATAAGTCTTACGTTAGGTAATGTTGGTTTTATCGATGCATGGCATTCTGCTATTGCTAATTACCCATCTAATGCAGATGTATGGTGGTTATATAAAGGAACTACAGCTTCAGCCACCACTGTCAGCGGTGTTACAACTACTATTACTAATGAAACATTTCTTCCCCAGCAAACTTTATCAGGAGTTCAACCTAATATCTTTGCTGCACCAAAGGGATTTTTTACATTAAATCCTTGGCGACAACAAAGATCTGCTGTGTCTGGTGTAGCTAGTATTACTGATATTATAACTACTGCTAGACCTTCAACAGGAGCCTGGTATCAAGGTAGGGTATTTTATGCAGGAGTCAATTCATCTCAGCAAGCTACTGGAGATGAACCTTATACTACTTGGACAGAAAATATATACTTCTCTAAGATTGTAGAGCTAAGTACTGACTTTGGTAAGTGTTGTCAAGTTAACGATCCTACATCTCAAGATAGATTTGCTATCCTTCCATCAGATGGTGGAGTGATAACTATACAAGGTTGTGGGTCTATCTATAAACTATTCGCTCTAAGGTTTGGTCTTCTTGTATTTGCTTCTAACGGTGTGTGGTTTATAGGTGGTAGTACTGGAGTAGGCTTTGCAGCTAACGACTATACTATAACTAAAATATCTAGTATTGAAGCTTTATCTGGTACGTCTTTTATAGATGTGATGGGACTTCCTATGTTTTGGAATGCAGAGGGTATCTATGAAGTAGGTCCTTCTCAGCAACCAGGTTCAGCACATAGTCCTGATATTCAGTTAGATGTAAAGAATTTAACTTTAGGATCTATACTAAATTTCTATAATAAAATACCTCCGGTAAGCAAAGCATTTGCTAGAGGTGACTACGATCAGATTAACTATGTAATACAGTGGTGTTATCGAAGTACCAGTGAGTCTGGTATATCTAATCGATATAGTTATGATACTATATTAAACTTTAATACAGTTACTAAAGCTTTCTATGTATACAAACTACCGACTAATCCTATAGTCAGTGATGTTAAGTGGATACAAAATCCAGGAGGTATAGGACAAGTAGACCCTATATTTAAATATCTTACTCAAGATGGTCTTGGTAATATAACTTTCTCAGAAGAGAACGATTTCACACGATACTTAGATTTCTTTAGTTTTGATAATATCGGACAAAACTATACTAGTTTCTTCACTACTGGATATAAACTAGCAGGACAAGCCTTACGTAAGTTTGAAGTACCATACGTGTACTTTTTCTCTAGAAATCCTGGAGGTAATGCATATACATTTCAGAGCATATGGGACTACGCAGGTACAGGTAATTCAGGTAGATGGTCTACGATACAACGTGTAACCAATTCTACTACAGACTTTTCAATGTTGTACAGACGCCTGCGAGTACGCGGTCGAGGGATGGCAATGCAAATAAAAATATCTTCTATACAGGGACAGCCATTCGATTTGATGGGTTGGTCTGTATGGTCGTACACTAATACAGGTATCTCATAATGGCAGCGTGGGACGCACAATCAACAGGTAGTGGTCTAGGTGCCCTTATGGGTATCGCTGGTGGCATTGAAGGTGCCATCACAGGTAGTTCAGATGCTAAGGATATATCTAATATTCAACAGCAAATGGCTCAGACGGAGATGCAAGAAAATGCAGTCCGTCGTACAGCCATGGAAGTTACTAGTCGTAGACAGCAAACACAGAATATAAGACAGTCTCAAATGGCTAGGTCTATGGCTCTTACTAATGCTACAGGATCAGGCGCTCAGTTTGGTTCTGGTTTACAAGGTGGATACGGATCTATATCTGGTCAGTCTAATACTAATGCACAAGGTATAGGACAGAACTTAGCTTTTGGTGAACAGATGTTCCACTTAACAGATCAAATGGATGAACTTAAGATGGGTCTTTCTAGAGCGCAATCTGATGCAGCAGGTGACTCTGCATTTAGTAAAATGCTTGGTGGTATTGGCGGTTCCTTAGGAGATCTAGGTAAACTTAGTTCTCTTCTTCCACTGTTGGCAGTTTGATCAATGGCAGATAGTTCAATCGCATTAAGCGATACACCGCAGCAATCTCAAATTACTTTAGAAGATCCTAAAGCTGTTACCAGCGATCTATCTCCTGATGCGGTTCAGTATAGGTCAGATAATGCTCATTTTGGTTTAACTAATCAAACATTATTTACTAAAGATGATTGGTCTAAAGCTATACAGAACGGACAAGAGGATGTCTTAAGGTCTACTGCTGCTGCTAAAGTTAACAGCGGTCGTATAGATATGGCTAAACAGCTTATTAATACTTACGGAGACCAGTTACCAGACGGTGTCTTACAAACAATGCTTAAGGCTCAAGATCCTAAAAGTGTTGTGGAAGAACACTATGCTAAAACATACATGGATTTTCTTAACTGGCCTAAAGATCCTAAAGCTCCGTCAGAAAATCCTGAAGTATACTATGGTATGCTTGGTCTTAAAGATGAATACGATTGGGTTAAAAATGCTGGTAGTATGGCGTTGGCTAAACGTAACTATGCATTAACTGTTGCTCAGAATGATAATCAAGAGACTACGTGGAAAGATCATGTTAACTCTATAGTTCCTGATATATTCACCGCAGGTATGTTTGGTGAATGGCAGATGCGTCAGAATACTGCAGGTACTCCAGCATATTCTGGATTAGGTTTAGGTAGTAATCTTAAAGCACAAAGTGATAATCTTAATAATATAACAGACTTTGATACTTGGCGTGCAGAGTTTGATAGAGTACACGATTTACTTCCACAAGCCTATAAAGGTTCGTGGGTACAAGATATGCTATACAAGAGCACAGGTTCTCAAATAGCAGACAATCTTATGACTGGTTTTAACGCTGCTTTCATAGGCAAAGGTGTTAGTGTTTTAGGTCGTAATGTATTATCTCCAGCAGCTAGAGTAGCTGCTGCTGATCGTGCATTCGCAAGTACTAGACTTACTACAAGTATGGTAAATGCTCAGAGTAAGATGCAGAACATTATTAATGCTGTTACAGATATGGCTAAGGATAGACCAGAAGGTATTAGTCCTAACATAGCTGCTCCAGCTATGGCAGGAAATATACCTGAATCTGCGGTTAACAAAGTAGCTATAGATGCTATTAATGAATTGTATCCTAATAATAATCCTTTAGGAGCTTTAATTAATAGACTTCAAGCTTTATACGATGTAGATGGTACTAGAGCTGCTAGCCATCCAGGAAGTCTTGGTACAGAGGCTGCTAATCGTCTTAAAGATATGTACAATACTTATAAAGATGATTTTGTTAGTACTATTTATAATAATCTTTTACAACGTGTAGATCGTACTCCTACTGCAGAACTTACAGATCAGTTACATAAAATACAGAAGGGTCTTGCTGATTTGCATACAGGTCCTGATAACCAGGTAATTAATGTATCTAGAAGTATATGGCTTCCTGGTTATAATAACCGTATGCATAATGTAGCTGTTGGTACTAACGATGCAGATTTGTTTAAAACTATAGATGAAGCTATCGCTGTAGCTAGACGTAACGGTTGGGCTGTTAAAGGTGATTATGCAGTTGGTCCTGAAGAACGTGTAAACATTGCACGTAAAGAAGCAGCTATTCGTGGTCTTCGTACTCAGGCTGGAAAGGCATCTACACCTAAAGGTGTTAAGAAAGCTAACTCTACAGCAGATGCATTACAGAAAGAATTAGATGCTGTACCACGTCATGATACTGGTATAACTGTAGAAGGACAGTTTAGACAAGGTCCGATGTACACTGGACCTATAGGCCCTAAGATGCCCGTAGGAGGTCCTAGAAAGCTCACTGGTGCGTTAAAATCAGAAGAGGCTACTGTGGTAGCCCCCACTGGAAAACCTTCTCCTGAGGCTCCTAAAGAGGGAACTGTACGTTTCTATCATGGAGGTGAGAACCCTACATCAGGCGGAGGTAGATGGCTTACCCCACACTATGATTATGCTAGAGATTATAGAGGAGGTCCTAATAAAGTTCATTATGTAGATATTCCAAAATCAGATTTAACTGAAGGAGGTATGGCAGAGGATGGTTGGGACCATACAAACAATTATCCTATACACTTTAATGCTTCCGAAGGAATTGCTAAGCAACTAAAACCTTATGAAGCAGTTCCTAAGCAAAGTATCGAGGATGCTTTAGCTCGTGATCTAGGCGAAGGTGATACTTTAGCTAGATATAAAGCTATGCGTGAAGAAACAGCTAGAGAAGCTAAAGAAGCTGTAGCTAAGAGGAAAGCTAGTAGAGAAGCAGAAGACCCTTCGTCTAAAACTCCTATATATGATGAATTAAAAGCTAGACTAGGCAGAGAACCTACAGATACAGAATGGTTAGATGCTCTTGAAGGAGATTGGTCTGAAGCTTTAGATAATGCTGCTGCTAAGACTAGTAAATCTAATAGAACATTTACTAGATCTATCAGTGGTAAATTCATGAAGAATGAAAGTGGAGCTACTAAAGAAGAGTGGAAACAGCTTACTGATTATTTAGATGAATTAAAGAAAGAAGGTAAAGATACTCCTACTGTTCTTAAGGAAACTATGGAGCAGTTCTTTGGACTTCCTTCAGGTGTTCTAAAACAACAAGGTAATGGTTATTATATTCTTCATACAGTTTTTCTTCCAGAGGGTGCTAGTTTTGTAAGAGATGGATTGATTACGTCTGATTACGGTAAGTTATCTAAAGAAGAATTTAGAAATAAACTAGCATTAGGACAAGTGTCTACAGGAGTTCCTCCTGATTGGGCTAATGGATGGGTGTCTGCTATTACTAATAAACTAGGTATTTCAGCTCCATCAGAAGTTATGTCTATAGCAGAGAATTTAAATAGAAACATAGCTACACACGGTCCAGCGGTATTACTTGGTCTTACTAAGCGTAGTCTTAAACCTTTATCTAAAACAGAGTTTCCTACTAAATATTGGAATGATTTCAATAGACTTCTTAGATATACTCAGAATGCGTTTAACGAGAATACACGTACACCTGGTATCTGGTTTGACTCTATGGGGGATGTAGATGATTGGTATCAACGTAACATAGGTAGGCAAGTTTCTGAACCAGAGGTACGTGCATACTTTGCATACAAAGCCATTGTACTTAATGATCTGAACTTCCGTAATCTTTCTGTTATGTCTCGTAAGCTTGCTATGGGTGCTAAACAGCATTCTATAGAGTTTACTGATAGTTATGGAACAAAGACTATAACTCCTTATTTTGAAGGTGTACGTTTAGATAGAATTCCTGAGAATGGTTGGGTACTATTAGCTAATAGCATAGACTCTAGTAAATCTAAATATGGCGCTATAGGTAGAGTTATTCAAAATAACCCTGAAGTAGTTAATGATATTGAGTCAGGTAGAGCACAGCTTATTCACATAATGGACCCTAAGTCCAAACCATTAAATGCTATACGAAACAATGCTATTCCCGACTACGTTATTTCATATAAAACTAATGAGAAACCTTTAGGTTACGATCATGTAAATCGTTTAGGTGGCGGGCATCTTGTACCCAAATGGGGATACTTTGCTAAGCAAGCTGATGTAGATACAACTACTATAGATGATGAACAACATAGTCGTTACAATGGAGATAAGACTCTTTTATCTTTTAAGAGTAAAGCACAAGCTAGAGAAGCAATAGAGTATTTAGAACCTGTACGACGTCTGCTATCAGATTACGTTCGTGCTCATCCATATAGTATGGAAAGGGATATAGAACGTTGGGAGAATGAAGGTGGAGCTATAGGTAGAGGAGGTCTATTAGACGAAGCTTCTATAGCTGCTCAAAAGACTGGTATACCCTTTAGTAAGTTACTTGATATGTGGGTAGGACCTCGTGCTGCATTTAATGTACACGAGCCTATTACAGTAGTTGCTAAAGGACAGAAGATTATAAATCTCGGTGAAGAAGGTGCTGCACTTCAAGCACGTTATAGGCATCCTATAAAAGGAAGCACTATTAATCAACGAGATATGGTAGATGGTACTAAAGATGGTTCATTGCTTGGACAAGTAATGACTGAATTTACTCAAGAACGCGATGCTGAGGGTTTGTTTACCATGCGGTTCAAAGGAACTGAAAGTAATCCTTGGTTTGCATACGAACAGGCAGATTTAGTAGATCCTATTACGGCTATAGAACGCGCTCAACAGAATATTGTTAATAGTATGTATATGTACGACATGAAACAATACACTATGGAGCATTGGTTAGAACAAGCTAAAGATTTTCTTGATATATCTAATATAAATGAACTACGTAATAATCCTATGAAATGGTTCTATAATCCTGTATGGAAGCCAGATGTTGATCCTCAAGTATTCTGGCATTTAGAGGGTAATCGTAAGAACGCTATAGACTTTGTAGGATTGAAAACTAAGTATGATACTAGTTTTAATAGAATAGGACAGTCTTTATTTGATACTATATACGGTGTAGGTAGATATGAAGTGGATAAATTATTAGATTTACCTAATATTAAATCTATTGCAAACTTTCTTAAGGGTAGTGCTTTTTATATGTATCTCTCAGGATTTAAGTCACTTGCTACTCAAGCATCTACTTTATCTTACATATATGCTATAGCTGGTCCTGAACGAGCTGCGCAGGCTACTGCAGCCATGACTGCTTACGGACTATGGAAAGTCAACGGATCTGAAGAGATACTCAGAGGTTTGGATAATTCAATGGCTACCCATTTCGGTTGGAGACCTGGTAGATTTACCGAAGCTGTTAGAATGCTTGAAGGTACAGGATTTGGACACGTAGGACAAGAACATGCATTTAGGCAAGGAGAAGCCTCTATGGGTCTTCAAGCTATGTCTGATATAAATGCATGGAATATTGGTACTAAAACTACTATTCGTGCTGGTAAAGCTGCATTAGATATGTCTTCTATACCATTTCAATTAGGTGCGTCTACTACGCGTATATCTGGTTTCTTTACAGCGTATTTAGAACATCTTGAGAATGCTACAGGAGGTATAGTAGACAGACAACTTCAATCTGCTATTTTAAGTAGAGCTTCTCTATTAGATATTAATATGTCTAGAGCACATAATACAGCTATACAGAATATGACTCTTCCGTCTATTCCTCTTTTGTTTAGATCGTATGATATACGTTTAGCTCAGATGATGTGGGGAAAGAATCTTACAGTACAGGAAAAACAGCAGTTATTTGCAACATCAGCAATGTTGTACGGAATAAGAGGTGGTGGTGCTGCTCTATTTGGTTTCCCAATTGCAGACTATACTATGAAG
>Ga0209180_10001669_pt1 | contig 11107 bp, 9 predicted proteins | sample CZO8metaG_3_FD_188355 | JGI IMG/M metagenome (GOLD analysis project Ga0209180, IMG submission 188355) | Vadose zone soil microbial communities from the Eel River Critical Zone Observatory, Northern California, USA - CZOApr15con2H2.8 metaG... | ecosystem: Environmental > Terrestrial > Soil >...
GGGAATTCGCACTCGGCACTGATAATGGTGTCGCCTGGCTGCCAGCGCAGTCCATTGGCGATGTTCATCAGCCCCTCGCCGGTGCTGGCAATCAGCGCTACCTGGTCGGGGCGCACATGAATTAAACTGGCCAGGCGACGATGCGCGCCTTGCTCATACACTGTCCAGCGCGCGAAATTAATGTTGCCGAAGTTACTGGTATCGTCGACATATGTATGTAGCGTACGCGCCACCGGGCCGGGAAGCGGCCCATTCGCGGCGTGGTTCAGATAGGTGCTATGGCGGGTAATCGGGAAAAAGAGTTGCCGCATCTCCTGCACATCCTCTTCCTCGCCTGAAAATTCGTGCTCGCCCTCTTCAATGAGCAAGAGGGAGTGAAGCATGTCATCTAAGGAGGGGAGGATGTCAGGCATGGTTATGGGTACTCCTGTCTATATTTCTTAAGAGCAACAATCCAGGAGAATGTGATAGATAGCAATACCTTCCCCGGTGAGCCTTTCATGTTCACTGACCCATTCTTCGGGAAATACACTAAGAATCTGTTCTTCTCGCGGGTCTGAATTTGAATGTACTTTACAATTTTTCTTCTTCTTCATGTCTTCAACAATGTATTGCTTCAATCTATCTCTCCAATCGTCCAATGTATCGCATTGTACATACCCAATCATCCCAGCTTCTGGATAATTGGAAGCGTATTCTCCACGTAGAAAACGCCCCAAACCTTTATCACCGAGATAGTAGCTCTCACGAAAATTTTTATGTTGACGTAAGCGTTTAGCCTCAAAAATGTACCAAGGCCGTGGAGGTACAGTAATCTCAAATATGAAATCGGGTACTTTTCTGCGCTTTCCTGTAAGGCCTTTTCCTGGTACTGGATTATCCTCCTTCAGGGTATAACGCTGGCACCATCGAGGGCAACTTGGAAAACTGAGTCGCTTCTGAATTGCCTCCGCAATAAATCCTGTAATTTCTTCCTCTTCGTGATCCTGCCTTATTCTACTCCTGGCATCTTCATATCCCCAAGCAATTAACTTATGTACATGTAGCCTAAACTCAGGCCAGTACCTGTCAGACCACTTATCATCCAGATAGTGGGGGTTTAAATAACTCATCAATAGTTCCTCGCTGAGGAAAGAACTGTTGCAATAATATCATCGGCATCATTGAGAGCCTGAGTTCTTGTCCAATCTATCAGGCGAGGCACCTTGTAAATATGGACTTTATTTCCCTCAAAAATCTTTAACCCTCGTTGGATGTATATCCACTGACTAAATTCTTTATTCAGTTCATTGTGCAGCCTGGCAAAGAGACCTGTATTCTCAGGTGTTTGCTGTTTGACAACTATTGGAAGTGGATGATCCGTATCGACCAGTTCTACAGTACAAACTATCAGCTCTTGTGACTGATCAATAGTAACTCTATGGTGAGTCTGGTTGGACATAATAAAATCATCGAGTTCAGCTGCCATCTGCTGGGCATAGGCTACTAAATCTTCTCGATTCGGGCGCCTTACAGCAGTGCTATTTATGATTTTATCTCTCAATGTCAATCGCACTTTGTTCAATTCTGTTGCCAGTGTGTTTATGTCGTCGGGAATGCTGAAAATATCGACCACTTGCTCATCCAAACTCTGTTGCACATGAAAAGGGTCTCCTTGGATGTCTCTCTGAACCAAGTCATTGTACAGAGTGACAAGCTTCTCTATCTGATCAGCAGTGAGATTGGGAACGGGGATACTTTTAACATCATAAAGTGTAATTCTGTCACGCTCGATTCCCCATTCTGGAGTTTGGAAGAATAAATAATATCGGACAATACTGGAGCCTAGAAAAATTGAAAGGGCACGTAAATAATCGGCATCTTTTTGAGGAGCCGAAAGGCCAATCTGCCTAGGTGGAATTACGAAGTATTGATCACTATAAATCACATAGTTCCACGAAGCGTGCATAAGTATATGAGGAGCCTCGGATACGGGTATACCACCTTGTCTACGAGCAAAACTCATTTCCTTCGAAATAACTTTGTAAGCATCTTCGGGGATAGACAAGATGCGACCCGATTTATTCAGCACTTCTATATCAAGAAGCTTCCTACCCTCAAGAAATGGAACTGGAGTAAATTTTTCGTCTGCACGGAGTTCTGGACCCTGCTGAGGAGGACCCCAAAGATTCTTTTCACAAAGCTGATCAAGTGTCATAGGAAATAATCGACGCAATCTCTCTACAGCCCGCTTATCCCTATATGTGCCCCACAAAGCAATCTTCCAGACTGTAGCATTACCACGTTCCGCTTCATATGGTGAAACATTTTGAAATTCATTCTCATTGATCGTAATCGTCCATAGCTCTCCGTTGCTATTTGGAGCCTGGTTGATAAAAAATGGGCCATAATGATCTATTAAAGGCTTTTCATGTTCCTCTGAGGCTTTACTGTAAATCATTGTTATTGCAGGCTCTATTGCTCTCCCCTCAAAGAGTTCCCTTCTGAGGTTAGAAAAGTTGGTCATTCTGAAAATCTCACATTTTTGAAAAAAATGTTGACGGTACTTCTGGGATTTATGATTATAAAGGCATGTAGCAGGTAAAATAAGACCCGCACAACCGCCAGGTTCTAACAAATCAGTAACTCTCCAACTAAACGCTTCAGAAACACTGTAATTGCTGACTGGTCGCTCTTTCTGATTCTCTATTATCCATGTATAAGCAAACATGTCTTCCTGTAGATCTGCTCGAATCCATGGTGGATTACCAACTATCCAGTCAAACCTTAGTTTCTGTTCCCATATTGGATTACTATGATCAAAGAAATCGTACTGGAAAACATGTGTGTTGTGAAGTGATGGGAACCGGAAAAATTTATCCCCCGCAAGCAGTTCGTCAGAATCTACATAATGCAAAAGGGTTAGAATAAGACTAAACTCTGCGACATAACAAGCATCTTGCACACGTTCTACACCATAGAGATATCCTAGAAGTTCCAAAAGGTCAGATAATTGCGGCTTTGTGTTCGATGATTTCGCAATTTCGATTTCTATTAACTGGCGATAGGCGAGTACAAGGAAAACTCCAGAACCGCATGCTGGATCAAGAATCCTCATGCCCTTTTTCAAGGGTTTTACTGAATTCATCTCAGCTAGAAGATAGTCGGCAAGATATTCCGGCGTGTAATAGGCCCCGATCTGCTTGCCTTTGCCCTCCGCATGTAGAAATTGTTCATAAATGGAAGAGAGCGTTTCGATTGGAATATATGCGAAGTCGTACACTTTGAAATCTAAGCTGAGCTGGAATAAATCTTCTGTTACAAGCTGATCTCCTTTAAATACAGATGCTACTGCTGCAACATGTTCATCGGTGAGATCCGTGTTTCCTTTAAGGTCAAGCGGGAAAATATTGCCGTTAAGCTGATCCTCAAGGGTTTCGACGAGAGTGCGCAAGCCTTCAACTGTCGCTTGCCTGCCAAGAACCCGATTTATGTCTATGTTATGTTGCTCTAGCCACTCATCAAAGAGAATTTTTCGATCATGTAGGTAGTGAATATAGACGTACTTACCAATCAAGGCATGAGCTATCTCCGATTTAAGTCCTTTTTTAATTCGTAGATACTCACTAAGCTCTCTAAGATTTCTAAGCAAGCGCTTATCTACTCGCTTGTTAGATTTCAAAGCACTAGCTCTCCTTTGCCAAAGCGATCCTGAATTAATAGACTCAGCACAGAAATCTGCAAGACGATCACGGATTTCATTTTTATTAAGGTTGATCTTATCTTCAAGTAAACCAGCTTCTTTAGACCCTTCAGAGTAGTCAAACCCTGTATAGACCCTGATTTGATTAGGCAGAACCACTATGAGGAACGGTGCCAGACCTAGATTCCATAGATAACGGTGGATTTTACGTGCTTGATCTGGTGTTTGTGCTTCAGCAACATATACGGCAGGCCGTACAGGTAAAATATTTTGCTCACTAGGACTTGATCGGAAGACATAGATTCCATCTACACCAATTTGGTTAGCTGCACGAAATAAGGGCGCTATATCAGGAGAATGTTTAGCATCAGTTTTGAGATAGTATTGTGGATATTGGTCATAGTCAAGCGCGTCCAGAAGTTCAGCTAGTGGCATTGCTTGGCTCCTCCTGCTTGAACTTCTCTACGCTTACTGCAACATGTCGAGTTTCTTCTATCAACATTTCCAAGACTATTCCCATCACTAGCTGCCTACTATTGCTGAGAGCATCCAGCAAAACCCGTTCCCCCTCTTTGGTCTTGCAGATAGCAAGCATAGTTCCCTTACCATCGAACAGTATTGCGCTTTTCAATGGGTTGGGATCCCCCATCACGTCGCGTAGCCTGATAATTGCCTCCCGAATCTTCTGTGTAGACCAGCCGTGACGTTTGAGTTGACGAATGAAGTTCAACTGCATCAGGTCGTCGATAGCGTAAAGCCTACGACTTCCTGGCCCATGTGACTGTCGAATACTCGGTACAACTATACCCTGTCGTGCCCAGTAGTCTAGTTGCCTTTCAGAGAAGCCTGTGATGCGAACGATATCCATTGTCGTAAAGATATCATATGCCATATAATCAGAATAACATATTAGAACTACAAAATCAATGATTTTTTGTAAGCTTTCTTTGTAAGCATGCTTCGTGTAGAGCGGCTCTATAGGGCAACTCAAAAATGGCAGTATAGTAACCGACTAACTCGTCATGTTATGAGACGTGTTCTATGGTATAATGCCGAAAACAGAAACCCGTTCTAATTGCGGAGGGGGGCAGAACGAGATGTACATTGGCAAGATCGTCAAATCGGACTCGCACATCAACTACGTTTGTCAGATTTATGGCCCTCGCGAGGTTGAACTGGAGCCGAACCCGGCTGACTACGCCTTTGGCCGTTTTGTGCGTATCGCGGTTCGCTCTGAACAGACCGATGACCATGACGCGCAGGTGATCTTTGCTCTTGGGAAGAGTTCTGAACCCAGAATCTATGCCACCGGCGTAATCTACGATACTATCCTGCTCAATCCCGCGTTTGGCTCGCTGGGGCCACGCCTCTCGAACGAGACGCAGGTTGAACTCTTCTCACCCGATTACATCTCCGAGAAAGCAGTACTGATCTATGTGATGGTCCTGGGCATGATGGAGCAGCGTATGATACCCGGCGGTCAACCAGAAGTACTCTCCATCATGCATGGAGTACCGCTGTTGTCGCTGGAACTGGGCAGCGAAATTGAAACCATGACCGACGAGGAGGTACAGGCTTTCCACTACTTCAGCGACCCAGGCGACTCTGATCGTAAAGAATACCTGCATATGGGCTATATTCCGCACATTATTGCGCAAAGAAATAGCCTACTGCCGATGGTCACACTGCGGATTATCGACCAGTTGGAACATCTATTTCCACAGAATCTCTCGTTGCTCTCAATTGTGAAACGTAACTTCGCCTGGAAACTCAAGGTGGAAACTACAGGCTGATGGAGGTTTTCATGTATGCCTGATTCAACAATCGCGCTCCCACGCTTCAAGCCTGTCGGTATCACCAAAGGACCGGGCGAAAATGCCCATGAATATACCTTCGTCTCGCGCGACGATGAGCAAGTGCTCAAGAACGGTGAATACGTCTACTATGAGCTGGCTGATCCTGATGAAGTAGAGCAAACGCAAGGGCCATCCTCACCTACACGGCGCGTGTTGGGCCGCATCATTAAGCGCGTACCGCTGCGACTCTACCCTGACACTTTTCTGGCAGAGCCGGAAATAGCTCCCGCGCAGGTTGCGGCCATGGTCGGCTATGATGCACGCACCAACGAACTGTTTGAGCTGCATGTAGCCATTATGGGCTATTACGATGCTCCTACCAACTCGTTCATTAACCCCTGGATTCCGCCACAGTCGGGCAAGCGGATCTTTCTAGCAGATGACGAGATGCTGGCGCAAATCCTCAGCCGCAAACGCCCGGGAGAACCTGGCTCCGCAACTATAGGGTCGCTGCTGACACGTCCGCCGGATGCTGTGCCGGTAGTCCTATCTGTAAAAGATGTCGTAAGTACGCACATTGCCATCATCGCCAGCACAGGCGCGGGTAAGAGCTACCTTGCCAGCGTGCTGGTTGAAGAGCTGATGCAGGCCCACAATAAGGCGTGCGTCCTGATCATCGATCCTCACGGCGAATACGGCACGCTCGATCAAATCGCCAATTTTCCTCGATTTGCCGAGCAGGGCAATGCTAGAAGAGGCGGGTATCAAGCACAGGTGAGAGTTTATAAGCCGGAACAGGTCAAGGTACGCATCTCGACGCTGACCATGGGTGATATGCGCCATCTTTTGCCAGAGATGACGGAGAAACAGCAATACCTGTTGAGCCGGGCATTACGTAAAGTGAGCGAACTCAAGAGAGGCACCCCCTGGAGTGTGGCTGATCTGAAACTCGCCATCAAAAATGTTGCCAAGCAGAAAGGCGATGAAGATAGCGAAGGCGCGGACGATTCGAGCACCGTGCATGCTTTAGCGTGGCGTATCGATCAACGCTTCGTGGACAGCTTTACATTTGACGATATGGAGCATCTCGACCTGCCGGAGATTTTCAAACCAGGACAGTGCACCGTTTTGCAGCTCAATGAGATTGATGAGCGAGATCAACAGGTCGTTGTCGCCACACTCCTGCGCCGTTTGAATAAGGCGCGCATGGAGACCGAGCGCGGGAAGGTGCATTCGGGTGAATTTTACTTGCCCTATCCCGTCTTTGTGCTGCTGGAGGAGGCGCATCACTTTGCGCCAGGGGGAATCGAGGTAGTCTCTACGGCGATTCTCAAGCAGGTGCTGGCCGAGGGGCGAAAATTTGGTATCGGCGTCGGTTTAATCAGCCAGCGCCCGGGCAAACTCGATGCCGACGTGCTCAGCCAGTGCCAGACACAATGCATTATGCGTATCGTGAATGAGATTGACCAGAAAAGCGTTGCCGCCGCGATTGAAGGGGTTGGCCGCGATCTGCTGGATAATCTGCCAGCACTCTCCAAAGGACAGGTAATTATCGCCGGAGCGGCGGTCAATACGCCAGTGATTTGCCGCGTGCGCCAGCGTATTACCAAACACGGAGGTGAGAGCAAGGATGCGCCGGATATGTGGCAGAAGTACTTCAGTCCTGAGGCCCAGGAGAGCCGTCACCGCAACGAAGCCCCTTTAAATGGCAATAGGGGCTTCGACTTAATGAAATGACAAACCGTACCGCCCTCTATGTGTTGATGCTGTTTGCACTGCTGGCCTGGGGAGGGCTACTCTTATTTACCCGCTTCGTGTCTCCACAGGCGGTACTGGCCTATGTCACGTTCTTTGTGCTGTTGAGTGTCGCACTTACCTGTACCTTTTCCTTGCTCGCGTATTTCATCGGCCTGCGCTTCATTTCTTCAAGGCTCTATCGAGCGACTATGAGACACGCGCTACGCCAGGGCGCGTTACTGGCACTATGGATTGTGTTCAACCTGCTTTTACGCGTTCTGCATAGCTGGAGCATTTTTACGGCAATCGTGAGCCTGGGCATTGTTCTTGTGATTGAAGTGTTATCGTTAGGACGAAAATAAGGGGCCGTAGCCTGGCACCCGCAAGGAGTGCCACTACATTTCACAGGAGATGCAATTGCATATTCTTATTATCCGGCCAGGTGCAATCGGAGATGCTTTGCTATCGTTTCCTGTCTTGAAGGCGCTGAGAGAACACTACACCGGTGCACATATCACATTAGTGAGTAATGCGCAGGTGTTGCCGCTGGCGTTGGCTTTTGGGGTTGCAGACGAGGTAGGGGATTACCAGGATATTCAATGGAGTGAGTTATTCTCCTCCAATGGTACTCCTGCTTTACAGGAGCTGTTACAACAAATCGAGCTTGCCATTTGCTGGCTGCGCGATCCTGGCGGCATGGTTGAGCACAACCTGAGGATGAATGGTATCAGGCGATTAATCATTGCCCCGGGCCGGCCACCCGAAGGTGCGCGAGTGCATGTTGTGGAATACCTGGCGCAAACAGTCGGATTGTCCATAGAAAGGTCACAATGCAACGTGCCTTCGTTGAACATCAATCCTGGTTCCTTAGAAGGCCCGGCTTGTGATTGCGTCGCGATTCATCCTGGGAGTGGAGGACCGCAAAAATGCTGGCCGGTAATTCATTTTGCCGCAGTCATCGAGCGCTTGTGGCAACAAAATCGCCCGGTCCTTTTGCTTGCCGGGCCAGCCGATACTGAGCGCGTGCGCGATTTAATCAACCTTGTTGCGACTCCTCCCAGGCCAGAAATGTTCAAGACACTCACAAATGAGCCGTTGTTAGAGGTGGCGCGACATCTACAGCCTTGCAGGTGCTATCTCGGCAATGATTCGGGCATTACCCACCTGGCGGCAATGCTCGGAGTACCTACAGTAGCGCTTTTCGGGCCGAGCGACCCGGCAGTATGGGAGCCAGTGGGACCTTGCACAAAAGTGCTATACGGACAACTATTGGAACAGGCACCTGTGAATGTGGTAATGGAAGCGATTGATGCGTTTTATGGATTGAGAACGTGAATCACCTGGCGGGAACGGGTCCAATTGCCCTGACTTCTGGCCCATCAAATTGCACATAAGATGGAAGATCAAGTATACTGGACGGTGTGGAGTGAGAGGTGTTCCTTACGGATACCTGATAGGAGGTATTGTCGATGATAAATAATCCAGATACGCGAGAGCCAGCGCCTCAATCGGGAAAGCTGGTTTTGCCAGCGCCTCCTGTAGAGGAGCAGCGCGCGTATAGTGGCACACAGTTACGGCCTGAGCAACTTATACTTCGCCGGACACAGCCCGCGCCCAAAGGTACAGTCTCCAAGCTCACGTATTACTGGCGCAAAGACCCGGCATACAAAGTGCTGATCATCGCGTTGGCAATGGTGCTGATTGCAGGGGTTGTGTTCGTATCACTCGCCAGCGCCACGTTTTTTGGCAATCAGAACTTTTTCGCTCCCTCACTCTCTCAAAATCCCCCGCCCGCACCCAAAGCGACAGGTACTGTTGACCTTCGTCCGACTTTTCCCAATCCTAGCGGCGGGAATGGAACTAATCAGAGCAGCCAACCCCCTTTGTATCAAACTCCGTCGCTCCCGTCTACCAGCCCGACAGCTCAATCAAGTCCCACGCAGGGCAATGGGACGCTGACCGTACAGATCACAAACATCCCACCCGTAGTAAATAATGGGAGTAGAGTAGATGTTGGTGTTAACGCAAGCGAACCGGGTGCGTCCGTCCTGCTTGTAATACGCTACACTGTTCTGCCATCCCGGGCCACTGCAGGACCGGCAACGACGGATGGCGGCGGCAATGCGACCATTTCATGGCTTGTATTTGTCTACGGCTTCAAGCAGAGAACTGTGCAGGCAACGGTTTACGCCGTTGCAACAGATCAAAATGGACAACAAGCAAGGTCTCAAGTAGTTACTGTACAGGTGAACGTCGGGGTATTAGGCGGATAAATTTCTGTATGCGCATTATGCAAGAGGGGAGGCGACACGCAGGTTGCCTCCCCTCTTACACGATAAGAGTGGAATAGGTGGAGAGAAATTTGTCGAGTTATGTGCGTATAATTTGTAAGGGCTTGTTTTAGCGCGCCTGCTGTGCCGGTGATAGTGCTTTTTCTCTACATTCCACTCTCAAGGGCTTTAGATGACACAGATCGATGAAATCCGCCGGGTTCAAGAGGCGACTCGTGCTGTCCGCCAGAATGCCAGTCGCGTGATCGTGGGCAAAGAGGAAGTGATCGACCTGTTGATGGCCGCCTTGCTCTGCGAAGGGCATGTGCTTTTTGAAGACGTGCCGGGAATTGGCAAAACTACCCTGGCAAAAACGCTGGCGAGATCGCTCGGGTGCACATTTCAACGTATTCAGTTTACGCCGGACCTGCTGCCCTCGGATATTACCGGCATCACATTCTTTAATCAGAAGAAGAGCGAGTTCGAGTTTCGCCCGGGGCCATTGCTCGCTCAGGTTGTGCTTGCCGATGAGATCAATCGCGCCACACCACGTACCCAATCCGCGCTGCTGGAAGCGATGGAAGAGCGTCAAATCAGCGTAGAACGTGAGACGGTGCTCTTGCCGCGTCCTTTTATTGTGCTTGCAACGCAAAATCCAATCGAACTGGAAGGTACTTTCCCTTTGCCCGAAGCGCAGCTTGACCGCTTCTTGATGCGCCTGCACCTCGACTATCCCAGCCAGTCGGAGGAACGACTGATCCTGCAGCGTTTCAAAGAAGAACAACCGTTACAGGAGCTGCAACCGGTGCTAGCCGGAGAGCAGTTGGAGGTGCTGCAGAGGATGATCCGCCGGGTGCGCGTTGAACCAGCCGTTGAAAGCTATATTGTCGAACTGGTGCGAGCAACACGCAATCACAGCGGGGTCGAGTTGGGTGTAAGTCCACGAGGTACCCTTGCTCTTTATCGCGCTTCACAGGCATATGCAGCCATACATGGGCGCTTCTATGTTATTCCTGACGATGTCAAGCGCGTCGCTCGCCCGGTACTGTCTCACCGATTGATTGCCACCAGTCAGACGCGCCTGCATGGGCGCGTGATGGAACAAATTATAGAGGATGTACTGCATAGCGTTCCCGTGCCGGTAGAGTCATGAAGAAGCAGTGGTATTACCTGTGCATAGCCATTATTATTGTGGGCCTGCTTCTCCGCCAGCCCTTGCTGCTGGTGGTTGGACTGCTGGGAGCGCTGGTGCTTCTGGCTACGGATACCTGGGCAAAGTATTGCCTGCAAGATTTGCGCTACCAGCGCCAGTTTAGCGAGCAGCGCGTCCTGTTTGGCGAGGAGATAACACTCTCGCTCTCTGTCGAGAATGCCAAGCTCTTGCCGCTGCCGTGGTTAGAAATCGAAGACAGCGTGCCGCGAACACTGACCTTTACAGGCCGCCAACTGCGGGTCAGCACTACCAGTAATATGGTGGTATTGGAGAGTCTGTTCAGCCTGCGCTGGTACGAACGGGTGACAAGGCCATACACTGTGCTTTGCAACGCACGAGGCGTACATACGTTCGGGCCAACGGTGGTACGTAGTGGTGATGTATTTGGCTTTCTCAATCGCCAGGAATC
>Ga0209180_10001677_pt1 | contig 11086 bp, 10 predicted proteins | sample CZO8metaG_3_FD_188355 | JGI IMG/M metagenome (GOLD analysis project Ga0209180, IMG submission 188355) | Vadose zone soil microbial communities from the Eel River Critical Zone Observatory, Northern California, USA - CZOApr15con2H2.8 metaG... | ecosystem: Environmental > Terrestrial > Soil >...
CCGCCGCAAGGAGTCGATCGCGCGCGTCCGCCTGAAGCCCGGCTCGGGCGAGTTCGTCGTCAACGACCGCACCCTGGACGAGTACTTCGGGCGTGAGACCAGCAAGATGATCCTCAAGCAGCCGCTCGAGGTCGTCGAGCAGGTCGGCAAGGTGGACATCTCGGTGAACGTCTGCGGCGGCGGGCTCTCGGGCCAGGCGGGCGCCATCCGGCACGGCATCAGCCGCGCGCTGACCAAGCTGAACCCCGACTTCCGCCCCGCGCTGAAGAAGGCCGGCTTCCTCACCCGCGACGCCCGCGTGGTCGAGCGCAAGAAGTACGGCCGCCCCGGCGCACGCAAGCGCTTCCAGTTCAGCAAGCGCTAAGCGAGCCACCGACGCTCCGTTGCGCTAGGATGCGCCGCCTCACCGGAGGTGGAGCATGGCCAAGCCGATTCCGGAAGGACTGCACAGCGTGACGCCGGCCCTGACGGTCGAGGGCTGCGCGGAAGCGATCGAGACCTGGAAGAAGGCGTTCGGCGCCGAGGAGATGATGCGCGCCGAGGACCCGAGCGGCACGAAGATCTGGCACGCTGCCGTGCGCATCGGCGACTCGGTGGTCTTCTGCAACGACTATTCCCCGGAGATGATGCCGAACGTGCCGAAGCAGGCGCGTCTCTGGATCTACCTCGGGGACGTCGACAAGGCGTTCCAGCGCGCCAAGGATGCGGGCCTCAAAGTGGCCATGCCTCCCGGCGACATGTTCTGGGGCGACCGCATCTGCGAAGTCCACGACCGCTGGGGCAACCAGTGGGTCATCGCCCAGCACGTCAAGGACCTCTCCCCCGCCGAGATGAAGCAGGCTCAGGACGAGTTCGTGGCAAAGACGCGGAAGTAGCCGGCCGCCGATACGGCGCTGCGTGTCTGCGCACACGCTTCGCGGCGGAGGGCCATTCACCGCCCAGGAACACCTCGATCGCGCGGATTACGGCCTCCGGCCGGTCCAGGAACGTGGCGTGCTCGGCTTCCGCGACCAAGAGGAGCCGCGCATCCGGCGGAGCCTTCGCCCACTCCCGCGTCGCGTCGAGCGGAACGATGGTCCGTTTGCCTTCAATGACCAACGCCGGCACCGTCAGGTTCGCCAGCGCCCGGCGGAGGTCGAAGTCGCCCAGCGAGCGATTGACGGACGCGGCCACCACGGTCGCGTTGCGAATCACGGCGGGCGGCACCTCGCAGATGCCCTGCCGCCCGCGATCGTACCGGGCTGGGTCGACGAGGTACGGTTGAAAGAAGATGGGGTCCATCTCGCGGCAGATCGCCGGGAGATCCTCGTCGCGCGCGGCTGCGTGCTGCCTCGCCAGCTCGCGCAGGCGCGCGGTGCGCTCGGGCCCCAGCGCGGACTTCATCTTGTCCTCCCGCTCCTGGGCGAATGGCTTCAGCGCAGGCGGCATCGGATCGAGGAAGACGATGCGCTCCACGCGATCGGGGTGCGCCTGCACATACAGCGCGGCCAACCCCGATCCCCACGACAGCCCGGCTTCATCTTCTCGATGCCGAGTTGCTCCCGGAGCGCTTCCAGGTCGCGCACCTCGCTGGCGGTGAGCAGGGCGGGATCGCTGACCAACGCGGAGCGGCCCACACCGCGCTGGTCCATAGGGGATGAGCGTATGGCGCTCCGCGATCGGCTCGATCTGCGGGCCACCGTCCAGGTGGCTGAGGCCCGGACCGCCGTGCAGGAACACGACGAAGTCCGCGCCAGAGCCGAGCCGGCGATAGAAGAGGCGCACGCCGTCCGCTCCGGTGACGTACCCCTCCGTCACCGGGACAGCCCCGGGCACAGCAGCCCAACCGACGCCAGCATGGGGAGCGCGCCCACGGCAGGCGACTAATTGAGCCCGCGCAGGAGCTCGAGGCCGCCGACGCTCTTGGGATCGATGCGCAGCGCGCGCCGCGCCGCCTCGCGCGCCTTGCTCCGGTCGCCCGCCGCCGCGTACGCCTGCGCCAACCGCACCGGGCAGCGCGCATCGGCCGGAACGCATAGTGGTAGACGGCGGGCCGCCGGTGCAGCCCTGCGAGGGGCAGAAGCGGCGCGCCCGGAAAGGGGCGGAAGGGGCTGGGCTGCGTAAACCAGTCCAGGTAGCCGAGCGCGCGGGCGTAGCGGCCGGGGAAATGCTTGGTGCGCTCGTGGTAGGCGAGCACCGTCTCGAGGCTGGCGCGCGGCGCGCTCACGGCGACAAGCTAGCGTGTAACCGATGCGTGCGCCGGCTCTTGCGCGAAGCCCGCTCGCCGAGGTGCAGTGGCGATGGCTTCGGGCCTTAGGCGCCCGATCGCAACAACGTAATCAAGTTGAGCGCGGGACGACTTGATAGTTCCATTCGCCGTGGAAGTTATGCGGACGTAGCGCTACGCCTTTCAGCTCCGCATCGGTGACCGCGATTCCGGTCGGGTAGTTCCTCGGGTCCAGCTTGGCCTTGACCCGAAGTCCGCGGGCGGTGCGGGTGTGACCGATCAAATCGACGATCGTCTCGAATGTCCTGAGCGGCTTGCCTCGCCAGTTCTGCGTGATGTGGCAGAAAAGGCGGTGCTCGATCTTGTTCCACTTACTCGTCCCTGGCGGAAAGTGGCAGACGCGAATGCGCAGGTTCAGCTCATCCGCGAGCGCCTGCAATCGGACCTTCCAGACGCGAGAGCGATAGCCATTGCTGCCACCTGCGTCGGCGGTGATGAGCAATTCATCAGCGTGCGGGTACGAGACCTTGCCCATCATCTTCCACCACTGCCGGATCGATGCGACGGCGAAAGCCGGCGTGTCATGGTCGCGCCCGACGCTGACCCAGGCCTCGTTGCGCGCCATATCGTAGACGCCATACGGGATGGCCTTGCCGATGGAGTCGCCGGGAAAGTCGTGCACCAGCACTTTCTCTGGCGCATCCTTCGGCTGCCACTCTCGGCCGGCGTTCTTGAAATCACCGACCAGCTCCTTCTTCTTGGTATCGACGGAGATCACCGGTTGGTTGCGCTGTTGAAAGTCCTCCGCTGTTTCATTGATGTGCTCAAATTGCGAATTGCGGTCCGGATGCGATGCCCCCTCGCGCGTCTTGCGCACTGACCGCAGGCTGTACCCAAGCTCGTGCAGCTTCACGCCCACCCTGGTCGGGCTGATCGTGAAGCCTTGTTCACGCATCGCCGCCGAGAGCTTTACCTTGCTCTTGCAAGTCCAGCGCAGCGGCGATTCCGGGTCCCCTCGCGTGACCGGATCCACCAGGCGCTCCAGTGCATCGCGAATCCCTGGTTGCTTCTCTTCCAGCGACGGTCGGCCAGCACCGGGCCGCCGGATCCGATCACCGAGATCCTCTCCCGACTCAAGCTCCCTCTTGCCTGCTCGGATCGTTATCCGCGAGATCCCGGTCGCTGACGACACCAGCGACTCGCCCCCGAATCCCAGACTCTGTGCTTCGACGGCCGCCCACCGCCGACGAGCCCGTTCATCCAGCACTGGGGCCAGTGCCTCGAATTTCTCTCGGACTGCCGCTTCTGTCTCTTTGTCTCGTCTCACACCTACGGTAGATCACACCCTGTCTCGATCCGTATACCTAAATCTGGCTCGGCGCCTTAGCCCCCGGACATCCTCGGTCGGTCGACGGCCGAAGAACCGATGAGCGGAATCCGAGAACACGTCCGGGCGCGCCCGATCCGTTCGCAGCATCCTGCGAACGATGGTCCGCGCGACGACCTCTTCGACTGGCAGAAGCTGCGCCGGTACGTGGTATTTTCTCTGCGATCGATCGGCCGGCGGCGCTTCTTGTTCCGGTTCGTCCCCGCCGGCATGGTCTCGCTCGCGGCCCTCGCGCTCAACGACTGAGCGAATCGATCCAAATTCGGCGGTGCGAGTCAATGGAGATGGGGGAGACGCGGATCGCAGACGGCAGCATTGCCCGCGGATCGCCCGCGGAGGGCGCGCAACTGTCCGTCGCGAACGCGGGCCACGCCCGACCAACGCGCACGACGATCAGCTTGTTCGGAAACTTCGGCACGCAAAATCTCGGCAACGAATATACGCTGCAAGCCTTCCTGCGGAACCTTCGCCGACACGCGCCCGGCGCGGCGGTGAACTGCATCTGCCCGGGACCCGAAGATGCGTCGGCGAGGCACCACCTCCCAGCATTTCGTATGTCCTACCGCTATGGCGCCGGATTCAATTCGGGAGCGAAGCGCCGCTCGAACCATCCGGTCGTCAGGCTCCTCCGGCGCTGCCTGGTCCGGATCCCGCTCGAGCTCATCGAATGGGTCAAGGCGTACAACGCCCTGAAGGGCACCAGCATGCTCGTCATGCCGGGAACGGGGATGCTCGGCGATTTCGGCATCGGGCCATTCGACCTGCACTACGAGATCCTGAAGTGGTCGATCCTGGCCAAGGCGCGCGGTTCCAAGGTCCTGTTCGTCAGCGTCGGTGCAGGTCCCATCGAGCACCCGCTCAGCAGGTGGATCGTGAAACGCGCAGTGTCGCTGGCGGACTACCGCTCGTATCGCGACAGCTTCTCGAAGGCGTACCTCGCTGCGATCGGCTTCGATACACGCCGGGATCTCGTGTACCCGGATCTCGCCTTCAGCTTGAGGCCCGAGATCGCCGTCTCCGAGCGGCGAAAGAGCGACTCGCTCGTGATCGGTCTCGGCCTGATGGATTACTTCGGCAAGCACTGGACCGGGTCAAGCGAAGCCACTTACTTCGCCTACGTGGACAAGGCGGCCATTTTCCTCCAGTGGTTGCTCGATCGCGACTACACCGTCCGGCTGCTCATCGGCGACGTGGCCTATGACAGGCGGGTCAAAGTTGACGTGATGGAGGCGCTGCGCAAACGGCGGCCGGATCATCACGACGGTCGGATCATCGACGAGCCGATCTCGTCCGTGGAGGAGCTCATCGCGCAGCTCGGGAAGACCGACATCGTCGTCGCCACCCGGTTCCACAACCTCTTGTTGGCGCTGATGCTGAACAAGCCGGTGCTCGCGCTTTCGTACCACGAGAAGATCGCGTCCCTGATGGCCGGGGTCGGAATGGATGCATATTGCGAGGACGTCGAGGCGTTGGATGTCGACCGGCTGATCGAACGATTCCTGGCTCTGGAACAGGACGCCGACGCGGTCAAGGCGCTCATCGGACGGAAGATGGACGAATATGGTGCGGCGCTGGATCAACAGTACGCTCATATCTTCAACCAGTTGTGCTCCGGGCGACGAATGGCCCTAGCGATGCCGGAGAGGATGGCGCGATTGGAGGTGTTCGGAAAGTCTCCGCTGGGGTTCTACTTGCGCCTCAACGAGTGGATCTGGAACCGTCTGCCCGCGGCCACCACGGCGCTCCCGCCGTTCCGCTCTTATGGTCACTTCCTCCATTCCCTCGTTCGCCTGCAGTCGATCCGTCAGATGTCCCTGGGCACGTTCTTCCTTCGCAACCGCCCGGAGCTGGAGCTGGTCCAACGGCTGGCGAGCTTGAAAGGCACAGACCGTCCCGTGAAGCTCGCCGTTCTCGGCGCCAGCAACGGGGCCGAGGTCTATTCCTTCGTCTGGGCAATCCGCTCGGCCCGGCCGAGCCTGAAGCTGGTCGCACACGCGGTGGACATTTCAGCGGCAGTCCTGGAGTCCGCCCGCGAAGGCGTCTACTCGCTCGGCGGCTCGGAACTGGTGGACGAGCCGATCTTCGAGCGGATGACCGAAATGGACATGGAGGACATGCTCGACAGGAAGGAGGACCGGTTCCCCGTCAAGCCATGGATCCGCGAAGGAATCGCCTGGCACGTCGGCGACGCCGGAGATCCACGGATGCGGGAGCTTCTGGGTCCTCAGGACGTGGTGGTGGCCAACCGGTTTCTTTGCCACATGGGTCCCGTCGAGGCGGAAGCATGCCTTCGCAACATCGCTCGACTGGTCGTTCCGGGCGGACACCTTTTCGTCTCGGGGATCGACCTGGACGTTCGAACGAAGGTCGCGATCGATCTCGGCTGGAAGCCCGTTCGCGAGCTGATGGAAGAGATCCATGAGGGCGACCCTTCCTTGCGGCGCAGCTGGCCTTGCAAGTACTGGGGGCTGGAACCGATCGACAAGAACCGACCCGATTGGGGGATCCGATATGCTTCCGTCTTCCAGCTGGGCGAGCGCGTCGATGGCAGCGCGCCAATGGAGAAGTGAGCCGGTGATCTCGATCGAGCAACTGCTGGACGAGGTGCGTTACCTTGGCTGCCACGATCGCCGCGTCCATGCTCCCCATGCGCACGCCGGGTCCGGCGCGGGCTTCGAGCGTCGCGGACGCCTGCCCGCGTGGCGCGCCGGCGGCGCCCCACGGGGCAGGTAGCGCGCACACCGTCCCCACTCTCCAGCTATCCGGCAAGTTGCCGCACCGCCAGCGCGGAACCGCGGGAGTTCCCGCGGCGCGCAGCGATCGCTCGCGGCCGAGTACACGCGGCGGGACGTGGAGCAGGCGAGCGGACACGTCGAGGAAGGAAACCTTGCGCTCCACGCCGGCCAGACTGCCGCAGCGCTTGCCGCCTTCGAGGCTGCGCTCCTCATCGACCCGACCCGTCCCCGAGCGCGGGCTTGCGGCGGCGTACCTGCAAGCTGGCGACGAGAAGAACGCGCGCGCGCACTACGAATCGTATCTGCGCTTCGCACCTGGTGGCGCTCGGGAAACGCATCCGACGCATACTCCTCGACGCGCGAAAAATACGCTGCTCGAGAACCTTCTTCAGCGTGAGGAACTGGATGCGGTGGCGCTCCAGCGCTCGGCACCTCGGGCATTTCGCATGCCTGCGCGTACCCGAGGATCGTGGACGTCCTCGAAAGGACCCTCGTACAGACAGACCGGACAGGCGAACCGATCCGTGTTCTGCGGATGAGCTCACGCCAGCGGAGCGAGCCTCGCGATGCAAACGCCGGGACGTTTGTCGCTGCCTCCGGTGCCATGGGATAGTGATTGCGTGATCCCACTTCGGCGCGTCCTGTTGCTCGGCCTCGCGGCGATCGGCTCGTCCTGCAGCACGGTCGGCCCCTACGTCTGGGTCGACGAGTACGTCCCTCCGCAGGATCGCGACGCTCGCGACGGCTACCGCATCGTCCCGGGCGACGTCCTTTCCGTGCGCGTCTACAACCAGGATGGGATGTCGAGCCGCGAGCGCGTGCGTCAGGACGGGAAGATCTCCCTCCCCTTCCTCAGCGACGTTCAGGCCGCCGGATTCACACCTGACGCGCTCACCAAGGAGCTCCAGCACAAGTTCAAGGACTACATCAATTCCCCGATCATCACGGTGGCCGTCGAGGAATCTCGTCCCGTCCCCGTGCCGGTCATCGGTGAGGTCGCCCGGCCCGGACAGTACCCGCTGGAGCCCGGCGCCGGAGTGCTCGAAGCGCTCGCCGCCGCGGGAGGTCTGAGCGACTTCGCGCACCGCGACCGGATTTTCGTCCTGCGTCGCCATCCTGCCTTGACGCGCATCCGTCTCACCTTCGAAGCGCTGACCCGCGGCAGGGGGCGGGCGGCTTCGCTGGGGCTCCAGGCCGGCGACTCCGTCGTCGTCGAGTGATGCTCCCGGCATTCTCCATTGTCGGTCTGCTCCTCGCCGCAGGCGAGACGATGGGGTGGACGGCGAGCTGGCAGACGCTGGCACGCGGCCGCACCGAACCAGCCGCGGACGAGAGCGCCGCGCTCGGCGAGCTCGAGCTGGGCGCGCAGCTCGGGCTCTCGGCGCACGGCGCGTGGGGGACGGCTACGTTGACCTACTCGCCCCGGCTCCTGCTCCACGAGGTGGTGTCCGGCTCGCCCGCGGAGGCTGGCAACGCGACGCGGCAGGGCGGCCGACTGGAGCTGGAAGCGCGGCTCGGGCCCACGACGCGGCTCACCTCGCGAAGCCTCGTGGAATGGGGTCTCACCGACTTCTCGCCGCTGTCGAGCGCAGGGGTGGCAGGCGCCCCCGCCGATCCCGGCACCGTGGGCACCCCTGCGGGCATCGCCCGGCTCCCCTCGCAACGTTTCGTGCACACCCTCCAGCTCGAAAGCACGCTCGGCGTCACGCACCGGTTCTCACGCCGCCTCCAGGTTTCGCTCGCGGCGGGCGCGGTGAGAAGCGGTGGGATCGGCCATGACGGAGTACAGGCCGTCCCCATCCAGGTCGGACCGCAGGCCAGGGCCGCGCTGGCCTTCATCACCGACCCGTCCGGCAGCAATTTCGTCCTCTCGGCAACGACCTCGCAGAGCCGGTTCAGCACGGGCCGCGACTCGCTGCTGTCGAATCTGCAGGCCGGCTGGGCGCTCCGCTCCTCCCGCGAGATGCTGCTCGACGCGGCTGCGGGCGCCGGGTGGGTCCGCTCGTACGGCGAAGGCGGCGCTACACAGGCCATGTACCCGGCAGCAGGGCTCGGGGCTACGTGGGAACCAGCGCTGGCCCGGCAGCGCGCGCTGCACCTCTCGCTCCGCTTCAACCTGGTGCCAGGCGTGGACCGGTTCACGGCGCTGGCGACGGAGACCCTCCGCGTGGACCAGGCAGTCGAGCTTTCCGACAGCCGGCTCCGCGTGGGGCTCGTCGCCTGGGAGGTGCGCGCCGTGAGCGGAGTGTCCCCCGCGGGCGAGGTGCGCTGGTCGCTGAGCGGCGGCGCAGAAGAGCTGCACGTCCTGGCCCGCTCGTCTTGGGCGGCGGCCGAGGAATGGAGCATCCAGGGAGAGCTGGGCGCCGCCTGGACGAACCAGGTGCCCTTCGCCGGCTGGCAGGGCTTGGCCTCCGTTGGCCTGCGCTGGACGGGGATGGGCTGGTTCTAGCGTTGCCGGGCCGGCTAGTCTCAGGTGCTGCTCTCGTGGTATTCAAGAAGCTTGAATGACCGTTCCGCGTGGCGGAGGCGGCACGGACGTGCTCAACCAAAAGGCCAGTCTGCGCCCGCTCGGACCCGAGCCCGCTTTTGAGGGCTATGACGTCCAGCGCCTCTGGTATGCGCTTCTCATCCGCCCTTGGTCCTGCCTTGGGGTGGTGGCGCTGCATCGGACGCCCAATGCCTGGCGCCTCGCGCGCAGCCTGGCAGAGCTCGCCGGCCGCCACCGGCGACGGCAGATCGAGGCGATCGACGGCATCGGCCTCGACCTGGAGCGGGCCGCGGCCATCGCCAGCCGGGTCGCATCTGCGGAAACCGTGCCGCGCGTCGGGGAGCCCCGTTTCGTGATCGCCGTCGACTCCCCGGTCGTGAACCCCTCGGTCCTCGAGGTGTTGGCGGCCTGCGACACGGCGGTGTTGCTCGTGCAGATGGGCGTCACGGACATTCCCAGGGCGCGGAAGACGGTCGAGATCGTCGGACGGAACCGGCTCGCCGGAGCAGTCCTGGCGTTCGATTGATCGCGGTCCGGGCCGCTGGATGTATGCTGGATCGGAGATGGGGGGGTTCATGGACAAGCTCGCGATGATATCGATCATCATCGCCACCGCGGTCGTGCCGGCGATCGCTGCCCGGGATCCCAACGGTCAGCGCGCCCTGAGGAGGATGATGTTCTTCCTCCTCGTGTTCAACGCCCTGTACCTTGCCTACGTGACGATGGTGCACGCGCCATTCTACGCGCCGGAGCGCTGGTAGATCCTTGACGACCATCCTGCAAACTCCCCAGGTTTCGCCCCCGTCGGCCCAGAACGCCGATCTCTTCGACTACGCGCTCCTGCGCGATTATGCGGGCTTCATCTGGCGAGCGCCGCGCAGGCACAAGCTGCTCGCGGCAACCTGCTTCTTCGCCGTCGTCTCGCTGGCGGTGCTGGCGCTCCAGGTGCTGCCGAAGCGCTGGCGGGTCGCCGCGACCCTCCTTGCCCAACGCAACCCGATAATGAGCATGCTCTCGAACCCGGGCCTCAACCGGGATGCGGACTCTCCTACTCGCGGGGCGAGGGAACTCGTACTGCGGCGGGAGAACCTCGTCTCGCTCCTCAAGCAGACCGGTTTCGTGGAGCGGCACCTCGAGGGCCGTTCCCCGGCGGCGCGCGCGCGCGCCTGGATCTTCGAGAAGTTGGGCAAGCAGCGGTCCGCCCAGCAGTTGTTCGAGGAGCTCGTCGACGCCGTCGAATCGAGGCTCTGGGTGCAGGTGAGCGCCGACGCGGGCACGATGGAGATCGGGTTCGAATGGTCCGACCGGGACCTGACCTACGACTTGGTCGAGGCTGCCCTGCAGAACTTCCTCGAGGCGCGCCAGGCTTCGGAGACCTCCAGCGTCAGCGAGACGATCGCCATCCTCGAGTCACATGCCGCCAAGGCGCGTAACCAGATCGTCCTGATGCTCGACGAGCTCGAGCAAAAGGAGCGACAGCCCCGGAAGGGCCAGCCTCCGCGCCGCCAGACCGCGACCTCCTTGCGGGTCCCAAATGTCGAGGACGTGGCGATGCTCCAGGCGCGGCTCGCGTCGAGGAGGCGCGCGCTCACCGACCTAGAGGAATTCCGCCAGCGGCGCCTCGAGGAGCTGCAGGGGCAGCTGGTGCAGCAGCTCACGATCTTCGCCGAGCAGCACCCGATAGTGGCGGGCACGCGGAAGAACGTCGAGGCGCTGAACCGGCCTTCGCCGCAGATCGAACGGCTGCGGGCCGAGATCACCAACCTGGAGCGGGAGATCATCCGGCAAGGCGGCCGTCCCGGAGAAGCGGCGGTCGCGCAACCCGAGCTGACGCGCGATGAATTCAGCGATGTGCGGCTGCGGCTCGACTCGGACGACCCGCGTCTCGAGTATGAGCGCAACCAGCTGCGGCTGCTCTTCCGGCAGTACGCGACCCTCACCGACAGGATCGACGCGGCGCAGGTCGAGATGAATACCGCCCAGGCCGCCTTCAAGTACCGCTACAGCGTGATCACGCCGCCGCTGATGCCGAGGAACCCGGTCCGGCCCAACGGGTTCCTCATCTTGGCGGCCTCCTTCGTGGGCGCGGTCTTCTTCGCCTTCTTCGCCTGCGCGGCAGTCGACCTCCGCTCGGGCGTCATCATCGAGCGCTGGCAGATCGCGCGCCAGCTCGACCTCTTGCGCGTGCGTGCGCCCGAGCTATCAGCGCTTTATCGAGCGTGTGTCGCGCTCGCCGTGCCGATCGCCCGACGCCTTGGCGAGGCCGAGCC
>Ga0209180_10001682_pt1 | contig 11069 bp, 20 predicted proteins | sample CZO8metaG_3_FD_188355 | JGI IMG/M metagenome (GOLD analysis project Ga0209180, IMG submission 188355) | Vadose zone soil microbial communities from the Eel River Critical Zone Observatory, Northern California, USA - CZOApr15con2H2.8 metaG... | ecosystem: Environmental > Terrestrial > Soil >...
TTCCAAATCAAAACTAGAGCCAACGCGTCTGGGTGCTCGCTCCTCCGGTGAGGCGCGCCTCGCCTTCCTGGGTGAAGTCTGGGTAAACGTAAGGGGTTAGCGGCTCTTGCGTCCGCCAACCCCTCGTTATCGATGGTTGCGGGGGCTGGATTTGAACCAGCGACCTTTGGGTTATGAGCCCGTTTCAAATCGACACGAGAGCCGAAGCGCCACAAACAACCCGTCGTAAGTTAACACTTCTGCCGTAAGTGGCTTTGGCCCTCTTTGGCTCTCGTTGGGAGCAACTTCCTGGGTAATTCCTGGGTGAAGTCTGGGTGGTCGCGGGGACGGCCCCCTTCCAACCGCCCGAAGCGTTTGGTCGCGGGAGCTTCGTGGATGGCACACTTCCGCGGACGGCACATTGACGAGTCCCTGACGTCCCCGACCCCGAGCTACTGTCGCGCTGGCGCTACGGTGGAGCCGAAGACGTGAGGGTGAAGTTTTCCGCAGAATCCCCCGACTCGTCGCGCCGGTCTCGCTGAAGCACTCGCCGTCCGACACGGCTGGCGAGACGGCTCTGCACGTGATACCGTTCCGCTGCCTGCACCTCGGCCTCTCGGGTTGGCCGTCCGCTGAGCGCTAAGGCTCGGGTGGATCTGCTTGAACGCCTGGTCGTCACTGACAGGGTGGTGCTGTGGAAAAGACGCCCTCCGTCTCCCTCGTGGTGGACCACACTCGCTGACGGCGGCTTGCCGCACAACCATCACAAACCACGGCTTGCGGGCTACGAACTAGGAGGGTTCGCAATGAAGATCGTCGTTATCGGCGGCACCGGCCTGATCGGCTCGAAGACCGTCCCCATTCTGCGCCAGGGCGGCCACGAGGTCGTCGCCGCCTCGCCCAATACCGGCGTCAACAGCATCACCGGCGAGGGCCTTAAAGAGGCCATGGCCGGCACGCAGGTGGTGATCGACCTCGCCAATTCGCCCTCATTTGAAGACAGGGCGGTGCTGGAATTCTTCGAGACCTCCGGCCGCAACCTTCTCGCGGCGGAGGCCGCAGCCGGCGTCCGGCACCATGTCGCGCTATCCATCGTCGGAACCGACCGGACGCCAGAAAATGGCTATTTCCGCGCCAAGGTCGCCCAAGAGAAACTGATCGAGACCTCCGGCATCCCTTACACCATTATCCGCTCGACCCAGTTCCTGGAATTCCTCGGCGGCATCGCCGCTTCAAGTGCGGATGGAAAGATGGTCAGGCTTTCGCCCGGCCTGTTCCAGCCCATCGCGGCGGACGACGTTGCTGCCATTGTCGCCGATGTGGCGCTCGCGGCGCCGCGAAGCGGCATCGTCGAGATCGCCGGCCCGGAACGAGCACCGTTCAACGAAATCGTCGCCCGCTATCTGAAGGCGGTCGGCGACCCGCGTGCGGTCGTGAGTGACCCCGAGGCCCGATACTTCGGCGGCCGGGTCGAGGAGCGCTCGCTCGTGCCGTTGGGCGAAGCGCGCCTGGGCCGCATCGGTCTCGACGAATGGCTCCGCCGCTCTCAGGCAAGAGCCTGATCCTGCATCCGAGGTACGCCCAGGGATCTCACCCGCTGGCGCGAGCTGGCTGGCAGGTCCTCGGCACTTCGCGCAAACATTCAGACTGAGAACCCAGAGTCACCGCAATACGTACGCTTCTGAGGTCTTAGTTGGAGCGACGCGGGAGGACTCGGCGAAGGGAATATGGCGACGCGGGCGGACGGGCTAGAAACCATGTGGTGCCGGAGAAGAGAGATGGGAAGGATCCTGCCCAACGGTGCCGGCGCTGACACAATCGGTGCGGTGATCGCGAAATGCCCGAGCGGAGCGTTGCACCCGGGGGTCTCGGGCGACGAACGAAAGAGGCGACTATGACGACCAAACTCGTTGCGTTGGTTCTGCTATGCCTCATGACCGGCACGGCGATGGCTCAGCAGCCTAAGGTCACGTCGCTCATGTCGAAAGATCTTACGGAGAATCCCGGCAGGGAAGTTCTGATGATCACAGTAGAGTATGCGCCCGGTGGGTCGGACCCTATCCACCGACACAATGCACATGCGATTGTTTACGTACTGGAGGGCTCCGTTGTGATGCAGGTGAAGAGTGGAAAACAGGTAACGCTGACACCAGGACAGACCTTCTATGAAAGCCCCGACGATATTCATGTCGTTGGCCGGAACGCAAGCAGTACCAAGCCGGCCAAATTCCTGGTGTTCTTGATCAAGGACAAGGGCGCTCCGGTGCTCGTGCCAGCAGAGTGACTGTTGGATTGGATAGAGCAGGGGTGAGCTGATCAAGTTCAAAGTGAAGTGGAGCTGGCGCTGCATTGTTGCGCCACTCAAGGAGGCATAGAAGCTATGACTGGCGGTAGAGTTGAGGTCAGATCAGTTGTGGATCGCGGCCTGCAGCGCTGTTCCAAGCGCGTTGGGTTTAAACCCCAATGAGGCGACGACGCGCGTCGTAACACCTCGATCTTGCTCGGTCGCCACGGATAGGCTTGAACCCCGGTACAGTGGGTTATGAGCCCTTCCCGAATCGACACCACAGCCAACGAGCCACAAACAACGCGCCGTAAATTAGCGCTTCTCACGTAAGTGGCTTGGGCCCTCTTTGGCTCTCGTTGGGAGCAACTTCCTGGGTGAAGTCTGGGTGAAGTCTGGGTGGCGGTATCACTGGCCGTGGCACCTCCGGTCAGGCCGGTCTGCCTCAGAGGCTGCCCCGCGTGACTTGCGCAACCGCGTAATCCGGACGGTTACGCGGCTTCCTTACCGTCGCGCAGCAGCATGCGGAAAGTAGTTAAGCGTTTGGGCAACCGGCGCCCGGCGCGTCCAGGCCCCGGCCCCTCGGTTACTTCCTCCCTTTGTTCCCTCCAATCCGCCCCGGTGGGGCCTTGACCTTGAACTGCTTGATCAGCCTGAGCAGGTGGGTGCGCTCCAAGCCCAGGGCCTCGGCGGCTCGTGTTCTGTTCCCGCCGTGCTCCGCGAGGCTAGCTTCGAGCAGGAACCTCTTGAAGTCGCGTACCGACTCGTGGAACCCGCTCCTGCGCATCAGGGGCGAGGCTTGCGCACGGCCGGAGCCGGGGGCTCAGCCAGTTTTGCCGTGAGCTCTGCCACCTGCGCCTTCAGCGCCGCCACAGAACTGGCCGGGCGCTCGGTGAGGAATTTCATGGCCCTCTCCTCGAAGTCAGGAATGAACTGCACGAGCTCTGCCGTTTCCCAGAACTTCTTCATCTTGACCGCCATGACTGCCTCCTGATTCAAGAGATCCTCCAGGTGTCCAGCCCGGAGTACGCTGACCCAGCGCGTGCTGAGTAAACTTTCCTTATTGCTCAACTTTTCAGAAAACGCAAAAAGGTTTTCTGCCACTTAACAGTGCATGGCAAAACGAGGATCTCGCGCCACGCGCGAGCAGCCCACCAAGTTCGAGTTCGTGATCAATCTCAAGACCGCGCTCGGCCTGACGATCCCGCCGTCGCTGCTGGGGCGGGCGGATCAGGTCATCGAATAGCGCGTGCTCGTGCGCCGCGGTGCTGGTGCGCGTCGTGTCCTTCGGCTAGACTCCCCGGCAGTCGTCCTCACCCGAGGTGCCCATGCGGCTGATCGGGCTCGCGGTCATTCTCACTGTCAGTCTCATTCTCGCGCCGCTCGCAGGCGAGGCGCAGCAGGCCAGAAGTCCTCGTCTGGGCGTGCTGTTGTTCAGTACGCCAGAGACTGACCCGAACGTCGCGGCGCTTCGTCAAGGGCTGGCCGACCTCGGACACACGGAGTCCCGCAACATCACCATCGAGTACCGCGGCGCGGGAGGAAAGCCGGAGCGGCTCCGCGATCTGGCGGCGGAACTCGTGGCCGCCAAGCCTGATGTGATTCTGGCGCTGGGTGGGGACGTCACGCCATTCGTGAGAGCCGCGACGGGCACGATCCCGATCGTCATGGTCGTCAGCAACGACCCGGTTGCGGCGGGCCTGGTCGCGAGCATGGGCCGTCCGGGAGCGAACGTTACCGGGGTGACCTTCGTTTCCTCCGACTTGGCCGCCAAGCGACTGCAGTTCCTCAAGGAGATGGCACCGCGCGTGTCCCGAGTCGGTGTTCTCTGGAATCCGGATCACGTCGACCCCGAGTACCGTGAGACTCAGAAGGCGGCTCAAGCGCTTGGAATGCGTGTCCAGTCCCTTGAAGTGCGAAACGCAGGCGACCTCGATGCCGCGTGGCAGAGCGCGAGTGCCACGCGTGTCGAAGCAGTCATCGCAGTGTCGTCTCGGCTGATGACCACGAACCGCCAGCGAATCATCGAGTCTTCCCGGGAGCGGCGGCTTCTGCTCGCGTCTGGTTGGGGGCCGTGGGCGAAGGAGGGCGCTCTGTTCAGCTATGGACCGGACCTCAACGAGATGACCCGACGCGCCGCGAGCTACGTAGACAAAATCCTCAAAGGTGCCAAGCCTGGCGACTTGCCGGTCCAGCAGCCAACAGAATTCGAGCTGGTCATCAACCTCAAGACCGCCAAGGCGCTCGGGCTGACGATCCCGCAGACGCTCCTGCTGAGGGCGGACCAAGTGATCGAGTAGCGCGTGCTGGCCCGCGAGCTGCTCGCCGAACGCTGGCGACTCGCCCGCCGGAGAAGCCGGGCGAGTAATGCTGCGGGAGCGGCCGTGTTCGGGCGGTAGCTCGCAGTACAATAGGTGGGTGCTCGAGATCGCACTAACGATCGGTGGGCTTCTTCTTTCGGTGCTGACCTACTTCGCGGGGGTGAGGCGCGGCAAGAGGGATCGAGAGGAGGACCTGGCTGCTGCGGCTGAACACGACGCAGATCACCGGATCGACAGGGTCGTCCAACGGTACGCGCTTCTCGTTCGCACCAACAAGACCGGCGCGCTGCACGGCCTGCTCGTAGCGGGCGTCAAGAACCTTCGGTCGTCTGACGAGATTCGGTTGGCGCAGGAGCGGGCCGCCGCGCAGACTGGCAACGATCCGCTTCGCCAGTACTCGCTGGCCAGAGTGGACTTGAAGGAGTTCGTCGACGCGTGCGTGTTCGACGACGCGTCCGTGAAGAACGAGCGAGAACTTCTCGAGTGGCTCGATAAGAAGCGGACTGGGAGATGACGCAACCTGGCTCGACTCCTGGTCCGGCATCGGACGCATCGCAGTCGGCATGGAGCACCAAGGCTACGATCTCCAGCTCACGCGGTACGGACGCGCGCGGCTGGCGGGCGACGTTCTACACGACCGGGATGGAGCACTCGCCGACGAGCGCGACGGGCACCGGGTGGGAGCGCACGCCCTGGCACGCGACGCAGCGGGCGGCGTGGGAGGCGCTGAAGCGAGCGAACGCGAATGATCCGGCAACGCGTAGCTAGGCAAAGGTGTTTGGAGGTCTGAAGTTGCAACTCCAAGACTACCTGGCTGTCGCTCTCATGATTGCGGTGCTCTACATCATTTACCGAGGGGTGACTTCACCAAAACGGGGACCGTGGGACGCGCGCCGCATCACGGCGGCGATCATCTCAGTATTAATCGTCGCGCTCGCAGTAGTGGTGCACCTCTTCGGCTGGTGATTCCCTCGGGTAGAGGAGAGGAGCGACCGAATGATCCGGCACCTGCTAAGAATGGCCCCACTGCTCCTCGTCCTATCCTTGCTCACCTCGGCTGCGACGGCCTACGCCGAGTGCGCGTGGGTGCTGTGGGAGGACATGACCCAGTCGAAGAAGACTTCAACGGAGCCTGTGCGCGCGTACACCACAAAGCAGGACTGCGACCGCGCGCTCGCCGACGTGCTGGCCGAGTTCAAGAGTTCTTCGGTCCAGACCGTAACGAAGGACGAGAAGCACCAGGAAGCGGTTGTGACGACGCTCGGGAAGACCACAATCGGTTACTGCTACGTCTGCCTCCCCGACACCGTAGACTCGCGCGGGCCGAAGGCGAAGTGAACGACACCAACGCCCGCCTCTGGCACCCCTGGCTCCGCATCAATCGCGTCCTGCGCGCGATGCTGACCGAGCGATGGAGCGCGGAGGCGTGGCCGCAGGTCAAGGCCGAGTTCAAGAAGGCGCTGGCGCTGAGGAGTTCAAGAAGGCCCTCGCGCTGAAGAGTCAGATCCGGCGCGCGGGGTGGTTCAACTAGGTCCGGGCCCAGGATGGCTAGACCGCGGCCCGAGAAGAAACGCGAGAACAAACGGGAGCGGGCAACCACCTTTGCCGGGCCTCACGTAGGGAGGCGATCATGGACCGATCGTATGTGGCGGAGAACGACGCTGGGCGACAGCGACTGAAGACGCTGCTCACGAGGGTAAGCGATGCCGACATGGCGAGCCGCCTGGGCCAGCATTGGACGGTGAGCGTCGCGCTGATGCACCTCTCATTCTGGGACAGACTGTGGCTCGCCAAGTTCGAAGAGTGGGAGCGGACCGGCGTGGTCAAGATGCCACCGGCGGACACCGAGGGTAATCCTGCGGCCATGAATGACGCGATGCTCGCGTGGTGGCGATCCATTTCACCGCCGCAGGCTCGCCATGAAGTCATCGCCGCCGCTGAAGCGATCGACAGCGTAGCCGCCCGTTTGCCCGAGTCCATCGTCGCGGCGATCCTTGCCGCGCGCCCGCGAACGCTCATTCGGGGGATACACCGCCGGGAGCATCTCGACGAAATCGAGAGAGCTCTTGCGAGTTAAAGTCAAGCTCGCGTCTGGATGACGCGCACGTGCGGACCGGTGATCAGTCGGACCGTGACCGAGGAGGGCCGGGCATGAGCGTTCGACGTGTCCTCGTCGATCTCGGCGCGATTGCATGTTGGCTGGTGATCTGGTTGATCTCGGTCGCGGTTAGCACACGCGTGGCCAGCTGGGTGCTGCTGAGCCCCTTTCCGCCATCCGAGGAGCAACGCTTCTATATGTTCACGGTCTTCTTCCAGAGGCTGCTGCTCGTGCCGGTGGGACTCGCCTGCTCCGCGTCCTTTCTGTGGGTGAAACGCGACGTGCGGCTCTCCATCGCGTGTGCTGTGCCGGTCGGGCTCGCCAACGGGTTGAGCCCGGTCCTTCTCGCTCTGAATCGTTAAGTCGGCACCCGGGATGACTGACTGCCTCGGCCGCCTGCTCCTCGTCTCGCTGGAAGCGGCGCGCATAGGCGCTGTGCTGGTGCGCACAGTGGCCTTCGGCTAGACTCCCCGGCAGTCGTCCTCAACCGAGGTGCCCATGCGGCTGATCGGGCTCGCGGTCATTCTCACTGTCAGTCTCACACTCGCGCCGCTCGCCGCTCAGGGGCAGCTGGTCATCAACCTGAAAACCGCGAAAGCGCTCGGCCTGACGATCCCGCAGACGCTGCTGCAGCGGGCGGATCAGGTGATTCAGTAGCCCGGGCGCTGGTGCGCGTCGTGGCCTTCGGCTAGACTCCCGGCAGCCGTCCTCAATCGAGGTGTCCATGCGGCTGATCGGGCTCGCGGTCATTCTCACGCTCAGCCTAACGTTTGCGTCGCTGGAGCAGGCAGGGAGGGTCGTATGAAGCGGTGCATTCTCATTCTCGCGCTCGTTCTCGTCATGGGCGGCTGCGGTAAACGATACTGGTCCCGCGAGGGCGCCAGCGTGGACGACTTCGCTCGGGACAGCCAGGAATGCGCTCGGGCGGTTGCGATCCCCACGAGCCCCAACAAGGATTACGGAATCGTGCGGCAAGAGTACTACCGCGCGTGCCTGAAGGGCCACGGGTGGACCCGAGGCCAGCATCAGGAACCGGTTCCCGCAGGATGGTACCGCGGGTTCGAGGACGACGACATCGTGAAGCTCGACTCGCTGCCGCCGCAGCCAGCGCAACCGAAGTGACGGTAGTCGAGAATCGTGTCGGCTGACCAGGGCCGCGTGCGCCCGCCGAGGAGGGCAAGCGATGACGCGACTCGCACGCAGGGCTTCACTGCTCGTCGCGTTCTCCCTGCTCACCTCGGCGGCGACCGCCTCCGCCGAGTGCGCGTGGGTGCTGTGGTTCAATCCCGAAGCCAATGTCCACATGGTTGAGTCGGCCCATTCGTCGGTGACGGAGTGTGATGTGGCACTCGTGGACATGCGGGCCGTCCTCCGAAAGGACGGCTACAAGGTCTATGGTGGAAGCACTTCCAGCGACCACGTCCTGCTCGGAGAGAGGGGCGTCGAACACATCATGTATCGCTGCCTCCCCGACACCCTGGACCCGCGCGGGCCGAAGGGGAAATGAAGAGCAGCAGCTACTCCTCGGTCGTCCGTGGCAGCTCGTTCGTCGTTGAAGCACCAGCGAAAGGTGCGAGGATCAGGACCGGGCCCGGGATCACGTTGGGTTCGTTCCGACCAGCGAAGAGCATATCGCCGAGGGCCAGGACGGCAGTCAACGCGACCAGCAGCACCAACCCAACGAAGAGTTTCATAGCCGAATCTCTCCCGGCAAAAGTGTTCCAGCGCGCGGGGAGAGCTACTTCAGGAGATCAAGCTGACTCCAGAGGTAGGTCGGTGGCAAACGAACCCGCACCTGCTGCTACGCTTCTGCACGAACATACTCCGGATCGTCGCAACATACAAGCGCTCGTTGCGTCCGGGTGTTGACTCCTCGATCAGCCATCACGAGCGCGCGGGATAGTTCGACTGATCGTCACCGACGCGCCGGCCGACATCGTTCGGCTCGCGAGGGGGGGGGTAGATTGAAAGGTCATGACTACCGACAAAGACGACGACTTCCAGTCCTGGTTCTGCGACCTCGCGACGCAGTACTACATCAGCGGCCGGCTTGCTGCCAAATGTTTCCTGGTTCCGGTGTACGGCAATCTCCTGCACCACGCGGTCGAGATGTTCCTCAAGGCCGTGCTTGTCGGCACCCTCTCAATCGATGAGATGAAGAATAAGAAGTACGGCCACGACCTAACCGCGCTGTGGGCGCGCTTCAAGGAGAAGGAGAACGACACGGCGCTGGATCGGTTCGATCAGACCATCAAGAACCTTCACGCCTTTGACTCGATCCGCTACCCGGACGAGATCATTGCCAAAAGGCTCTTGAGCGGCGTTGGCTGGGCACCGGAGCATGCCACGTCGCGCGGATTTGAATCCAAAGTTCTTCGTCGCCAGGTTCATAGGTTACAGTCAAACTTGCGAGGCGTTGACGTACCAGAACCCACAGGCGGGGCATTGGATGTAGTTGACCGAGCCGAAGGGAAAATGAGCGACACCGACGCCCGCCTCTGGCACCCCTGGCTCCGCATCAACCGCGTCCTGCGCGCGATGCTGCATGAGCGCTGGAGCGCGGAGGTGTGGCCGCAAGTGAAAGAAGACGCTCGCGCTCAGGAGCCAGATCCGGCGCGAGGGATGGTTCAACTAAGCCGTGACTGAACACTGCTCGTGCGCCGCTGTGCTGGTGCGCGTCGTGGCGTTCGGCTAGACTCCCCAGCAACCGTCCTCACGAGGTGCCCATGCTCGAAGAGACGGATCGCCAAATCGATAACGCGCGGACACGCGTCACCCGCCACCGCCTGGCTCCAGGCGCCCATACAGGCTTCCACCGTCATGAGTATGACTACGTTGTCGTTCCGGTGACTGGCGGCCGCATGCGGATCGTGGAGGGCGGTAAGGAGTTGTTCTCAGATCTTTCGAGTGGTGTTGCCTATTTCCGCCCGGCCGGCGTCGACCACGATGTCTTCAACGCCATCGACCGGGACCTAGTGTTCGTCGAGATCGAACTCATTAGCTGAGCGATAGTCGATCCTCGTGCGAGCAGACGAGACCATCCACTGATGGACCGACGCACGTTCCTCTGCGGGCTCACGCTTGGGTCCCCGGCCTCGCCGCTCGCCGCCGAGGCGCAGTCGGCGGGGAAGGTCCCGCTGATCGGCTATGTGGGAAACTCCTCGCCGTCGCTCGAGCCGAGACTGCTCGGCGCCTTTCGTGACGGTCTGCGCAACCTCGGCTACGTGGAAGGTCAGAATATCCGTATCGAGTACCGGTGGGCCGAGGGGAGATACGAGCGCTTCCCTGACTTCATGGCAGAGTTGGTCCGGCTAAGGGTCGAGGTCATCGTCGTGGCTGGCACGCCGGCGACCTTGGCCGCCAGGCGGGCAACGAACGCCATCCCGATCGTGATGGCCGTCATCGGGGACGCGTTAGAGACTGGAGTAGTACCGAGCCTCGCGCGACCTGGCGGCAACGTCACTGGACTGTCCACCGTCGTGCCTGAGCTGGAAGGCAAGCGGTTGGAACTCCTCAAGCAAGCGCTGCCGAAGCTCTCGCGCCTCGCGGTCCTCGCGAATCCGGCGAATCCGTTCGTCGCCGTGGCCTGGAGGCAGACTCAGCGAGCCGCCGAAACGTTGCACATCAAGCTGCAACGGGTAGACGTGCGGCAGCCCGAAGAGTTCGGAAACGCGTTCAGCGTCATTGCGAACGAGCGCCCCGACGCGCTCACCGTCATGGCGGACCGCTTCATTCTGACTCACCGGGCGCAGATTATCGCTTTTGGTACGAAGAGCCGGCTGCCGGGGATGTTCCCGTACTGGGAATTCGTGGAAGAGGGTGGGCTCATGGCCTATGGCCCGAGCTATGCCGACATGTTCCGGCGATCGGCCACGTACGTGGACAAGATTCTCAAAGGTGTGAAACCGGCCGACTTGCCCGTAGAGCAACCCACCAAGTTCGAGCTGATCATCAACCTCAAGACGGCGAAGACGCTCGGCCTGACCATTCCGCAGACGCTGCTCCTGCGCGCGGACCAGGTGATCGAGTAGCGCGCATGCTGGCCCGTGAGCCCGGCCAACGTCGATCGCTGAGGTAGCCTCTGACGCCCCGTGCTCGTCTAGAGGCCGGGGCGCTGGTGCGTGTCGTGTCCTTCGGCTAGACTCCCGGGCAGCCGTCCTCAACCGAGGGGCGACTGATCGGGCTCGCGGTCGTTCTCGTTGCCAGTCTCATCCTCGCTGCCGAGGGGCAGGAGGTCGCGAAGGTCTACCGGATCGGGTTCCTCGGTCAGGCTTGGGCGTTTATGTCGCTTACGCTCTCACCGGCGGAGCCCGCGCTCCCGGATCGGAGGTGCCGGATGCTCGGCCTCAGCGATAACGACGTGCTCCGGCGAATCCGATCGCATCAT
>Ga0209180_10001690_pt1 | contig 11044 bp, 8 predicted proteins | sample CZO8metaG_3_FD_188355 | JGI IMG/M metagenome (GOLD analysis project Ga0209180, IMG submission 188355) | Vadose zone soil microbial communities from the Eel River Critical Zone Observatory, Northern California, USA - CZOApr15con2H2.8 metaG... | ecosystem: Environmental > Terrestrial > Soil >...
CGCCACGGTCTCCCCGGTGCAGCGCTCTGTGCGCTTCGGAGGAGCACAGCCAGGGCGCTTGCGCTGCGTGGCACTCGGCGCACAGCGGTGGCCCGTCTGGCGCCGCCCAGCAAGGTGCGCCACACGGTCTGGAGCATGGGACCGTTGCTCAGAGCGTGCGCCGGGACGACGGAGGCGCTGCGCCCTGGTCACGCCCCCAGCCCCCGGCCCCGGCACCTCGACTTGTGCACTCTCTTCGTGCACCTCGACGGTGACGCGCTCTACCAACCCACGGACGCTCGCTTGGCGGTCCTGCGCGGTCGTTTCCGGTGCCTGCCACCAGGCGGGGACAGCCCGCGCCAAGCGCCGGAGCGCCTCGCGTTCACGCCCCGGCACCTCCAGGGGCCGCGCGCGTCGGAACCGGGCCTCCGCTTCTTGCCGCGGCTGCTCGTGACGGAGCGCCTCTGCCCAACGCCGCTCCCGCTCCCGGGCCACCAGGCGCTTGGCCGGCTCGACGGCTGCGTCCTGCCGGGCCGCCCGCTGGGCGCGAGCGGGCGCCCGCTCCAGGCGCTGGGGCCACTGGGCCGCGCCCGGCTCGCGTTCGGCACGCAGGGTCTGCTCCGCTGCCAGACGCAACGCGCGAGACGCCGGCTGGAGCCCCTGCCTGCCCTGTGCGGCCCCAAAGCGCTCCAGGAACGCCCCGGCCAGCCTGCGGCAGCCGGGCCCCCCGGCAGCACTGGTCGCCCGCATGCAGGTGGAGCGCACGTGCTGCGCCTTGCCGCCGTGGGCCGCGCGCCCGCGCCGCCCGCACCGCCCACAGACGAGCCAGCCCACCAAGCAGGCGGGGCCTTGGCGGGGAGCACCGCGCGCTGCAGCCCTGGCCCGGTTGTCGGCTCAGCGCGGCTGGAGCGCGGCACACCGCTCCCAGCGGATGTAGGCGGGAAATCGATGGGGGATCAGCACGTCGCAGGCCGCAGGGCCATGGATGGTCCGGCCAGTGCTGCGTCGGCCGGGCTGGTGCGGGCGCGGGTCTCGCTGGCGATGGCCCCCGCGAGAGGCCCCCGCAGAGATCGGGGGGTGCAGCAGGTTGTGTAAGGTCATCCGCGTCGGCCGCCGCCCCGCCAGGGGCCCCCGGTTGAGACCCGCGTGCGGGCGCATCGGCACGCGCATGTCCTGTGCCACCAGGGAGCGCAGCACGCCATGCAGAGTGCCCTGCGGCTCGAAGACGTCACAGATGAGGCGCACGACCCGTTGGGCCTGCGCATCGGGATCGAGCGGGTCATCGCCGGCAGGGCTCCGGACAGACCCCATGGGAGGAGGATGCCGCAGGGCACCGCGCCGCGCCTTGGTGCGCATGCCTTCCCACCTCCGGCCTTGCCTGAGGGAGAGTGCCGCTTCGCTCATCCTCCCACGCAGCCCGAACAGGCAGCGATCGTTGGAGTCTGTCGGCTCATCGAGGCCATCGGCAGCCGCCCACAACGTCCGCAAGCTGGCACAGCGTTCGAGCCATTGATGCCCGTCCTTGTGCGAGCGCGCCCAGCGACGCCTCTCCAGCCCCAGGAGCAGCCCGACATGGTCCAGGCTGACCGCGGCTCACACGCGCTGAAAGCCCAAGCGGGTCACCATACGCTGGCCGCTTTGGCCTTGCTCCTCATCCATGACGCCGACGCGGGCGCGCGACCACCCCACGGCGACGGCGCGGTCCACCCAGGCCTATGGCCTGGCCGTGGATTCCACGGGTTCGACGACGTGCTGCGGAGGGGACTGGCGCACCTACACGATCGCTCAGCGCTGCAGAGGATCCTCCTGCAGCTGCGCGGCCACCCCTCGCACCCCTCGCGGTTGCAGCGCTGGCGCAGTCATCGGGCCCCTCCTGCGGGCGAGGCCGGCGGTGCCGGGCGATGCCGCGAGCCATGAGCTGGCTCAGACGCCGCCGCTGCGCCGGAGGCAGCGAGGGCCAGAGCTGGGGCAGCGGCCCCTCCTGGGAGCTCGTGACGTGAGTGGCACGGAGAGGCACAGGCGGGGGGGAGCGTGGTCGGGCGTGCCCATACGACATCTCCTGACTGCTCGTCGAGCCGATGGTGACACCACGGGAACAGCTGCAACAAAGCCAATACGCTCAGGGGTACCGCAGGCGGCGGCGCGGGACAAGCGCGCTCTTGAGCCGTAGTGTGGTTGGGAGATCTCTCCTTGCCAGCGCCATGTGTATGCCCGACAGATCACCTCAAGGGGGTACCGTTTGGGTGGCAGGTTCGTCAGAAAATAGCAGAAGCTCTTGGTACGCGGGTTCCAGCTGAGAATCAGCCGCAGGCACAGGGGGTGTCCGTCGATCTGCCCCTGCCCCCCGAGTTCGACCCGCTGGCGTTTGGGGAGTGTGGCATGGATGGCCTTGAGCGGCTTGTTGCGCAGCGAGCGCAGGCGTTTGCCGTCCTCGCGAAAGGCCTCGACGACTTGCGAATGCATCCCCGCTTTGGCCCGGATGAGCAAGAAGCCGCCCTCATCCTGGACGCGGCGCATAGAGTGCAAGTCGAGAGAGCCACGATCCGCCAGCAGCACACTGGCTCGCAGGGAGGCGGGCTCGGGCAAAAAGGCTTGTGCACTGGCCGTGTCAGGGGTCAAGACCACGGTGGTAGGAGCATCGCAGAGGAGGTCCATCGTGGTATGGAGTTCGACCGCTGCGGGCTTCACGGCTTTGAAACGCCCAGGAAACACCTCGCGCAAGCCGTCGTGAATGGCAAAGGAACTCCCGTCCTGCATGACGATGTGGCGAAACGCGCCACACGCACGCCCTTTTTCGCACCGGAGCACTTTCAGCGTCATGTCACTGATGAGCCGTTCCGCCATAGTCCGAGCGAAAGCGGCAAAGTGGGGCTTGGCCACTTGGTGATAGAAGGCTTTGTAGGTAACGGTGGTACCAAAAAGGGCATGGAAGCCACGGTGGAAATCGGCGATGGTCTCGACCCGCTGGCTGGCACAGATCGCCGTCAGCGCCAGGCCCAAGCGCAAGGGCGTGATGACGCGCTGACGGCGACAAAACTGCACGTCTTTGCCACAGGCATTGAGCAGCGGTTCGGAAAACACCCATTGGAACTTGTCAGCGACCATGCTCGGTTGTCCGTGATCCATCGGGGACTCCTTTCGTGGTATCCAAAGCCACACACCCAAGAGGAGTTTCGGATAGATCGCCATAAAAATCCACAACAAAATCAAATACTTAAAAGTACCTACCTATGATCATCAGTTTGTCAGAGACTAACACCATCGGTTACAAGCTTGTCCAGATTTTCGCGATGCGGTTTCTAGCGCTTTTGTGATGTGGAATCGGGACGATTTCCGAGCACCAAGAAACTGTCCGTTTGTTGGGCACTTGAGAAGAGTTCCCCTGAGTCATCTCGCGCGCCTCAGCGGATCACTTCATCCGCCTGGAAGAGGAGTATCGGGGGGACAGTGATCCCCAGGGCTTGGGCGGTCTTGAGGTTGATAACCAGCTCGAACTTCATCGGCTGCACCACCGGCAAGTCGGTCGGCTTGGCTCCCTTGAGGATCTTGCCGGTGTAGAGGCCCGCTTGGCGATACGCCTCCGTCAGGCTTGGGGCGTAGCTCATGAGGCCACCGGCCACCGTATACTCCCGAAAGGAATAGATGGCGGGGATCGCGTAACGCGCGGCCAGTGCCGCGAGGTGGTCGCGCTGGCTGAGAAAGAACGCATCATTCCCGACAAGGAGCGCCCCAATATGCTGGGTGGGAAACGTCGCAAAGGCGGTGTCGACCTCGTCTTCGCTGCTGGCGTGCACGATATAGAGCTGGAGCCCGAGCGCGTGCGCAGCGTCCTGCGCCTCGCGTGCCTGGGTCTCGGCATCCGGGAAATGCGGGTTCACGAGCATGCCGATCACGGTGGCCGTGGGTACCAGCTCGTGGAGCAGCTCCAGGCGCTTTGGCCCGAGTACGGAGGTAATCGGCGTCACGCCGGTGAGGTTGCCACCCGGGCGGTTGAGACTCGTGACGAGACCAGCCTTGACCGGGTCCAGTTCGCCCATGACGAAGACGATCGGAATCGTCGCGGTCGCGGCTTGTGCCGTGAGCGGTGCACCAGCCGTTGCGACGATGACCGCCACGTGGCGGTCCACCAGATCGGCAGCCAGCGCCGGCAGGCGCTCGAACTGATTCTCCGCCCAGCGGTATTCGATCGCCACGTTCTGGCCCTCGACATAGCCGGCGTCGCTCAAGCCCTGGCGAAACCCGGCGACAAGATGCGCGAAACGACCAGGCGATTGGGGGTTGAGGAACCCGATCACCGGGATGGCCGGTGCCGGTTGTTGCGCGCGGGCGGCGAGCGACGTCGTGAGGAGGGCGCACGCCAGCATCACGACGAGCCTGACCGTCTTAGGCCGCACAGGAAGCTCCTTCTCTGATCTGGTGTCCCGCCTCGCGTCGTCCAGACACGCATTGTACAGGATTCCGCAGCCTCATACACCGTGCAAGCGGCTTCCAGAAATACGCCAGCGTGTTGAGGAGAGAAGGGAAGACGCCGAAGTGTTGGCCAGGGGAGCAAACGTCTCTGCTGCCTCCCAATGCCAACAAGCTTCCGATTGTTCGACAGGGCACAGCGCCTGCCTTCTGCCCAGCAAAACGTGTCGAAAAACGTATGAACTGGTTGCGAGTTTTCCGTCGCGCAGACGCTTTTCGCATGAGCCAACGTGTATGGTGACAGCGGCACACGCGAGCGGTGCCGCCAGAAAAAGTGTGGTATGCCGTGGCCGAGCGTGGAACGGGCATATGCGTGAGCGCAGCGTTTTTTGGCCGTGCGCTCCGGGGGTACGTGCCGCATCCATCCAAGGTTTCTCTCTATGCTTCAAGCGGTGAGGCCGATGTACAAAACTCGCGACCCGTTCAGCCAAAATTGTCCGCAGTATTGAGAAGGATGGAAGGGAGATATATCCCCTGATGCGGGTCCGACAATGAGCCGTTCGTTGCAGGTACACAACCCACCTTCCCACATGGAATCGCACGCCACTGCGTTCGGGTGCTTGACCTCGTCCCTGGGCGCCACTACACTCCTTTTTGTCGGGTATAGCCCATGGCTCAGGGCAACCCCATTGCCCCCACCTCAAAGGGTGGGTGAGGATGGAAACAGAGGGCACCAACGGCCCAGCCCGCCAGGATTAACAGGGGGAAAGGATGGACTTTGGATTGTTCATGATGCCTTTACATCCACCCAGAAGGTCCTTTGCCGACTCGTATGACCGCGACACAGCATTACTGGTCCAGGCCGACCAGTTGGGCTATCACGAGGCGTGGATTGGTGAGCATATCACGGAGACGTGGGAAAATGCCCCCGTGCCAGAGTTGCTCATCGCCAAAGCCCTGGCGCTCACCGAGCGCATCATCTTCGCCACCGGGGTCACGATGCTCCCCCTCCACCACCCCGTGGATACCGCCCACCGTATCGCGATGCTGGACCATATGGCCCGGGGGCGCTTCTACTGGGGTATCGGTGTCAGGTCACTCCCGACCGATCTGCACTTGTACGGGGTCGAATATACGTCGATGGACGAAGTGCGGGAGCGGGGGAAGGAGGCCCTGGAGGTTATCCTGGGGCTGTGGCAGGCTGAGGGTGGCCACTTCGGCTTCGAAGGGAAGTACTATCAGGTGCACGCTCCGGAGATTGACCCGCAACTCGGGCGCAGGCTGTACTATCAGCCTTACCAGAAGCCCCATCCGCCCATCGGGGTAGCCGCTTCCACGCCGCATTCGGACACCATCCGCATGGCCGGAGAGCGAGGCTGGATACCCATGACGAACCTGATGGCGCATCACGTCCGGCATCTCTGGGAGAAGGTGGAAGAAGGCGCGGCCAGCACCGGCCGGGAAGCGGACCGCCATCAGCTCCGCATCGGACGGGAGGTGTATGTCGGCGAGACCCCGGAGTCAGCGCGCACAGAGGCTCGGATTGTGTTAGGGCGGCCCTTTGACGAGCACCAGTATGTGAATCGCAAAGCGCAAGGCAACCTGCGGTATATCAAGCTGGATCCCGCCATGCCCGATGAGGCGATCGACGTGGACTACATGATGGAGCACGTCTGGATCGTCGGGGACCCCCAGGAGTGCGCCGACAAAATTCGCCAGCTCCACGAGGAGGTCGGTGGCTTTGGGCATCTGCTCGCCATCACCCAGGACCCGGACGACCATGCGCTGATGCAGCGCTCCCTGCGCTTACTGATGGAGGAGGTGGCCCCCAGGGTGCATGACCTTGCGTAGAAACGGCAAACCCGGAGGCCATCGGCAAAGAAACGCGTTCATGGAGAGCAACACAGGAAGACCGTTCTTTACTGACTCCCCTTCATGCTGAAGAGACCTCTGACGCTGGAAGACGACGGAGGCGCCGCAGGTCTCTGCGGGGCTCGCGGGCGGACTACCGCTGCGGGGCTCGGCCTGGCGGTGGGGCTGACTTGCAGGGTGCGACGTGGTGACGCGCCGCCAGCCCGGTGTGGCCCGAGCTGGGGGGTGGCACGTCCCAGCGCATCGTACAACGCGGTCCGTTTCACCCCGAAGGTCCGGCACATCGCGGCTGTGCTGGCGCCCCCTTGCAGGGCGGTCAGGGTCGCCGCGAGTTTTTCGTCGCTCATGGCCTGGGGCCGGCCGCCCCGTTTCCCGCGTCGCTTCGCAGCCGCGAAGCCCGCTTTGATGCGTTCCTGCGTCAAGGCCCGTTCATACGGGGCCAGCGCCCCGAACACACTGAGCAAGAACGCTCCCTGCGGCGTGGTGGTATCCATCTGCTCGGTCAGGGAGCGAAAGGCCACGCCCTGCGCCTGGAGAGTCGTGACAATCTGGAGGAGATGCGGCAGCGAGCGGCCGAGCCGGTCGAGTTTCCAGATCACCAGACAATCGCCGGGGTGGACAGAGGCCAGTGCCTGCTGGAGGCCGAGTCGGTCATCCCGCGCCCCGCTCGCCTTGTCGGCACAGAGTTGGCGCGGATCCACCCCCGCCTCGAGCCACGCGTCGCGTTGCAGGTCTGTCGTCTGCCGATCGGTGTCGCTCGACACCCGCATGTAGCCGACGAGCACGTCCGGAAAACCCCTCTTTCGTGGTTGCTGAACGGGTTCTGTCGCAAAGTTCGATTTTTGGGGCAAAATCCAAAAATCGGGTCTCAGGAATTCAAGGACTTACAGACTCCCAGATTCTCGAAAAAGCAACTTTGCGACAGAACCATAATATCCTCCAAAACAAGGGGACGCTCGCTGGGCAAACCGTCTTCCATGCCCACGTGCATCTGATCCCTACATGGACGGAGACTGATTGTCTGCGGCAGAGTGGGGATCTCCACAAAGCGCTTGATCAGGGGACCGTGGCGCGCCAAGTGCGAGAGCGACTCGCCAGGTCGAGCTGAAGGGCGGGAGGTATCCCCGCATAGGGTGGTCAGTGCATGTGGGCGTTATGGGAGGGAGTGGCCCGCTCCTCACGGGCAAACATCGGTGGTATGCAGCGCTCTCCCACATTGGTGGTACCTTCTTGCATTGTCCTGTGTGCCCGAGTGACGTCTTTTGTGAGGACCAGGTGTATGAGGTGGCTGCCGTCTGCACGTCTCTTCCCGCGTCCCACGAGCGCTAGTGTGAGGCTCCAAGAACGCAGAGGCGCCCATGCTTGAGCCTGGTGTACCGCTGGTCACTGTGATCGCGGCGAATGCCATCATGTCCATTGCGTCCGCGCTCCAGGCGTCGGTCGGCATCGGTCTCGCCCTGCTGGCCGTGCCGCTGCTCGCGCTCCTCGATCCGCGGCTCGTCCCTGGACCAATGTTGCTCGCGGGCTCCTTACTCGCGCTCGCTTCCGCCTATCGGGAGCGGCATGCCGTGGACGCAAAGAGCTTCGGCCTCGCGTTGCTTGGCCTGGCGACTGGCACTATCTTTGGCGCTGTCGCTCTCCGTGCGATCAGGACCGAGCACTTCAGCAAGGTCTTCGCCATACTTGTACTGCTGGCGGTTGCCCTGAGCGTTGCAGGTCTGCGCGTACGGCCCACACGGGCAGCCCTGTTCGCTGGAGGTGGCGCCGCTGGGGTGATGGGCACGATGGTCGGTATCCACGGCCCACCCATTGCGCTCGTGTTGCAGCATGCACAACCAGACCAAGCTCGCGCGATGCTGGGAGCGTTCTTCTTTGTTGCGTATCTGGGTTCCGTTGTCGCTCTCGCCGTGTTTGGCCTATTCGGTATGCTCCAGTTGCAGCTGGCGGCTGGGCTGCTGCCAGGCATCGTCGCTGGTCTACTCGTGGCACCGCTCCTCGCGGGGTTCATCAGCCCTGCTCGGCTGCGCGTGGCAATCCTCAGTATCTCCGCCTCGAGTGCGCTCGTATTGCTGTGGCGCTGAGGCCTACGGGTCACACGAGCACCGGGATCTGGACAGGCGTCTCAGGATGGGTTAGGGTAGCGCCTCGGGCGTGCCCCGGGACGATGGCCTCGGGAAAAGGCGGTTGGGGAAGCGGGGGGCCTCAAACCCCATTGGGACACCACCCGACGACGTACTGGTTCGGGTGATGTTTCAAACGTGGATATAGATGGAAATAGCACCTTGTAGATCAAAGCCATAGGAGTCACCATCTCCACTTTTGAAACACTACCCGTTGCTCCTTGCAGATTAAGCGTTGCTTCTTCTGTGGCGCCCGTCTGCCCGAGGCGGCTCGTGCGGAGTTGGCGCGCGCTCGGCGTGGCATCCGGACGGCGCGCATCGAGGGAGACGGACCGGAGCGTATCGTACGTACATGACGGCCAAGAGTCAATGCGGCACGTCGTAGGGTGCGTGGCAAGGTCGGGGCATAGGTCGGCACGAGATGCCACGGGAAATGTGGAACATCACGCCCTGTTCGCGCCTATCGTACAGGCGCGCTCAGCCACGACGCTCGCGATGCGTGCTGCACGACAGGTGCGCAGATGCCCCATGGAGATCACACGCGAGGGGCCCCTCTGCCCAGGCAGGGCCGCTCTCCCCGCGTCGTGCGCAGCGTTACCGCCCGGTGACCAGCTGGAGCATCGCCGCCGCGAGCGGACTCCCCGCCGTCATCGCTTCCTCGAGGAGGGTGAAGTGATTGGCCCCCTCGACACGCATCCAGCGGACAGCGAGCCCGGCCCGCGCGCAGACGTCGTGATACGCGCGCGATTGCCCAATCCAGCCTGTCGGCTCGGTACCGCCGACTGCGATCAGCAACGGCACCTGGCGCGTGGGGGGCTGGCGCAGACAATCGTGCCGTGCCGCCATCGCCACCGCCAGGCCGATCTCCGCGTTGACCGCGAGGTGCCTCACGACCTCCGGCTCGTAGATGCCACTGAGCGCGACAGCACCGGTGATCGTATCGGCCGGGAGGCCAGTCGCAGCCCAGTCCTGGGCCAGCATCCTCGCGACGAGATGGGCGCCTGCCGAATGGCCGACCAAAAAGAGGCGCTGAGCGTCGGCGCCCACGTCGGTGGCATGATGCGCGAAGGAGCGGACCGCCTCGCAGATTTCGTCGACGATCCCGTCGAGGGTCACGCCGGGACATAAATCATAGTTGATGTTGGCCAGCGTCACTCCGGCCTCGACGAATAGCGGCGCGACAAAGCTGTGGTCGCGTTTGTCCAAGGCACGCCAGTACCCGCCATGGAGGAAGAGCACCAGCGGCGGCGGCCCGGCGGGAGAAGACACGGCGCGATGCAGATCGAAGGTCTGCTGCGGTCGGGCGCCATAGCGCAGGTCGTAGACGCCTGGGAGGCGCTGGCGGGCTACCGCCGAGCGGGCGGCGTACCGATCCAGGGCCTCCTGAAAGGCGGGGACCGCGACGCGGGGGTTGCAATGCTGCTCCAGCAGTGCGACTGGCTGATCGCGCCAGGCAAACGTCATCGTGCCTCCTCTCCTCAGTGCGCCTCGTATGTCGATGGGGCTGATCCCCCCGTGGCGTCTCCTTGCCGCGGTCACAGTGGCGGCTGGGGTGCAGATCGCTGGCCCCTGGGCACCCCTGTCGCGCCCTACGGCGCCTCACGCGTGTGTCCGCGCCCCCCCCGCCATCCCACACCCGTCTGGCTAGCCGAGGAGCACGCCGCGCGTCAGGGTGGGCAACCGGTAGACGCTGGTGCGCGCCGTGAGGAAGAGGACACTCCCATCCTCGCCCCAGGCCAGGTTCGCGGGCAACTCCGGCAGGAGAATACGGCCCAGCAGTTCCCCATTGGGGCGGCACACCCACACGCCGCCTGGCCCGGTACAGAACACATGGCCACGCTGGTCCACCTTGAGGCCATCGGGCACACCGGGATCCGCGGATGCCATGTCTACGAGGATGCGGCTGTTGGTCAGGGTGCCATCCGGACGGACATCAAAGGCCCGGAGGTGCTTGTGGGCGGAATCGTCGATGTAGAGCACGGCCTCGTCCGGGGCAAAGGCCAGGCCATTGGGCAGCCCGAAGTCGTCCACGAGGAGGGCGAGGGTCCCATCTGGGGCTAGACGGTAGACGCCGTTGGCGGTCAGCTCTTTGCCCGGGATGGGGGCGGTCCACCAGCCCGCTGGCCGGGGCACCCCGGGTGTAGGGGGTTGGACCCCGTAGGGAGGATCGGTAAAGTACAGGGACCCGTCGGACTTGACCACGAGATCATTCGGGCTGTTGAGCCGCTTCCCCTGGAACCGCTCCGCCAGGACCGTGCGGGTCCCGTCCTCCGCCACACGGGTCACGCGGCGGCCATCGTGCTCGGCCGCCAGCACCTGCCCCTGGCGATCCAGGGTCAGCCCATTGGACATGCCCGTGGCATAGGTGGTGAGTTCCGGTCCCTCGGGCAGGCGGCGCCAGCGCACAATCCGCTTGTTGGGAATGTCGCTAAAGAGCAAGACCGTGCCACGCCACACGGGTCCTTCGGTAAACCCCAAGCCGCCCGCAATCCGCGTGAGGAGGGTCTCGGGGGCAATGAGCGTGTGCAAGTCCGGGTGGCGCACGTCCAGCGAGACCTTCCCGCTTCCTCCGGTTGCTTGCGCCCACACGTGACGGATACCACGAGTCATGGTGAGACCGCCGGCGGCCACCGCCAGCCCCAACAGGTGTCGACGGGAGAGACCGT
>Ga0209180_10001691_pt1 | contig 11038 bp, 13 predicted proteins | sample CZO8metaG_3_FD_188355 | JGI IMG/M metagenome (GOLD analysis project Ga0209180, IMG submission 188355) | Vadose zone soil microbial communities from the Eel River Critical Zone Observatory, Northern California, USA - CZOApr15con2H2.8 metaG... | ecosystem: Environmental > Terrestrial > Soil >...
AGAAATAGCGACGCTCCAAGAGTGAAAAGGATTCCCGCCCTTTTTTGGTCCGAAGATTTGTCAAGCAAAGTCAAGATTTTGTCTCCATTTCTGTTTCCACGGAGGTAATGCTGGGCGTGGATTATCTAAGAAGGCTCCTAAGACTTGTCGCGGTTTCGGACAACTCTGTCGGCGAGATTCCTGTCCAAGAACACGAACGGGTTTGGGGGATTTGTTAAGAATTAGGAACAGCTACTCAGCAAGGTAAGGGTTCGCGGAAATGAAGATTCAACTCTGGTTTCGGGTGACCTCGCTTCTAGTGTTTCTACAGATCGCATTGGGAGGACTGTTGACATTCAGCTTCATCACAGCTTTGCCGCATATTATCACTGGATTCATAGTCCTCGCTTTCGCAATCGTCGCACTCGTCATGGCTCAGAGGCTGAAGCCCCCATTCAGGCCGCTCCAGGGTCTCTCAGTCGGATTGGTCTTGCTGACCGTGGTTCAGATCGTTCTTGGATTTACTGCTTTGAGCATGGGCAACCAGGTGATCGCATGGGTGCATCTACTGGTTGCCATGGCCATCTATGGAATGGTAATCGCAGGAACCTTCATGTCAATGAGACTCGACTATCGCTCTAAGGAGCAATCCGTTGCAACTGTCGGGCCACAAACTCAAACCTCTTAGTTACGTATCCCCATTGTCTCACGCATCTTCCTTCCAGAGCTGGGTTCCTGAATCGGTATCGTTCTCACTTGTCTCTTGACTTCACTTTCGATCCAGTCGAAGACCTGCACTACCCTCTCTGCAATGGTCATGGTGACAGACCTCACCCCCGGTTGCTGTTTGACCCATTCTAGAATGTCGTTTCCCTGGGCAACGTTGGCCCCGGTAAAGCCGAAGACCGAGCCGTTCTGTGAGTCGGAAGCTCTGAAGACTACGTCGCCTATTTTCGCGACGACAGATTTCTCCACTTCCGATTTCTTGTCTTGTTCGCTGACGACTCTTAGCTGGTAGGATATGCCCTCGGTCTTTCTCAGATCGACCATCGGCATGGTGAATATTGCGTTCTCTTTCATCATAATGTTGAGTCTCCGTTTGACAGTCCTCGTCGAGACCTTGAGTTGCTTGGCAATCTCGTCCAGCTTCCTTTCAGCGTCCCTCAATAGAAGGCTGACAATTTCCCAGTCAAGTCTGGTCATGCGAAAGTTGGTCGTCCTAAGACCCAATCCGGGGACTGATGAGATTTCGCCCTCAACTCCTAAAGCGATTAATAGCTTCGAGAAATCTTGGTCTTCGTCAGCGAATAGAGTGACAAGGACGCTCTTGTCGTAAGTACTGCCGATGTTCATGACGCCTTCGACCTTGGAGAGGAGCGGGATTGAGGCTTGCTTCGATTCTCTGTCTTTGAACTCGATGCGAAGTGAGGCAAATGTGCGTCCGAGTAGATCCGGGTTAGGGACTAGACGATAGCCTAGTAGGAATCCGCTGTCTCTGAGGTGCTTGACTCTGTTTCTGACGGTCTCCTCGTCGACCCCAAGCTTAGCGGCAATTTCGACATATGATTTCTTCGTGTTCCAGATGTCCGGTGAGCCCCAGAGTTCTCTCATAAGATCCGCATACGCCTTGTCCCGGAACGACAGAGTATTCCACTTAGCTAATCCCCGTCTCACTCCTTCGCCTTACTAATAGCTGTCCAAAAACGCGGGGTTCGTTGGGGATTGGCTTAGGAACGACAGGCATGCAATGATCTAAAGATCCTATGGTAACAATCGCCGAGGCCCACGAAGTAGACGGTTCAGTAGATGATGTGTGGGACATAATCTGTGATGTGGACAAGGACCCTGAATACTGGAATGGACTGACCTCGATCCGTAACATTCGAAGGGAGGGGAATCTGATCGAACGGGAGGTCGTGGTTGGATTCATGGGAAGGAAGGGGGCGCAGAGAATCGAGTTAAGGCCGAAGAAATCCATACACCTGACCATGATTGATGGCCCGCTGAGAGGGTCGAGAGAGATCACGCTGGTACCGTTGGGAGAAAGGAGGACAAAGATTGATGTTTCATGGGATATTCAGTTTTCAGCGATCCCCGATTTTGCCCGAGGTTTTGTGAGATCCCGCCTAGAAGAAGGCACTAGAGAAGCGCTCGACAAGATTGCAAAAGCTGTCCAAGCCCGAAGGAAGTAGGATTCTCTCAGGCCAGCGTAATGTTGGCTAAGCGGTCCATCGACACGCAGTCGATTTCACTTCGCTTTGCGAAGCGCGTATATTGTGTTGACAACAAATGCGACCTATGCCTCGCAGAGTAAGGCCGATTTTTCCTGAAAAGTGGCATGTGCCGAATGATCCGAAGATGTGGGTAACTTGGGGGCACGCGAACAATAAGCTGGCGAGGGAGAAGGTATACTGGATATCAACGGCCAGTCGTCGTGGCCGACCTCATGCAGCCCCTGTCTGGGGAATCTGGAAAGCGAATAGGTTCTATTTCGAGACTGACCCGAAATCCGCTAAGGGCAGGACCCTGTCGAATAACAGAGCATCGTAGTCCATGTGCAGGACGGTAACGATACGGTGATTCTAGAAGGGAGTGCTCGAGGAGAGAAGAGGGCTGAAAGGTTGAACCAGCTAAGGAAGGATTACGTGAGGAAGTATCATTACACGCCGGACTGGTCGAACGAGCTGAATCAGATAGTTTTCAGGGTTGAACCGAGGATTGTCCATGCCTGGACGGCTCCTCGAATGCATAGAAGCCTTGTGAAGTTCATCTTCTAAGAGGATCTCATTTCCTGGGACAAACTCGAGGCTAGATGCGATTCTGCAAGAATGACGCTAACAACTCTACAATCAGGATCGTGACTAGAATCGTGATTGCTAGCGTTATTTTCTGGCGGTTGGTAAGCAGTCTTCCGGCTGGTGGCGGACTAGGCGGAGCATAGGTCGGAGGTATGGCTTCAAATCAAAGTCTTCTTTGCATTCTCGTAGGCTAGCTGTATGACCTTCTTTGCATTCATGAGATCTCGTCTGTTCTCGATTTGGAAGCTAACCCATCCAGCTTGGGCATGGACCTCTGCTTTGTGGGAAAGAGCCAGTCCTGCCTTCAATACTGACGTTTGGTCCTCTTTCGAGAGTCGAATGTCCAACCATGACGGTCCGTGAGAGTGCATGAATTCGACGCCATCGACTTGGAATTCGACCCCGCCGACTCTATGAGGTGCTTCTCTTACTCCAGGCAGTTGTAATATCCAGGCCCTCAAACTCCCGTAAGTGGAAGACTCGTCTTCCATTCTTCGACCCTTTCTCTATTCTACAGAAGTTGCGTATTTGCTCACCTGACCCGCGACCCTGGGCTATAGATGGTTTAAGCGTCCAGTTTTGTTAGTTCTTCGCTTACCTTCCACAGTCGCTCGGCGGAAGTCTCGTCGTAGGATTCTCTAGATGATCTCTTTTCCTTTCCTCTTGAGAAGAATTTTCCAGTAACGCCTTCCAATTCCGGCGACGTTGCGAGATAGATTGCGGCTCTAGCAGCCCTGTCTGGACTAATCATGAAGGGTTTACCTATCGTGACGAGAATGGACATGAGGCCACCCTGGTCTTTTCCAAAGCCCGTTCTGACCACTCCAGGGTGGAGACTGTTGACCGTGACCCCTGTGCCCTCCAACTGTTTTGCCAGCTGGTACGTGAAGAGAACATTGGCCAGTTTTGACTGGCTGTAGGCGTGGTATCCGCTGTACTTCTTCTCGCCCTGTAGATCCTCGAAATCCATCTCGGTGCCATAGTGCGCCGAGGATGTTAGGTTGATGATTCGCGACGGCGCGCTGGCCTTCAACACGTCCAAGAGAAGGTTTGTCAGCAGAAAATGTCCAAGATGGTTTGTAGCAAAGGTTGCCTCGAGTCCATCCACGGTCTGGACTCGCCTGGGCAAAAAGATCCCGGCGTTGTTAATGAGAACGTGGAGCTTCTTGTATCTACCCGAGAAGTCGTGCGCTAGTTCGCGGACGGAGTCTTGGGACGACAGGTCGGCTGTCATAGCGTCGAGATTTCGGCTACCACTCTTAGCCCTCATCTCAATGAGCGTCGCTTCGCCTTTGTCCTTGTCCCGGGAAACTATCACAACTGAAGCGTTCAGCTTGGCCAGACCCAGGGCCGTGGCTTTGCCTATCCCGGAGTTGCCTCCGGTAATCAAACATACTTTGCCGGTCATGTCAACGTTGCCAGCTTCCAAGAATGGACTCACCCCTGGAACTTGGTCGACCGGTTGGGATAATCTTTCGGGTTCCCAGCCATGTCTGATCCTTTTGGATCAAAGGCGCTTTCGAGCGAATAAGCCGCTTGTCTTACTGGTTAGGTTCTGCCTGTCTGAGTCTCGGAGCTGTTGGTGCTGAGGTTGGTTGAGTGTTCATGAGATGTGGAGCGTGTGGGAAGTAGTGTTTTCCTGCCAAGGTCAGGATCAGATGCTTAGCCGCGCGATAAGTGTGACCTGCAGAGAGAGAAATCAGACTAGTAAATATCCAGAAGAACGGAACCCCCTGTATAACGTATGTCTGGACTGGATAGCCGACAATGCCTGGAGCCCCCACGTTCGTCGTCGATACTACTATTGTCGGTGGAGTGTTAAGGAAGATCCAGACTAGATATGCAGTGCTAGCGAAACCGACAAGAGTCGCGAAGCTCATCAGAACATCGAAGAACTTCTCGACCTTGTGTATTTTCCCCATGATGCCCTTCGTGACCGATTGTTCTCATATGGTCGTGTTGTCACCGGCAACGTGAGACGGCTGGGACCTTTCGATTGACCCGATTATGGGTGGCCCCGAGCCCGGACAAAATCTATGCTTGTATCTCCTGAGTCTGTGCTCTTAGGAATTCGAGAACTGTTCTGTTGAACTCGTCAGGCTTCGACATGTTGACAATATGATCCGCCCCTTTGATCAGCACTTTCTTGGAACCTCGAATGTGAGAGTGAATATTGTCCACCATTACTATTTGCGGGGCGACATCTCTATCACCGATGATGAGGAGTGTGGGAGCGCGAATTTGAGATAGACGATGCCAGGTTCGCGGCTCGGGAGGAACCTGAAGCTTCCAGGGATTCTCAACTTGGACATGGAAGTTGTCCATTGCAATCTGCGTGATCCGTTCTCGCTTGGCTGGGGTCTGGGCAGACCCCCATGTGGTTACGTCCATTGCGACGGTGTCCGCTGCTCTACCCTCTCGGACCGCGTCTTCCTGCGGTTTCATCTGCGCGTCAAACTCTTCCCACATCTTTTCCTCTTCTGGACCAGAGGACTTGTACCCGCTCATTCCGGGAGAGACCAGTACTAGATTGTTTACCATTGATGGGTATTCGACAGCGAAGTCCGAGGCTATCCTCCCGCCGTTCGACACGCCCACTAGCGATGCTGTTTTCACTCTCAGGTGATCTAGTAGTCCGTGGAGATCTTTGTAATCGGAGAATTTGGTCCGTGCGACGTCAGACTTGCCAAAACCTCGAACGTCATACCGGATGACCCTGTAGTTCTCTGAAAATAGCTGGACCTGCGTGTTCCACATTCGGCTGTCCAAGAATCCAGCATGTATCAAGACCAGAGCGGGACCCTTTCCGCTCGTCTCATAGTACAATCTTCCACCGTCTACTTCGGCGTAGCCAGTTTCCACTACCATCCACAGAAGCGTGCAAAGCTAGTGCGTCTATTAAAGAAAAGTCAGCGATGTTGCGTGCAGATTACTCTCGCGCTTCAATCTAAGGGACCGAGGTCTGAGCCGTGGGCAAAAGCTGAAATCCAGACTGGTTTCGCTTTCCGGCGAGGGCAGTAGGGTCCGCGGATAGCGGTGGATTAGGGCATGGAAGGAAAAGACCTTGAGCGCAATAGAAGCTGTCTCCCTATCAAAGATCTACCACCGTTCTAAGACACTAGCGCTCGCAGACATCACACTAACAATTCGTCGCGGCGAGATCTTCACCCTCCTCGGCCGCAACGGCGCGGGCAAGACCACCTTTCTGAGAATCGCAGCAACACAGCTCATGCCAACTAAGGGCCAGATGTCGGTGCTGGGTCACGACGCACGAGATGAGCCATTTCAGATCAGGAGCAAGATCGCCGTCGTACCTCAAGAAGGAGGCACTATCGGCCCGCTGACCCCATGGGACCACATCTACCTCACACTCTTAGCCAGAGGAATGTCTCGGAGCAATGCTCGTGAACGAGCTGAGAAAACGATAGGACAGCTGGAGTTGAAGCAGTATCGTAACCAGCCGGCCGATTCCCTCTCTGGAGGTCTTCGCCAACGGGTCCGAGTCGCAATGGCAGTAGCAACGGATGCAGAACTCATCTTCCTGGACGAACCCACATTGGGACTCGATGCCGTCAGCCGTCGCAGAATATGGGGCGTTCTCAACCAGATCCAGAAGGAGGGACGAAGCATACTGCTCACGACCCACTATATCGACGAGGCCGAGATACTCTCGAACGAGGTAGCAGTAATCGATCATGGACGCAAGGTATTGTCAGGAAGCCCAGCCGAGCTTCTGCGAAACGTGAAAGAACGGGTACGCGTCGACATTGTCGGCTCAACCTTCGCCCCCGAGGAGCTTAACAGCTATGGTCGAGTAGTGAGACTCGCGGAGCGATTCAGAGTCCTGACAGACGAACAGCGTGGAAGAGAACTAGCAGATGAAGCCATGAAGCGTGGTTCAGACGTGAGCCTAGCAAGGGTATCTCTTGAAGACATGTTCGTAGACCTAGTCGGGAGAGACGAAGAATGAGCACAACCAGACAATTCCGTGCAGCAGTGATCATTGGATACATGTTGTCGATCACCTGGCTCAGAAGGAATCTGATGAGCCTGGTCTGGCTGTTCGCTACCCCATTCAGTTTACTCTTCATCATCACAGTCACGACCGGCGGACGATCCTTCGTATTGGGAGTAATCGGCTCTCTACTGCTAGTCCTCTCAACAGTCGGCACAGGGATTGCAGGAGATGCGACCTGGTACAGACTGGAGACCAAGCTTCAAGACTTTTTCGTCGCCAGCCCCGTAAGCCAGATCGGCTACTTGCTCGGAATAGCATTCGCAGGATTATTCTTCGCCTCTCCCGCACTAGTAGTCCTGCTTCCGCTACTCGTCTACGTTGGATTCCCGATCCTCGCCCTACCTATCGCGCTACTCTCTCTCGCCGGAGTCTGGCTCTTTTCATCAGCAATCGGATACCTTGTGTCGACCTTCACATCGAACCTTCGAAATGGATGGCAGTCAGGATTACTCCTCAGCGTCATCGTAGGAATCCTACCGCCAGTCTTCTACCCCGCCGAGATTCTTCCACACAACATCCTACTCGTCACCTATGCAATTCCCACAACCAATGCCGCCCTTCTCATACGAGACGCCATGGGCACCGCCCCGACCCTTCCCTACTGGTCTCCACTCACTGGCTGGTTCCTGATCGCAGTCTCACTCGCAATCGCCCTGGCAGTGACCTCGCGTGTGGCCAGATGGCGACAACATTAGCAACTATTCAATGGGGAGTTCGGACTAGTGCAAACTACATCTCAAAACCACTTGAAGAGACGTTACGATGAAGCCGCCAGCCGCGCGGCGTCTCTTGCGAGACGTGAGTATCCTCGAATCGCAGGCATTCTCGTGCACGGGAGCGTTGCAAGGAGAGAACCCGGACCCTTCAGCGACATTGACATGGTAGTTGTCACGAATCGTAGGAGTAAGCCGTCAGAATTTTCGTATTTCGACGGAGACATCTACGTAGGGGTAGGATTCTTGTCGGTTGCTGAGTTGGAACAGGAGTTCACTGATCCCAAGGCATTCTTTTGGGCTCGAGGAAGCGCAAAGGCGACAAGAATACTCTACGATCCTAAGGGAGCTTTGCGAAGAATCATTCTCCGCTGGAGGAAGACCAAGCCCTCAAATCGGATTCTGGAAAAATCTCTCTGGGACGACTATCACAACATCATCGAGTACTCTGGGAAGCTGAGGAACGGTTGGCTCAAGCGAGATGAGTATCTGACGAGATATTCAGCCCGGGTAATCGCTCAGCATGTTCAGCGAGCTATTATCGCTTTGAACGATCTGTCAATTATCAGCGAGAACTATGTTTGGAACCAGGTTCTGCATGCCCCAAAAAGACCCAGGCATCTTCAAACCGACTATCCGCTCGCGCTTGGAATAAGGGGGACTCAAGACACACAGATGGTTTATCGATCAGCCATCAGACTTTGCAAAGAAACCCTGCGTTTCATCAGGGACAACTTTGAGAGGTGGGCGAAACATAGACGATTCCAGGAACTTCTTGCAGAATCGCTGGAGGAACATGGGTTGTGAATCCCGAGACCCGAAAGAAGCTCAGACAATGATGGACTTTGATCCCAACACTAGAAACGACCCGTTTGGTGCTTCGGCCGATGAAAACATCAGACATCGAGGATTTTGAGCGGATGTTTGCCGACCCGAAGGTCATGGCCTCATTCGATGTTGCGTCCTTCGATCGCAGTGAGCTAGAGCAATGGATTCAACGGAACTTGACCCACCAAGACAATTTTGGCTACGGACTATTCTCTGTTATTTTGAGAATCTGCGGCTTGCTAATCGGTAATTGTGGGCTTCAACATATGGAGATTGGCGGGGTGCAAGCCGTCGAACTCGGCTATGAGTTTCGCAGTGATTATTGGAATGAAGGCTATGCTACGGAAGCGGCTGGTGCTGTGCGTGACTTTGCTTTCCACCAATTGCACCTGCCACGACTGACTAGCCTTGTCCGTCTAGGTAATCTGGGAGCTATGCGAGTTTCCGAGAAAATAGGGATGACTCGCATAGGTGATATCACACACAATAATCAGCATTATTGGCAGTACTCGATCGAGCGAAACCAAGATGACGACAAACCCAAGCAAGGACTCGGCAAAGCGTGGTCGGGTCCGAGCTTGATGTTGCGTTGTGACGTAAGTCACAGTTGAGTTCGACAACAGGCGATTACTCGCTTGGAGTTGGGTCTGAACGGGGCGAGGTCGAATTCGCCATAACTCTTAACGTATCTCCACCCCGCCACTGTTCCCCTAAGTAAGAGTAGCCGGCTTCCACGCAATCTTTAGAGACGTTCGTACAGCACGAAGACCTAGCTCAAAGGGGCCGAACGGGACTCGATTCTTGCGGGAACTCATTATATGGCGATCCTATGAGCGGCAGTCAAGCCGTGAGAATATTGAGTGCCAAGACGAAAGCAAAACCGAAGGGGACCAGCATCCAAGGAAAAGATGCAGAAGAGATAGTCGCGGGTGTCCAGGCGATGTACGAGAAGATCCCTGCTTTCATTCGCCCCATGCTTCCCGCGCTGCCGGATATTTTGCGCAGAATACCGGCTAGCGCTGGCAAGTATACTCTCAACGAGATAATCGAACTATTGGACTCAGCATACGAGACAGGGAAGTTGAAGAGGTAGGCAGAGGACCCGGACTTGATTCATCCCTCCAAGGACATTATCTCGTCTAGGGGTCGAGAACTCGCGGGGAAGAAAATTGCTCTTCTCGTTACCAGTAGTGTGGCTTCGTTCAAGGCGCCTGAGATAGCTCGCGAGCTTATGCGCCACGGAGCAGAGGTTTACGCTGTTACTTCTCCTTCCACGGAGAAGATGGTTGGTGCTGATCTTCTCGAATGGGCAACAGGGAACCCAGTGATCACACATCTTACCGGTAAGCTAGAGCACATTGTGCTAGGCGGAAAGAGCGAGGGCCATGCAGACTTAGTTTTGATCGCGCCCGCTACCGCAAATACGATAGGGAAATTGGCGTCTGGAATCGATGACACTCCTGTCACCACAGTCGCCGCGACCGCCATAGGCTCACGAATACCGGTATTGATTGCGCCTGCAATGCACGAACCCCTCTACGATCACCCCATCGTCCAGGAGAACATCTCGCGACTAAAGAAGATCGGAGTAGAATTCATCGAGCCAGAGATCTTGGAGGGAAAGGCGAAGATCGCCTCCACCGAAAAGATAGTTCGTTCCGTTATCGCGCACTTCTCCTCTAACCACAGTAGGGACCTTGAGGGTCGACGAGTTCTAGTGACCGCAGGTCCAACAATCGAACACATCGATCCTGTCCGCATAGTTACCAACCGGAGTTCTGGAAAAATGGGCCTAGCGATCGCCGAAGAGACTTCTTCGCGGGGCGCGGACACGACATTGATACTTGGTCCCGGAACGGTAAATCCTCCCTCAGGCATTAGGACGATCAGGGTTGAGAGCACTAGCGAGCTTCTGGAGGCGGTTCTTGGCGAACTTAAACACAGTCCACCCGACTTGGTTTTCGCCGCAGGAGCTCCAACCGACTACAAGCCCGTAACAGTCGCTCCGAAGAAGATCAAGACCCGCGAGAAACCGCAGATCAACCTGGAACTTCGAGCAACTCCCAAGATATTGTCGGAGATCCGAAGAGCCAGCCCGAAGACATTCCTCGTCGCCTTCAAGACCGAACATAACGTGTCCAATGAAGAATTGATTGACGAAGCCTTCAAGGTGATTCACGAAAAAAACGCTGACCTAGTAGCGGCAAATGATGTGGGACAAGAGGGTGTAGGGTTCCAAGCTGACACGAACGAATTGTATGTGGTCGATAGCCGAAAGAAAGTGGTGCACATTCCTCTCGCTGAGAAGCGAGAAGTTGCGCGACAACTTGTCGACCTCGCCATCAAGCAAATGCGAGACTGAGTTAGGACTGTTCCTCTAATGGCGAAGAAGATAATCCGGGCAGCAGCGGTGCAGGTCAAACCAATCGAGACGTCCGTTGAAAAAACAATCTTTCACGCAGTTAAGCTCGCAAAGAAATCAGCGGAAAGAGAGGTAGACATCATTTGTCTACCGGAGCATTGGCTACCGGAGAAGGTGATCCCGGCGCCCATGAGTCCTCTGCCAGGCTTACAGTCGTTGGCTGAGGAGTACGGAGTTGCTGTCGTGGGAGGAGCGTTCTATGAAAGAGTCAAAGGCGTGGTGCGGCTTAGCAGTCCTGTCATAGCAGACGATGGGGAGATTATTGGAAGACAGTTCAAGG
>Ga0209180_10001696_pt1 | contig 11018 bp, 10 predicted proteins | sample CZO8metaG_3_FD_188355 | JGI IMG/M metagenome (GOLD analysis project Ga0209180, IMG submission 188355) | Vadose zone soil microbial communities from the Eel River Critical Zone Observatory, Northern California, USA - CZOApr15con2H2.8 metaG... | ecosystem: Environmental > Terrestrial > Soil >...
CGACCACAATCTCGAAGTTCCTGTAGGTTTGAGCGCGAACGCTCTCTAGACACCGACGAATCGTTCGTTCTGAGTTTTTCGTTGGAATTATTACCGACACGAGTGGATGCTCTGCTGATCTGGCCAGGCTCTCTCGCTGCAAGCGTTCTACGGCCGTTGGAACAAGGAGCGTGTCAGGACCCATTCGAGGAATTCTCCACTAAACTATGCATCTACCTCAAGATAAACGGGTCGCCCGCATCAGAAGACTGTTTGGAAGGCTGGTTGGCTCGGTAGATAATCCTCGTATCTGTTGAAAAGTCTCGCTAACGGTCAAGTTGTCAATCTCTCCCAGCCTTGAGCGAATGTAGGAAAGGTGTTCTTTGAGGGCAGACTCGGAACAACTGTACGGGTAGTGGGGTAGATTCATCGCATGAAAGAGCTCAATTGACCAGAGATTTTGACTTATGGCCTTGTCGACCCATTTGTTGGCAAACTTTGCGGTCGTTCATTGATCCCATACTTGGGTCCTTAACGCTATGGTTCTCCATTTCTTTCAGGAGAGGGGAGAGCCAGTCTCTCATCACCTTCGTATCGGCGTTCAGAACCACCACGTAATCCGCGTGAGACTTCAAGAAAAGAAGATTGTTGGCCTTGCTGAATCCGAGGTTCGGATTTGGGGGAGAATTGTCGTGTACTGGGATACCGTGCGAATAATCGGCAAATTTCTCGATGATCCCCACAGATTCATGAAGCTTATCCTTGTCGCGGTATGTAACTATGAGAATGTCCACGCTCAATTCATTCTTGGCCCCGAAAAATTTGTCAGCGTCAAATGAGGCGCCTTTACCTTTCTGTCATGGGGAATCGCGATTAGCTAACCGTCCAATGTCCCGGCCTCGGATAAGTGATGCGGTGCTCGACGATTTGGATGACGTGTTAGCACTTAATCTCCTCAGCGAAACGGAACAGCCAAAATCGACTGCGAAGGTTGGGAACAGGGCATCCTCATTGTGACTCATCGCAATTCAAAGTTCAAGTGCATCTACAAGTTTCCCCATCAGCGTTCCATCTTCAAGCTTCGCGTTACTCTTGCTCTGAGAACCCGTCTTTGCCTATGGGGGGTCTTACGATAGGCACATCCTTCCGCGCATGGGTGAACCTTCCGTTCTGCGGACCTTGTCAGCGTTCCGCAGCCACTGCAGGGCGGTTGATCGAAGGTCAAAATTTCGAAGCGTCAGTTATAGCATCAGACGAAATCTAGTCGCCGATATCTCAGTGGCCGCCGTGACACCACGAACTTTTACGTAGATTGGAAACCCCAATATGGCGTCCAGAGCGATGAGAAATCGCAGCGTCTTTGGAGAGATGTCCCATTTGGCTATGAATTTCCTCAATCCTCTGTACATAAGAGCGGTATAGAGAGCACTATCGTTTCTCCATGTTCCGCCAGATTCATGCTTCACGCGACAGGACGGTACAATCCAAGAATAGATTTCCATCTCGCTCGCCCTCAGGGACATGTCGACGTCATTCCAGTAGACTGGAAATTGCTCATCGAAGAACTTGCCGCATCGGCGTATGGCCCTGTAGGTGTCCCGAGAAAAGAGAAGGACTGAGGCCCCCGGGATATCAACCCGCGAAGGCGGATTTCTGGGCCTATCATTCGTGACATAATAGCCGCCGAAATATTCGGAATACAGTCCGAGTTTTTTCAGAAAGTACCCGACGAGAGTTCGGTCGAGAAAAATCCAGACCGAGTTCGGGAATCTTTGTGCTACCACGTCGATAGTTGGAGCACATATCGTACAGGGATGCAGCCGGGCAAAGTCTACGAGATCTGTCAGAGAAGCATTCACCTCAACATCTGGGTTGAGAACGAGAATGAAATCTCCGGAGCTTATGGACAAGCCCATGTTCACAGCCCTGCTCATCCCGAAGTTCTTTTTCAGAAGGAAAATCTCCAGTCCTATCCCGAGATAGCGAGACAGATTTGTCTGCAGATATTCTCTGGTCCCGTCCGCAGAGCAGTTGTCAAAAACGAACGTCTCTAGATCATAGGCACGCGCAATCCCGCAGTCAAGAATGCTTCGGAGGCATTTTTCTATCTCATCCCTCGAGTTGTATGTTACTACTATTACCGAGATCTTCATTTCAACCGCTCTTCGCGTCCTCAGACGGCATTTCCGGCGTCCTTCACGATGTTAATTCGTCTACCCTCAATTAAGCAGGTCGCTGTATCAGGGAGATCTTGAAGATGGTAGTACATTCGGCAGATTTCCCCGAATTCCGTCGATAGTCTCGCTGACGGTCAAATTTTCAATTTCTCCGAGTCTCGAGCGAATATACGAAAGGTGCTCGTTCAGGGCAATCCCAGAACAACTGTACGGGTAGTGGGAAAGATTGATGGCGTGAAAGACCTCGATCAGCCAAAGATTCTGCCGGATGGCCTTGTCTAGCCATTTATTAGCGCTTCTTGCGGTCGTCCATTGATCCCACACCTGGCATCTGAGTGCGTACGGTTCGAAGTTATGAAAGTGATTGAACCCTGGACGGATTGTTCTCCCCGACGTGTAGCCTTCATCCTTAGCGACTTTCATGACGACAGAACTCGGCTCTCCTCCGGGGTAAGCGTAACTGTTACAAGGCCTACCCAGCTCTTTCTCAATTTCCAGCTTCGACATCACGACTTCCTCCTCTGGCTCAAAGTGGATCACCGGATACTCCTCAGCTAATCCGAGAAGAGCACGAGTGAGCCTCATGGAACGCACAAGCCCTTTGCTTCTTACCAAGCGAAAAAGCTGAGTGGCCTTCGTAGTTAGGCCTGACGTCGTTCCTCTGTGCGTAAACGAGTGCGAGCCTATTTCCTGACCCTCAAAAGACATCTGACGAAGAGCTTCCCAATCGACAAACTGAAAACCATTAACCTCTCTTCCCACAAAACCCGCCACAACATAGAACACCCCACGAAGAGACATCGAGAGAAAGGCTTGATCAAATGCGTGTGCATGCGTATTCCAACAATCGTCAACGGTCAGAGTGATTACAGGTCCGGAGTCCGAGCTAATATTTGTCAATGTGTGTGCCCTGTAACGCGAATGTTGATTCGGGATTATGCCTGAATGTCAAGAAGGTGCGCGTCGTGCCTGAGCTATTCAGATGCTCTTCTCTTTGTCTCTGTGAAAGCATCTTGGCTATTGGTGGCGAATAGTTGTGCCGGAATCGGTACCTCCACGACGCTCTTTGCCGAACTGCGGATTTTTCGTTTCCTCTTCCTCCAAATCAAAGCCATAGCTACGAGTAGGAAAGAGAGACTCGTAGCGGAAATCCCAAGACCAAGATAAAGGTAGTTTTGAAGCGTGTAATAGATTTTGATGTTTACAGTTCCTGTGTGGTTTACCATGAAGCCGTTGACTAGGCCGTAGATCAGTACCGGCTTGAGTTCGTTGTTTCCTATGTTCGCCCTCCAGAGCGTATCGTATGGTTCAGTGAGAATCAGGATGAAAGGCGCCGTGGACTGAGTGATTACGCTAAGCTCTACCCCGCTTGTCTGATGATAGCTGGTAACATTGGCTGAGGCAGGTGAAGATATGCTGGTATTACTGTCCAAGAGATCAGTAACGTTCGCATTGTTCGCAATATTCACGCTGTGGGAGAACACCGGCCCGGCAAAATCCCTGTTTTGGAAGATGATGTATCGGTTGGTTATTTGGCTTGGAATAAGGGTAAGTCTGTCGATGAAATAGATCGGGGTGAGAGGTCTGAAGCCACTGTCGTAGAAGTTGGCGTAGAGGTCGATGGAGGTTTCCGGATAGTTCAGAGACGCAGTCACATTGAAGGACGCGTACCCACTCGTTACATTTATCATGTCTTGATGGGCGACCGTGGCAAAAAAGAGTCTGTTCGAGAAGTCAACAGACCCGGCAGGAAATCCGTGAATCGCGATGCCAAAATAATCCGCGAACTGTCCCCCCGTATATCCTTGGTCTCTCACTGTTTGCGGTATCGTGTAGCCCATGGTGAGGTTATCTGGTCCCCTCGGTAGCAGGGTGGATGAAAGGTGGAAGGGGCTATCCCCGAAAGATGTTCCAGGGGCGCCGATAGGGAGAGAGGCAAGGGAATTATCAGTTGGAGCAATAGTGCCATTGAGAGACTCGACCTGCGTAAGGTCTCGTTGGTTTAGTAGCTCGGTTAGAATCTGGTCGTTCGGGAAATTGACTGAATCACTATGGTACACTACATATTTCACTCCTGTAAGAGCCAGCATCTTTCCAATGTTGTCAGTCGACCCTAGCGGATTTGGATAGATAGTGCTGAAGGGTACAGTTGGCTCTGATGATAGCGCGTCTGGAAACGCGGTTATCGCGTACTGCTTCCAGTCATAAGCCCCACCGGAAGGGATCCACATTACCTTGTAGTCTCCAGATTGAGCCGTAAGCCAGTTGTTAACGTCTCCGTATTGTTGAGGAATGTTCGCAGGAGTGTACCTCGGCCAAGTATACCCTTGAAGGTCGAGCAAGGTTCCGTATGTTATGGGAGCCAGGACTAGGAAGACTAGCGTGAGAACTATCGAGTACCTGATCAGATTTTTCCTCAAGATTCGGAAGGGTATTCTTCTGGAAGAAAGAATCGAGCTTACGGCTATCACCCCCAAGCCGAGAAGTAACCCATATGCGAACGTTACGATCACTACAAATTTCGTAGGATTTCTAAGAATAGCTCCGGCACCATACGGAAGGCGGCTGTCTATCTGGTAGTAGAGGAACCCTATTGGTTCGTTAACGCCAGCAGCAGCAAATGCTCCTACGATCAGAACAGCACCAACGAAAAAGACCGAGCGATTTCTGCGATAGGTGAGAACTGCTGTCACAGCGAGGATGGGAATAATGAAGCTAAATAGCGTGTAGTTCTGGGGAATGTCCCAAAAGAAATAGAACGAGCTTTCACCCAATAGGAATATATCCTTGAGGCTCCAGAAGCTGAGAAAGCTAAGATCTCCCAAGCTGACGGCTCCAGGAGTACCATAGAGCTGAAAGCTCGTGCCTCCGCCCGCCTGAAAGATGTAACCCGCTGCTATCGGCACGATCCAGAAAGCGTTGAAGCCCAGCGCGGTTGCGACTGCTAGAAATGAATTCTTGATTAGTTTCACGGGGCCGGGAAAGCGCGGCCTTCTCACTAGTGCGAAGATCAGATAGATGAGCCCGACGATTCCCACGAGATAGGGCCAAAAAGGCTGGGGACTCGCAAGCGCTGAAGTTACACCAAAGACAAGGAGCTGACGTATCTTCCCCTTGTCTATGAATACGACGAGAGAAGATACTAGTATGGGAAATAGACCGTAGTTCCAGACGAAACTGTTGGAGCCAGCCACCGTCGCTTGGTTGTTGAAGAATAGCAAGTAAACCATGCCACTGACACCCGAGGCGAGTTCCAGTCGAAGAGGGTCTAGAATGAGTCGCCAGTGTCTCAGAAGCTGTTTGGTCGCAATGTAAGGTATAATGGCTGTTAGCCAAGCCATCACGACTAGGTAGCTTTTGACGCCGAGTTCTTGACCGAAAATCTGCCTCAGCCCGACCAGGAACAATGTGGGAAACAGGGAGAGTATGTTTGAAGAGGGCCCGCTACCAGGGATCCAAGCTTGGAGATTGTATCTCAACAGTGTATCGAGGGTCCATGGAATGTAGTATGTTTCGTCACCATAGAATGGGAGGCCCTGGGGAAGTAGCAGTGGGGAGAGAAGAATGATCGAGGCGACTAAGGCGATAACGGGGAATAGAGGGCGAAAAAGTGTCTTCTGATGCGGTTGAATATAGCGGTGCCAGGCTAGAGCGATAGGGGTCCGGAGACGGAGCGTGGCCTTTCGACCTTTGGCTCCGATCTGGACAAGACGACGCCCGGCTCGAATGATAGCGTTCCGGAGGTGTCGCGCTATCTCTGCACTAACTAATCCTCGTCGCCTCAAACAACGCCACGTGGAAAGGATAGTAGCCCAAAGCTAGGTTTCCAATGAAACGCCAGAGATTCCAGAACATGGGTCGATAAGGTGCGGTTCGGCCTCCGATGTAGACTTGAACTTTGAACCCAAATGTTTCGAAGTACGCTGCCTCGTCCTCCAGTGCTACTGGCTTATGCGATCGGTCTCTCTTGAAGAATTCTATAAGGTTCAGATTGGCCAGATAGGGAACATCGACTATCAGGCTACCAGAACTGCTGAGCAGCTCGTGCGCTCTAGAGAGGAAGCGTTCCCGCTCTGGCTCGGTGAGATGTTCGTAGACTTGGGAAGCGGCAACAATGTCGAATGATCCTCGAAGAGAATTGTCGTTGTAGAAGTCGTAGTGGTAGCCTTGTTCTTTCAGCCATGAAATTGTGTCTTCGTCGATATCGTACCCCCTGTACTTTCCGCCATCTCCACCGTTGTCTCGCTGGAATTTTTTGTAAAGTGGAGAGTCTACGTCTGAACCAAAGTCGAGGAGGAGCTTGCCCCGGAGGTTGAAGAGTCTATTGTAGAACTGCCCCCAAGATCCCCATACGGGTTGAGGTTTTACCTGTTCCTTACGGGCCTTAATCTTGCGATAAGTTCTCTGGTAGGATCCGCTCATAGCAAGACTTCTTCGTAGGCTTCAATTGATCTTTCGGCTACGTGCTTCCAAGTGAATTTCTCAAGTACCCTTCTCCTGCCCGCAATTCCAAGTCTTATCGCCTCACGCTCATCCGTCAGTAGCAACCGCATTCTGTCACTCAATTGTTGGATATCTCCTTGGCGCACAAGATACCCGGTCTCACCATCATCCACAGCCTCCGGAACCCCTCCAGCTCTGTTCGCAACAACGGGCAGTTCACAAGCCATGGCCTCCAGCAGAACCAAACCAAAGCCCTCGTCTATCGAGGGCAAGACGAGAGCGGCAGATGATGAGAGATACTTAACCAGTGATTCATCTGATATGGTTCCCAAGAATCTTGTGTCAACATCGAGTTCCCTCGCTAGGTCTTCCAAGAAGGTTCGATATCTCTTATCGAGTGTTGGCCCGATAACGATCAACCTAGGCTTCCCTTCAAGCAGAGAAATAGCCTTGATGATATTCTCGACCTTCTTGTAAGGAGTCAAGCGTCCGACGAAGAGGATGTCCTTCCCCCTCTTACCGTTGACCGGTCTAAAGCGCTCTGGATCTACACCTCCATATAGCGGTTTGAACACCTTAGCGAAGTTCACGTAGAATGAAGAGGCGGCTCTTGTCACAGGAAGCAGACCGTCGAAACCCGAGAATTTCATCATAGGTTTTGATGTTTTCAACACGCGCGCAATCGTCAGTCCATTCCAATTGTGATCGGTTGCGATAAGCCGGTAATTTTTCCGCATAAACTTCCTGATGAAGGATGCTAGAACCGAGATATCACCCGCAAAATTGTGCACATGGACTATTTCGCATTTGTTCAATGCACTGGCGAACCGTCGCAGGTCTGTGGGAACAGGGTCGAAGTCACCGTTGATCCCGTGAATGCATCGTCTGGCCTTCGCCGTCAGAATGTGGACGCCATCAATTTCCAGGTCGTTCTCTTTCTCGGCAAAGAGCATCAGAGCGCTGTCGTGACCGAGTTCTCGCTGAGCTCGACAAAGATTAACCACGTATCTCTCTGCGCCTCCGACTCTCTCCAAGTTGCGGAGGACGTCAAAGTCATCAAAGAATCGGGGTAGAATGTGAAGGATTCGCGTTTCACGCCTGACCTCTTTTGAGTAAATCTCCTCGTGCCAAAATGCTGGACTCGCGAAAACTAATTGGTCAGACTTCGATAGACCTCGAACACCTGGTTTGTTATTAGTGTCTCGTCAAAAAGGGCCTTGCATTTTTCAAGTGCTCGAGTTCCCATCTCCGTTACTAGATTCCGTTGATTCTGAAATAGCAACAGCTTCTCAGCAATCGCCGACGGGTTGTCGGGGGGGACAAGGTAGCCGGTCCGTCCGTCATCTATTATCTCAGTTAACCCGCCAGTGGAGGTCCCGATGACTGGCCGACCCCTGCTCATGCCTTCCACGGCGACCCTACCAAAAGGCTCAGGTGTGATCGTAGGGACGACTACGACATCACACCAATCATAAAGGCGTGTGAGCTCCGAACGATCTACTCGACCGACAAACTCGATTCGGTCCATCACCCCTAGCTGCTCTGCTAGATTCAGCAATTTGCTGCAATATGGTCCGTCACCTGCCATGATGACTTCCAACGGCCCCGCATCCATTGAGAGTTTCTTGATGGCCAAAATTAGGTTCTGGAATCCCTTGTGAACTTGCATGATGCCTACCGAGAGAACGCGGATGTTAGGGCGATCGGAACGAGTCGGGGGAGTCCCCCATTCGCGGATCGAGCCATCGATGTATATGCGTTTAACACTGGCGGGAGACAAACCAGCCTCGACGAGCCGCCTGGCGATGTAGTCGCTGTCGGCGATTATCATCGAACACTTCCTCGCGGCCTTCAGTATTCCCTTCTCTCTGGAGTCCATCCATGAACTGATAGGATAGGGATATCCATATGATGAGTAGGGTATGTTCAAGTTATTATGATATGAGAGAACAAGAGGAATCTCAAGAGCTTCCGCGGCCTTTGCAGCGGCGCGCAAAGAGTATGTGTCGTTAACGTGAAGAAGTTCGACGCGGTTCTCTCTCAATAGTTTTGTAAGCCGGTTCGCGAGAATCGAATTCAGCCCGGGCAGTCCGAAGAGTTTCAATCTCTTAGGAACAGCTCCAAAGCGGCCAACACGAATCACGCGAATCGGGAGGTCCGGTTGAGCCCTAGATAATGTGACAAGAACCTCGTCCAGGCCCAATCTTCGGAGCCCATCGAGAAGAACGGCCAGACTGGTTTCGGCACCCCCATGAATTTCGGGATAGAACGAGCTGAATATTCCAACTCTCAAAAGCCTATCTTCTCCTTGCCGTCCAAGATCAGGAACCCATCCTCTTTCGTTGAACAGACCATGAAAATAGTGTAGCCCATCCCGCTCGGCGAACTGTATTGGGTGTCAGCCATCTCGCCCAGTTTCAATGGGCCGGGTACTTCCCGCCTTAGGATTCTACCGAGTGGGTATTCTATGAAATAGTAGATGAGAAGGCCTACCGCTTCCCAGAGGCCTCCCGAGACGGTCAGATGCTCTATTCTCCAGCCGTTCGCATTTACGATCCGCGATATCTTCTCTACCGTGTAAGGATGATTGCCCAGCAGCCATCGGTCCGGGTCGAGCAGCGTAAAAACACCAATCGCATTAGGCACGCTTAGAACTAGACGCCCAGTTCTCTTCAAGCATCGTTTCAGCTCCAAGAATGCGAGGCCCTCCGTGTTGACGGGCAAATATTGTAGCACGTCTGTGAAGAGTACTGTATCAAATAATTGTGGACCGAACGGTAGATGGAAGACTGTCGCCACGATGTCAGGCCTAGCTCCCTTGTTCGGGTCAACGTTTACATCGGCGAGCTTCGTCGACTTGGAACCCACCGATAGCGAGAAACCATCGCTGCTACGTGTAAGCTGATCGATCACTCTAAGACGGCCTAGCGTGCGGCCTCTCGAAAGCATCCGCGAAACCGGAGAAACTGAACTGGTCGGGGGAAGATAGGTCTAGGTGACAGCCTAGTTAGCTGACGCCTCTAGTATCTTCAGGGTCTCGTTGGCGGTCGTATCCCAGTCAAACTTGTTGGCGTATTGGATGGCGGCGTTCGACATGGATCGGCGCAGCTGATCGTCTTGGTTAAGCATCACAATCCTTTCGGATAGCGCCTGAATGTCCCCGTTCTTCACCAAGTACCCCGTCTCCCCGTCTATGATCGCCTCGCTGCTCCCTGATCCATCATATGCTAGGGCGGGAGTTCCACACGCTGCGGCCTCCGTGATCACGAGGCCCCAGCCCTCAACGAGCGATGGGGTGCAGAGCGCCCAGGACTTTTGGAGGAGCCTGACTCTCTCCTCGTCTCTGACCCGCGACACGAACAGTACATCGTCTAGGTTCAGGCATTTGGCGAGGTCGACTATATGCTCCTTGTAGTCACCACCTCCGCAGATTACAAGCCTTAGGTCGGGCACCGCTTGCTTAGCTTGGCCATAGGCCCGCAGTAGATGATCGAGGTTCTTGTATTTCTTTATCCGTCCCAGAGACAATAAAGTGGGTCGTGGAAATTTTTCCCCATCGGGGCGGAAGGTTTCATGATCGACGCCGTGATAGACCACGTGGATTCTGGAGCTGTCAACCCCCAGCTGTTTCTCAATCTGGTTCTTCGTTTCTTGAGAGACAGTTATGATTTCGTTGTAGGATGTCTTGATCGTCTTCTCGGCTAGCTTTACCGCCCTCCCGAGAACAGGGCCGAGTTCCCGCGTGGCTACGGCCTGATGAACATGATGAACTATCCCAACGACTGGAGTCTTCGTTACAAAACGGGACCACCATGGCACAGCGTGAGCAATATCATCAACGACGACATCTGCATCCTTGGCCAGTCGCCGCATTAGCAACGGAGCTCTCAGATGTACTCCGAGTCTTCCTCCTCGTCTGACAACCTTGATCCCGTCAACCCATTCTTGCTCCCGTGAGCCTGGGAACCTCTCGGATAACAGAGTGACTTCGCAGCCCTTTTTGACGAGCCTCTTTGCAACCTCTCGGAGGTGAACCTCGGCACCGCCCGCCTGTGGATGCCGTGGGTCTCGATGATTCAGCCAGATAATGTTCATGATTGAATCGACATCTGGAATCTGAGCCTTCGGAGAATCTCGAGAAGGCTCGAATTTTCAGAGCCGATGAGTGTTATCTCTGAAGCGAGAGTCTTGCCCGTTACGGGATTCTTGAAGAACCCGTTGCTAATTCTCCGGACTCCGACCAGGTTCCGGGAGCCAACCGAAACAGTCCGGAGCACAAGAAGGTCTATCAGCATCGCGAGAGTGGTTTTGAAGGCGGGAAGGCTCGAATCGAGCCCGTTTCTCTTCTCAAGCCAGTCGATCTCAAACTGAGTGATAGGTATACCCTGCGACCTGGCCTTCACGATCAGCTCAGCATCG
>Ga0209180_10001710_pt1 | contig 10999 bp, 12 predicted proteins | sample CZO8metaG_3_FD_188355 | JGI IMG/M metagenome (GOLD analysis project Ga0209180, IMG submission 188355) | Vadose zone soil microbial communities from the Eel River Critical Zone Observatory, Northern California, USA - CZOApr15con2H2.8 metaG... | ecosystem: Environmental > Terrestrial > Soil >...
ATCATCCGGCGGCAGGTCGATCGGATCGATTGCGCCATCGTGCGCAGGAGCATGGGCGAAGCCGCGGCAATCGTGATGTAGAGCGCGACGGCGAACGCCTTCTCCTCGTTGCGGACGATGGCCTGGTGGACGAACTCGGCGTCCGGCAGGGTGCTCAACGAGCCGCGGCCGGCCTCGCCCGAATCAATGGTGGCCAGCTCATCCGCCCGAAGATCGCGAATCTTGTGATGGAGGAGCTCGATCACGCGCTCGCTGTCGAGCGGGACGATATGGATGGCGACCGTGAACTCGCCCGGAAAGGTCAGCAAGGGCAGCAGCCAACCTGGTTCGAGGGCGCTGCCAGGGTACCGATCCACGGCGAAGGACGTGTACCAACGGTCACCGTAGGTGAGGCTGCCGGTTTGGGGCCGAAGCGCGGTCGTCGTCGCGCCCGACGTGTGCGGCTGAACGGATTCCCAGAGTGCGGAGAGCGCGGCATCGTCGAGGACATGGCTGTCGATGCCCATCTGCCGCAGGTGCTCAACCGCGCTCCGGGCACGTAGCTGAAGCGAGTGCGCCTGGGAGTCGATCGCACTCGGGAGCTCGGGACCCGCGCGCTGCATGATCCGTGCGAGTGGACCGACGGTCTCCTTTGCTGGTGACAGCACCAGGGAAATCGAACGGCGGTAAACGGGCGTTTCGGCGAGGTGCGACGCGATGAACTCGTCGGTCAGGTAGCGCAGGTATGTCCGCTCGTCCGGAAACTCCTCCCGGTCCTTGTGGGTTACCGTGGCCGGTTGGACACGTTCTGATCGGATGTGCAGTTGGACTGGCCCGTTCTGTGCGTGCAGCAGGTCACGAAAGGCCCGGATCGTCCGCTGTTGCTGCTCGGGCGAGGCGGTATAGAAGTTCAGCGACGCCGTGTCGACGACGACACGGAGACCACCGCGGCGGAGTCGAAACAGGCCGCTCTCGACGGTGGCGACCTCGTCGGCGAAGGTGCTGGTCGTCCGCGCGAGTCGGAGCGCCACGCTCAGTCGGTGGTTAGCGCAATGAAGAACGTCGAGCTCGCGAGAGCCGCCGAGTAGAGGGTTTCATCCGGCTCGGGGATGGCCAGCAGGATGCTGGCGGGCTTGTTGCCGACGGATCCGATCCCGCGGCTGCCGGTCGATGGGTCGAGCGTCGTCCCCTGCTCGGTGCGCAGGCCCAGGACCATCACGTGAGTGCCGATGACCATCGGGGCGGCAGACGACTGATCGAGCAAGCCGGAGGCCTTGTTTGAGCCGGGGATGGCGATCACGTCGACCAGGTCCCCGGGTTTCAGACTCCCGCCAACGGCCGACGATGGAACGATGGGAAGGCTGATGATTCGGTAACCCTTGGGTATGTCGAGACCGCCGGCCAGCAGATCGGCGCTGCGGGAGGTGGCAACCGCTCGCGCCCCGATGTACTGGTCGCGCAAGATCGGAAACGAGACAAACCGCCCGATGGCCAGGCCAGGGTCGGCGTAGGTGCCAGTCGGGATGGATCCCGGGCTGACGTGGCGGATGGCGACGTCGGAGTCCTGGATCTGGGCTCCGACCTTCAGATCGGTGGTGGCGACCACGGCTGGGACGAGCCGCGTTTGCGAGTAGTAGAAGAGCCCTGCGACCGCCGAGAGGATCACGAACGCGGTGAGGTAGACGGTGCGCAACATGCTGTCCTCCTAGCCGTTCTGCGCAGCGAAGTTCACGGTCACGCTGAACGTGCTGCTGAATGTGAAATCCGCGACGTGACCGTCCGGATAGGTTGTCCGCACGTAGAGGATGAGAGGCACGTCGTAGTCGCGCCCAGTCCCGCCCGCCAGCGGGTCGGGCTGGTTCCACTGAAGTCGCATCGGATCGTTCGCCTCGTGGAGAGTGCCTGCCACGGTGGCGACTGAGGGCGGGGCGTCGGACGGCGGTCCGGTATAGCGCCAGGCCGTCAGGATCGTGTGCCCGCTACCGGCCGGACGGCCGTCCAGCGTGATGTAGCCCTCACGGAGGACCAAAGGGTGGATGAAGAAATCGGTGAGCGTCCCGCGCAGGGCGTCCACTTGCTGGAAAGCCACGTTGGCCGGTGCCAGCCCGAGGCCGTCGATCACGGGCGCCACGGCGGCCGTTATGCGGGGGGCGAGATACGCCTTGAGGGCCTGGCGGCCGGGCTGTGCCCGCGTTGAGTTGCTGACCTGCACGGTGAACCGCCTGGTCATCAGGTAAGGGTTGCCGTACGAGTTATAGACCGCGGCCTGGGCGTGGCCGGAGATGTAGGCCGTGACGCGGGGATCGTAGGAGCCGGCCGTCGCGTAGGTGTGCGGCAGGCTAAGGTAGTCGCCGCGCTGGTCAGTGACGGTGGCAACCGTGCCGTCACCGAAGTCAACCCCCCAACGATCGACTGCCCAGTCGATAATGGCCATGCTGAGGTAAATGTTCAGGTCGTTGCGGAGACGACCGCTGAGGGAAGCGATGAGGCTTGCGGGCGACCCCGCAAGTGGCTGACTCGGAGATAGGGAAACCTGCAGATCAAGGCTGAGCTGCGCTTGAGCGTCATTGAAGACGGGCATCCCAACCGGCGTCGCCGACCCCGATGCACAGAGGGTGTTCTTCGTCCGGAAGTAGATGACGCCAACCGAGGGGTCGCCGTTGATCAATTTGTTGGTAGCCCGGTCGTAGACGTAGATCAGCCAGAGCCACTGACAGGGATCGCCGGCGGGCAGCCAGTATTGGTACAGCGGCGTCCAGATGGAGTAGTAGGGAGACAGGTATTGCTTGCCGCTAGGTGCCGGGAATGTGTTGGAGGAATCGGTGACTTGGGCGTACACGAATGCGTGCCCCTCGGTGCCCGATACCGACTGTGTCGATACCGAAACGTACTGGCCGTCATAGGCCCGTACAGGCGCCCAGATCACGGCCAGGAAGCTAAGAGTCAGCGCGAGACTTGCCGCTCGCTTCATTGGCGCTGTCGACTGAAAACGAGCCACACGTCTCCCGAGCGTCGAAATTCTATGACTGTGGGATCTGGCTTTAGTGTCACCTCTGCTTCGAGGGGCTGGTGGGTCTGAGGATCAGCGTCGTAGCCACTGGCTTGATAGGAGAAGTAAACCTTCGCGACATTTCCCTTAATGTCGAACTTCCAGTTCGAGAAGACCTCGTGAGTGGTTATAGAGATCTTCTTTTGTTCCATCTGGGTCAAAGCAAACGCGCGGACATTGCTCCAATCTAGGCCGCCCTTTTCACTTACCGACTCGATCAGAGTCCAGTCATTCGTGGCCCGGACCTGATTGAAGACTTCGTAGTAATGCTTGACGGCTTTCGTGAACTCCACTTCCTGCCCGATCAAACTAGGGGTTGGGGAAGTCGAGCTCTGCTGACTACAGGCGGCCAGGAGCAAACACGACAGCACGAGGAGCCTTCTCAACTCTTGACCTCTGCGTTGGACGTGATCGTGAGCTGATTGGTTCCAAAGCCGCCGAGCAATGGGAAAAGACTCATGCGGTAGGGCACCCGGATCCGGGCACAGATCGCCGGCCGGTCGAGCACGGCGCCCGAATAAGGGTCTCGGGCTGGAACCTGGTTGATCACGGAAATGTCGGCGTCTCGGGCGATCGTGAACGCGCCGCCGTCTCCGCCCACCGATGTCCCAAGCCGGGCGAGGTTGAGATAGAGATACTCGCGGGCCGTCCCAGGCGCCAGGCCGGGATCGATCTGAAGCCTCCCAGTTTGGCCGTAAGCAGCTGCATCGACCACCGTCGCGGCATCCACAGTCGCCATGTCGACGGCCCACCGTAAACGGAGCTGTTGCATCTGCAGCATGCCGATGTCGATCGCCAACGCGAAGATCAGCATTAGCGTTGGTAGTAGCAGGACGGCATAGAGCATGCTCTGGCCACGTCGTGCGCGCATCAGTGGTTCACCTCGCCTCTCCCGACGTACGTTGACGTGATCGGGATGTCCCAGTGCACGGGCGGAAAAGGAATCGCTATGCGCCGAGTGCTAGTGACCTGTACGGTGATGGGCTGGCTCCAGTGCACGTAGGCCGGAGTGATCGCGATCTGGACATGCGCTGGATCCAACCCCGCATCGGCGAGCTCCGTCTCGATCCGCTGTCGGACTACGGCATCGTCCTCGCCGCGCTCGCCAGCCATTCGGGCTCCCATCGCCGCCGCGGCGCTCTGTCCGATCCACACGTGGACGACGTCGCCAAATTCAAGGATCCCGAACAGGACCGGCAGCAGGATGAAGGAAACGGCCAGGATCGCCTGAAGCGTTTCCTGCCCCTGTTGCACTGACCGACGGCGCGCTTTCAATGCGTTTGCGACAGCTGCTGGACCATATTGTTCATTTTGTTGACAAGGCCCGAGTTCCATGCCATCACACCTATCACGAGGGTTCCCAGGATAATGGCTGCGCCGACGACCCACTCTAATGTTGACTGTCCCAACGATCGGACTCTGCTTTGCATAGTGTCCTCCTCACCCATTAACCAAACGCGCGCCGAATGATCCCCCAGAAGAGCGGGATCATGATCAGTACCACGAACTCTGGCAAGTAGACCGCTGCCAGGACTCCCATCAGTTTCGTGTTGACGCGCGATGCCTCGGCGGTCGCGCGATTCCGTTGCCCCATGCGGACCAGCAGTTCCTGGTCCCGCAGAAGTTGCTCCATTCCGGTGCCGAGCCGCTTCCCCTGCATCAGCGCGCCGATGAACAGGGTCGCCTCATCGACTCCCACGCGTTGGGTGAGCTCGTCGAGCGCCTGCTGGATGGTCGCGCCCAGTCCGTATCGGCCCAGGGCGACTTTGATCTCACCAGCCAGCAGGTTTGGTTCGAGGTGGGATTCTGCCGACTGGCTGGAAATGAGGTGAAGGGCTCTCTCCATCGGCACGCCGGCCGTGATGAACGAGCGCAAGACGCCAACCAGGTCCGGTAACTCCCGGCGAATCTGGTCCTGTCTTGCCCGGCGTCGCGCTGCCAGGAACCAGGTCGGCGCGACATACCCGGACCAGGCTGCCAATGGGAGAAGGACCAGCGAAGAGGGCGCCCCGAGTCCCACAAGGAACAAGGCGGCGCCGGCAAGCACTGAACTCCCGACTTTCAAGGCGCGCAGCTCGAGGCCATCGAATCGATCGGGGTCGACCCCGGCCTGGATCAGGAACAGGCGATCAACTCGCATCGGACGGAGTCGCAGGCGATTACCCCAAAGCATCAGGAGCGGACGCAGCCAGCGCTCGTAGACTGATCGGCGATGCTCCTGGTACGAACGGTACTCGAGTGGGGACATAGTGCTGACTCGAACCAGCTCCCGGTCAGAGATGCCCAGCCGGCGCCGGATCCCGAAGACGCCGTACAGAAGGGAGAACGTAGCCAGGCTGACGGCCACGGTGCCCAGCACCTCAGGCCTCGAAGCGGCTGAGCCGGTAACTGAGGTAGAGGCCGAGCACCTCCAGCAGCGCCGCGACCGGCACGAGCACGTACCGCCCCAAGCTGGTGTCGTTGAGCGGGCTCAGAAACTCCGGGTTCAGCAGGCGGAGATAGAGGTACATGCCGGGGACGATCAAGGCCAGGAGCCAGATCTGGATCCGCTGGCCGGAGGCGCGGGCTCGGACCTCGTTTGCCAGCTGGACGTTGAACTGGATCGTCGAAGCCAGCTCGGTGAACAGCGCCCGAGCCGTCTGGGTGGGGACTCGATTGGCACAGCAGATCGCCAGGTTGTCCCAGATCAGACCCAGATTGCGGCTGTGCACCCGAGCGCGGATCTCGCGAATGCTCGTCTCGAGAGGGACGTCGAGCAGGAAGCGTTGGATGACGTAGTCGAGGTCTTCCTGGATCCAGTCGTCCTGGGCAGAGATCCGGGCCTGGCGAAGAGCATCCAGGTACGTGCTCCCGGCGGTCAGATTGGCGAGCAGAACCTGGAGCAACTTTGGGGCCTCGGCCTCACTGCGGTGAGCATGGCTCCGGATCAGGAAACGGACATAGAACCTGGGAAGCAGCAGTCCGGCCACGGCGCCGATGACGGCAAAAACGATGGACTGGACCAAGCCGACGGCGAACAGGACAACTGGCGCGACCAGCGTCAGCGCCAGGTACGTATCCGGGTTGGCGTGGATGCGGGCTGCGCGCAGCTCGGCCTCACGCCAGTCCCGCTGGCGCCGGAGCCAGCCCCGCAGGGAACGCGTCCCGGGCGGCCGCTTCTGCAGCCCGAGTCCGAGGGCCAGGATCGCCAAGGCGCCACAGGTCGCGGCTAGGATATCCACCGCATGCCCTGCAACTCCAGCTTTCGTTGTAGCCGCGCACCGGGACGGTAATCTGAAACCGGGCCGAAGTCAAGGTCCGCCCGCCCGTTCTGGATGACCGGGTGCGTCTTGAAGACCGATGCGAGCCGATAGTGACCGTCGGCGTCAACGCCCTGGAGTTCGGTGATCTCCAGGATGCAGCGTCGACCGTCACGCAGGCGAGCCACGAACACGATCACGTCGAAGACACGGGCGACGTAGCTCCGAATTTCCACGGGGCTGAGCTGGCTGAAGTCGCGGCTGACGAGCAATTCCAACCGGGCCAGCGCATCTGCGCAGCTGCTGGCGTGGATCGTCGTGGCTGACCCGTCATGGCCTGTATTGAGCGCCTCGAGCACGTAATAGGCTTCCTTGCTGTGGCGAATCTCGCCGATGATGAGCCGGTCCGGACGCATCCGCAGAGCGTTCTGCACCAGGTCGGCGACGTCGAGTCGACGTTCCTGGGTGCTCTTGCCGGCGAGCTCTTTGGAGTGCACGCATTCGAGCTTTACCCAGTGCGGATTGTCTAACTCGAGTTCGGCGGTGTCCTCGATCGTGATCACGCGCTCGGCTGGCGGAAAGGCGCTGACCAGCGAGCGCAGCAGGGTGCTCTTCCCCGAGCCGGTCGCCCCCGCGATCAGGATATTGGCCCGAGCCACCGCCATCGCTTCGAGGAAGGCCCCCATCTGGATCGACATGCCTCCCGTGCTGGCCCAGCTGGGCCCGGGCCGATCTTCATCGGGAAGCAGACCGAGCCGGACCTTGCCGAACTTCCGGATGCAGAGGGTGGGGCCGCCAACGGGCGCGAACACGGCGTTCGCCCGGCTGCCATCCACCATGCGGGCGTCGACCAGCGGCTTGTCCAGGTTGATTTCACGACCAACGAGGGCAACGATCTTCTGAATGACCTGCTCGAGGTGAGCCTGGTCACGAAAGCGGTTCGGCACGAATTGCAGGCGGCCCTCGCGCTCAATGTAGATTTCGTCAAAGCGGTTGACCAGGATGTCCGTGATCAGCGGGTCGGCCATCAACGGTTGCAGGGGACCGAGACCGACCAGGTCGTCAAACAGTGCGTCCACCACCCCGGGGTCGCGTCCGGCAGGGCCCATCGACGCCAACGCCTCAGCAATGCAGGCCTTGATCATGTGCGTGCGGTCGGGCCGGGTCGAGAAAGGGTTGATGACTTCCGCATCAAGAGTCATCGTCAGGCGCGCCCGCACCGCTTCCTTTAGTTCCCCGACGGCGCCGTTCTGGGGCAGCCGGCCGTCAGCTGACACGAGGCGAGCGTCCAAACCAGGCGAATCGCCGGAGTCGACCGGCGCCATCCGCAGGCAGGCTGAGAGCCGGATAGATGGTGGCGGCCAGCTCCAGCAGCGCCCGCTGGGTCTCCCCCGAGGTGGACAAGCCGCACGGCTCGTGGCGATTTTCGGCCGTCTCAAAGGCTTGGTCGTACGGAATTTCAGCCTCGATGCATCCGCCCAGATCTCCCATCGGCTCCGAGAAATCCATGGGTCGGCGCACCTTGTTGACCACGTAACGAAGCTTTGGCCCGAGCCCGACTCGCCGGAGCGCCTCGACCCCGCGGTACAAGTCCTGTATGGATCCTGCGGTTGGCGTCACGATGTAATAGATGTGGTCTGCCGTTTGCAGGACGAACGTCACCAGATCCGTCAGCGCCGGCCCGACGTCGACGAAGATGTATTGGTAGCCCTCGGCTTTAAGCGAGGCCAGTATCTCGGCCGCTTGCGAAACGCCGAAGACCAGCGGACCGGTCCCGGTCAGACATTTGGGCGGTCCAAGCAGAACCGATAGACCCGAGGGGTCGTGCCGGAGCAAATAATCGACGACCCGTGGCGGTTCGACGCCCAGGGCGGTCAGGTAGTCCAGCACAGTGGGTTGCGCCAGACCGAGCCGAACGGACACGTTGGCGGACCCGAGGTCGAAATCCAGCAGCGCCACCTTGAGCCGGTCGCCCTTTGCGCGAGGGGAATCGCGATACCACCCGCGGGCCGCCAGCAGGCAGGCTGACTCGGTCGCCAGGGTGGTGCGCCCGCTTCCTCCCTTGATGGCGAAGAAGCAGACCACCTGCGGCCCACCCAGGTAAACAGGAGTGGGAGCTGCCGGCTCGCGCAGGGTGGCGGCTGGGGACTGGGAAGCGTTTCGACCCGGTGGCAACTCGAGCACGTCGTCGTCGGCGCTCGATGGTCCGTCGGGAGGGAGATCAGAGGACATGGCGGAAAGGACGGCCAACTTGAGTCCGGCGCGCGTTTGATCACCTCGAACGGCGGGCGCCGCCGCCGGCCGCTGGCGGCCGAGATTTCCGAGCCAGTACTCGATGGCTGCTCCCGCCCAATGCGCCAGCGACTGGCCGCCCGGCCGGAGCCACACGAAGGCGGCAGTAGCGGCCCACGTTGCCAGCGCCGGGATCAGCCGAAGGGCCAGGGGCCATGGCAGCCGCAGCATGGTGTAGCCGGACAGGGACCCAAAGAGCAGGATGGCCACACGGCTGACACTCAGGCCCAGGATGAACCGGTCTTCACCAGTCAGGTCGTGGGGAATCCGGACGCCGCCCATAATCTCCTCCCACAGGTCCAAAAGAAAGGGAACCTGGCAGCGCTGGCGTGACCAAACCGGGCACGTAGAGGAGACTGGATCAGGTGTTGCGCTGCGCGATCGCGGTTCGAGTGTGTCCGATCACCCCCAATTCCAGGACTCCGAACCTCTGCCGCCGATTGTCACACGTCCTGCGACGCGGATTGTCACACGTACCTGTATTTTTGTCAAGACGTTCATCCTGGTCTGAATACATTGTTGCTGAAGTTTTTGCGGAAACGGGCCTAGTCCGTAGGGACAGGGGTATCGGGCGATGGCAGCCGCGCTTCCGTTGGATGCCTGCGCATTTCCGCGTCCATTTCCAGCCGACTCGCGCCAACAGCCCCTGCGCCCCATCTGGATGTGTGGTCACCTGACGGTCCAGAGCTTCAACCGGCGGGGCGCTCTCCACCACGACGGGGCCTCCGACCTGGGCGACGCGACGGCACGGATGCAGAACAGTCGGGAGCGGGGGAGGAAGTGACCGTCACGGTGCTCGAAGCCGACGTCCTACTCGACGGGGAGACATCCATAGCAGCAACCCGGAGGACGCGGAACACTGGGTTCGCGTCTACAGCGAGCTGCGGGTGGCGGTTATGGGGCTGGATCGGCAGCTGGGGGCCGATGGGTTCATCCGAATCCGGGACCGGGCCGAGCGCTGGGAGCGGCGGCTGGCCTTCTGGCAGGAACGCCGGCAGCAAGTTGCGAGGGCTAGCCCCGAGTTCGCGGGAATCGACTCAGGCAGCGGCAGGCAGCGGCTGAAGGCCCGGCGCCACGGTAGCCGCCGGGGCGACCTGGGGGATGACCCGGTAGAGGGACAGGAGGTGCTGCTCGCGCCAGGGGTTTCCGGGATGCCCGCCGGTAACGGCGATCACATCCGCAATACTTGGGAGCGAGACGTCCTTGGCCACGTTATCCTCCTATATAAGAGAACGAGCGTGAGGTTGCCGTAGGCCTAACGGTGGGCGGCGTAGCCTGACGGCGGCGTTCCGGCACGGTGACGCTCTTCAGTATGCCTAGGCAGGTACCAGCCGCAACGTGGTCCGGCGCACGTTGGGCTTGAGCATCGCCGGGGTCTTGTCGGGCCAGCGCTTGCCATACTTGCGCCGGTAGGCCTCGTCCACGCGCTTGTTCAGGGCGGCGCCGGCCACCGCTCTCGCTCGGACCGTCAGGCGCTTACGACCGAGATGCAGCGTGGCCCGGGGATCGCGGCGGAGCCGGTGGTACCAGCAGCCGCGCGCGCCGAGGTAGGAACGGACAAAGACGCCCGCTGTCATCGGTGACCACCCAGATGATGGGCTTTGCCGTCGGCTCGCGGTCCTGGGCTGCCGGTTCGATTCCACCTCGGGCTCCCGGCCGCAACCGGGCCAGGTCAGCCGGCGAAACGACTTTCATGGCTCCGAAATGAAATCGAGCATCTCGCGCCAGGCCTTGCGGAACGCGTTGTCGCTGAGGACCGGCCTCCTAGGCCAAGTTAAACAGATAAGAAGTGTTGTGACAGACAGCTGTCAAAGCCATGGTGCAGGATGGGCGCGTGGCCACGTCAGGCCCTCCGATCAAAGAGACACAGGCGGTCGTCCGGCTCTGGGCGGACTGGTTCCGCCGGGCAGAACCGGGCGAAATCGGCGACGGCCTGAGCCAGCTCCGGGAATCCGGCATCGATCCCTTTGAAGCCGTCTTCGCGGAGGGGGTTCGGCGGTTCGAGAAGTCCGGCGAGTATGTCGCCGATGGAGCGCTGGGCATCGTGGCCTGGGTGCGCTCCAACTGCAAGCTCTCGGGCGGGGCGGCCGCGGAACGGGTGGAGATCGCCCGTCAGCTCGAGCAGTTGCCCAAGACCGAGGCGGCCTTCGCCCGCGGTGAGCTGGGCTATCAGCACGTGGCGGTCCTGGCCCACACCGCTCAGCACGTTGGAGTCGCGGCGGTCCAGCAGGCCGAAGCCAGTCTGCTTAAAGCTGCGGAGGCGATGGACCCCGGCCAGTTCACCGGGGTAGCCAAGAACTTCGAGCATCGAGTGGATGCTGCCGCCGCGCTCACGGAAGCCAACCGCGCTTACGAGCGGCGCTACCTGCACGTGAGTGAGCCCACTGATGGCATGGTGCGCCTGGACGGACTGCTCGACGTGGAAGGCGGGGCCATCCTG
>Ga0209180_10001716_pt1 | contig 10991 bp, 7 predicted proteins | sample CZO8metaG_3_FD_188355 | JGI IMG/M metagenome (GOLD analysis project Ga0209180, IMG submission 188355) | Vadose zone soil microbial communities from the Eel River Critical Zone Observatory, Northern California, USA - CZOApr15con2H2.8 metaG... | ecosystem: Environmental > Terrestrial > Soil >...
GCGTGCTACGGTGTCTTGCCCGTTCCTCCAACGCCACTGCGTGGCTACCGCTGCGCGGTCAGTCGGAACGAAAGGCACTGCGCCGTCATCCGACCGGGATGGTAGTAGTGATCTTGTTCCGGTCGGAAACGCACTGCGTGCTACGGCTGCGCCGTCATCCGACCGGGAGGGTAGTACTGAAGTGGAGGCCTGGCAGATTCGGACTATTCGTGTCGTTGCGAACCCGGAGAAACTCACACACGTCTAACATGAAATGCATATGAGAACAGCACTATAGTTTTGCTACTGCTGTCCCCACACCTCGGCATTCACGAGGTTCGTTGGGCGTTCGCCGCGCAGGGCGCTGGCGATCTGCTCGCAGACCATTACGTGCATACGTCGCACACTGGCAGCGGTATGCGAGGCAATGTGCGGCGTGCAGATGGTATTGGGCAGTGCGAAGAGTAGATGATTGGTCACCGGTGGTTCCGGGTCAAAGACATCCAGGGCCGCACCCGCCAGGTGGCCTGATTGTAATGCAGCGAGCAGGGCCGTCTCGTCGATCAATGCTCCACGCGCAACATTGATCAAGTAGCTCCCTCCAGGCATCAGGTTCAAGGTCTCGGCATTCATGATGTGGTAAGTCTCCGGTGTGGAAGGACAATGGAGGGAGACGATATGGGCGCGAGGCAGCAGTTCCGCCAGCGAAGGGGCAAGTTCCACGCCGAGCGTACTGGCTCGCTCAGGAGCAACGAAAGGGTCAAATGCCAGGACCTTCATTCCCAGAACACGCGCTATAGCTGCAACACGACTCCCGATACGTCCCAGGCCAACTAACCCCAGTACAGCGCCTGCTACCTCAAAGCCGGGCGTCACTTCCCTGAGCAGCGGAAAAGGTTGCCCAGAACGCAGGATACGATCATTGACCATAACTTGCTTGCAGAGATTGAGCAGCAGCGCGATAGCGTGTTCAGCGGTAGACTCGGTTGGCCCATCAGGAGCATTCACGACCAGGATGCCGCGCCGGGTTGCTTCGGCAAGGTCAATGCGATCCACACCAATGCCCGGGCGAGCGATAATACGCAGGCAAGGGCCGATGCGGTCCATCACCTCACCCGTCACAAACGTCGCTCCTTCAACGATGATTGCATCAGCCGTTGATGCTTCCGCGTACCAATCGTTGCGCTCTCCCACGCTGCTGACGGAGATGCTGGCCAGGCCCTCAAGTACAGCCAGGGCCTCGGGGTGCAGCGCTCTACCAGTCCAGACGTGTGCCTGCTGCATGCTCGCTCTCTCTTTCTGGTCTCGTACTTGTCCTATCCGCGCCCCTTCGCTAAACGCAAATGTTGTGTTGCAGCCGCAATCATGCTGCTGATATCGGTCGTGACGCTGATCATCTGGAAGCCCTGGCGCACACGCTCTGCCGCAGCCTCCCCACCGCCGCTAAAGATGCCCAGGGCGACGTGATGTTTCTGCGCTGCTGCCTTAATCCGTTCCAGGGCTTCCACGAATTCGGGTTCGGCTCCCTCGGTGCTTGGTGTGAGGCCGAGCTGAGCGTGGAGATCGTTTGGCCCCACGAACGCCACATCTATGCCCGGCACGGAGAGAATACCGTCGAGATTTTCGAGCGCCCGTGAACTCTCGATCTGAACGGTCACGATAATTTCATCATTCGCCATCCCCGCGTAATCCGGCCAATTGGTGATGCCGAACCCGTAGGGGCCGAACGCGCCGCCGATACTGCGCGTACCAAGCGGCGGATACTTCGCGTATTCCACAACTCGCTGCGCCTCTTCTCGGGTATTGACCATCGGAACTATTATACCCCATGCTCCAGCGTCCAAAGCCCACTTGTACCACTCGACGCCATTTCCAGGAATACGCACGATGGGTGCGCTGGTACCGGCATCAGCGATGGTGGCAACCATATCAGCCATGAGCACGGGATTGTGCGCGGTGTGTTCCATATCCACCACGAGCCAATCGAAGCCAAGTCGCGCCATGATTCTTGCCGAGGGAACGCTCGGAAGGCTCAACCATGCTCCCAGCGCTGGCTCACCTCGTTTGAGTTTTTCTTTTACCTGGTTTGTGCGCATCGCAACTCATCTTTCTGGTGGTGCTACTATTGAGGGATTGTCTCTCATCCTCGTATTATGGCACTGCGCTTTCTACAGACGCAACAACTGTGCCCTCTCCCTAGACATTTGGAGATAAGACTTCCCATGAGCGGACTTGAGCGGTGTCCTGGCTGTCATCCTGAGCGCAGCGCAGGAGCTCACGTTTCTCCCCAGACTGATTGATACCTGGAATGCCGGTTCTGGCTGTCATCCTGAGCGCAGCGAAGGATCTCTGCGTCCGTCGAGCCAGACCCTTTCGCGGAGTTTACCCTGAGCGAAGCGCATGGGCTCAGGGTGACAGGCATGCTCTCCAAACATCTACCCGCTCATTTCATCTCTTGACATTGTAATGCTTTTCATTACAATAGAGTCATGAATGAAATTAGTATTTTATCGTTGGTGTGCGATAGTTTATGCACATTGACAAATTACTTCGATCAGCAGTAGGTGCCGATTTATCGCGCACACCGCCGATTTATCGGCCCTCTCGGTAGATGTGATGGTGTCCGCATTTAAAAGTTAATCTGCATTAACGAGGCGCATATTTGGGAGCGCCACCAGTTAACACAAGCAGAGGTTAATGAGCGACAAACTAACATACAACGGGCCAGAATACCCCACGGAGGCGCACGGCTCTATTCCAGCATTCAACAGCTACGAAGAAGAGGCGAACTTCTGGGATACACACAGCACCGCCGATTTTACCAATGAAACCGAGGCAGTAAAGGTACATGCAACCCGCGGTCTCTCTGCAAACGTGCAAGTACGATTTGAACCAGAGACCGACCACGAATTGGAGGTAATAGCACGTGAGCGCGGGATGAAGAAAGCCACGCTCATACGTACCTGGGTATTAGACCGATTGCGCCAGGAACGGAACCGCCACGCTTCCTAGAAAACACGAGGAGGAGATACAGATCGCCGATTCTTTTTGCTCAGTTTGCAAATTTTTAACCACAATGGTACACTATCAAGGTAACCTAAAGAGAACGCTATCAAAGAAGATACAAAATAACATCTAGGACGAAGATACAAAATAACGTCTAGCCCTGGGTGTTTTTTATTGCCCGGAACTGAGGGTCACATCTCGATCAGTGCCGATCGACGACCCAGAAAGTTCTTTCGTACTACTACAGGGTTTGTTGTTGTAGACACTTGGAGAGAAGACTTCCCATGAGCGGACTTGAGAGGTGTCCTGGTTGTCATCCTGAGCGCAGCGAAGGATCTCTGCGTCCGGTGAGCCAGACCCTTCGCTGCGCTCAGGGTGACAGGCATTATCTCTGGCTCGTTGTAGTGAAATGGAGAAGAGAAAGTAAGAATGACCGATTTAAAACAGTTAGAACGAGATACGCAGAACATACATGGCTCGAAAGAGCATGGTTCATATTGTGAATGCATCTCATGTCTTGAAGGACACACACAGTTTGTTGAGACCTCAGATCTTGCTGAGCGAGAGATTGAGCAAGAAATGACGGCAATGCTGAAGGATTTACCTCTTTCGATCGCCATATCCAGGCAGGGTGATCTCTACAGTGATGAGTACACCTGGCAATGTATGGGCATCACTGGGAAAGCATACTCCTTTGTGGACGCAACTCGGGAAGCATTGCAATCCTTGATGAAGTCTTAGCCGTAGCACAGGTGTGACTAACGATGATTTAAGCATAGGCGGTTATCCGGCAATGGATGGCCGCTTTTTTATGCGCACCGATAGAGAAGCCGGTACGGAAAGTACCAGGGGGAGACGCCAACGCAAATCCTGAGCAAGCAGACCTCGGGAACACTCGGAAGGCTCAACCATGCCCCCAGCGCAGGCTCACCTTGTTTCAGTTTTTCTTTTACCTGGTTTGTGCGCATCGCAACTCATCTTTCTGGTGGTACTACTATTGAGGGATTGTCTCTCATCCTCGTATTATGGCACTGCGCTTTAAGGAGGTGCAACAACGCATCTTGTTTCTAGCGGAATGTGGGATCTAATCGGTCATTAACATATTCTTCCGTTCCCTCCATCGCGAGTCCTCCTTTTTGGTGGACTCTACCCTTCCCTTTTTCGCAAATCCTGTCAATTAAACTGCGGAATGTGGGTGCTTAGAGAAAGATTGCTGTTCTTCCTGTCGCCACTTTCCAGCAAAGATAAACATCTCGCGTAAGGCGCGTAGAATGACGGCTGGTTTAGCCCCAGTCGCCTTTCCGGTCCGCCGGGGTAAATGATGCACGCCTACCTCGGTGTATGTATAGCCAGCACGGGACAGTTTATACACTATCTCCGTGTTAATCATTGCACCGCGTGTCTCTAACCGGTGCGTACGAAAAAACTTGGCACGGAAAAGCTTAAAAGCGCAATCGATGTCCCGTACGTGTACGCCAAAGATGAAACCTACTACCTGTTTCCAGACCCAGGCATTGAGTTTGCGAATCCAGGTATCCTGGCGATCTATACGATACCCTAATACGGCACTATACTCTTCAATGAGGGGGAAAAAACGGGCCAGGTCACGGATGTCAAACTGCCCATCTGCATCCATGAAAAAAGCAAGCTCTTTGGTCACAGACTCAAAGCCAGTTACCAGAGCTGCGCCATACCCCTTATTGACAGGGTGATTGATAAGGTGTATGCGTCGGTCATAGGCCGCCAGCCGTGCAACAATTTCTCTTGTATGATCCTCGCTCCCGTCGTTGACCACAATCACTTCAAAATCGCGCATCCACGTGGTAAGCGTCGATATGACGGTTGTGATTGTATTCGCGATGAGCGCTTCCTCATTGTAGGCCGGCACTATGACAGAGAGGCTACGTGGTGTGATAAAAAGTCGCGGATTCGATGGCGACGGAAGAGATTCCGTCGCATCAATTTTAGTAAAGACACTGAAGCGCATTCCAAGATAGGAAACTGCTACTGAACCAGCAATCGCACTGATCTTGGCAACATTGATCCACAGGAAACTGTTGAGCGAGAGCGATTTAAGCATGGTTGTAGCCAGCCAGAGAAACGCATCATTACAGATGATTCCTATGCTGGTTACAATTGCAAAGCGGACCAGTTGATCATTGGTGGCACTAGAGCGCTGCTTAAATGTCCAGAGCTTGTTCCAGCAGAAGCTATTCAATGCTCCAACTGCGTACGCCAGGGAATTATAGACGACGAGGAGGCCGCTATCTTGAGTTGGTAATCCCCATACGAGCAGGTTAAAGACCAGCACATCTACAAATGTGTTAAGTCCTCCCACAACACAAAAGCGTATGAATTGTACCAGTATAGCTGTCAATCCCCGGTTCCCTACGGGACGCCTTCCATTTCTTAAAGAAACTGACATGATCTATTGATAACCCTCAGTTCTACCGCTAATCAAACGTAGATCAGCCTTTTCGTATGTCCTTCCATAGCTAAGGCTCGCGGCAGGGCAGATGGCTGACCTGCAAGTAAGGAACAACCCGTGTTGGTAAGGGTGGTCTGCCTAGCCGATGGTAGAGATAGACGTTATTATCTTGTTTTGCCACGAGGGTGAATTGGGATAAAAAGAGCGGGCTGCTCAAATCAATCCTGGAAGCTACAAGGTCAACATTGCTATCCGGCTTGACAACAATCCAATCCACCATGTCTGCTGGATCGTGCAGCGCCTGTAGCCAGTATGGACCAGATCCCTCATAAATAATGTTTTTGAAATCGATACCTATTTTGGACGAATCAAAACCTACTGCGTAGAAATCTTCCAGTATCTTCCCGCCATTGTAATGTTCAGCAAGATAGTGATTGACAGTTTGCTTGGCAAAACAAGAGTAGTTATACTGACCATCCTGCAGAGAAAGTACGCCTTGAGAAGTAGTCCAGACGCACTGGAGAACAATCAGAGCTAAAAAAAAGAGTCGGCCTATCCTGACAGAACTGATGAATTTAATTGAACTTATATTGCCAAGTAGCAGAGCTACAAAAAATGCAACGGGCGCTACCATTTGCGCTCCATAGCGCACGTTATATAGGAACACATAATATGGTGCATCCGGTGGGTTGGCTGCTGGCACCCAAAGAATGGCCTGACCTCCATAAAGAGAGGTTACATAAAAGACGAAAGGTACCAGGAAGACCAGTGTTCCCAGTGTGTTGGGAGTAACGCGATAACGGATAAGAGACCAGATAAGACCCGCAGCTCCCAGCAGGCAGAGTAGTGGGCCTACAGTCTGTCCGAAATCAATAGTATAAAAGCGAACAGCCTGCCAAAGATTATGGTAAGAATATAACTGGTTGCGCTGAAGCACTATATTCTGCTGAGCCTGAGAAGAATATATCCCCCGCTGAAAGAATAGCGGATCGCCAAAGATGACTTTGTTCCAGATAAGCCAAAGTACTATTCCGAACCCACCAAGAACTCCGAAGACAATGAGGTTTCCCCGAATTTGCCCCAAACGCTGATGTTTTAGCAGGCCTACGATAGGAATCAGACAAAACAGAGCTAGAAACAAGGCCCACCCGTCGTATCTGGCAAGTGTCACGAGAAAAGTGCATCCAGCGGTAAAAACCAGATATTTTAATGATCCTTCTTGAACCCAGGCTAAAAAATAGTAGCCCCCCATCATCAAAGTGGCAATACACACCGTTTCGCTCAATGGCGTAGATTGCAGGTACAAAATATTTGGGTTAAAAATGAATGCTAAGGTGCCTATAAAGCTTGCACCACTGTTACCAGTCAATCTACGTGCTGAGAGGAATAGATAAATGGCGGCAATGACATAACATGGCATCGACACAAAGCTTCCGGCAAGACCACTATGCCACAAGTAGTCGTTCCAGATAAACGGCCACATGAGAATGTGCGGTAATGGTAACCAGACCGTTCCAAGTTGTGCTATTCCCGGCGTAATGTTATCGAAAACGCTCCTTGCAATTCTCAGGTGGGAATAGGCATCTTCATAAAGCAATATCTCATTCTGATGAAAGTAATACCAACAGGCAATGATACTGGTAATGCAAGCCGTAACAATAGTCGCAACCAGCCAGAGGTCTCGCACTTTAGACCGTCTTGCTACGTGCTCTGCCTGCTTCTGCTTCGGTGAAACTGCTGGCATGAGCAGGGTTGGTATGGCTTTGAGCGACATGGGTACCGTTGAGACGGCGCCAACTTTGCTCACTTTCCCAGGCATAATCGGCATCGGCATCGTCGGTTCTTCTATTGTCATTTGCGTCGTAGGCACGGGCTGCGCCTGTTTCCCTTTCAGGTGCAGCCCATGCACAGTCTTCTGCCAGTAATGGGGGTTCACCAGAAGTTCAAAAAGGGCATAGAGGCCGGCCACGCTCATAAGCAACCAGTAGAGCGGAATGAACAGCGTCCAGGGCAGGAGATGGTACTGTTTGCGCTTCATGCAGGCCAGCAGGTAGAGATAGACGTAGAAAAAGTTGCCAAAGATGAGGCAGAACGCGCCCAGGTAGAGCACAGGCCCAGGGAAGAGCCTGTGATAGATTTCGATCACAGAATGGCCAAAGACGACATATGCCCCCAACAAAAGCCACATCAGGGGATTGATGAAGATTACCCCGATGGCGCTGCCTATCACCACCTGAAACGAGAACAGGTCGTGCAGGCGTCTTTTTTGGAAAAACTCAAGGGGATGCCGCATATGGACGAGGTAGGTCTGCATGTAACCCTTGATCCAGCGCGAGCGCTGGCGCAGCCAGTTCCTCAACTGCGAGTTGGCCTCTTCAAGCGTCGTCGAGTCGAGGATCACCGTCTTCATGTGGTAGCGTTTGAGGCGCAGACCCAGGTCGCAATCCTCGGTGACGTTGTAGGCATCCCAGGCGCCCAGCGCGCGGAGCACCCCGGTGCGGAAGTGATTGGAGGTGCCACCCAGCGGCAGGAAGAAGCCCGCCAACTGCAGCCCCGGCAGAATCAGGTCGAACCAGGCGGAGTATTCGGCGGTGAACCAGCGCGTGAGCAGGTTCTGCCGAACATTATAGAAGTTGAGCTTGGCCTGCACGCAGACCACATCGGTCTCGTGGTTGGCAAATGTGAGCACCGCTTTCTTCAGTTGCAGGGGATCGGGAACATCTTCGGCATCGTAGATGACGACGTAAGACCCTTGCGCGTGTATCAAGCCGTAATTGCATGCGCGCGGCTTGGTGCGCGGGGTGCCATCGGGCAGGAACAGAATCCTGAATTGCGGGGGCAGGGACAATTCGCGTATGGCATTGCGCGTTTCGGCATCGTCGGCTTCCGTGAGAAAGAGGATCTGCAATTTGTCCGGAGGGTAGTCCAATGCCAGCATGGCCCGGACGAACTGCGGCACGACCTGCGCTTCTCGGTAGAGAGGGCATAGAATAGTATAGAGGGGCCAGTCCGCATCTTTTAGAGCATGCACGACTTCATCGTCGATATCTTCCTCAGATGATGCGCGAAATGACCTGGCGGTCAAACTGACATCCAGGATGAGCATGAAGGTATACATGGCAATAATCGCCGAGACCGTAGCTGCCACCATCTGCAGCCGGAACAAGAACAACCCGGCCAGCCAGAGCAGGCAGAGCACACAGAAGGCAATTACCTGCCCGCCGGTGAAGGTTTGCAGGGCAGAAAGGTTCAGTCGGAAGGGAGCGAAAATTGCGATCTCTTTCTTGCCAACTTTCACCACCTTTGTCGCTTCTTGAATGTAGTCGTTGATCTCCCGTGAATTATCATGCAGCGCATCGTACTTGGCCTGCTTCGCCCACGAATTGCGCAACGAGCCTGTTGAAGAGCTAATCGCCGGGTGAGAAGGCAGAAGCGACTCAGAAGGGGATGATGTGCCCACGAGAGGGAAGAAAAACGGGGGAGGATAAAGCAAAAATAACAGAAGATGAGAGAAACAGAGGAAAAGTCGGACAAAGAAGGCATGAAGCATCGCTCGCAGAAGCCAGCCTTCCCGAGGAGAGGGGACCGAACGGCGACAGATCGCGGTGCTAAGCGGTCAACAGACCGAGCGAGGTCGCAAAGCCTTCTGCTACCCCAAACAGCGTGATCGTGCTCCGACCAGTCGTTGAGGCAGAGGCATTGTATGCCAACCGCTGCTCCCATGAGAGCCGATAATGGGCACGTTGGGCACGAGAAAGCACGGGTGGAGACGTGGCTGAGTTGGACTGGAGGGCCTGCTCCAACTGCACGTCAACTCGTTGGTGGCGCAAAAGTTGCATACAGGCTCGACGATGCTGTCTGCGACTCCAGTCTTTCCAGAGTAAGGGAGCTGAGCCGACCTGAAGCGGATGGAGCAGCACACTGACCCGACGCGGCTTCTGTGTGTTGGCCCCATGCCACTGACACTGCTCGCGTAAGCGACAGCCTCGACAGTGGCTGATGCGAGCCGCATACACCAGCCGCAGGCTCCCATCACCCTCGCGGCGCTCTTCCGTCGCACACAGCGCCTGCCCCGCTGGGCAACGCAAGGTACCGTCCGGCTGAAGAGCAAAGTCGCGCCCAGCAAAGTGGCCTTGTTTGAAAGGCAGGGCCACTTCGGCGGGGGCATAGCCAGAGGCAGGAGCCGCATGCTCTTTGGCTGGCGGAAGGGCAGGAGCAAACTCGGTGGTGCGCATTGGCTCAGGCTCAAGCAGATGCCCCAACTCCAGACGGAGGTTCCAGACCCATTGCGAGAGGATCTGCCAGGCTTCTTGTCCGCAAGCGGCATGAGAACACCAACGATCCGGGTCCTGTTCGCTGTCCTCATCGGAGAGCGTCGTTTCAAAGGCCCCACGATGCAGATACAGCGCGACGACATCGGCAGCGGTGAAGGCCTCCTGCGGCAGTTTCGTCAAAAACACCTCGTAAATGACCCCATCGCGTTGGACGCCAATCCGGTTCTTGGTCGGCCCAGCCGGATGGGTCGCCACCACAATGCGGCAGCGCTGCCCGCTCGCGCCCACCGTCACGTCAGGGCAGTCATAGAGCGTGCGGACCAGGCCACTTTCCGGACGCGAGAACTGCTGATCGGCAGGCAAGTGCAAGCGCGCCTGGACGACAGGCAGATCAAGTATCCGATAGTCTTTGCCGCGCATCACGAACGCGAAACCTGCCAGATCGGCCAGGACGGCTCCGGTCCCATAGAGCCCATCAAGCCGGAGGAGAGTGCGCTCTTCTGGAAACTGGTGCGCTCGCAGATAGGACTGGATCGCCTCCACCGCTCGGCGCAACTCCTCTCGGTACTCTCCGTTGCCTCGATTGCCGAAGGTGCCGAGCCACTGATACGAATGGGCATGTAAAGCGGTGGTACGAGTGCGCACAATTTCCCCTCGCTTGCGACCCGTGTAGCCCGGAGCACACAGGTCTCGCAGCCGACGTTGAGGTACAGGCCGATCCGGGGTCTGGGGTAAGGCACGTTGCCGGGCGGCTTCGCGGGTACCATCGATGTCGAACACTTTCCACAGGTTTCCTGCTCGATCGGTGAGTCCGCATGGCTGCTGCTCGAAGTCTCGCTCTCGCCCAAACAGATCTTCGAGAAACAGCGCGCGCAGAGCTTCGACTGGCTCGGTCGTCAGAGCGGCCAAAAAGCGCGAGAGTGTCGAACGGGCGGGCAAGCGATCGCGTCCGAAGAGCGCCATGAAGGCAGTCGCAAAGGGATGCACACGCTCGTAGAAAGCTTCGAGCGTCTGTTCACCGCTCACGGCATAGCCGAAGAGTACAGCGAGAAAATCGATGACCTCATAGCGCCCGAACCGACGCCGCGTGAAGCGCACACGCTCGGAAATCTTTTCCAGCACGCCCATGCGTCGAAGAGCGTGTGCGATGATTACCACCTCTCCAAACCAGGAGGGTATTGAGGGAACCGAGTGCGAAGAGGTCTGGATGATTACCGGCGAATCAGTGATACTGTTCACATATGCCTCCTTTGTGAGGAATCCTTTCATTCTTCCTCATCAAGAAGGCATATTTTTAGGTTGGC
>Ga0209180_10001720_pt1 | contig 10983 bp, 8 predicted proteins | sample CZO8metaG_3_FD_188355 | JGI IMG/M metagenome (GOLD analysis project Ga0209180, IMG submission 188355) | Vadose zone soil microbial communities from the Eel River Critical Zone Observatory, Northern California, USA - CZOApr15con2H2.8 metaG... | ecosystem: Environmental > Terrestrial > Soil >...
ATTCCACGCGCTGTACGGTGATCCACGGCACCACCGGAATCTTCGACACCTGCAAAAGCCGCTTCGAAACGTCCTTGTCCATGCCAACGGCAGAGCCAAGAACACCCGCCCCCACAAACGGCAATCCCGCCAGCTCCAGCAGACCCTGAATCGTTCCATCCTCGCCAAACGTTCCGTGCATCACCGGGAAAACGACGTCGACCCGTTGCCCGCCGCCGCTGCCGTCAAGGCGCACCAGCGCGGCATCCGAAGGGTCCGCCGTCATCATCACGCGCTGTCCGCCCTTCAACACCTCCGGCAGCATCTTTTGCGCACCCGCCCCGACGAGCCAGTGCCCTTCCTTCGTGATCCCAATGGGCACCGCTTCATACTTGTCCGGGTCCATCCCACGAATCACGGAAGCCGCTGATGCCAGCGAAACTTCGTGCTCGCCGGAGCGCCCGCCAAATAGAACTCCAACTCTAAGTCGTTTCTTGTTGTCAGGGGTCACGAGTCGGTCTCATTCCGCCGGGCTGTTCGATTTGCTCAGTTTTCAGTTATAAGTGAAAAAAGAGGGTTGGTGGGTGGATGTTTTTCGTCGCGTTCTGAACTGACAACGGAGGGCAAGCGGAAGTGGACAGTAAATCGTGTGCGGTGGTTCAAAATGCGCGACACGATTGACGTGTGATATTGCATGCAATATCATGGTAATGTGTCGCTGGCCTATGTTCTCGATACGAGCGTGATGGTCGCAGCCTTTCGAAGCAGCCAAGGCGCATCGCGCCAGCTCCTGTTGGGCGCGTTGGCCGGGCGGTTCGAACTGCTTCTGTCAGTTCCGCTGTTGTTGGAATACGAGGCTGTGCTGACAAGGACGGACCAGTTGAACGCTTTTGGCATTGGCCGGCGTGACGTGCAACGCGTACTGGATGACGTCGCGTCCATCGCGAGACAGGTGCGGCTTGCCTACCGATGGCGGCCGCAGTTGCCGGATGCCAATGACGATATGGTGCTGGAAACTGCTGTGAACGGGAACGCAGACGCCGTGGTCACTTTCAATCGGACGGACTTTATAGCCTTGAGCGAAAGATTCGATTGCCGCGTCATACTTCCGGGAATAGCACTGCGCGAATTGAGAGGGGAAACGAGATGAGACGAAGCAATTTCGCATTGCGGCTACAGCCGTCGCTGATGGAAGAGGTAAGGAGGGCCGCGGAGATGGAAGGAGTGGCTCTGAATCAGCTTATCAACGTAGCGGTGGCTGAAAAGGTTTCGGCATTGAGGACCCAACAATATTTTCGTGAACGTTCGTTGCGTGCGAATCGCACGGAAACGTTGCAAATCCTTGCGCGTACTGGGCGAGGTAATCAGCCGATGAGCGGCGACGAACTGCCCGAAGTGGCGAACGATGACTCGCGCAAGGCAAGAAAGAAGCTGCCGGCTGCCAGCAGGAAACGCCGTCAGCGGGCAAGTTCCCGAACGAAAAAGGCTCGCGGTTAGGCAAACCAGAAACGCAGAATCACAGGATTTTTTGACCGAGACCGGAGAGAACCAATTCCACGCCCAGCAGCGCAGTGCGGTTGTGCTCGTCGAGAATGGGATTGATCTCCACGACTTCAAGCGAAACCATCGACTCCGTGTCGGCGATCATCTCCATGGCCAGATGCGCTTCGCGGTAGGTGACGCCCCCGCGAACGGGTGTGCCGACACCGGGAGCGTCCGAGGGATCAACGAAGTCCATATCAAGGCTGACGGCAATGCCCGCGGTATCGTCCATCGCATATTTCAACGCGTCGGACATCACTTCGCGCATCCCGCGCTCGTCAATGTCGCGCATCGTGAAAACATGGATACCGGACTTTTTTACGATTTTGCGTTCCTGCGCGTCCAGATCCCGCGCCCCGACGATCACGATGTTGCCGGGTTCTGCTTTGGGCTTGAAACCGAGCAGGTCAACAAGTTCCGGCGCCCCGTAACCCATGATGGCCGCGAGCGGCATGCCGTGCACGTTTCCTGAGGGCGAAGACTCCGGCGTATTCATGTCGCCGTGCGCATCCAGCCAGAGGTACCCGATCTGTTTTTTCTCTTTGCGAAAATGGTTGGCGACACCGGCGGCGACGCCCGCCGCTATGGAATGATCACCGCCGAGAACCAGCGGAAGAAAACCCTCGCTCAATGCTTTTTCAGCAGCAGCCGCGACGTCGCCGCAAGTCTCGGCGATCTCTTGCATATATTTGGCGCGCTTTTCGCCGATCGGCATTTCTTCCGGCTGCTTCACGGAAAGATTGCCGATGTCCTCCACCTGAAGACCCAGTTTCTTGATGCTGGTTTGCAGCCCCGCGCCACGAAGCGCGGAAGGGCCCATATCGACGCCCCGGCGGCTTTGCCCCAGGTCCATGGGCACACCGATAATCCGAACTTTTTGTGCCATTGTCGCTTCTTCCCAGCTGAAGACTAAGGGTATACCCGGTAAATCATGCGCGGGAAGGGAATCACTTCCCGGATGTGCTCCGTCCCGCAAATCCAGGCGACCGTGCGTTCCAGCCCCATTCCGAAGCCGGAATGCGGCACGCTGCCGTAACGCCGCAAGTCCAAATACCACTGGAAAGCCTCTTCCGGCAGGTTGTGTTCGCGCAGGCGCTTCAGTAGCAAATCGTAATCGTGGATGCGCTGGCTTCCGCCGATAATTTCGCCATAGCCTTCCGGAGCGATCATGTCAAAGGCTAGCGCCAGTTCCGGCCGCTGGGCGTCGGGCTGCATATAAAAGGCCTTCATCGCCGACGGGTAATGATGAATCAGCACGGGACGGTCGAACTCTTTCGAGATGATCGTCTCTTCGTCGCCGCCGAAATCGTCGCCGAACTTGGCGGGATTTCCATTTTTCTGCAAAACGCCGATCGCATCTTCATAGCTGATGCGCGGGAAAGGCGGCCTCACGTTTTCAAGCTTGGTGGTGTCGCGCTTCAGCATTTCCAGCTCGCGCGGCTTGTCTTTCAGCACGGATTGTACGATGGCGGTGACCAGTCCCTCGGCGAGCTCCATCGCCTCGTCCATCTCGACATAGGCCGCTTCCGGCTCCAGCATCCAGAATTCCGTCAAATGGCGCCGCGTTTTTGATTTCTCCGCACGGAACGTCGGCCCGAACGTGTAAACCTTGCCCAGCGCCATCGCCGTCGCTTCGATGTACAACTGCCCGCTCTGCGTCAGGTACGCTTTCTGGTCATCGATATAATTCACTTCGAAGAGAGTCGAGGTCCCTTCGCAAGCCGCGGGCGTAAACATCGGCGCATCCGTCAGCGTGTAACCTTGCCCGTCCATGTACTCGCGCGCAGCGCGAATGGCCTCCGCGCGAACCCGCAGAATTGCTGCCTGCCGCGGCGTTCGAATCCAAAGGTGGCGATGGTCGAGAAGAAAATCAACGCCGTGTTCCTTCAGTTGAATCGGAAACGGCGTGCTCTCGGGAACTTTCTGCACGATCTGAATTTTTGTGACGCCGATTTCAAAACCGCCCGGTGCGCGTTTCTCCGCGCGTATCTTGCCGGTAACGATGACACTCGACTCCTGCGTCAGCCCCTTCAGCGATTCGAAAGCCTCCGGATTTTCCTTCAGCGCGCAAACGCCCTGAATAATCCCCGTGCCGTCCCGAAAAATCGGAAACAGCAGTTTCCCCGACTCCCGCAGGTTATACAGCCACCCCTTCAGCGTGACTTCCTGCCCCTCGTACTTTTCGGCTTGATCTATGGTGGTAACCGTCATCGTCTCTATCTTTTGCTGGGGGGCGCATGCCGCTCCTAACCCCATGCTTTTTCAAAGCGATCCATGGCTTTTCGAGCGGCGGTGAGCTGTTCCGCGGCGCCTGGTGCCTCGGGCCCCGTCTTTTCTTTCAACTCCAGCACCAGCGGCAAACTAGTTTGCGGTGCAGACTGGACGGTCTTGATGGCACCGCCCCAATCAATCGAGCCGCCGAAGGGCGGCAGGTGTTCATCTTTGTCGCCGTGATTGTCGTGGAGATGCACGGAGGAGACGAGTTCGCGCAAGGGCGCGAAACTTTTTTCAATGCGATCTTCTTCGGGGCCATCGGCGAGGTGCGCGTGGCCAATATCAAAATTAAAGCGCAGGCCCGTCAGCCGCGTTTCGTCCACAAAAGCGCGAAGATACGCGGGGTCGCCCATTTCGCTGGTGGTGTTTTCCACGCAAATCGTTACGCCCGCGTGATGCGCGTGCAAGACCAGATGTTCGAGCGTGCTGAAAGCCGCATCGCGCTTCCGCGGATCGGCGGTTTCCCGCGAGCCGCCCATGTGCAGAATCAGCCGCGCGTACGGCAAATCATCGGCGACGTCGATGACGCGCTTCAATTCGTCCATCGCTTCGATGCGCCGCACCCGCTCGACTTCGCAGATGGAGAGCGGCGTGCCGCTTTCGCGCATGGCGCTCAGGTCGCGGCTCGTCGGCCCGTGCAAAGAAACCAGTTGTAATCCATGCGCTTCGAGAGCGCCGGCCATCGCCTGGACTTCCGCCTTTGCCGCGTATTCGAAGTGGCTGCGCGCGCAAAAAATCTCCACGCCCTGGAATTTGGCATCGGAAATCTGCCCAAGGAGTTCGGGCGTCAATTTTCGCGATACGAACAAATACGTCGAAAGTAGTCTTTGCATGATCTGGTCGAAAAATCTCTTTGTTTAGTATCCCACGGCCGCGCCCTCATCGCGCGGATCGGCGGCGCCCAGCCGTTCCCCTGACAACGGATCGATGGCAATGGCGTTCACAAGTCCGATGACGGCAAGGCGCTTGGTTTGATGGCCGCGTCCATTCAGCGCATTCTCCAGGCTGACGGGCAATTCGTTCTCCATCAGAATCTGGTCCGGGATCCACTGGTGATGAAACCTTGGAGCGTTGATGGCAGCCTGCGGTTCCATTCCCAGGCGCATCCAGTTGATCACGCTCAGCAACGTCGCGGAAATAATCATCGGCCCGCCCGGCGAACCGGTGACAAAGCTCAGCTTTCCGTCGCGCAGCAAAATCGTCGGCGTCATCGAACTGAGCGGGCGATGCCCCGGCGCGATAGCGTTCGCGTCGGATTGGATCAGGCCGAACAGGGCATTGGGCACGCCCGGCTGCGTCGTAAAATCGTCCATCTCGTCGTTCAGCAAAAATCCCGCAGAGCTGGTGACGTGCGAGCCGTAGCTGTTATTCAGCGTGTAGGTGCTGGCCACCGCGTTTCCCCCGGCGTCCACAACCGAGAAATGTGTCGTGTGCGGCCCTTCGCCGAGACTGACAATCGTTTGTGGCACGTTACCGTTGCTCGATGATTTTCCGCACGCATGGGGATCCCCGGCTTTTATTTTTGTGCTTGACGATGCGCTCGCGGCGTCGATCGTGGACTCACGCTCCTTCGCCTAACACGCAGCGGTCAATCCCGCAACAGGCACGTCGGAAAAATCAGGATCCGCGAGATACGCCGCGCGATCGGCAAAAACGCGGCGCATGGTTTCCGCAACCATGTGGACGCTCTGCGGGTCATTCCAGCCTTTCAGCGGCACGCCTTGCAGCATGTTCAAGGATTCAATTACCGCAACTCCGCCGGAACTGGGTGGCGGAGCGGTCAGCACTTCCCAGTCGTGCCCGCCATTCTTGTATTTGGCGTGCAAGACTTCGCGAACTCTCACTTTGTAGTTTGAAAGATCCTCCAGCGTAATCAGCGCGCCGTTCTTCGCCATTTCGTCCGCGAGCATTCGCGCCGTTTCGCCGCGATAGAATTCCGCTGCGCCATTTTTGGCGATGCGTTTCAGCGTCCCCTGCAACTCCGGCTGCTTCAGGGTGTCGCCGGCTTTCCACATTTTTCCGGCGTTCAGGAAAATGCGCTGGCTCGCTGGAAATTGCTCAAGTCCCGGCCGGTGTTCCGCCAGTTCCTGCGCCAATTTTTCGCTGACCGCGAAACCGTCTTCCGCAAGCCGAATCGCCGGCGCCATCACGTCCGCGAGCTTCATCGTGCCGTAATTTTTCAGCACCAATTCCAATCCAGCGACAGTACCCGGCACAGCCACCGATTTGTAGCCGATTACCGAGGCTTCCTCGTCGAGTTTTCCTTCCTTGCCGATGTACATATCGCGCGTGGCTTTTCCGGGAGCGACTTCGCGGTAATCGAAGAACGTTGTTTTTCCATTGGCGAGGCGGATCAACATAAATCCGCCGCCGCCGATGTTTCCTGCGGCGGGCTCCACGACGGCCAGCGCAAACGCCACTGCCACCGCGGCGTCAACGGCGTTGCCGCCGCGCTTCATGATGTCTACGCCAACCTGCGAGCCTAGAGCCTCGTCGGTGGCAACCATGCCGTGCGCGCCGCGCACTGCCTGCTGCGGCCATGGCTTCGCGGAAGTCTGCGCGTTTGCAGCGGGCAAAATCAATGTGGCAATCGCAGCGAGAACGAGCACAGCGATGCCGGTTGTTTTTCTGATTCGAATCATAAACAAAAGACACTAAGTGATTCCCGGGATAGCGTCAAGGCGGTGCGAATTGCAGAGGGACTTGGCTTTTCGACTACGGGAGCTTCGCGTACTCGGATTTGGCCTGCTGCAAGACGGGGACGCCGGCGTCGGCATCTTTCCACAGTGCAAAGAAATTCAGATAAGCCGCGCGAGCTTTGCTTGCGTCGCCTTGCAGAATGTAGGCGCGAGCGAGGCCGAGATGCGCGAGCGCGCCGATGGGTTCGTTCTGCACAACACCGCGCTGGTCTAGGATTCTCTGGAACTCAGCCGCGGCTTCGCTGCCCTGATGCCCGGCCAGATACGCTTCACCACGCACATAGACGGGATACAGAGCGGGCGAGAAAGCACCGCCGCTGATCGGTGACCCTAGCTCGTAGGGAGCAGCGGCCTGAAGGGCCTCGATGGCCTTCGAAGAATCGTTGCGACTGAGCGCCAGCTGAGCGTGAATCGTTGGCAGGTAGTTGAACTGCACCACCGTATCCTCGGGGAACTGCTTGCCCAAATCATCCGCCAGTGCTTGAGCGCGGGAAGCATCCCCTGCCAAGGCCAGCGCCAGCCCCGCTCCATACTGCACATCCCGGCCAGTCGAAACGGCGAGCGCGGCAGCGGCCCGCTGCCGGGCCTCAGTCGCATTGCCGAAGAGGGCTTCCCGCATGGCCGCTTCGGCTTCGTAACCTGCCGCCGTCTCCTTCTGTTCCGCCCGCTGGGCCGAGGCCACCGCCCGGCGAGAAAACTCCCGGGCCTTTCCAAGCCGCCCGGAATACGCGATCGTATCGGCTTCGTAGGCCAGCAGCAAGTCTTCCACTCCCGGCTTGCCCGCAGACCATGCTACCTGCTGCGCCATCCCTGCCGCATCGTTCTTCAAGAAGGCAAGCCGGTACAGAGCGCCGTGCAGAAGAGGAGAATCGAGCTTTTTTGCCTGGGCTTCTTCGGCGACGGCCCGAGCCTCTTCCAGGCGATTCAGATTGAGATAAGGGTGGACGAGGTAGGCATAACTCACACCGCTCGCGTCGAGGCGGAGGGTTTCGCGATTTTCTGCAAGGCGTTTGTCATATTGCCCGAGAATTCTGTAGATGCCACCCAGGTTGTCCGGCGGCACCCAGTCTCGCGGATAGGTCTGGGCCCAGAGTTCATAGGCCCGGCGAGCCTTTTCCAGGTCGCCGGTAACAGTGGAGTAGTAGTGAGACTCGATGTAGAACTTCTCCCGCTCGCTAACCCGATCGCGTCGCTCGTAGGCCTTCTTCGTGTTCTCTGCTCCCAGGCTGGCTTCCCCGAGATTGAAATAGCTTGTTCCGAGCGCGGCGTAAGCCATGGCGAAATTCGGGTCGAGGCGGATGGCCCGCTGCAACAAGGGCACGGCGGCGGCGTCATCGCCTTTTCCGACCCTGGTCCTCCATCCCAGGCTGTAGGCTTGAAGGGCTTCGAGCGAGGGCGTACTGGCCTGCTCAACAGGCGTATCGAACTTCTGCACCGAGGTGAGCGATTCGCCCAACTTCCCGCGCAGCTTCGCGGCCGCCTCACCGAGTACCTTCAGGACGCGCTCCTTGCCGTCCGCGGTCACCTGCTCCTGCGCCAGGGAATCGCCCGTGCGACAGTTCATCGCCTTGAGCCCCAGAACATATTGGCTGCCCAGGCTGGCAATCGAGCCATTGAGGACCGCAGTGCTCTCCACCCTTTGGCAAAGGTCCCGGGCGATCTCCGGAGTAAGCCGCGCATCGGGCGACTGGCCCATCAGCCGCAACATCTGCTGAATGCGCTGTTCGGAGACCAGGCTGAGAAACGGTGATTGTTCAAGCTGCACCGTCAGCCCCTGTCGGAGCGTGCCATCGAACACCGCATCGTCAGTGGTGTTCGTGAAGTCGGCGAGGACAATCGTGTCCTTCTCGGTTAGAGCGGGCGCGCGATGCGCGTAGAATTGCCAGCCGCCGATGGCGACGCCGACGATCACCATGGCGGCGCCCGCTAACGCAAGCCACTGCGGTCTCAGGGCAATAGCGGCCGCTGAGCGGTTCGGTTCCGTGTCGCGCCTGAGGCGCTGCAGGTCAGTGCGGATCTCCGCCGCGCTCTGAAAGCGCAACTTGCAATCTTTTTCGAGGGCCTTGTTGATGATTTCTTCCAGCTTCGCAGGCACATTTGGACTCAGGCGCACAGGTGCGACGGGGGCGCGATTCAGAATCGCTTCGGTAAGCACGCCTGAGGTATCGCCGAGGAAAGGCCGAACCCCGGTGACCATCTCGTAGAGCACCACGCCAAACGAAAACAGGTCGCTGCGCGCATCGAGTTCTTCGCCGCGCACCTGCTCCGGCGACATATACGCAACAGTGCCAATCGCCTCCCCGGGCCGTGTGAGCATGTCTTGCCCGCTGACCGTGGGCATCGACGAAAGGTCCGCGACTCCCGCCACACCGCGCGCGGGCGTGAGCTTGGCGAGACCGAAATCCAGAATTTTTGCGTGGCCACGCTTGCTGACCAGGATGTTGGCCGGTTTGATGTCGCGATGGACAATGCCTTCTCCGTGGGCTGCATCGAGCCCGTCCGCAACCTGAATCCCCAGGTCCAGCGCCTGTTCCAAGGCCAGCGGCTTTCCGCCAATGTGGTGCTTCAGTGTATCGCCTTCCAGAAATTCCATGACGATGAACGCCTGGCCGTTTTCTTCGCCGCAATCATGAATCGTGCAGATATTCGGATGATTGAGTGCGGAAGCAGCTTCCGCCTCGCGCTGGAATCGTTTCAGCGACTGAGGGTCTTTGGCCAATTCGTCCGGCAGAAACTTCAGAGCGACGGCACGATGCAGCCGAGTGTCCTCGGCCTTGTACACTACGCCCATGCCCCCGCCACCGAGCTTTTCCAGGATGCGATAGTGCGAGATGGTCCGGCCGATCATTGTTAGGAAGCTACCATTGGATGAGCTTGGCGGCAATGATCCGGCGCGGGTTGACCTGACATGAATCGTTGCGTTTTTTATTCGCTGAGGAATTCCACGGTTGGCGGGGCGGGGAGCAGGCCGGCTTTGGTGCCGCGCTTGATCAGTTCTTTTACGGCTTGCTGGCCTTTTTCGCCGTAGCCGAGCGTCCAGTTATTGACGTACATGCCGACAAATTTGTCGGCGAGCTCGGCGTCCATTTCGCGGGCGAATTGCATGGCGTAGTTCAAGGCTTCTTCGCGGTGCTCGAGGCCATAGGAGACGCTGTCCCGAATAGTCTTGGCGATCTGGCGCCCGATTTGCGGACCCAAGGCGCGGCGCACGGCGTTTCCGCCGAGCGGAAGAGGCAAGCCGGTTTCTTCCTGCCACCAGACGCCGAGATCCACGATGCGGTGCAGTCCGAGTTTCGGGAAGAAGAGCTGGCCCTCGTGAATCAGCAGGCCGGCTTCGACGAGATTGTTCTGCACGGCGTCGATGATTTTATCGAAGGGCATGACGACCGGCTCGAAGTCTGATTCGAAGAGTTTCAGCGTGAGATACGCGGAGGTTTTTAGTCCGGGAACCCCGATGCGCTTACCGGCGAGCTCGGTGGGCTTCAGGGATTTGTTGGAGACGACGATGGGGCCGTAGCCTTCGCCGAAGCTGGCGCCGCAATCGAGGAGGATGTACTTGTCGCGCAGCGCGGGATAGGCGGCGAAGCTGATGGCAGTGACGTCGTAGGTCTCCGTCAACGCGGCGTCATTCAGCGACTGGATATCCGCGAGGACGTGGGCGTACTTAAAGCCGGGCGTGGGGAGCTTGTGGGTAGCCAGGGCGTAAAACATGAAGGCGTCGTCGGAATCCGGCGAATGCGCCAGCTTGATCTCCACGGGAGATTTTTCAGTCTTTGAGGCGGTTTGTCGGGCTGCCATGGGCTAGGTGTTCCTCGTTCTTAGCTGGGCCTCGTTCTTCCCGGAGAGACGTTTAGCTCCAAGGGGGCGCCGCAGGGAGACAAACGGGAAAGGACGTGCGCATCGCTGGGAATTGCGCGGCGCAGGGCCGGACGATTTTTGCAAGGCAAAGCCTAGCATATCGGCGGTCGGGGGACAAACGAGTGGATAGTCAGAAAGGAACGTTGCAAGGTTAGAAGGTCCCGAAGCTGTATCCGGGATGCCCCGACCGACAAAGCGAGTTTCAAAATGGGAAGAGTTGATACACACCCCCGTTGTTTTCGTATGAGTGGCAAATACAGGACTTACGGGCGCGATGTCTGTATGAGTGGCAAGGAAAGGACTTAGTATTTGGTTTTTCAGCGATTTGCGAGCGATCTGTAAGAGTGGCAAACAAAGGACTTACAGCAACGCGATTTTCGTCACGGTGACGGCCCCGGGGTGGACGAGCTAGAGAGGCCCGTCGGCGGGGATGCTGATCGACAAACACGCTGAGGGATAGCAGGAAAGTATACCGCATGTCAATTACCTTTTGTATATCCTGCCATGCCGGAGAGAAAAGCACCGGTCTTTACAGGCTGCGGAAAAAGTCGTGGATTGGGTTACGGGCGACGGAGTAGCGGCGTCTAAGAGAACATGCGCGGACACGATGAGCAGCAAGGTGGCATGTTCA